>Ga0306924_10006976_pt1 | contig 11281 bp, 9 predicted proteins | sample sta12Can44000111_FD_203756 | JGI IMG/M metagenome (GOLD analysis project Ga0306924, IMG submission 203756) | Lab enrichment of tropical soil microbial communities from Luquillo Experimental Forest, Puerto Rico - statanox.12C.anox.44.000.111 (v2)... | ecosystem: Environmental > Terrestrial > Soil...
GCTGATCTGGAGCCTGAACGGGACCGGGCCGTGCAGCGCGCGGTAGCCCGCGACGAGCGGCGGCACGACGTACGCGGCCGTCGTCATGCTCGCCGCGAGCACGACCTCGGAGTCGACCGCCGGCTCCTCCTGGAACGCGCTCTCGACGGCGCCGAGCAGCTCGTGGACCTGCTTCGCGGCGTCGAGCAGCTTCAGGCCCCAGGCGTTCGGCGCGACCCCCTTCGACGAGCGGACGAGCAGGGAGCGTCCGCACTCCTCCTCGAGGCCGCGGATCTGCGCCGTGACGGCCGGCTGGGAGAGGTGGAGGAGCTTCGCCGCGGTGGAGATCTTGCGAGTCTGGACGACCACCCGGAACGTCTCGAGCTTGCGCGGATCTGGCCTGCCCACGGGTGAACCATACCAGATCTTCGCCGCCGCGGCCCCGGTCCATCAGCTTTTCTGATGGCACATCCGATCTTGCGACGACCGGCCGCGGCGCGACGGGGGGATGATGCTCTCCCGCGGTCACGCGGTGCTCTGAGAAGTCACACGGGAGGAGTCGAAACGATGGCCTGCATCGAGAAGCGGTTCGTTCGCGAGGTGGTCTCCCTGGACGCGTCGGCGTCGTGCGCCGAGGCGGCGCGCCTCATGGCGCAGCGCGGGATCGGGTCGGTGGGCGTGCGCCGGGGCGGGAAGCTCGTCGGCCTCGTGACGGAGCGCGATCTCGTCGCGGCCGTCGTCGGGCGCGTGGACCCGGACCGCGCCACCCTCGGCGAGACGATGCGCGCCGACCAGCCGACGATCTCGGCCCACGCCACCGAGCGCGAGTGCGCCGAGCTCATGCGCTCCCGGCGCACGCGTCACCTCGCGGTGAAGGACGGCGACCAGATCGTCGGCGTCGTCTCGATGCTCGACCTCGTCGAGCTCGTCGCCGAGGAGAGCGAGTGGCGCATCGACCAGCTCGAGAGCTACATCGGCGGCGGCCGCACGCGGCAGCTGAGCCAGCCCATCGCGGCGGTCTTCGCGCGCTGAGGCCGGTTGCGGCCCCCGGGGCGGTTCACACCGTCCCCGGGTAGGCCCCGCCGTCGAGGAGCAGGTTCTGGCCGGTGATGAAGCCGGCCTGCGCGCTGCAGAGATACGCGCAGGCGTCCCCGAGCTCGGCGGGGACTCCGAACCGCCCGGCCGGGTTCGCCGCCTCTCGTCCGTCGCGATGTCGCCCACCGAGGAGCGCGCGCGAGGCACGCGCTCCGGCGCACGCTCTCCGCCACGTCGGGCGACCGGTCGGCACGCGACGCCATCGCACGATTCCCGGACCAGGCGCTCCCATCGTGGCGCTCCAACGACCCCGCGCGGCGGTCATTGCGCACGGAACGTGAAGCGCTACGAATGCGCGACGTTGTCCCGAGCGAACGACCTCGCCTCCACGCTCGTCGTCGGCGCCGGCCCCGCGGGCCTGACCGCCGGGTACCTCCTCGCGAAGGCGGGACGTCCCGTCACGGTGCTCGAGGCGGACCCCGAGTACGTCGGCGGCATCTCGCGCACGGTGAAGCACCGCGGGTTCCGCTTCGACGTCGGGGGCCACCGGTTCTTCTCGAAGTCGCGCGCGGTCGAGGACCTGTGGACCGAGCTGCTTCCCGACGACCTCCTCGAGCGGCCCCGCTCGTCCCGCATCTACTACGACGGGAAGTTCTTCTCGTACCCGCTCCGCGGCGCCGAGGCGCTCGTGAAGCTCGGGCCCGTCGAGGCAGCGCGCTGCGTCGCGTCGTATGCCCGCGCGCGCCTCGCGCCCATCCCGGACCCCCGGTCGTTCCAGGACTGGGTCACGAACGCGTTCGGGGACCGGCTGTTTCGCATCTTCTTCCAGACGTACACGGAGAAGGTGTGGGGCATGACCTGCCAGGAGATCTCGGCGGACTGGGCGGCGCAGCGAATCCAGGGGCTGAACCTCGCGACCGCGGTGCGGAACGCCCTCCTCCCGAAGCGGCGGCCGCGGGATCGCGGCGCCGTCGTGAAGACGCTGATCGACTCGTTCCGCTATCCGCGCCGCGGCCCCGGGATGCTGTGGGAGGAGTGCGCCCGCAAGATGGTCGCGATGGGCGGCCGGCTGGAGATGGGGGCGACGGCCACGCACCTCTCGTGGGACGCGGGGGCGAGGCGCTGGACCGTGACCGTCCGGCGCGCCGGCGGCGCGGCGGAGGAGCTCGCCGCCGAGCACCTCGTCTCGTCGGCGCCGCTCTCGATCCTCGACCGCGCGCTCGCGCCGGCGCTCTCGCCCGACGCCGCGCTGGCGGTGCGCACGCTCCGCTACCGCGACTTCATCACCGTCGCGCTGATCCTCCGGGACCGGGACGCCTTCGACGACAACTGGATCTACGTCCACGACCCAGGGGTGAAGGTCGGCCGGATCCAGAACTTCAAGTCGTGGTCGCCGGAGATGGTGCCCGACCCCTCGCTCTGCTGCTACGGGCTCGAGTACTTCTGCTTCGAGCACGACGCGCTCTGGTCTTCGGACGACGGCGCGCTCGTCGAGCTCGCCGTACGCGAGCTGGAGGCGGTGGGTCTCGGGCACCGGCGGGACCTCGTGGACGCGTGCGTGGTCCGCCAGCCGAAGGCCTACCCTGTCTACGACGACGGATACGCGCGCCGGCTGGAGATCATCCGCACCGAGCTCGACGCGCGATTCCCGACGTTCCACCCCGTCGGGCGGAACGGAATGCACAAGTACAACAACCAGGACCACGCGATGATGACGGCCATGCTCACCGTCGAGAACATCCTCAGGGGCGAGCGCCTCTACGACCCGTGGAAGGTGAACCAGGACGCGGAGTACCACGAGGACGGGAGGGCCGGCGTGCAGCACGGGCCGCGGCGGATCGGCTCGGCGGCGTGAGCGACGTCGGCGACCGGGAGAACCCGTGCCGCTCCTGAGCCAGCTCGCGCAGCGCCGCAAGCTCGACCACTTCTTCGCGGACGTCCCGCGCGACGCGCGCATCCTCGAGATCGGCGCGGGTGACGGGTGGCTCGGCGCCGCGCTCCGGGGGCGCGGCTTCACCCGGTACCTCGGCCTCGACCTGCGCCCCCCGGCGGACGTGATCGGCGACGTGAACGACTGGCGCGCCGCGGGGCTCGAGCCGGAGTCGTTCGACGTCGTCGTCGCGTTCGAGGTGGTCGAGCACGTCGACTGCTTCCGCGCGTGCTACGACCTGGTCGCGCCCGGCGGGGCGCTGTTCGTCACGACCCCGGTGCCGAGCCGCGACTGGATCATGCGGCTCCTCGAGGCCGTCGGGCTCAACCAGCGGCGGACTTCGCCGCACGACCGGCTGGTCGATCTGCGCAGGGCGCCGTGGTTCCAGGATCGCGAGATCCGGATCGTCGGCGGCCTGTCCCAGTGGGCGGTGCTGAGGAAGGGGACCCGAGCAGCGCCAGGAGCGCCGCCGGACCGGACAGCGCCGTCCAGTACAGGTAGCGGAACTCCGCCGACACCGAGATGAGGGCGTAGCCGAGCGCGTAGGCGAGCCCGGACGCGGCGATGCAGAGCGGGACGGGGTCGCGCCGCGCGCGCGCCGCCGCGAGCGCCGTCACCGCGACCGACAGCGCGACCCAGAACCACCCGCGGAACGCGACGCCGTCCGCCGCGGCGTCGCGCAGGCCGACGAGGGCGCGAAACCAGAGCGTCTCCGGCGAGAGCCGCAGTCCCCACGGGTTGGGATCGAGGCGGGCGTGGAAGGGGTAGAAGGCATGCCCGCGGCGGGCGCCGAGCAGGGCCCGGAATACCTCGAGTCGGTGCGCCGCGTACGCGGCGGGGTGGGCGCGGACGGCGCGGAGCCACTCCGCCGTGAGCGCCTCGCGCCGCTCCGCGAGGTGGTGGAACGAGACGCCCGGCGCGCCCGGCGCCGGGAAGAGCAGCAGCCCGCCCGTATCGGGGGTGTAGAGGCGCGCGAGGTCGGCCGCGCTCACGTCGCGCGCGAGCGCCGACGCGGCGAGCGCCTCGGGGTGCCGCACGTAGATGCCCGCGAGGTCGTACACGAGGAGCTGCCCGAGCGGCCAGACGTCGCGCGTGCCGGCTGCGCGCTCGGCCGCGGGCTCGGCGCCGGCGAGCACGACGACGGCGAGCACGATCGCGGCGGCGCGGGCGCGGCCGCGCCGCAGGTCGCCCCAGAGCGCGCCGGCCGCGAGCGGCACGGCGGCGAAGATCGCGTTGAGACGGAGCAGGGTGGCGACCAGCGAGAGCGCGAGCGCCGCCCGGCGGCGGCCGGCGCGCAGCGCGGCCGCGGCGAGAAGGAGCGCGCCGGCGAGGAGCGCGTCCTTCCCGAGCATCGCCGCGATCGCGTAGGTGCCCGGCGCGGCCAGCGTTGCACCGGTGACGAGCGCCGCGAGCGCGCCGTGCCGGGCGGCGGCGCGCGCGCCGAGGAGCGCGAGCCCTCCGCCGATGCTCGCGAGCTGGAGCGCGAGGATGCCGGCGGGCGTGCCGAGCCAGCGCCCGGACTGCCCGAAGAGCCAGGTGACGAGCGGCGGGTGCTGGTTGCTGTACGCGCTCTCCAGGCCTTGCGAGTAGTGGACGATCGCGTCGATCGACATGAGGCCCGGGTGGAACGCCGCGAAGACCACGGCGCCCCACGCGATCGCGAGCCCGGCGATCACTCGCGCCCACCGCGGGCCCAGCGGGTGGCCGGGCTCGCGCTGGTCGTCGGGCGCCCGGCCGCGGAGCATGCCGCGCATCGTGCGCGCGCCACGCCATCCGTCAAGGCTCACCGTCCGACGCCAAGCCAGGGCGGGCGGATGCTCCCCCGGGTGTGCACCAGGCGAGCGTCCCCGCCCATGCATCAGGGGACGCACCCGAAGCGGCTGAGCCGTGAGTGCTTGCCCCGACGGCGGGCTTGGCGCCAGCCGCCCTGCGATGAACGTTCGCGCCGGGAGGCTGCACAATGTCGATTCGCAGGCTCGGGAGGGTCGGGGTCTCGGCGCTGGTGCTGGCCGCCGCGGCGTGCGGCAGCTCCTCGAAGAAGCAGGAGGCTCCTGCCGTGACTTCGCCGACGCCGCCGGTCACCCCCGTCCAGCGGATCCGCGGCAACTGGACGTACTACGACGTCGGCCAGGGGCTCTCCCAGGACATCCAGGACGTCTCGGTCGACGAGGGCGGCAACGTCTACGTCGCCGGCGGGGACGCGGTGTACGTGAAGAAGAAGGGCGACGATCAGTTCCTCCGCTTCGACGCGAAGAACGCCGGCTTGACCGAGAACTGCAACGACCTCGCGTTCATCGATCCGAACTGCCGCACGACGACCACGACCCCCTGCAATCCGCAGTACCCGCCCACGCCGCCCTACCTGTGCCGGGTCATCTCCGTGGCGGGCGCCGCGCCCGGGAAGGCGATCATCGGCCTGAGGGGGTTCAGCCAGCTCGAAGGCGACATCGGCTACATGTACGGACAGTTCGCGTGGGCGCTCACGACGGGCGGCGCGGACGTGGTCGCCTTCGACGCCGACAAGGGCGCGCTCACCCGGACGCGCCACGTGCGGATCGCCTCGCCGCCGCACATCATCTGCAAGGCCGACGGGACGGAGCGCCCCGCGAACGGAACGTGCAGCGATCCGAACGACCCTTGGTGGAATCACGGGCGCGCGCTCGTCCGCAGGATCGAGCGCATCGCCGTGAACCACGACTCGAGCAGCCCGATGTACGGCGACGTCTGGCTCGGCGGCAATCACGCCGTGTTCTCGGTCCTGCTCGCGAACGCCTCCGCGCGCGGCTACGCAAACCCTGCTTTGAATTACCTCCCGGAGTTCAACGACGCCATAGACGTCTGGGAGCACGTGCACCCCGCCGTCTCGCCGAGCGGGTCGGGTCTCTTCGTGGACGGGGAAGGGTACGCGCTCTCGATCGATCCGCGGAACGGCACGGTGTGGGGCTCGAACGAGTTCCGGACGGCGTACGTCACCGGGTACGGCCCGAACCTCGCCAACGATCTGTGGTGGATGGGGCCGCTCGACGCGTCGGTCGTGAACGACCAGCCGTCCTGGTACATCGACGTGTGGCCCGATCCGAAGACGCCGACGAACGTCGCCGACCCGACCTACGGCACCCGGTTCTACGGCCCGACGCGCGACGACGTCCGCTCGGTCTCGCACTGCCCCGACGGCACGGTCTGGGTGGGCTCGACCACGCACGGCCTCGCGCGCATCGACGCGGTCACGAGCGCCGTCTCGTACGTCGTCTCGTACGTCGACGTGCCCGACGCGGCGCACCTCGGCGGCGTGACCACGGTCGCATGCGACCCGAAGGACGGCTCGGTCTGGATCGGCCGCGGCCTGCGCGACTGGAGCTCCCCGGACGACTTCGTCATCACGGGCGGCGGGCTCCAGCGCTACACGAACGGCCAGTTCGCGACGGTCGACACGAAGGGGGTCCCCGCCTTCGCGAACAACCCGGTGAACTCGATCCAGATCGACCCGTGGTCGAGCCCGCGCGTCCTCTACTTCGCGTTCCATCCCGTCGTGGACGCGTCCGGCAAGATCACCGCGGAGGGCGGCGTCGCGTCGTACGACGGCGACTGATCGAGCACGGTCGCGCACTCCGACCGGGGGTGGCGCGCGACGCCGCCCCCGGTCACGTGATCCCCCGTGGCGACCCGCAAGCGGGAGCTCCTCGAGGTCGACGGGCGGGAGGTCTCGATCTCCAACCCCGACAAGCTCTACTTCCCCGTCGCCGGGATCACGAAGCTCGCGCTCGTTCGCTACTACCTCGCCGTCGCGGAGGGCGCGCTGCGCGGCGTGCGCGATCGCCCGATGCAGCTCAAGCGCTACGTCGACGGCGCGGAGGGCGAGTTCTTCTACCAGAAGCGCGCGCCTGCCTCTCGGCCGCCCTGGATCGACGTGGTCGAGCTGCGCTTCCCCTCCGGGCGGACCGCGCAGGAGGTCGTGGTCCGGAGCGCGGCGCAGCTCGCGTGGGTGGTGAACCTCGGCTGCATCGATCTCCACCCTCACCCGGTGCGCGCCGACGACCTCGAGCACCCGGACGAGCTGCGCGTCGATCTCGACCCCGTCCCCGGCGTGCCGTGGGCGCAGGTCCGCGAGGTCGCGCTGCTCGTCCGCGAGGTGCTCCGCGAGCACGGCCTCGTCGGCTGGCCGAAGACGAGCGGCTCGCGCGGCCTCCACGTCTACGCCCGCCTCCGGCCGCGCTGGAGCTTCGCCGAGGTCCGCCAGGCCGCGCTCGCGCTCGCGCGCGAGGTCGAGCGGCGCGCGCCCGCGCTCGCGACGAGCCGCTGGTGGAAGGAGGAGCGGCACGGCGTCTTCATCGACTACAACCAGAACGCGAAGGACCGGACGACGGCCTCGGCGTACTCCGTCCGGCCGACGCCCGACGCGCGCGTCTCCGCCCCGCTCACCTGGGCCGAGCTGCCGTCCTGCGATCCCGCCGAGTTCACGCTCCGCACCATGCCCGCGCGCTTCGCCGCGCTCGGCGACGTCGGCGCCGGGATCGACGCCGCCGCCGGATCGCTCGAGCCGCTCCTCGCCCTCGCCGAGCGGCAGCGTGCCTCCGGCCTCGCCGACGCCCCCTGGCCGCCCCACTTCGCGAAGCAGGCCGGCGAGCCGCCGCGCGTGCAGCCGTCGCGGCGGCGGACCGCGCCTCCACGACGGCGCGCGCCGCTCCTCGTCGTCGCCCGCGCCGCACGCCGGGAGGACGCGCTCGCCGGACTCGCCCGCTGGAAGGAACGCCACCCCGGCGTCGTCGCGCGCCTCCGCCCCGAGGACGTGCTCGTCGACGCGATGCGGGGGCGGTTCACCACCTGGACCCGGGTCCGCGTGAACCTCGATCACGTCCCGGACGCGGAGCGGCCGGCGCCGGAGCCGCCCGATCCGGACTTCGACCAGGCGCTCTGGGATCCGCGCGCGTGAGCGCGGTGGTGCGCTGACGTACGGTCTACCACCTTGCGCGCGCCCGGGGGCGTGGCGCAGACGTCCCGCGTTCATGTGGCGGGCGTCGCGGCCCGGAGCCTGCTCCGATCGTGCGGGTGGGCGCCCGATCTTCCATCGTGATCGTCGAGGACGACGAGAACATCGGCGAGCTGCTCGGCTTCATGTTCCGCCGCGACGGCTTCGACACGGTGATGCTGCGGGACGGGCGCAGCGCCGAGGAGTACGTCGCGGCCGGGGAGCCCGCGGCCGCCGTGCTGCTCGACGTCATGCTGCCCTACCGCGACGGCTTCGCGGTGGCCGCCGCGATCCGGGCCGACCCGCGGTGGCGCGACGTGCCCATCGTGATGCTCACGGGGCGGTCGCTCGCCGCCGACGTGGAGCGCGGACGGGCGATCGGCGTGACCGACTACGTGCTGAAGCCGTTCCGCCCGCCGGCGCTGCTCGGGCGCGTGAAGAGCCTCATCGAGCTCGCGAGGGCCGGATGACTCCGACGAGCCGCGCGCTCGCCACGGCCGTTCCGGTCGCCCAGGCAGGGTTCGGCTGGGCGAACGCTCGCGACCCGTTCATCGCCGCCGCGTGGGCGATCGGCCTCGTCGCGCTCACGATCACGGTCGGGCTCGCGCTCCAGGTCCTCGCGATGCGCGCGCGCTCCGTCCGCCGGGAGCGGCGCCGGGACGCGGTGCTCGCGGCGTGGCGGCCGGTCCTGTTCGAGCGGGTGCTCGGGGGCGCGCCGCCGCTCCCCGCCGTGTCGCGCCGCGACGAGGACACGGTCCTCCTGCTCTGGACCCAGCTCCAGGACGGTCTCCGCGGCGACGCGCGGGAGCGCCTCAACGCGGTCGGCGCGGAGATCGACGCGCACGCGATGGCCCGGCGCCGGCTCGCGCGCGACGCCGCGCTCGATCGGCTCCTCGGGCTCCGGACGCTGGGGTACCTCGGCTGCGTCGCCGACTATCCCGACGTCGCCCTCCACCTCGACGACGCGCGCCCGTACCTCTGCCTCGCGGCGGCGCGCGCGCTCGTCCACATCGACCCGGCTCGAGCGCCGGGAGACGTCCTCCCGCGCCTCGCCGCGCGAGGGGACTGGCCGGTCCCGCTGTTCGCGACCGTGCTCGGCGAGGCGGACGCCCGGGAGGTCGCGAGCCGCTTCCGCGCGCTCCACGCGACGGTCACGTCGGAGCAGCGCGTCCGGCTCCTCCCGCTGCTGTCGGTCCTGGACGCTGCGATCGGGGACGAGATCCTGCGCGAGCTGCTCGCGAACGCCGACGCCCCCGACGTCCTCGGCGCCGCGCTGCGCTGCGTGCGGAGCGCGGGCCTGCTCGGGGACGTGCGCCGCCTCTGCGCCCACCCCGCCTGGGCGGTGCGGACGCAGGCCGCCGCGGCGCTCGGGCGCGTGGGCGGGCCGGCGGAGCGGGACGTGCTCCTCGGGCTCCTGACCGACTCGCAGTGGTGGGTCCGCTACCGCGCCGCGAAGGCGCTCGCGTCCGGGCGGTTCGGCGGGCGCGAGGAGGTCACGGCGCTCGCGTCCGGGCTCGGGGATCGCTTCGCGCGCGACATCGTCGAGCACGCGCTCGCGGAGGACGCGGCGTGACCTGGCGCACGGCGCTCGAGCTCGCGCAGTGGCTGTTCCTCGCGTACTTCGCGGGGCTGAACCTCGCGTACATCGCCCTCACGCTCGTGTCGGTGCGCGTGATCGGACGCGACGCGGACGCGCGGGCGGCGCTCATGCTCCCGCGCTTCTTCTCGGGGCTCGAGCCCCCGATCAGCGTCGTCGTCCCCGCCTACAACGAGCAGGCCACGATCGCCGGCGCCGTCCGCTCGATGCTCCAGCTCGAGTACTCGAGCTTCGAGATCGTCGTCGTGAACGACGGATCGCAGGACGGCACGCTCGACGTGCTCCGGCGCGAGTTCCGCCTCGTCTTCTTCCCCGAGGCGTACCGCGTGTCCATCCCGACCGCTCCGATCCGCGGCATCTACCGCTCGCTCGACCACAAGAACCTCCGGGTCATCGACAAGGAGAACGGCGGCAAGGCCGACGCGCTCAACGCAGGGATCAACGCGGCCCGCTCGCCGCTCTTCTGCGCGGTCGACGCGGACTCGGTGCTCCAGCGCGACAGCCTCCAGCGCGTGGTCCGGCCGTTCCTCGAGGACCCGGCGACCATCGCATGCGGCGGCACGGTCCGGATCGCCAACGGCTGCCGGGTGTCGGACGGCTTCATGGAGGAGGTCGGGATGCCGCGGAGCTGGCTCGCGCGCATCCAGATCGTCGAGTACCTCCGCGCCTTCCTCTTCGGGCGCATGGGGTGGTCCCCGCTCAATGCGATGCTGATCGTCTCCGGGGCGTTCGGGCTCTTCCGGCGCACGGTCGTGATCGAGGCGGGCGGCTACCGGCGCGACACCGTCGGCGAGGACATGGAGCTGGTCGTGCGGCTCCACCGGCTGTACCGGCGCTCGCGGCGTCCGTACCGGATCGTCTTCGTCCCGGACCCCATCTGCTGGACGGAGGCGCCCGAGTCGCTGCGCGTGCTGCGCAGCCAGCGGACGCGCTGGCAGCGCGGGCTCCTCGAGAGCCTCACCGTGAACAGGGGCCTCCTCTTCCACCCGCGCGGCGGCGCGCCGGGGTGGCTCGCGTTCCCGGTGGCGCTCGTGTTCGAGGCGCTCGGGCCCCTCGTCGAGGTGGTCGGATACGCGGTCATGGTCGCGAGCTTCCTGCTCGGGTGCGTCTCCTGGCAGGCCTTCACGGCGTTCCTCGCCGCGGCGGTCGGGATGGGGCTCCTCCTCTCCGCGAGCGCGCTCTTCCTCGAGGAGGTCTCGTTCCGCCTCTACAAGCGGCCCCGACACCTGGGCGTGCTCCTCGGGGCGATGGTGCTGGAGAACGTGGTCTATCGGCAGCTCACCGCCTGGTGGCGGGTCGTCGCCCTCGCGGCGTGGGTCGCACGGCGACCGAACCGCTGGGGCGAGATGACGCGCAGCGCCGAGTGGCAGGAGGCGCCGCGGGGCGAAGGCGCGGCGCCTGCGGCGGATCCTGGCCTCGAGTGAGCGGCCGGGCGCCCCCCTGCGCTGCCTTGGCCAAGGGGGGCGGGCGCCGGAGGTGCCCGGACGGCGCAGCGGGCGTCGCGCCCCCTGTCCGCGATCGGGTACTGTCACGGCCATGTCCTCCGGCCTCTACGTCGGCATCCTGGTCGTCTACGTGCTCGCGATGCTCGCCGTGGGGTACCTCGCGATGCGCCGCACCCGGGACGTGAAGGACTTCTTCATCGGCGGGCGGACGCTGGGCCCGTGGATGAGCGCGTTCGCGTACGGGACCACCTACTTCTCGGCGGTCCTCTTCATCGGCTACGCCGGCAAGCTCGGGTGGGGCTTCGGCATCCACACGATGTGGATCGTCC
>Ga0306924_10006978_pt1 | contig 11281 bp, 15 predicted proteins | sample sta12Can44000111_FD_203756 | JGI IMG/M metagenome (GOLD analysis project Ga0306924, IMG submission 203756) | Lab enrichment of tropical soil microbial communities from Luquillo Experimental Forest, Puerto Rico - statanox.12C.anox.44.000.111 (v2)... | ecosystem: Environmental > Terrestrial >...
GAGCCGGCGGCGTGGACCGAGTACCTGCGCTGCTTCCGGCACCCGGAGACGATCCGCGCGACCTGCGACGAATACCGCGCCGGCGCATCCATCGACCTCGTCCACGACCGCGCCAACCTTTCGCAGAAGGTCAGGGTGCAGGCCGCAGCGGAGCCCACCACTCCTGCAGCAAGACGGCGCAAGCGAGCTTGATGCCTATCTCGGGAGCGGTCCGAATGTGAGAGTGATCAACCGGAGTGCGTCTGAAAATCTTGGGCTCTCGTGCCGCGGTACTAGAAGTTCGAATCCATCTCCCTCCAGCGGCGAGTCTGTTGCGAACTGGCGGGCGAAGGCGCGTGGCCGGAACTTGGGCAGACTTCAAGCTCAGCCCGGACCGGCGCGGCCGATCGGCACTTGGGCCGCCATGTAGTCGAGAATGCCCTGTTGCGCAATGGTCCATGCAGGGGCGCCAACCGGCGCCGCGCTCGCCGCTGTGGCGGGCCTGCTGATCCGCTGGCGCAAGGCGCGGCTTCGCGCACACCAAGCGCGCCACTTCGCATGAGAGCCTTAAAGAGCGGCATACAAATGGGCGCTGCTGATGTCAGCACGTTTCGGGCGCGCAGGCGGCACTCGCGGGCAGTTTCACAGCTCCAACGGATCGCTCGGCTTACGGCTGGTCGCTGATCGCCCAGTCGGGCACGATAAATCTATCGGAGTAGGGTGCCTCCCGTTCAACCCGAAAGGTCTCAGAATCGCTGGGCGCAGCTCATCGCGCCATTGCAAAGCCTTGATAATCACTGATTTCTTACCAGTTCCGGTGTTATATTTCCGAGCGAGACAGCGCCGCCCATCGGGCGGGCGACGCCGCCTTTGACCACCATCGTGAAATGACCACGACAATGGCTTCGACGACAATCTACCCCACCACAATCTTCCCCACCATCGGGAGGCGCAACGCAGCCTTAATGTTTTTGATAGGGTTAGGCCTTATTCTCGCGATTGGCTGGTTCCTTAACGGCGTAAGCATAGAGCCTGCCAACGCTATTGATCAGCAAGTCCGGTACCTGTCGTATGTTATATCCGCTGCAGGCTGGATAATATTTACGCTCGCACTATTCCTCGGGATAATGATATCGCAACTGGACGTGATTACCCAGGAGCTAAGACAGCTTAGGTCCGTCTCCACCGCACCCACTGGTTCCCAGCCGGTTCAATATCCTTGAATTAAACCTGCGCGTTGGTTCCCAAGCCAACCGCGGACAACCGCGGAGTTCTCTCCGCCCAACATCGGGAATTAGTGATGCTAGTTGAGACACTAAAATTTTACTTGGCTTCTCAACCCGCGTTTCATCCCACATTTGCCGTCCGAAAGCGTCGTGGAGAGCGGGTTAAACCCACCTCAACTGGGTTCGCCCAGTTCTCCAGCAGCAGCGCACAGTCGCTGAAGCCTTTCCATCGCGTCGGACGAAGGCGTGACCGTCAGATCATCATCAGGAGGGGTCTGATTACACCCGGCGACCGCCCACCTAGTGCTCAGGATCAAACAGATGATCATCATCAGCGGTCTCAACACCTCGAGCCTGCCTCGGCCTCACTCGGACTCGCTGAATCATCTGATTGGATCTGACCACTCTCATGTCCGCCTTTCCAAGTAGCAGGCGTGAATTCGTGGCTTTCTTTCAAGCGCCAGTGGTAGAGGGTGGGTTTTCAAGGGATCGGGAGATCTACCCCGATGGCGGTTTGGCAATCGCCGAGTGGCGGGAGCCGGCCGGTTCCGATCGGCTCCCGGTCCCATCGGAGTGAATCTCCGACAGGCTATTCCTCGACGGGTCGCTCCCTAGCAGAGCCCGCCTCCGCTTCACCGGTTACCAACCATCGTAGCCGATCCGGCCAGAGCATCAAATGCGCTGCTTGTCTTCGCGTCTTCGCTGCCGCCTGGGGTGGCGGCGCCGATTGCATCGGCATTGACCCGATGTCGGCGCACTGGCCATGAGATGTGGCCTGCGTCTGCGCCCTTGCCGTGAGGTCAATTGAGCGCTGGAATGAAGAGGGGTTATTAGTATCAGCGACCGGTGAACGGGCGGCAGTGTTCATCGAGATGAATGACATGCCCGTCGGGGATCGGCGATAATCCCGGTGGTCTACCGGCCGGGAGTGGCGGGAATGGCGAAAAACCTCAAGGGCGACGTTGAGCGGCTGGGATAACGCTTTCTGGAACCTGAAGGACTGGTACCGCGAGGCGTAACGGCCGCCGGGAGGTTCCAATGACCGAGCGAGAGCTGCGTGAGCTTGTTGCCGCAGTCAAGGCGGGGCGAATTTCGCGACGCGCCTTTGTCCACGCGATGGTCGGTTTGGGCCTCACCGCGCCTTTGGCGGGTCAGCTTCTGGCCCAAGCCGGGATCGCTCAGGCGGCAACCCCCGCCGAATACAAACCGACAAAGGCGGGGGGCGGCGGGGTACTGAAGGCGTTGCTCTGGCAGGCGCCGACATTGCTCAACCCCCACCTTGCGGTCGGCGCGAAAGACGCCGAGGGATCCCGCATTTTCTACGAGCCGCTGGCCGCATGGGACCCTGACGGGAATCTGGTGCCGGTGCTCGCCGCCGAGATCCCGGACATCGAGAATGGCGGCGTGGCTGCCGACGGCAAGTCGGTGACCTGGAAGCTGAAGCCGGGCGTCGAGTGGCACGACGGCCAGCCATTTACCGCCGATGACGTCGTGTTCAATTGGGAATACGCCGCCGATCCGGAGACAGCCGCCACATCGATCGGCAGCTACAAGGACATAACGGTCGAAAAGATCGATCCGCTCACTATCCGCATCCGGTTCGACAAGCCGACGCCGTTCTGGGCACGCGCGTTTGTCGCCCCCAGCATGATCGTACCGAAACATGCCTTCGCGCCATACAAGGGCGCCAGATCGCGGGAGGCGCCGGGAAACCTGAAGCCGGTGGGAACCGGTCCTTACCGGATAATCGATTTCAGACCCGGCGATCTTGTCAGGGGCGAGCGCAACCCGTCCTATCACATGGCCAACCGGCCGTATTTCGACGCGATCGAAGTAAAGGGCGGCGGCGACGCCGTGTCGGCGGCGCGCGCGGTGATTCAAACCGGCGAATACGATTACGCGTGGAACATGCAGGTCGAGGACGAAATCCTGCTGAGATTGGAGAACGGCAGCGGTTCGCGCGGACGCACCCAGATGGTGCCGAGCCGGGGCATCGAGCATATCCAGCTCAACAGCAGCGATCCCTGGACCGAGGTCGACGGGGAGCGGTCGAGCGCCAAGACGCAGCATCCTTTGTTCAACGATCCCGCGGTCAGGCAAGCGCTTCGCTTGCTTGTCGATCGTGCCGCGATCGAGGCGCACATCTATGGGCGCACCGGGGTGGCGACCGGCAATTTCCTCAACAACCCGGAGCGCTTTGTTTCGAAAAACACGAAATGGGAATTCAACATCGACAAGGCCAACCAGCTGCTGGAGGAGGCCGGCTGGCAGCGCGGCGCCGACGGCATCCGCGCCAAGAACGGCAAGAGGCTCAAGCTCGTTTACCAGACCTCGATCAATGCGCCGCGTCAGAAGACGCAGGCGATCGTCAAACAAGCATGCCAGAAGGCCGGGATCGACGTGGAGCTCAAGTCGGTGACGGCGTCGGTCTATTTCTCGTCAGACGCGGCAAATCCGGATACCTCCCGGAAGTTTTATGCGGATATCCAAATGTACACGGTGGGCACGCCTTCGGATCCCGATCCGGAACGCTTCATGCAGCAGTTCGTGTCGTGGGAAATCGCCTCGAAAGAAAATAAATGGCAGGGCAACAATCCGACGCGCTGGCACAATGACGAATACGACAAGATCTATCGTGCGGCCCGGGGCGAGCTCGACCCGGTCAAGCGCGCAGCGCTGTTCATCACGATGAACGACATGGTGGTGGACGACGCGGTCGTGATCCCGATTGTCAACCGCCGTTGGGTCGCCGCCGTGTCGCACAAGCTCAAAGCGCAGTTGAGCGGATGGGACAACGACTTCTGGAACCTGAAAGACTGGTACCGCGAGGCGTGACCGCCAAGTATGGTCCCCGACCTCCCCACGTCGCCAGTGCATTTCGCCGGTTGCCCCTACCCTCCCCTCTCCCGCTTGCGGGGGTGGGTTTTCAAGGGATCGGGAGATCTACCCCGATAGCGGCTTGGCAATCGCTGCGTGGCGGGAGCCGGCCGGTTCCGATCGGCTCCCGGTCCCATCGGAGTGAGTCTCCGGGTTGCTCCCCAGCAGAGCCCGCCTCCGCTTCACCGGTCACCGACAATCTTAGCCGATCCGGCCAGAGCATCAAATGCGCCGCTTATCTCCGCTGCCACCTGGGGGTGTCATTTCTACTTTGCACGCCGGGTGACATTTCTATCTTGCGCCGACAGACAGCCTGCAGATAGACCTCCTGCGTCTTGGCCGACAGTCCAGCCAACTGCATGTCTTCAATCATTCGGGTACGCAACGCTGACATCGTCTGCTCCTTCGTCATCGACGGGACCAACCCGCCGCGACACAGACGATAGCCTCCCAAGCTATCTCAGGAGATGCCGCCACTCCGATCGGCTGGGCCACAGGCGCAGCCGTCCGTTCAACCAGTTTCGCCACAAAGTAACGACCCTTTGTAACCCGCGGTTTTCCTCATCTCTCTTCCTCGATCTGTTTCGCTCTGTGGCGAGTTTGTGGCGATTTTTCAGTTGCGAAATCTCCATCGTTCACCCGGCGAGCGGCCCCGGAACAATCGAGCTACAAGCGACTTGCGATACAGGTTAGTAAGCGCGAAACGCTGGCCGTCGGCAGGGCAACTTTCCCGATAACCCCCAAGTGTCTCACCTGAGGCCTAGCCGCCATGTGATGTGTCTCTCGATCGCCTGTTGGGCATCACGCGAAGGACGGGGCGCGAGTCGGTTTTTTTGGCGATTCGGTCTCGCTGAATCTCCCGGGACCCAGGTCGTCCTCGTCAAGGACCAGCGGCGGAGAACGAGCGGGTGAGTGCTCGACGAGCATAGGGGCACCCTAAACAGTTCATCTTTTGTTTCTTTGCACGAGGCGGCGGTTCGCGTATTCTGGTCAAAGCACGGCTATAGCTGGGAACGTTAAGATTGAGATAGAGGAAGATTTTATGACGCGGCAGACCCGCACCAGGCCAGTTTATGCCCTGGCCGAGCCGGTCTGGAATAGCGTGGATGCCGAGACAACAGCCCGCGGCTATCATCGTTGGTGCCAGCTGTGCCTTCCCTACATGAGCCCACTTGCAGCCGGTGACACGGATGTGGAGATCAGGCTGTGAGGTGAAGCTTGACTACTGCAACAAACGAAGAGTGGCGGAAAGAGTTCGGCATCGTACATGACGCCGGAAAGCTCTTTTTTTCCAGTAAAGCGGAGTTGAATGCGTCTGGAACACAAACCTCTCAGGCTCACGTTCTGCGCCGTGCCTTTGACTTACTAAAGCTTGACGGGGTTCTTTGTACGGAGAACACTCCGCTCATCTACTTTAAGCAAGTAAAGCGCATCGAAGTTGAGGAGGTCGTTCGACTTCATCGGAAGTTTTGGAACCACGGTGGTGCGCCACTCCTAGTGCTCGTCGCCCCGCATGAGGTCCACGTTTATTCAGGTCTCGTGCGACCGGTCCCGAACGCGGACCGCCGCGGCCATATTGCTAGCTTGGTCGAAACTCTGGATCGAGCATCCTCAGGATTGCTGGAGTTCTTGCCTGCGGTGGAATCCGGTGAGTTTTTTCGACGGCACCATAAGTCCTTCAATCCGGCGCACCGCGTAGATCGGGACTTGCTCGACAATCTACACGCGACTCGGGAAAAGCTCGTCGCCACATCGACCGGTACGCTGGATGCGAAAGTGCTGGACGCCTTACTCTGTCGGCTTGTTTTTGCATGCTACCTATTTGACCGTGGTGTTATCGGTCGGACCTATTTGCAAGGCATAGGTTTGCACGACGCACACCATTTGCGGGATGTACTTCGCTTCCAGCCCAGAATCGAAGCTAAGAAATACCTTTATAAGCTATTTAGAAAGCTGGGAGAAGACTTCAACGGGGATCCTGCACGCGCGGTTCGCTGTAATGGGTAGCACACCGTGCTTGGAAGCGACATAAGGCGCCATACCTGGCCCGCCAAACAATCCTGCCACCGAGGCGGTGTTCACGACCACGCCACGCCCTTGTTTCAGCATCACTGGGAGCACATGGCGCAGGCCGAGGAATACGCCCTTTAAATTAACGGCGATTACCGCATCAAAAACAGCCTCGTCGTATTCCTGTGTGGGTGCGACTTTGCCTTCGATACCGGCATTATTGAAGAAGCAGTCGATTGCGCCGTATGCTTCGAGCGTCGCTTTGACGTAGTTCTGCACATCGCCGGATTTCGTGACATCCGCGCGCACGAACCGTGCGTCGCCGCCGTGCTAACGCACCAGTTCGGCGCTGGTTTCGCCTTGAGGTTGCTCGAGATCGACAATAACCACCTTGGCTCCGCGCTGAGCAAAAGCGAGTGCCGTAGAGCGCCCAATGCCGCCTCCGCCGCCGGTAACCAGCGCAACCTTACCCGTGAATTCCATTCCGCATCTCCCGATGGGGTGCCACCGGCCTGGCCGCCCCAGACCGAGCGAGGCCCTGACCGATAATTTTAACTGCGACTGCTATATCCCGCCTACGATACCGTTAATTTTGACTTGAGCGCCGGATCTTCCTTGCAGTGATACTGAACAGTCGAACTGGGTGGAAGTTTGCCCGTTGCTGCTGATCGCATTCCTCCCTGATTCTCAAGCAATCAAACTCCAAAACGAGCTCTTCCTCCGATGTTCGCGACGTAATCTGGCTTCGTAGACGTCGTGCGGTTCGAACCTCCCGAATTCCGTGATTGCCGATTCCAGGCTCGAGCAGTCGAGCAGATGGCGCGCAGCGTGCCGGTATCGGCTGGAGCGGTTGCTCCCTAAGGTGAAGTCGATCATCGCCCGCAGCACTAGCGTCGCCGCGCGGTCCAGGGCAGGCCATGAGACGAGGAATGACAGAGCGTGGAGCAGGTTGGGCGACCGCTGCGCGTAATTGAGCGCCTTTTTTCTCGGCTTCTACATCGGTGAAATCTGACAGCCGCTTCAGATACGCCCGGAGATGGGTGGATGACAGCGAACGTTCAAAGCACCCCCAGCGTGCGATCTGAGCATCATCGCCGCGGCCCAGCGCTTCGAGAACGTCGATCCGCGCGTCTTCCCATTCGAAATCCGGCCAATCCCAGCCGCTGTTGCGGCGCTGATGCTTGGTCGCCTGGATCGTTTGCCATGCCTCTTGCGCCCGGCCGGCCGACAGGAGGCGCCGCGCGATCTCAGCAGCGATTCGCGGCACCTTTCTGGTTTCTTCCTCGTATTGCTCCATGAAGGCATCGACATCGCCTAAAGCGTCGGCGATCTCTGTCAACGCCAGACGGACCGTACTGAGCCGAGAACGCTCTGCCATCTCGTCCGCGAATATCGGCCCGGCAGACGACCAACCGATTTTGACACGATCCTTCTCGGCCGGCTTCGTCACCGGCCGATTCGAAAGATCGATCATCCGCTGCTTCAGGTGCTCTAGACCGGCCCGCCTGAGCGCCGGCGCCAAGACTCGGATCAGCTGATCGAATTGGCCGTAGTCATTCGCGGTCAGGGCCGCGAATGCCTGATCGGCCAGGGTTTTCGCCTCGGCCTTGGCCATTAGCGCGACATCGCCGATGTCGGCGCAGGCCTCATGGAAAACGCCGATCACCGTTCCACTGCTGTCGTCGCACCGCTCGAGAACCGCCGGGGCCAAAGCCATGAACCTCCAAAGCAGATCAAGGGCTTCCATCGGGTCCGCCTTGGCGACCGTCTCGACAATCGCTCGGCGCTGAATATCGAGGTCATCGGCCAGGGATCTCGTGCCCTGCCAGTCTACAAACGAGCGCGACCGCGAAATGATCGTGAGCCGCTTGCGTACCTGCTTAGCAAGCTCGGGTGGGCTCTGTGCACCGGCCAGCTCCATTCTCAGGCGTCGTTTGGCGACCGCGTTGCCGGCACTGATTTCGATCAGCAATACGGCCAACCGCTCTAGCCCTAGGGTTTCGAGGTTTTTTGCGTTAAGGGCTGATTTTGTGGCCACTCGAGAACGATAATCTGCCTGCCAGCACCATACCAGTGAGGCGCAAGGTACAGTTATACGCCGTTTCGCCACCTCCTTGGCAAATCGCTGTGCCGCCGCTTACAGCGGGCGCTCGATGCTGCCGATTGCCTCGTGCATCAACAGCTACTCGCAAATGGCCAAAAATATTGCGGCCGTGCTCAACCGTCGTTGAGCCCACAAACCGATCAAAGGATATTGTCAGCGCCGATTCCTGCTGGAGGGAATCGGCTTCGAACCCTCGGTCTCCGCAACAGACGACGCTTTCGAGATCGTCGCTTTTTCCTATTCCTGCCTTCCTGATCCGGCCGGAAAACAGCAACTCGTTCACAGGGAGGGAACGAGCGGTTCGAATCAAGGCCTTCTCCCGATGTCTGCTCGATTTCGCTGATGGCCGTACAGCGCTCATCGAGTTTTCGTTCGGCCTCACGCAGCTCACGATTCACAATGCGTAAGCGAGCGACAAGCGAGCGCATGTGGATACTGGCCGCTTCAGCAACGCCCTCGGCAACTTTGATGGCGGGTTCTCGCAAAATACGGAGGACGGTCTCCGCATCCATGCGACGAATGCGATGCTGCTTGAGTAGCCGCTCCACCGTCGATTTGCGTAGCCGGCCTGCTTTGGCCGGTCTCGATGCAATGGCCCAAAGCTTGGGGAACATTGGGGGCATCGCCAGGTGGACTTTGCGCACCGACGAGGTAAGCTGGCTTAGGTTCGGGCAAGAAACGCAGCCTTGGCGCGCCGCAACCGCGCCGTGGGCGACTACGATTTGAATACGTTTCTGATTCGCGCCGACCTGTTGGGTGATACCGAGGCGCTTCCGCCCGGAATGTCGGTCTGGATGCTACAGCATTGGTAGCTTCCGAACGAGAAGGTGAACAGCGAGGTCTGGATTTCGCATACCTCCGCCTATCAATAGAGCATCGAATGATAACTTACGCATCCGGTGGCTCGATCCTCGATGCTGCGCCGTCTGACTGCTTTGGGGCATGAGGACCTGTTCCCGCCGCGCCGGGTGAACGCCCGCTTTCCGTTCAGTTAACCGGAATTAGTCTCGATCCCTTCGTCGCGAGCTCTCACTCTTACAGTCGGCGGCGCAAGTGCTCCGCCGCGAGTAGGATTACTACCTGACGCTGGCGTTTCGGCGGTTCTGCAAGTTGCGTGCGCGACGGGGTCGCCGCTTATTCGATCACCTCGTCAGCGAGCATCAGGAGGGCCGGGGGGATGGTGATGCCGAGGGCCTTGGCGGTCTTCAGGTTGACGACGAGCTCGAATTTTGTCGGCTGCTCCACCGGCAGGTCCCCTGGCTTGGCGCCTTTCAGGATGCGATCCACGTAGTAGGCCGCGCGTCGATACGCATCCGTGAAGCTTCGTGCATAGCTCATCAGTCCGCCCTCGGCCACGCCTCCGATGCTTTGGAACATTGTCGGGAGCTGGTGCTGCACCGCGAAATCCAGTACCTGTCGCACATACCTGCTGGTCAACACATCCGTGATCATGACCGTCCGGCTGGGAGCTCGAGTTAGGTAGTGGCGAGCGATGGATCGTGAAGATTCCTGCGGTTCAAGTTCCCGCCTGCGCAGCCATGTGGCAGCCCGTCGCCGATCGCCGCAGCCCTGTGTTCTTAGTCAGCAGGCGGTTCGATCGCGACGCCGTATTTGGCGGCGATGGCCACCAGCACTCCAATCTCCGGCATGCCTCTCGCGGCGGACACTCGCACCGGATTTCCGCACCAGCGGAGAGTCCATGTCTCACACAGGCCACGCCGCTGCGGGTAGCTTCAGCGAATTTCGCGGCTCCGCTTGTATCCCTGGCTTATCAAGATTGCGCTTCGCATAACCCAGTGCGCTCTGGATCCGGTCGGATTTGGGCTCCAGCTCCACCAGCGCCGAAAACTGCGAGTGGCCACCGGCACGCCATAGACCAACAGCTTGGCCGACAGCCTGGCAGAGCCGTCGATTGGCAGGGTCTGCTGCGCGACATACAGGATGAGAACACGCCTTCCTATCCAGTTTGCTCGCGCTACAAGGATCTGATCGTCGTCGCCGTGCATTATCAGGATGGGAACGTCGAACGTCTTCAGAGGCTCGGGATCCCTATGCACCAATGTCGTGGCATCATCCAAAGCCGACAGCCGGGCTCTTCGGTCAATGTGCATCGGCGGCGGGCGCCTTTGCGGGCGTGACCTGGCGCAATAGCGGAACCAGCAATGTGGCGGCGATGAAGGCGAGCATGATGGCGTGAAACGCGTCGGCAAACGCCAAGGTCGACGCCTCGCGATAGGCGAGATGCCACAGCGCTTTCAGGGCGGCGAGGTGACCTGCTTCCGGGCTACCGGGGATCGCGCCGTAGCGCTGCGCGATGCCGTCGACCATTCTGGTCATCGCGCCGTTCGCCGGCGTCAGATGGTAGGCGATGCCGTCGAAATGGAAATTGGTCCTCGTGTTGAGGATCGCGCCGCACACGGCGATGCCGACAGCACCGCCGAGATTGCGCATCATGTTGAACAGGCCGCTTGCGTATTTGAGGCGCTCCGGCGGCAGGCTGCCGAGGCCCAAAGTCACCGCCGGGGCTACTGCGAAAACCTGCGGGAACCCGCGCAGGATCTGCGGCAGCAAAAGCTGGTCGGCGCCCCAATCATGGGTGATGAAGCCAAAGCTCCACATCGAAAAGCCGAACAGGGCAAGACCGAACATCATCAGCCACCGCGTGTCGAATTTGCGCGCCAGAAGGATGTACACGGGCACTCCGACGAGCGAGGCCGCACCGGTCGAGAAGATCGCGACCCCGGTCTGCCAGGCGCTGAACCCGCGCACATAGCCGAGAAACAGCGGGGTCAAGTAGATCGTGGAAAAGATCCCGATCCCGGTGACGAAGGACAGAAAGCAGCCGAGCGCAAAGTTGCGGTTGCCGAGCGCCCGCAGATCCGCTACCGGGCGCACGAATGTCAGGCTGCGGATCACGAACAGGATGCCGGCGATCCCCAGCTGCAGCCCCGAATCGTCGCATCGTCAAACCAGTTCCACCGCGATCCCTCTTCGAGCACCTATTCGAGGGTACCAAGAGCGATCGCCATCAGGGCGATACCGGGGTAGTCCGCTCCCTTCAGCAGTTTTAGATCCGGCTCGTCGA
>Ga0306924_10006979_pt1 | contig 11281 bp, 5 predicted proteins | sample sta12Can44000111_FD_203756 | JGI IMG/M metagenome (GOLD analysis project Ga0306924, IMG submission 203756) | Lab enrichment of tropical soil microbial communities from Luquillo Experimental Forest, Puerto Rico - statanox.12C.anox.44.000.111 (v2)... | ecosystem: Environmental > Terrestrial > Soil...
AACCTTCAGCAGTCCTCGGAGATAGACGCGGTAAAAGCGGCCAATCAGGCTTTTTATTCGGCGTTCTCCGCGCGCGATGTCGCGGCGATGCAGAAGGTCTGGTCCAGCGATGCGGACATTCAAAATATCGGCCCGACCAACAAATCAGTGACCGTTGGATGGGATAAAATAGGGAAAGGATTCAACGGACTATTTGAGACCTATCCGGAACTGACCGCCTCAATGGAGCCACATATCAAGATCGTCGAAGTTGTTGCGTGGGCAACCGGAATTGAACAAGTGCAAAGAAAGGACAAGGCCGGCACCACTAGCAGTGCCAAGAATTTGGTGACGAACATTTTTTAAAAGCAGGATGGGCATTGGCTGATGGTACATCACCATGCGTCCCGAATATCGCAGTAACCGCACTTTCCCTGGTTATTATGATCAGCCAGGGTGAGCTGGCCGCAGCTCTCAGATGCACGCGCGTCCAACGACGGAAATCCGCTCTGCCCGGAGCAGCAGACTGTTATTCGGCGGCAACCAACGCCGGCGCAGAGGCCGGGGAGCGCAGTTGCTCGACGAGCTTCACCTCTTTCGCCTTCACTCGAACGCGGTTGGCCTCCTTGATGTGGCCAAAGCCGCGGATTTCGAGTGGCGATGACGCGAGTTCGACCGCGACCGCATGGTTCGCGGGTGCGAGATGCGCGATGATTTCATCGACAATCGCTTCGTATTCGCCGATCAGCCGGCGCTCCGTGCGCCGCTCTTCGCTGCGGGCGAAGATGTCGAACGGCGTCCCGCGCAACCGGCGCAACTTGGCCAGCATGCGAAAGACCGTCAGCATCCACGGTCCGAATTCGCGCTTGTGCAAATGTCCGGTTTTCGGGTCGCGGTCCCCGAGAATCGGCGGGGCGAGGTGCAAGCGAAGCTGATAGGGGCCCTCGAAGCGATCGGCGACACGCCTCAGAAAGTCGCTCTCGGTGTAAAGGCGAGCGACCTCGTATTCGTCCTTACAGGCCATCAGCTTGAACAGTGCTCTGGCGACCGACTCGGTCAACGCCGTGCTGCCGTGGACGCTGGCCGATTCGGCCTCCCGTACCCGGTCGACGCGGGCCGCGTAGCGCGCCGCGTAGGCGGCATCCTGGTAATCGGTCAAAAACGCTACTCGCCGCTCGATAATCTGATCGAGGGTTTCGGACAGGCGGTGGCTCGCCGGGATCGCGGCGGCCGGTGTCGCGCGCGCCTCGACAAGCGCCGGATCGGTCGCGGCGCGTCGGCCCCAGCGGAAAGCGCCTTGATTAAATGCGACGGCGACGCCGTTCAACTCGATCGCGCGCTCGATAGCCTCGGCCGACAACGGCACCAATCCGCGCTGATAGGCGTAGCCAAGCATGAACAGGTTGCTCGCGATCGAATCGCCAAAAAGCCCGGTGGCGAGTCGGGTTGCATCGACAAACTCGGCGTTTGCCCGACCGGTCGCTTCGGCGATGCTCCGTTCCAGCGCGCCAGTCGGAAACACCAGATCCGGGCTGCGGGTGAAGTCGCCGGTGATGATCTCGTGGCTGTTGATGATGGCGTGGCTGTAACCCGGTTCGAGCTTCGAGAGCGCATCGGCGCTGGCGGAAACGACAAGATCGCAGCCCAACAGCAATTCGGCATTGCCGGCGGCGATCCGCACCGCGTGGATTTCGTCCGGCCGCTTGGCAATCCGCACATGGCTGTATACAGCGCCGCCCTTCTGCGCGAGCCCGGTCATGTCGAGGATCGTGCAACCCTTCCCTTCGAGATGTGCGGCCATCCCGAGCAATGCGCCGATCGTGACCACGCCGGTGCCGCCGACGCCGGTAACGAGGATTCCGTATACCCGGTCGAGCTCGGGAAGCATCGGATCGGGCAACGCCGACAGGCCGTCTTCGCCAAGATCCCCGGCCCGGCCCTTTTTAAGTCCGCCGCCGTGAACCGTCACAAAGCTCGGGCAAAACCCTTCGACGCAGGAATAGTCCTTGTTGCAGCTCGACTGATCGATCGCCCTCTTGCGCCCGAACTCGGTCTCGATCGGCACCACCGACAGGCAATTCGAGGTTTTCGAGCAGTCGCCGCAGCCCTCGCACACCAGGTCGTTGATAAAGACTCGCTTGGCCGGGTCGGGGAAACGCCCGCGCTTGCGGCGGCGGCGTTTTTCGGCGGCGCAGGTTTGATCGTAGACAATGGCGCTGACGCCGGGGATTTCGCGCAAATCGCGCTGCACGGAATCGAGATCGTCCCGGTGGCGGACCGTGACGCCGGCGGCAAAATCCACCCCGGGCGGGTATTTGTCCGGCTCGTCGGTGACGACGACGATCGGCGCGACCCCTTCGGCGGCGAGCTGGCGGGTCAACACCGGAACCGTCAGACCGCCGTCGATCGGCTGGCCGCCGGTCATCGCCACCGCGTCGTTGAACAACAGTTTGTAGGTGATGTTGACCTTGGCCGCGACCGCGGCGCGAACCGCCAAAACTCCCGAATGCGTGTAGGTGCCGTCGCCGAGATTGGCGAAGATGTGCGGGGTCTCGGTGAACGGCGCCTGGCCGATCCACGGCGCTCCTTCGCCGCCCATCTGGGTGAAAGTCGCGGTTGACCGATCCATGAACTGAGCGAGGTAGTGGCAGCCGATTCCGGCGACCGCGCGGCTGCCTTCGGGGACCTTGGTCGACGTATTGTGCGGGCAGCCCGAGCAGAAATAGGGCGTGCGGGCGAACGGCACGACATTGCCGCCGAGTTGGCGCTCCTTGGCCTCGAGAAAGGCAAGCCGCTCGACGATGCGCGGCGAGGTGTAAAAGCGGCCAATGCGCTGGGCGATCACCCGCGCGATCTGGGCCGGCGTCAATTCGCCGTTGGACGGCAGGATCCAGTTGCGGTTTTCGTCGAATTTGCCGATGACCCGCGGGCGCACGTCCTCGCGCCAATTGTAGAGCTGTTCCTTGAACTGGTTCTCGATGACCGCGCGCTTTTCTTCGACGACCAGAATCTCTTCGAGCCCCTCGGCGAAATGACGGATGCCCTCGCGTTCGAGTGGCCATGACATCGCCACTTTGTAGAGGCGGATGCCGATCTCCGCGGCGTGCGCTTCGTCGATCCCGAGGTCGTCCAATGCCTGACGCACGTCGAGATAGGATTTGCCGGTCGTGACGATGCCAAAGCGCGGCTGCGGGCTGTCGATCACGATGTGGTCGAGCCGATTCGCGCGGGCAAAGGCAAGAGCTGCATAAAGCTTGTATTTATGCAGCCGGTATTCTTGTTCGAGCGGCTGGTCGGGCCAGCGAATATTGAGCCCGCCTGGCGGGATCTCGAAATCATCCGGTAATACGATACGGGTCCGCTCCGGCGCGATATCGACCGAAGCCGAGCTGTCGACGGTCTCGGCAATGGTCTTGAACGCGATCCAGCAGCCCGAGTAGCGCGACATCGCCCAGCCATAAAGGCCGAGATCCAGGATTTCCTGGACGCCGGAGGGGTTGAGCACCGGGATGCACGCGTCCATGAACGCGTATTCCGACTGGTGCGCCAGCGTCGAAGATTTGCAGGTGTGATCGTCGCCGGCGAGCAGCAAAACGCCGCCATTTGGCGCCGAGCCGGCGGAATTGCCGTGTTTCAGGGCGTCGCCGCTGCGGTCGACGCCCGGCCCCTTGGCGTACCACATGGCAAAGACGCCGTCATATTTGGCGCCGGGAAACAGGCCGAGCTGTTGGCTGCCCCAGATTGCCGTGGCGCCCAGCTCTTCGTTGATCGCTGGCTGAAAGCGGATGTGATTGCGTTCGAGAAACCGCGCCGCGCCCCACAGCGCCTGATCGAGTCCACCCAGCGGCGATCCGCGATAGCCTGAGATAAAGCAGCCGGTATTGAGCCCCGCGGCCACGTCGCGCTGGCGCTGCATCATCGGCAGGCGCACCAGCGCCTGGGTCCCGGTCAGATAGACGCGTCCGTTGTCGAGAACATATTTATCGTCGAGCGTAACCGCTCTAAGCGCCATCGCGATCTCCCAAACACGCCGCGCCAATATGCCAAAACGTGGTGTTTCACCAATGGTTGCTCAATGACGCCCGCAACCGAATCGCGAAAAGGCAATGAACTGCCGCCGCAATCGGACTTCGCATTCGAAAATGCTTGTTTCCCCTCCCCCCGCGACATGTCCAGATCATCGACTACCGTCCGATACGCATTGCGGCGGCGGCGGGACGGGAGTAATGCTCGCGCTCTCCCACTTATCGTTTCAATTTCGGTCGCCGCCATGCTCGCATCCACTCTTCGTCGCGAACCGATCGACCCAACGCTGCTAGCCAAGTTGCGCCAGCTTCTCGGCGATCGTCTCTCCACTTCGGCGGCGATCTGCGCCCAGCACGGCAAGGACGAATCGTACCACCCCGCCCACGCGCCAGACGCTGTGGCGTTCCCGCACACCACCGAAGAAGTCTCGGCCATCGTTAAATTCTGCGCCGCGCACGAAACACCGGTTATAGCCTTCGGCACCGGCACCTCGCTCGAGGGACATGTCGCCGCGTTGGCCGGCGGCATCTCGATCGACATGACGCAGATGAACCGAATCGTGCGGGTCAATGTCGAGGATCTCGACGCCACCGTCGAGGCTGGGGTTACTCGCAAACAGCTCAACGAGCATCTGCGCGACACCGGCTTGTTTTTTCCGATCGACCCTGGCGCCGACGCTTCGCTCGGCGGCATGGCGGCGACTCGGGCTTCGGGTACGAACGCAGTGCGCTACGGCACGATGCGCGAGAATGTGCTGTCGCTGACATTGGTGCTCGCCGACGGCCGGATCATCCGCACCGCGCGCCGCGCCCGCAAATCGGCTGCGGGGTACGATCTGACCCGGCTGTTCGTCGGCTCCGAGGGCACCCTCGGCATCATCACCGAATTGACCGTGCGGCTTTACGGCATTCCGGAAGCGATCTCGGCGGCGGTCTGTGCCTTTCCGACATTGGAGGCGGCGGTCGACTGTGTGATCCTGACGATTCAGAACGGCGTTCCGGTTGCGCGGATCGAACTGCTAGACGAATCGCAGATGGACGCGATCAATAAATATTCAAAGCTCGACCATAAAGTCGCCCCGACGCTTTTTTTCGAATTTCACGGCAGCCCTGCCGGCGTCGCCGAGCAGGCCGAAACGGTCAAGGCAATCGCCTCGGAGCACGGCGGCGACGATTTTCGCTGGGCGACGACGCCGGAGGCGCGCTCGAAACTATGGCAGGCGCGGCACGACGCTTATTACGCCGCACTGGCGCTACGGCCAGGATCAAAGGGCTGGGCGACCGATGTGTGCGTCCCAATCTCCCGGCTGGCCGAATGTATCCGCGAGACAAAACAAGACCTCGCCCAGTCGCCGATTCCCTCGGCGCTGGTAGGTCATGTCGGTGACGGGAATTTCCATCTCGTCTTCATGATCGACCCGAATCGGCTGGAAGAAATCGGCGAGGCCAGCCGCCTCAACGACCGCATGGTGGCCCGCGCGCTGGCCATGGAGGGCACCAGTACCGGCGAGCATGGCGTCGGATACGGAAAAATGGAGTTTTTGATCGCCGAGCATGGCGAAGCCGTGAGCGTCATGCGGGCGATCAAGAAGGCGCTCGACCCGCACAACATCATGAACCCGGGAAAAATCGTCCGGATCTGATCGCATCGACGGCCGCAGTCGCTCACCCGACGAGTTGGAACTTAATAATTCCCTTCACTGTTTACTTGCCAACCGGTATTATATGGCATCCGAAGAATGGCTCGGATTTCGGTGCTCCTCGTCGGGCTGCTGCGACTCAGCCGGGGACGGTGCCGTGCCGGTCCTCCGCCTACCTATCGCGTATGAATTTACGATCTCCGGAACGGCGCCGTACAGGTAAAACTGTGCGCACCGCAGCATAGAAGACAAACACAAGGGTTACAGCCGAAGGTCTCGCATGGAAAAATCTAGTAAAAGAGGGAAAATCCCCCAACAGGATTGGCCATCGATCATTGAGCGGTATGAGGCAGGGGAGACTTTGGCGAGCATTGCTCGTACTTATGATTGCTCACCGCCGGCCATCAGCTACATAGTGAGCCGGACCCGCGCGCGCAGTGCCGCCGGCGAGACGGCTGGCCAAACCGCGCCGGCGTCCGCGCCGGTGGTCGCGGAGCCGCAACTGCTAAAGGGACCTGCCGCTGAGATGCCGTCTGAAAACATACCTGCCGGCGAAAAGTCGCATGGCGCGGCAGACGAACCCAAAACATTGGAGGTTTCACCCATTGAGCCGCGCCTGATCGAGCAGCCTGCCAGCACGCCGCAGCCGAACTTCAGCGCTTTGCGGCCGAGCCCCAACACACAATCGAGTCAACGCGGGTTATTCCCCGAGGATCCACCGCTCGCGCCGGGTTCGCGCGCGAATGAGCTTCCGCAAGGAGGCAATGGCTCAGACCCGCGCCACGGGCACGCTCAGTTCAGCGATCCCCGCCCAGCCGGCAACGGCACCGCGCCGCGCGCAGCGGGTCCTGCTGCGACGCCTCCGCAAAACGGAGAAGCGAGACGAACTTTGCATCTGTCGCTGCCGCACGGAAATGGCAGCGGCCCGCACGTTCCCGATCCCGCGCCGCAGAATGCCCCGAACATCGCCAGCGTCGCCTCCGGCGACCGCTTCCCCCCGCGCCCCCCCGCTGGGCAGCCAGCAGTCGACCAGCACCCGAGGCAGGGTCAGACCAGTCATTATTCCCCGCCCGGATTTGCAGCTGTCCCAGCCTCCGCCGATGCGGCGCCAAACCGCCCGCCTGGCGACGGGCAGCGCATAAAGGAAGGTGGTGCATTCATCGATCGCGTTCTCCGCGAGCGGGTCGATGGCGATATCGCCGCGTTTCTGGCGGCTTTCGATGCGGCACTCGACCACGATACGTCCGAATCTCGGACCGGACTGCGTGAAGCGACCGATCGGCTGCTGCGGGCCGGTGCCCGCACGCGAATAGAACTGGAGCGCCTCGAGGCGCGCGCGCCGTTGCCGGCGCGAGACAAGACCGGGCAGACGGCGCCGCTGTTCCGGCATCGCTGAACCTCTCGTCTAATCGACGGTTTGGCCGCCCTGCGCCCCGTGTGGGCAGAGAGCAGGGCGGCCGATTAACGCCCTATTTTGCTTACCCTTGATTGGCGCCGAGGGTCACGCCGATATATTCGGTGACCCCATGGCGGTTCAGCAGCAGCAATGCCGTCTTTCTAGGCGAGTGGATCGCCTCGTTCAACTTTGCCGCCGCCTCCTGGGGGGTATGGACCGGCTGCTGATTGACCGCGACGACGACATCGCCGCTAGCGAGCCCGACATCCTCGGCGGCGCTGCCGCTGGCGACTCGAGTGACCACGACGCCCTCAACATTTCTACCTACGTGCAATTCGCGCCGCAACTCGTTCGTCAGGGGCGCAAAACCCATCCCCAACGCCGTTGCCTGCGCCGACCCTTCGTCTGCAGGCCCGCTGTTCGCCGAGGCGACTTGGTTGTTCTCCGGGAGCTCACCGAGCTTGGCCTGCACCTCGATTTCTCGCCCGTTTCGCCAGACTGCCACTGTCGCCGGCTTATTGGGGGCGACCGCGGCAACGAGGCGCGGCAGATCATGCAGTTCGTTCACCCGGGTGCCGTCAAATGCCAGGATTACGTCGCCCTGCTTGAGGCCGGCCTTGGCGGCAGGGCCGTCCGGGGTGACAACGGCAACCAGAGCGCCGCGCTCGCCGTGCAGTCCGAGACTCGCAGCAATCGCCGGCGTCACTTCCTGGATCTGCACGCCGAGCCATCCGCGGTTGATCTTGCCGTGCTCTTCAAGCTGCGCGACGATGGTCTTGGCGGCGTTTGACGGCACCGCAAAGCCGATGCCGACGCTGCCGCCATTGGGCGAATAGATTGCGGTATTGATGCCGATCACCTGGCCATCGAGATTAAAGGTCGGGCCGCCGGAATTGCCGCGGTTAATCGGCGCATCGATCTGCAGGAAATCGTCATAAGGGCCTTCGTTGATGTCGCGGCCGCGCGCCGAGATGATCCCGGTCGTCACCGTCCCGCCGAGCCCAAACGGATTGCCCACCGCCATCACCCAATCGCCAACCTGGGCGGCGCTGCTGTCGCCGAAGGTGACATAGGGCAGCGGCTGGTCGGCCTTGATCTTCAACACCGCGAGATCGGTCTTGGGGTCGCGGCCGACAATCTTGGCCGTATACTTGGTCTTGTCTTGAAGAATCACCTGGACCTTTGCGGCATCGCCGACGACATGGTTGTTGGTCACGACGTAGCCGGAAGGATCCACTATGAAGCCCGATCCGAGCGCGATCCGGTGGGGCTGGCCCCCGGGCCCCCGGGGAAATTGATGGTCCCCGCCGCCGGGATTTTGCTGATTAAAAAAACGCCGCAGCATTTCGTCGAACGGAGAATTCGGAAAACCCTGGAATGGCGTGCCTTGATCCTGGTCCTGCTCATCCGCCATCTGGTCGGCTCCGGTCTTCTGCGTGACCGAGATGTTTACGACCGCCGGCAACACCTTTTTTACCAGCGGGGCGAAGCTTTGCTGCTGGATCAGGGCCACCGGCGAGGTCATCGTCTGCGGCGCCGCGGCCATCGGATTTTCGGCCCACACCATTGGCGTCAGCGCAAGTGTCGCCCCGAGCCCGACGGCTACAGCAGCGGCGCGGCCGCGGGTGAGCTGCGGAAGGCGGGTTTTGCGAGCGGAAGTATCTGCCATCTTTATCCCTCTTGTCGAAGTAGATGCTCACGCCGGTTGCAGGGAACGTAAGATGCGGGAGCAGGGTCGCCCCAGATTTGCGCCGACCATGTGACATCCGCCTTTCGCCGAGATTAATTCGCTGTAACCTCGCCGCAGCAGCCGCGTCGCCAGCATGGTTCATGTGCGTGAAATCGCGGCTCGCCACCGCGCGAAATTCCCTATCATGCCCGCCGCAGAAGATGAGGGAGCCGCAGATGAGCCGTTACCGCGAGATCAGCCCCGCCGAGATGACGCCGGCGCAGAGACAGGTTCATGACGAGATCGTCGCCGGGAGGCGCGGCCGGTTCGGCGGGCCGTTCCAGCTCCTGATCCGCGCGCCGGAGGTCTGCCGGCACCTGTCGCGGCTCGGCGAGTATTTGCGGTGGGGCAGCTCGCTGCCGCCGGCGCTGTCCGAATTGGCGATCTGCTTGACTGCGCGCAGCATCCGCGCGGGCTTCGAATGGCACGCGCATGCCCCGCTGGCCGTCGAGGCCGGGGTGCCGGCGGCCGCGATCGAAGCAATCCGCGCCGGTGCTTCGCCCAACTTCGCCGCGAAGGACCAGGCGCTCGTCTACCGCATCATCACCGAGCTTATCGATACCAAGCGGCTTTCCGATGCCAGCTTCGCCGAGGCGCTCGCGGCGTTCGGCGAACAGGGCGTCGTCGAACTCGGCACGATCATCGGTTACTACACCGCAATCGGGAACGCGCTCAACGTGTTCCAGGTCGCCGTACCCGCCGGCGCGCCGCAGCCCTTTCCGGAAGAGGGCAAGCCTGGACCGATTGGCCTAGGCCGCCTGCGGCAACCCGCGCTCCAACAACCCCGCCAAACGGCGAGCGAAGGCTGGCGGGTCGGGAAGCTGCTCGCCTTCGACGATCCGCGCCTGGTCGAGCAATAGCCACGCGAATTCCGAGAGCTGGTCGGAGGCGCCGGTCTCGCCGACCGTGGCGGCAAGTCGCTCGATCAGCTTGTGGCGCGGGTTGAGTTCGAGGATGCGCTTCGCCGCGCTGTCGAGCTGGCGATGCTGCTTAAGCAGCCGCTCGAGGTGCATGTCCATGTCGCCCTCGTCGGCGACGAGGCAGACAGCGCTGTCGGTCAGCCGATCCGAGCCGCGCACGTCCTTGACCGCGTCGCCGAGCGCCAACTTGAAGATCGCGATTAGGCTGGCAAGTTTCGCCGGCGGCGCCGGCTTCTCTTGCGGCTGCTCTTCGGGCGCCTCGATCTTGTCGAGATCGACGCCCCCTCGTGTCGCCGATTTGAACGGCTTTTCCTTGTAGGAACCGATCGCCGGCATCCAGAATTCGTCGATCGGATCGGTCAGCAACAGCACTTCGACGCCGCGCGCGCGAAACCCTTCGAGCTGCGGGCTGCGCTTGACGACATCGAGATTGTCGCCGGTGATCGTAATGATCGCCTCCTGCCCCGGGCGCATCGCCGCGATATAGTCGTCGAGCGACACCAGCTCGTCTCGGGCGGTCGAGCGGAATCGCGCGAGCCCCAGCAATGCTTCGCGCTGCTCGCGATCCTCGTACAGCCCCTCCTTAAGCACCGAACCGAAATTTTCCCAGAACTTCGCATATTCCTCGGGCGCCTCGGTTGCCTTCTTGCCAAGCTCGGTCAGCACGCGCCGGGTCAGCTGCTGGCGGATCCTCGCCGCCATCGGGTTCGATTGCAGCATCTCGCGGCTGATGTTCAGCGGCAAATCCTCGCTGTCGACCACCCCGCGCAGAAAGCGCAGATAGGCCGGCAGCAGCTCGGTCCCCTCGTCGGTAATGAACACCCGGCGGACATAAAGCTTGACCCGGCTTTTGCGCTCCGGGTCGAACAAATCAAAAGGCTTGGTCGAGGGCACGAACAAGAGGGTCGTGTATTCGAGAACCCCCTCGGCCTTGTTGTGTAAGGTCAGCCACGGGTCATCAAAGCTGTGGCCGACATGATGATAGAATTCCTTGTACTGCTCGTCGGCGATCTCGGATCTGGGCCGGGTCCAAAGCGCGGAGGCAGTGTTGATCGTCTCTTCCTTGCCGCCGTCCCGGAGTACGATCGGCAGTCCGATGTGATCGGAATAAGTGCGGACAATCTGGCGCAGCCGGACCGGGTCGAGATAATCGTCCTCGCCCTCGCGTAGATGAACGACGATCGCCGCCCCGCGCATGGCCTCGGGCGCGGACTCGATCGTGAATTCCCCCTTGCCGTCGGAGACCCAGCGCCAGCCCTCGGCGTCGCCGGCCTTGCGGGCTAATACCTCGACCTTTTCGGCGACCATGAAGGCCGAATAAAAGCCCACGCCGAATTGGCCGATCAGGCTCACATCCTTGCGCGCGTCGCCCGACAGCTGGTTGACAAACGCGGCGGTGCCCGAGCGCGCGATCGTGCCGAGATTCTCGATCAACTCGTCCCGATTCATGCCGATGCCGTTATCGGCGATCGTCAAAGTGCGCGCCGTCTTGTCCGGCGTCAGGGTGACCCGATAATCGGTGTCGCCCTCGGCCAGCGCCGGGTCGGTCAAGGCCGCATAGCGCAACCGGTCGCAGGCGTCCGAAGCGTTGG
>Ga0306924_10006980_pt1 | contig 11280 bp, 12 predicted proteins | sample sta12Can44000111_FD_203756 | JGI IMG/M metagenome (GOLD analysis project Ga0306924, IMG submission 203756) | Lab enrichment of tropical soil microbial communities from Luquillo Experimental Forest, Puerto Rico - statanox.12C.anox.44.000.111 (v2)... | ecosystem: Environmental > Terrestrial >...
ATCCCGTTTGAGGGTCCGCTGGTACTAGGCTTACGAACTCATCCCGCTTTCCGATAAAGTGGGGTGGCGATCTGGAACTCATTTTAGTTAGTTTTTTTCGTTCTGCGCGAGAATCTGGCGGACTCCACGATTTTGGAGGTTTTGGCGCTTTAGATGGGCAAGAGCGTAATAGGCGCCGTTGCTGGGGAAATGTGGGAACCCGCGTTCGGTGCGGGTTTCCAAGCGCCGAGGGCGAACCAAGATTCTCAGGTTAGCTGTTCCTTCCAACCGCACTGGGCGCGCCATTTCCACGGCAAAGCAGCGAATTTTGCCCATTTTCTTCGAAATCGAGTATTCGACCTTCCCGAAGGGCTTAAGTCGTCGTTTTCCAGAAAGCCGCCTAAAATGCACCCCTCGTCAGATTCTTGTGCAGAGCCGTCTTTTCCGTTCACGAACAGAGTGCGTGTGTGTTTCACTCAGAACTATAGGAACGAAGCAATTCTCGTGAATGGGCCTACCACGATCGTCCAAACTTGCACTCTGGTAGAGCGACAGACTTGCCGTCGTATACAGCAGATCACAGTAAACTGCGTTGGCTTGGCAGAAAACAGGGCACAGTGAACGGATCCCGCAGGTCGCTCACAACTGTCGAACGGTTGAACCCTCGGAAAATCACGGCGCAAGCCCCATCTTCTGTCATGTGCCTGGTCTCAATTAACTGACGCCCCGCAGGAGATCGAACAAAGAGCGGATGGCGTAAACTTGGAGCATGGCAAACCAGCAGTCTCTCAGTCCATTTCAAGAAGTGCATAAAAGGATTCAGGAAGCTCGCGAGCGTGGCCGCAAAGAACGAGAAAGGAACGAAGCGCTGCGCAAGGAAAGATCAGAAGAGGAAGCCAAGAAGGAGGGCTTCGACCGTGCCTGATGAAGAATTACTCCCGCATTTGATCGCCGATGGTAACCTGCAACGCTGTTCTGTTTGCGGGTATCCGTTCCGCGCTGACGTTCGCCCATCAATGGCTGTGGCATTCGCTGAACATCTAATGAACAGCCACAAGCCCGCCGGACCGGTGAACAAGTAAGCGCTTGGCTTTCAACTGGTCGAAGAGTCAGTGTTTTGGGCTCAGCCAGAATGAAGCAGACTCCACGGATCGATACGGCCATTAGCGATCTGCAAGTCCACGCCGCAAGGATGCGAACTCCGGAAAGGCTAAAAGTCGCCACGGCCATGAGTCGCATGCAGAGCAGCATCCGAAAAGTCAAGAAGAACCAGCTGGTCGAAGCGGTGGAGAAGCTGCCCGATCTACTACCCGTCAGTCATGTTGAACGGTCGAGCAGTGCCGCGCTGACCAGAAATTGTGGCTTTCTATGATGGGGGGCAGCCGTGCTGGTGTCACCAATGTCAGTTATAAGGAGTTGGACGGCTGGTTCGCACAGATGTCCCACGAAAGTGATAGCTCAGTTCACTACTCCGAGTAGCCTTCGTCCCCATCGTCATCTTCCTCGTCGCCGTCGTGTTCCTCCTCGTCCTCCTCCTCTTCTTCATCTGGCTCTTCTCGAAGGAGCAAATCGGCGCGGCTATCGAACGATTAGCGGAGCCTGGGCCGGGGCATGCCAGGTATGTTTCATCCATGATCAATGGTACGCCTTGTGCTCTTCAGAAACCGGAACCTTACCCACCCAGAAACCGGAACTGCTCGGAAGCAATCTCCTAAAAGACGTTTGCTGTGAGCTTCTCAGCACGCTCTATGGCTTGGCCTTCGCTTCCCCGGAACGGCCTACATCAGATGACTGCGCGGAGTGCAACAGCCACGCTCTTACGTGCAGTCCTGACAGCAGCAGCGGCTGTCCCAGCTGCGGCCATAGTATGCGCGAGCGCGGATCTCTTCCGTATTCCCCGATTCTCGAAAGCGACGGTCTCGATCCCACCACCGAAAAGTGTGTGCTTCTCTTCCAGCCCTGCCAGGTCCCGCCGATGTTCCTTGAAGAGTCTGTAACCGTAATCCCCAGTGAGCAGTTGAACTATTTTCTTTCGATCGCTGTCCAATATAAGCCCAGCGAGTTCTGGGTCTTCAAGGATTATCTGGGCGGAAGTCAATTCGTGAACCTGCTGTTTTGGTTGTAACTTGATCTTGTCGCCCGAGTGCCTTTTCAGAATAGGTTCTGATACATGGGAAAAAGGCGCATGGCCGATGTCGTGCAAGAGAACTGCTAATCTTATTAGCCTAGTTTCCGCAGCGCAAAAGCCCGAGATTCTCAGCCATCCTTCCAGCGATATGAAATTCCCCGAGGCTGTGGTCGAAACGAGTATGATTCGCTCCTGGGTAGACCAAGTTCGCAAGCGCGAGCTGCTTCAATCGTCGAAGACGTTGAAAAGTCGGACAGTCGACGATCTCCTGTTCGTGCGGCTCGCGGCAGATGAACCCGTGGATCGGATCTCGAATTCCAAGGCCCACCAACATCGCACAGTCTTAGGCGAACAAAGAGCGAAGAACAAGTGCTTTCCGCGATACCGGCCCCAATTACGAGCCGGCGGTCATCATTGCCCGCATGTCTGTTTCTTCAACGAGGTCGGCCCCAGCGCGACCGATAAACGGAGGCTCCTGAAGGCCATTACAATTCCTGCGGATACTCCCGTGGTAGCACATCGGTAGCACAGCAAGAGACAACAGCGATAAAAGTGGTAGGCCCGGCTGAGATCGAACCAGCAACCCTCAGCTTAGATGCGACTGTTCGTGCGCGCCGCCGTGATTTCCATGGAAATGCGAGTGATCCGCTCGTGCCTTTCTACGGTAGCAATATGGTAGCAACAGACACGATCCATAAAGGATCACTTGAAGGGCAGCGTCGCTGGAAGCCACATGTTTATTGAGCTAAGAATGGTCGGGGAGAGAGGATTTGAACCTCCGACCCCCTGGTCCCGAAATCGATGTCCGAAAGAAGTCTGAGTGACACCGAGCGATCGCGCCTGATACGAATCCCCAGTGTTCATACGGTCCCGAACGTCATTCGTCCGCGTGCTCGTGTCCCCGAGTGGTATGGAGTGACACCGTCGGATATGGTCAGGGATGGCAGGGTTACGACACAAGTTACGACACAAACAAGTCGCCACCCCTCGGGCGAGGCTTGCGCGACCGATTGCCCTTATCCCGCTCTTACAAGTGGTATGAGAGAAAGCCACAGGCTAGGCCACGTCGCGCCTCAGCCGAAATGAGTGCAAGTAAATGGTGGCGGCAGCAACCCCGTTAGAGCCCTTCGCGAGAAAATCTGACACTGGTTTGTCCCAGCAAATTTTTACTGGCAAATTTTCCAGCAATTCGCAACCGATTCGCGGACGATTCGGAACCAAGCAAACTCGGTCCAGGCGGGAAGGAAAATCGCGCGAGGAGTATAGCCGAGGGTTTTTCGAGAATTGTCCGTAATACGCGCTCGCGACTTCACCGACGCCACCACATTCTCTCCGCAACAAAATAAACTCACGCGAATTTCGGGCCAGGATACCTTGAGACGGTCTGGACGACCCCAACCTTGCGGATAATCTGCAAGTATTTTCCCTGCCAATTTCTGAGCGATTAAAAATACACTCGCAGGGGAATAGCAACCGATTCGCAACCGAACAGGCTAGCGTTAGGCAGGATCGTGCCGACGAAGCTTCAGGCGATGCCCTGGCATTTTCCGGATAATTGTCCGCACTATGCGCTCGCGATTTCACCGACGCCCGTTAAACCCCTCCGCGAGAAAATAAATTCCCCGCGCGCGCGAATTCGCCCTGGCCCTGGTCCTGGTTCGCCGGCGAATAATCGGCCGTCAATTGTCGGATGATTTTCCACGAGTGAATTTTCGAGCGATCAGCAACCGATTCGCGGAGGTTCGCGGACCACTAGCAACCGCGCATCTTCGGGGAGTCACAGCAGGGAAAATCGCGCGGGGAGTAGTCGCGGGAGTTTTCCAGGAATTGTCCGGCACGGCACTTCGCGACTTCACCGACGCACCTGGCATGAAGCACTTTGGAAAGAAACGCGGCAGTCCGCCGATCAGCACCATCGGCACTTTCGGGCCATTGACCTGTGGGCCACAAAAGCTACACTTGTAGGCGTCCTGTTCGTGCCATCGAGTCGTTCTTCTGGCCCCAAGTTCTTCCCATTCGCGGAAGTTGAACGCTGAAACCGGGTCGCAGCTTGTGCGGTCGACCTCCATTTACTTTCGTCTGCGCCGTTAACCTCAACGAAAGCCTAAAGAACAGCGAGTGCCGACGATATCGAAGACGCCGAGCGAGGCGGCAGCGCGGGTACAGGCTTAGCCTGCGGCTTCGAGCAGCGCTATGGAGCGATGCTCGTTGCGGGTCCCTTTGCGCTTGGCGTTCACTTCAATCCGCTCAGTTGCCGGAAGGCAGGCATGACCCACTCTGGCTGGTCAACCCATAACCATTTGCGGACACTGACCGAAGGAGGGACAGTGAAGAAAAAAACGCTTCTGCTCCTGACAATTGCGGTGCTGTGCTTCGTATCCTTCGCCAGCGCCGATTCGTTCACCTTCTTCACAAGCCGCGCGCAACAGAACCCGGCTGATGTCATTGACTGGGGCCAGCTTCAGGTTCCGCCGCTTCCCAATTTAGTCAACACGCCGGCCCTGGTCTCAAGTGCGGGGCTCACTAACGCGGCGGTGGTCGGCAACCAAAACGTCGGCCAATTTCTTGCCTGGTTTGAAGGCTGTAAGGTCGGTGGTTGGTGCGGGAATTTCGACTTTGGCGAGAACCTGGTCTGGACTGGCAACCCGAACCTCGGCGCCGGCAGCCGCGGCAGCGGCGGACCGTTCGTTATCCAGCTAGAGTTTCCGGTGGCCACTATCGGCTTCGGCATTCAGGCTGACTTCTTTGTACCGTTCTCTGCAACAGTGCAGGTTTTCGACCCCAGCAACAACCTTCTGGGGACCTTCACGCTGCAGGGCAATAGCTTCGCCTCTGACGCCGGAGACAATCTGTTCATTGGTATCGGTGACAAGACGGCCGTAAACATTGGCGCAATCGTGATCAGCACGCTGTCGCCGAGTGTCGGGCCTATATTCACCAACGACTTCGCACTTGACGCGGTGAGTCTGGGTTATACCCTCGCGACTCCTGAGCCCGGAACACTGGTGCTCCTGGGTAGCGGACTGCTGGGAATGGCCGGAGGGCTGCGTCGCAAGTTGGGCCGCTAGAACAGCCCTAAATCTCGTCTGGACCGGAGCGGCCTCTGGTCATGACACGGCTGGCAGGTTGAATCCAGCCCGCGAACGCGCCCCGTGGGGAGCGCCATTCCAAACGGAAAGAGGTATCAATCTATGCGAAAGCTTCTGTGCTCGCTAACCACTCTGGCGTTGATCGTCGCGTCCGTGGCAAGTTTCGCCGCCAACAGGAATGTGACTTACAAGTATGTCCCGAAGACAAACTCGGGCAAACCGATTCCCAAGGGATTTATCAAATTCCAAGGGTACGATACTCACGATATGTCACAGTTCAAGGCGCAGAATCACCTGAGCTACGCCATGAACCAGCACATCCTTAATCACGCCCTTCAGGCAAGGAGGGGCAGCTTCGTGAACTGCGCGATCGACACCATTCCCTGCTTCCAGAGCTGGTTCATTACCGGACACCGCAACAGCGTTTACCCGTTCACGATAGTGGGTCAGAATCCCGCGGCCGGTGGAACGACGTTGATCGATAACCAGATCATCCCGTTGATTACCGTCCTGCAGGTTGGCGGCGTTCCGTTCTATGTGTTCGACCCAACTACAGCCACCGATCCGCAGGGCGCTGCCAGCGTGCCGTCGATCGGCCCAGGCACGGACACAGGCTTGCTCTCGCAGTCGCCGCTTTATGACGCCACCACCACGTATGTGGGTCCGCCACCGGAGACGGGACAATATAACGACAGCCACCAGCGAGTTTCCTTCCGCAAGGTTGCTGCCGCCAACTGGCACACCGTACTGAACACGAACTTTTCCTCGGGTGTCATCTGGGTCCAGATGCTGGAGTGGAACAACGGCGATTGGGCTTGCAGAGGAACCGAAACACCTCCGTGTACCAGCTTCCCGGTGTTCAATATCAACGTCATCTCCGGGAACTTCTCGTTCATTCTGTCGGGCGAAAACCCGCCCGTTACTGAGGTTCCGATCATCCTTACCGACTGGTTGACGGCCTTCGACCCATCCTCCGGAGCTTGCTGTATTTTGGGATTCCATACTGCACAGCCCTCAGGACCGGGAGTTCTGGTTTGGACTTGGGGCACATGGATCCCCTACAACCGAGACAACGGCTTCACCAATCCGTTTAAGGGCGGCTTCGGCTCCAACAGCATGGTGCTAAGCCACGAGGTGGACGAGATCTTTAACGATCCGTTCGTTAACACGGCGGTTGCACCATGGGTTGATGGCAGCGTGACGTTTGCACAGGCCAACCTCGAGACCGGCGATGCAATCGAGGCCATGGCGGCGGCGGACGTGCTCTTCGATGTGACGCTAACGACCACGGGTGGTCCCTTCGTCTACGTTGTGCAGAATGTACCCACACTGGAGTGGTTTTTCCGCAACCCGTACAACGGCGGAATCTACAGCTGGCCGAACGAGGGCTCGCTCAGCCATAACCCGCACGTTCCGGGCGCATGCGCAACCGGTCCGACTTGGGTCTATGGTCAAGGCTCGGCCGGCTTCTTCTTCTGCAACAACAACACCGGCTGGTAACTGTAAGCAGTGGATCCGCAATGGGCTGGGTACTACAGTGCCCAGCTTTGTGAAGGCCGCAAGCCCTATGAATATTTCGAAGGCGAGCCGCAGATAATTCAGCGTATGCGCGAATTGCGGTCTCAGGGCCTTGGATTCGACCGCTTTGCCGGTCGCCTGAACGAGGAAAGGGTTGCCCCGCGTTCTGGTGCCCGGTGGAATGGGCTGACGGTGAACAAGATTCTGTCACGCGATTCCGCGAAACCTGCACAGTCCGTTGTTTGATCGGCGCTGTTTCTTGTGCTTTTTCTGTCTTCTCCCGCACTTACGCTAAGGCGACATGCAATGCGTCAGCCTAATTTTCAAGCGGCTTGAGAAGAGTATGACGACGCCAGCAGACGAGCGCCCCACCTCAAGACGCTGAGATTTCGATGTCTCACGTAAGGTTAGAAACCTCAGGGATCGTCCGTTAAAAAGCGCTCCGAACTTCGCGCAAGCGAATAGTTGTCCGAGATCTGAGCAGCGCGCGTCTTCGACGCGGTAGTCTGCACTGGTTTGTCCCAGAGAATTTCCTGGCCAATTTTCCCGCGATAGCAACCGATTCGCGGACGATTCGGAACCAAGCAAACTCGGTGCAGGCGGGAAGGAAAATCGCGCGAGGGGTATAGTCCGAGGGTTTTCCGAGAATTGTCCGTAATGGCACTTCGCGACTTCGGCGACGCGTACGACCGTTCCATCTTTGCCTTTCATTGACCTAGCGTCCTCGACAGCACTACGATTAGCCCTCTCTGGATGGATGCCTCGCGCGCATGATCGGCCAAACCATCTCGCATTACCGCATCATCGAGAAGTTGGGCGGCGGCGGGATGGGCGTCGTGTATAAGGCCGAGGACACCGAGCTTCGTCGCTTCGTCGCATTGAAATTCCTGGCTGATGACGTTGGGCAAGACCCCCAGGCCCTGGAGCGATTCCGACGTGAGGCTCGCGCCGCTTCGGCTCTGAATCATCCCAACATCTGCACCATCCATGAAATCGCACAGCACCAGGGCCGGCCATTCATCGTCATGGAGTTTCTGGACGGCACGACACTCAAGCACCGCATCACCGGTCGGCCGCTGGGCACGGAAACCTCGCTGGACATCAGCATCCAGATTGCCGATGCGCTGGAGGCAGCGCACGCTGAAGGCATCGTCCATCGCGATATCAAGCCGGCAAACATCTTCATTACCAAGCGGGGACAGGTCAAGGTGCTCGACTTCGGGCTGGCAAAGGTGGTGAAAGCCAAAGCCCAAGCCACAGATTCAGAGGCGACCGTAGCGACGTTGAGCGAAGACTTGACCTTTCCCGGCAGCACCCCGGGTACCGTAGCTTACATGTCGCCGGAGCAGGCCTCCGGTCAGCCGCTCGATGCCCGCAGCGACATCTTCTCCTTCGGCATATTACTGTACGAGTTGCTTTCTGGTCGGCGGCCTTTTACCGGAGCGAACGACCTGGAAGTCTTGCAGACCCTCATTCATGGCTCACCTAAGCCGCTCAGCGAAGATGTGCCACCGATGCTGAGGATGATCGTCGAAAAGGCGCTCGAGAAAGATGCCTGCGACCGCTATCAATCGATGCGTGAGATGCTCGTGGATTTGCGGCGCTGCAAAAGGGCTAGGGTGGTGCCAGCACCGCCCGCGGTTAAAAAAAAGGCACTCCGCAACTGGCTGGTTTGGGGTATCGCCGGTGTCATGTTCGTCGCCGTGGTTGCGTGGGAAGCCCTCCGGCCGCCGACTCGGCCGACCAATCTGCTCGAACGGGCACATTTTACTCGGCTGACTGATTTCGAGACCACTGAAGCCGCGATCTCGCCCGACGGCCGGTTCGTGGCTTTTGTCTCAGATCATGACGGCTCCAACGATGTGTGGCTGACGCAGGTAGGTGTAGGACAGTTGATTAATCTTACGAAGGGGAAGGTGGACCAAATCGCCCTGCTACCCGGCCCTATACGAAACGTGGGTTTCGCTGGCGACGGCTCAGAAATTTGGCTGGCCGGTGGCGATCGGGGTGTGCGGTTGCGGCTGCTGCCGCTCGCGGGAGGTACGCCCCGCAACTTCCTCGGCGAGGAGGCAACGGAAGTAGCCTGGTCGCCCGACGGCACACGCATTGTGTATCACACCTTCGCCGACGGTGACCCTATGTTTGTGGCCGACCGGACGGGCGCCAATGTGCGACGGATGTTCGGGGGGAGCGACCTGATTCATAACCACTTTCCAATCTGGTCGCCCGATGGGCATTGGATATACTTCGTTCGCGGCGTGCCTGCGACCAAGGAGATGGATCTATGGCGTATAAACCCTGATGGCGGCAAGCCAGAACGTCTGACCGAACGCAATACCGACGTTTCCTATCCCACGCCGGTGGGCAGCCGTACCATCCTTTATGTGGCGCGGGACGTAGACAGTTCAGGGCCATGGCTATGGGCCTTGGATTTGAAAACCAAAGAATCAAGGCGTCTGAGCTTGGGGCTGAACCAGTACACTTCGGTCGCTGCCAGCGCGGACGGCCGCAAATTGATAGCGACTACCAGCAGTCCCAAAGCCAACCTTTGGGTAATTCCCATTCAGGGCCGCCTCGTCGAAGAGTCCGACGTGAAGCCATTTCCCCTGCCGAACCTGCGAGCGCTGGCGCCGCGTTTTGCCGGCACGTCGCTGTTTTACCTGTCTTCCCGCGGGACCGGGGACGGTTTGTGGTGCTATCGCAATCGAGAGGCGGTGGAAATCTGGAAGGGCGCCGACGGTTCGCTTCTGGAGCCCCCGGCTGTTTCACCGGATGGCAGGCGCGTGGCCATCGTGCTGCGCCGGAGCGGGAAACGTCACCTTCACCTGCTGTCTGCCGACGGCGCCGAGCTCCAGCCGACCGCGGATTCGCTTGACGTGCAGGGGACCGGGTCCTGGTCGCCGGATGGCAAGTGGATCGTCACAGGCGGAAGAGACACGGCTGGCCTAGGACTTTTCAAGATCGCTATCGAGACCGGCACTCCGGTTCGCTTGAGCACCGGGCCGGCTCTTAATCCGGAGTGGTCACCGGATGGAAACCTGATCGTCTATTCGGGCGCGAACGTGCGCAGCGGTGCTCCGCTGTTGGCAATCCACCCGGATGGAAGCAAGGCGGACTTTCCAGAGATCATCGTACGGCGCCTGGGCGAACGCGTGCGCTTCCTGAGAGATGGCAGGAGTCTGGTCTACATGCAGGGTTTAGGCACATCGCAGGATTTCTGGCTGCTTGACCTGGCCACCATGAAGTCCCGTCCGCTGACGCGACTTCAGAATCGCGGTGCTATGCGGACCTTCGATATAACGCTAGACGGAAAACAGATCGTGTTCGATCGCTTGCGGGAGAACTCCGACGTCGTTTTAATTGAGCTTTCCAACGAATAACCGACTCGGTACTTTACTCAAGAACCGGACTAGCCGTTTGATGTTTTGTGCCGCCGCAGCCAGGCAGAACTGTTCGCGGACGAACTTCATGCGGCGCAGGCGCCGGCGGCGCAATCCGATCTGGTTCTTTAGCTCGGCGAACAGCGCCTCCACTTTCTTTCGTTGACGTTGCGCATGGGCGAAGGCAGGGGTCGCGGCAAGCTCTCTGGCTCGTTGTCGTGCCGGCTCATGCATATGAATGGCAAGATATTTATATCGGCCACTCGTGCATTGCGCTTTTTGTAAGCAGCTTCCACAGCGTTTCGCGCTGCCAATGTAGGCATGGGCACGATTGCGAACGTTTAGGCCCACGTAGTTCAGTTGCTCGCCTGCAGGACAACGGTAGCTATTGCTCTCGGGCAGATAGATGAATCGCTCCGGCCCATAGCCGGGATTGTTCTTTCTCAGAGCATTGTCCCGCGTGCGCATATAAGGCGTGATGCCGCGATCCAGCAACCATTGCAGAAACTCCCCATTACCATAGGTCGCATCGGCTGCTATCGAGGCCGGCTCTCGTCCCTGCCGCTGGACAAAGCGGGAGATCATGTCTTGTGCAGCGATCGTCTCCTGACTCATGCGTGCCGCGGTGGCTTGGACTCCAACGATCACGCAACTGTGATTGTCGACGAGATAGTTGTCGTAGTACCCCAGCCGCGCCGGTGTGCCGCCCTTGGTGGGGTAGGTGGAATCGGGATCGGTGGTCGAAACCTGATCCTGCTGCGGTATGGCTTCTTCGACCGGGTTCTGCTCTTCCACTTCCTTGAGATACTGACGCACCGTGTGATGGACCTCTGCCACTTCGACCAACTGCTCACGCGGAATGCGGCTCTGTTTTGCTGCATTGGCTTCCACGAAGCTGCCGTCCACCGACAAATGTGTCCCCTGCACCAATCCCACTTCCACGCACTGCTGCACGATCTGCTCAAACAGTTGCTCGAACAGCTTCGACTCCTGAAATCGTCCGTGGCGGTTCTTAGAGAACGTGGAATGGTGTGGAATCTCTTGATCGAAACCCAGGCCCGTGAACCATCGCCAAGCCAGATGCATGCGCAGCTCTTCCACCAGCTTGCGCTCGCTGGTGATACCGTACAGATAGCCGATCAGCAGAATGCGCAGCAAGAGTTCGGGATCAATCGACGGCCTTCCG
>Ga0306924_10006981_pt1 | contig 11279 bp, 10 predicted proteins | sample sta12Can44000111_FD_203756 | JGI IMG/M metagenome (GOLD analysis project Ga0306924, IMG submission 203756) | Lab enrichment of tropical soil microbial communities from Luquillo Experimental Forest, Puerto Rico - statanox.12C.anox.44.000.111 (v2)... | ecosystem: Environmental > Terrestrial >...
TATTACGGTCCGCCAGCCAATCCTCCAGCTGCGCCCGATCCTCAGGAGACAGCCAGACGCATATCTCTGTGTTCATACGCCAATTATTGCACAACCCTACCCAAAGGGAATTTTCTGTTAGCCTCAGTACACTAGCTCTTCGTTTCTTTTTATCTGCTTAGATGATTGCTTCGTCACTCCGCTCTTCGCAATCGCAGCAATTATCATCGCGAGCGCAGAGAAGCAATCTTGTGCCCGTTGGGGCTCAACTCAGCACGCCGACCGTCTTCCGCTCGATCAACTCAAAATCGATCTGGGCACCGAGGCCAGGGTCGGTCGGGGCGTGGACGAGGCCGTCGCGGTCGACGGTGATATCCTGGGCGAGCCCGTATTTCTGCATCGCGTCCGGCAATAGTACTTCGAAGAACTCGGTATTCCGGATTGCCATGATCACGTGCAGATTGGCGACGTTGTTCAGCGAGTTGCCACCGTGGTGCACCTCCAAGTTCATGTGGAAGGCTTCGGCGAGATGCGCGGTCTTGATCAGGGTCGTAATCCCGCCTTTGACCGCGACATCGCCGCGCAGGAAGTCGGTGGCGCGTTCGAGAATCCACGGAGCATAACCATCGAAGCCGCCGATCGGGAATTCGGTGGCGAGGATCGGAATATCGAGCTTTTGCTTGAGCTTGACGTAATTGTAGATGTCTTGGTCGGCGAGCGGGTCCTCGTACCAGTAAAAGCCCATCTCCTCGATTGCCCGGCCGACCCGCAAGGCCTCCTCATAACGATAGCTCCAGGTTGAATCGAGCATGATCCGATAGTCGTCGCCGACCGCCTTCCGCACCGCCTCGCAGACCCTGATGTCGTCGCGCCAGGATTGCGGCGGGTGGATCTTGTAGGCCCGCCAGCCGGTCGATTGGTAATGCCGGGCCTGCTCGACATATTCCTCCGGTGTGGCGTGAATCTCAGAGCTGGCATAGGCAGCGATGTGGTCGCGCGAGGTGCCGATCAGCCGGTGGATCGGCAACCCCGCTGCCTTGCCGGCAATGTCCCACAAAGCCACGTCGCAGGCGCCGATCGAGCGCACCGTCGCGGCGCGGACGCGGGCCCACAGCAATCGATTGAGGCGCTCGCGGTCGAGCGGGTCCTGGCCCATCAGGATCGGCTTCAGGAAGCGAATCAGGCCCGGCCCGTCGAGGCTCGCCGGGTTCGATGAGGTGCCGAGAAAGGCGTGGCCGGTGATCCCTTCGTCGGTCGTGACGGCCAGCAGGCCGAGATCGCTCTTGCCGGTCGGCCGGGCGGTGTGGTGCCCGTAGATCGTCGAGGGGATGCTCTCCCAGGAGAACAGGGTCAAGGTGACATCGGTGATTTTCATGGGGCCTCCTCCGCGCTCGTGCGGAAACGACTACTGGAGCACGACTTTGCCGACGACCTTGCGGTCGATCAGGGCTTGCACCGCCTCGGCTGCCTCGCTCAGCGGGAAGCGGCGCCAGATGCGCGGCTTGAGTTTACCTTGCGCGGCCAGATCGAGCAGCGCCTTAGTGTTGGCGGCGGCGATTTCGGGGTGGGCTTCATTGAGCCCGCCGATCCGCACGCCGATCGCTTCGATTCCCTTGATCAGCAGGTAGTTGGTGCGGGCCAGCGCCGGCGGGCCACCGAGAAACCCGAGGATCAGAATGCGCCCGGCCCAGGCCAGGCAGCGCAGCGATTCCTCGAAAGTCGGACCATTTACCGGGTCGTAGATGATGTCGACGCCGCGACCTCCAGTCAGCTGCATGACCTTGTCGCGGAAACCGCCTTGATAATCGATCGCGTGATCCGCGCCCTCGGCCAAGCAAACGGATCGCTTCTCTTCGGTGCTCGCGGTCGCGATGACCTCGCCGCCGAAGAGTTTGGCGATCTGGATCGCCGGGATGCCGATGCCGCCGGCAGCGCCATGGATCAGCACCCGGTCGCCCCTCTCGAGCCGTCCGCGCTGCAATAGCGCGTGATAGGCGGTGCTGTAAGCGCCACGGAATACCGCGGCTTCCTCGAGGCTCAGGCCGGCCGGAATAGGGTCACAATTTTCGGCGCTCGCATTGCCTAGCTCGGCAAACGCACCGAGCGCATGCCGGCTTATCACTCGGTCACCGATCTTGAACCGGGTCACATCGGGGCCGATTGCGACCACTTCGCCGGCCGCCTCGCTGCCCGGGACGAACGGCGGCTCGGGGCGGAACTGGTACTTGCCGGCCAGCATCAAGACATCGACATATTGCGCGCCGCGCGCACCGATCTTGACACTCACCTCGCCGGCGCCCGGTGCCGGAGGGTCCGCCACCTCGCGCAAGGCGAGCACCTCGGGACCCCCGAACGCCTCACAGACGATGGCTTTCATCCGGCCATTCCCTATTCGGCCGCCTCGGCACGGACAGGCGCTTGATGTTCCGCGCGCAGCTTCTCCATGACCTCCCAATTTGTGTACCGGGTAAAGCCGTTCTCGTCGAAGAACAGGACGGCGCCGGTGCAGATGAACAGGTATGTCGTGTCTTCGAGCGCGATGGTCGCGTCGTGCAGGATGCCCGATGGCTCATAGACATAGTCGCCGGCATTCAAGACACCGTTCCGGACCTGAAGCTTGCCCGAAATGACATAGGCATGCGCCCCGGCGAGATGCTTGTGCGGCGGTGCTGTGTAGCCCTTTTTCCAATGATGCAGGGACGCCCAAGTGCCGGTCTCACGGCCAACCCACAGCACCTTGACGGCTGACATCGGAGATTGCTGAATCCACGGTGCCGCGGACCGCACGAGCGTGTCCTGAATGTCCTGGAAGACGGGTCTGATATCCTGCGGAAGCGGCATGTCTGCTCCTCTACTCTCCACTGGGTCGCACGGATCACGATAGGCCGCCGCAGGATTGCGGGCAAGACAGGCACGGAGAGGTCCAAGGGCGGTGATTGTGCCCCCATTCCTCTCTTGAGCGGCGCTCACCGGCTTTCATGATGTTTCGCCTTGTTTCTGCGACGGTGGTACCTACTGGTATCGAGGAGGCCGTGGCCACGGTACCGCGAGCAGCGGCACTCGATCGCTGCTGGATCCGCCGCGCTTCGAGGAGCGTTTCTCGGTCGAGCGCGCCCGCCCGCACCTCGAAGGGAGAACATCATGGCGTTCAAAGTCCAGGTCGGCCCACCGCAGATCTCGATCCACCAAGGCCAGACGGTCCTGATCAGCGAGCAGGACGGCCAGATCAACTGGCCGAGCGAAAAGGGTCTCTACTTCTTCGACACGCGGGTCGTCAGCAGTTGGACCATCTATGCCAACGGTGAGCCTTGGGAGCTGCTGAACGGCGGCGCCATAAATTACCTCGCATCCCGCATCTTCCTGACCAATCGGTCTTTACTCACCGAAGACGGCACCATCCAGCAGCGCACGTTGGGCTTGACCATTGGCCGGTGGATCAGCGGCGGAATGCACGAAGACCTCGACATCACCAACAACAGCATGAAGTCCATAAAATTTCAACTCGAGATTGCGCTCCGCTGTGATTTTGCCGACATCTTCGAAGTGAAGTCGGGGCATATTGTGCGCCGAGGCCGGATCACCACGGACTGGTCCGAATCGCATCAGCGGTTGCGCACAACCTACCGCAACGGCGACTTCAGCCGCGTAGTGACGATTTCTCCGGAGAACTCGCCCGCAAAGGCGGTGTACGCCAATGGACGGCTCAGCTTCGAGGTAGCCCTTGAGCCGGCCGAAGCATGGCATTGCTGCCTCCATTATACGCTGGCCGCCGGCGACCGGCATTTTGCCGCGCCGACTGACTGTGTCGTGCACAGCCACAAATCGCACCACGCCGAGACGATGGCGGACTGGCTAAGAAACGTTGTCGAAATCCGGACCAGCAACGAAGAATTCTACCGCCTGTTCCGCCAAGCGCTCGAGGACATGGCTGCGTTGCGCCTGCCGATTGCAGACACTGATCACATGGTCTTCCTGCCCGCCGCCGGCCTCCCTTGGTTTGTCGCCCCGTTTGGACGCGACAGCCTGATCGTCTCGTTGCAGAACACGCTGATCTATCCGGAGTTTGCGCGCGGAGCACTGGAGATACTCGGAGTCCACCAAGCAACAGAGAAAGACGACTACCGCGATGCCGAACCCGGCAAGATCCTGCATGAAATGCGTTACGGTGAACTGGCGTATTTCAAGCTGACCCCGCATACGCCTTATTACGGTACCGCAGATGCCACGCCGCTCTACCTGATCACTCTGCACCAAGCCTGGCGCGCGACCGGCGAAAGGGCGCTCTTGGAGCGGCATCTCGAGACCGCCGAAGGATGCTTGTCCTGGATCGACGACTATGGCGACCGCGACGGTGACGGGTTCCAGGAATACCAGACACGCTCTCCGGTCGGCTACGAGAACATGGGCTGGAAGGATTCGGGAGATTCGGTCGTCTATCCGGATGGCTCGCTGGTCAAAGGGCCAAAAGCGCTCTGCGAGCTACAAGGCTATGTCTACAATGCCTGGATACGGATGGCCGAGGTGTTCGATGCGCTGGGCAGGCCGGACCGCGCGCAGACGTTGCGCGCCAAAGCCGCTGCCCTATCCGACCATTTCAACGAAGCCTTCTGGGACGAAGAGCTCGGCTTCTATGCCTATGCGCTCGATGGCGAGAAGAAGAAGGTGCTGACCGTCGCCTCCAATGCCGGACACTGCCTCTGGTCCGGCATCGTGCCCGCGGAGCGTGCCAAGAAGGTGGTGCAGCGGCTGATGGCGCCGGACATGTGGACCGGATGGGGTATTCGCACGCTCTCCGCCAATAATCCAGCGTTCAATCCGTACAACTATCAGACGGGTTCAGTCTGGCCGCACGACAACGCCATCATCGCCATGGGCTTCAAATTCTATGGTTTCGGTGCCGAGGCGGCGCGGATCGCGCACGACATCAGCCTGGCAGCAAGCCACTTCCTGCTCAACCAGCTGCCGGAGCTGTACACTGCGTTCGAGCGCGACGAGACCACCTTCCCGGTGCAGTACATCGGCGCGAACGTGCCGCAAGCCTGGGCAGCCGGTTCGGCCTTCATGCTGACACAAGCCCTCTTGGGCTTCCTGCCGGATGCGCCGCGCAACAAGCTCTATGTCGACCCGTCCCTTCCGGTGTGGTTGCCCGACCTAACCGTCGAAGACCTCCGCGTAGGTAAGCACAAACTCGACATCCGCTTCTGGCGTGAGGGCGAGCAGACCGCGTTTGAGGTGATTAAAGGTGACCCCAAGCTGGTCGAGCGCTGCGATATCGTGTCTAAGCTCGCGCGGCTAAGAACCGCTTCCGATCCGATCTAGCCGGCGGCGACGGCCGTAGGCCTCCTGCCGCCGTAGCGCACGCGGAAGCCGCTATCCTTGGATTGGCGCGTCGTCGAATGCCGGTAGTGTATTCCGGCGTCGCACCGGCGACGTTACCATCCCGAGCCGCCGCCGCCGCCACCCCCGTCACCACTGCCGCCGTCGCCGCCGCCACCGCCGGACCAACCGCCGCTCGAGCTCGGCGCCGACGAGGCGGCGGCAATCGGCGTCGAGGCGGCGGCAATCGCCGAAGCGAGGCCGCCGCCCAGATCCGAGCTGAAATCGGCGGTGTCGGACGGTTCCAGGGATGGCTCCCGTCGTACCAATCCGGCTCGTATTGGATCTGCGAAGCGGCCAGCGCCGCGGCGAAGCGCCGGCGCCTCTCGCTGCTCCTCGTCGCCCTGTTCGTCGCGGCCACGGCAGCTTTGGGGCCGCCCTGTCGGTCAGATGTGGGAGGATGCTCTCGCGGAACGGCAGTAGCGCCGCAGCGCACCTCGGCGGAGGAGCGCCGATGCAAATGCGGATGGGGGAAGCGCGGTTCTTCCGCTGTGATTAGATTGCGCGCCCAAGACGGCAGGAAGAGCGCATAATCCCTGCCGTGATCCACTCCGATCTTGGATTGACGCTGGCCGGATTCGCCAATGAATAGCTTCTCCGCTGTTCCCACCTCTGAAGGTCCTCGGCGCGAGTTCAAGATTACCTGGGGGTTACGCGCCGGCTATGGCCCATCGGGCCGGATCTATGATCTCGAAGAGGCGATCCGTGCGGCCCATCGCTGGATGAGAGAGCGCGATGCTCGTGCCGAACCGTTTCTCTCGGGCATGTTTACCCGCGGTGAAGTTGTCTATGCGGGCTCGGAAGCGGAAGCTGCTCATGATCGCGAGCCAGTCGCCGTCTTTACCGGCGAGGTCTTGCCGCTCTATGCAGCCGATATGGACGATGACACGGTTCGGATACTGCTCAACGAAATCGCATCCGAAATCGGGAGGATCCTCGAACAGGAAGAGGTCCAGGTCGCGTATCGCGACCGGACATGGACGCTAAAGGCTGTCGATGGGGTAGCGCGACCTTGAGCCTTTGAACCTTTAGGGCTGGCACCATCCGCTGGCGCCAAGTCCGGATTCCGTCGAGGCGCCGGCAGATCGCCGCTATGGCCGAGGCAGTTTGCCGGTTCGGCGCGAAGTGCGCGTCCGCCGCCTCCTGGGCCCGCGCGATGAACAACGCCACCGCGCCGTGTCGCAGCACGTCCTTCAGCACCTGCGTATCCTCCGTCGGCACGGCAAGCGGCGGCACCCGGTAGAGATGCTCGCTCTCCGCTCTGAGCGGCTCGCGGCTTGTTGCGATCACGCGCGCTGCCGGGTTGGCGTGTAACAATGCTTCGACCATTCCTGCCGCGACGTCGATCACATGCTCGCAATTGTCGAGCACGAGCATGATGTGCTTTGAGCCGAGTGCAGCCGCGATTCGTTCGGGGGAAACTACGCCTGATACGAGTTCGAGCCCGAGCGCCGTCGCCACAGTGACGGGCACAAGCGCGGGATCGGACAGCAGCGCAAGCTCGGCGATCCAGACCCCGTCGGCAAATTGGGGCAACAGGTACCGCGCGACTTCGAGGCCGAGGCGCGTCTTGCCGATGCCTCCCGTGCCGATCAAGGTGACAAGCCGATGGTCGGCCACGAGGCCGATCACCTCCCTGATCTCGACATCTCGGCCCATCAGATCCGATGTCGGTCCCGGGAGGTTCGTCGGAGCGCGCGGCGGACCAGGCACGTCCTGGGCCGGCCCCTGCTCCGCCGGCTCGCTCTGGCCTGCGCGACGCGCCCGAACGTCGCCAGTGAACCGGTAGCTGCGACCAACGCGCTTTGGCAAGATCCTGACACGGCCGAACTCGAAGCTCGCCGGCGGTTTGGATGCGGCATCCATGGACAGCGATTGTAGCCGACCTCTTCAGGCGAATTCAGATCTTTTCTCGCGGAGATGCCGGGTAGCGCGCCGACCTATAAGGAAGACCGCAACGCCTTTCGAAGGCAGACGGGCGGCACCCGGCGTTAACCCTGGAGGATAACCTGTGACCGCGTCTCAGCGCCACCCGAAGGAGCACATGACATCTGTTCAGCAGCCGCACGGGACACAGGATTTTTTTCAGCGCTTGGTCGATTACGGGCTCACTCAAACGTCGTTGGATCGATGCAGCATGGCGCCGGTCACAGCGCTGATGCGATGGGTTCGCACGGACATCGAGGCGGCGTTACTCCGGGAAACGCACCCGAAATACCACAAGGCTCAATCTTACCTGATCGTCGAGAGGTCATCATGATCATGAGCGAATACGAGGAACTCTTCCGGTCCCCAGCGCCATCGCTGCATCAAACCTTCGCTGCGACCCGGGGACCCAACCGGGAACGACAGCGCAGTCGACGCCTCTGGGTTGCTGCAGCCTTGGTCGGTGTCATGACGATGACATGTAAGGTTGCGTCGCATCACGCCGTTCATAGTGCGACGGGTAACGACTCGGAAGGACGGAGTTCCAGTGTCCGATGACCCGCTGAGTAGCCGGCGGCGACCAATAGTGGGTGCATCAGTCATCAGCGAGCGCGACCAGAAATCTCGACAAGCCCTCGATTGGGCGCGCTGGCTCGCCGGCGCTTTCTAGCAGAGGATTCATGGACAAAGATTGCAGACGATCTTTTCAGACGAATTCAGACCTTTTCTCTGAGGGACGCCGCGGAGCGGCGCTAAGACGGCAGGCGACAGCCCAGCGCGCTTGCAGTTTATGCTGCACCAGCCACGTGAATTCCTAATGTCTGCAATCAAACGCAACAGCGGACGCATAGCAATCCGAGAGAGGATTAAACCGTGGAACCCTATGGTTACAGCGCACAGGCCGACCATAATTCGAATAGGAATATCCACATTCGAGGGGACGAACGATGAAGCTCTACCATTTTCCGGCGCCAAATCCCCAGAAGGTCACGTTTGCCCTCCTGGAGCTGCGGCTCGATTACGAAATCGTTCCAGTTGATCTGGCCAAGGGGGAACAGCGCCAGCCGGCGTTTCTGGCGCTCAATCCGTTCGGCCGCGTGCCGGTGCTTGTGGATGGCGACCTCACCTTGTCTGAGTCGCTCGCGATCCTCGCCTATCTGGGCGAAAAAACCGGCCGGCTCTGGCCCGCCTCGACGGCGGGGCGGGCGGAGGCGCTCAAATGGCCCTTCTTCCTGTCCCAGCATATTATGCCGGCGGCGGGCGAAGTGGCGCTGCGGATCCGGGCGAAAGTACTCGGGATTACCCCCGATGAAGCCATCATCGCCCGCGGTGAAAAGGCCCTTCCCGACGTGATCCGCATCCCCGATGGTTGGCTCACGAACCACAAATGGCTGCTTGGCGCCGACTTCAGCCTGGTGGATTGCGCCTATTGTCCGATCCTCAACGTGGTCGAGAAGGCCGGTTTCAGCTTCGCCGAATTTCCTCGAGTCAGCGCCTATCTCGATGCGACGCGCGCCCGCCCCGCCTGGAAGGAAACCCCCAAACTCCCAGGGATGTAGTCGGAAGCCCATAAAGTGCCGGCGTCGCATTGACCGACGGTTCCATCCTATTCGCCTGCCGGTTAATTGGCGTGGCGGAATTGTGGTAGGAGGAAGTCATGTTTAACGAGCGTTGCACTGAGGCATCTCTGGACGAGCTGTTTGGGGATTTCCGCGATGCGACTTCTTATGCGGCGCTATGGCGTAACGGAAAGCGATATTCGGGCGTTGCTTTGTGAACTGAAGGATGCGCGAGCAGTGGCGGTGGGCAGGACTAAGCGCGGGCCAGGCGCGCCTTCATCCTGGCGGAGGCGAGAAACGGACCTCAGGTCGCCGGAGAGTGCCTTGTGGATCTCAGGCGATATCTGAAAATGCTGCTCAATCAACCCAAACCAAAGGAGTAGAGGGTCATGAATAAGGATCACGGAAAATTCGTCTGGTACGACGTGATGACCAGCGATACCAAGGCTGCCGAGTCCTTTTATCGGAGTGTGATCGGCTGGGATGCGAATGATTCCGGGATGACCGATCGTTCCTACACACTTTTGTCCGTCGGGCCGGTGATGGTTGGCGGGTTGATGCCGATCCCCGAAGACGCTCGTGCTGCGGGCGTCCGGCCGTGCTGGATGGGCTATATCGGGGTCGAGGATGTCGACGCCTACGCGGCGCGTGTCAAAGCGGCCGGCGGCTCGGTTCGCCGTGCGCCCGAGGATATTCCCGGCGTTGGCCGCTTCGCCGTGGTCGCCGATCCACATGGCGCGGGGTTCATGCTGTTCCAGGCGGCAAGTGACCAGGAGCCGATGCCCGTGGAGCCAGGGACACCAGGGCACATTGGCTGGCATGAATTGCACGCCGGCGACCTCGAAAGCGCCTTTGCCTTTTATGCCGACCTGTTCGATTGGACCAAGGCCGAGGCCGTCAATATGGGCCCAATGGGCATTTACCAGACCTTCGCCACCGGCGGTGCGCCCTGCGGTGGGATGATGACCAAAATGCCCGAGACGCCAGCGCCCTTCTGGCTCTACTATTTCAATGTCGAGGCTGTCGACGCCGCGATGAAACGCGTGACGGACGGCGGCGGCCAGATCATCCACGGCCCGATGCAGGTTCCCGGTGGCAGCTGGATCGCCAACTGCCTCGACCCGCAGGGCGCGACCTTCGCAATGGTCGGAACGAAACGCTGATCACGCCCGCTCGGCGCTGATTCATGCCCATTCGCGGCGGCCGAAGAATCTGGCCACTTCCGCGAATGAGCGAATTCTCCGGCATAACCGCGAGCATCAATCACTTTGTCCTGGTGCTCTCTATCTCGGTCGCTCGGAAGTGGCAGCCGATTTTCACCAAAGTGCGGCCGATTTATGGAGAAAGGCCGGCGCCCTTATCGAGGCCGGGGTTTGGGGACGGCCTCGCGCGCCGACTCCGATCGCCGATCAAGCGTCCTTGCGTTCCAGCCGTTGCCATGCCTTGACCAAGATTTCGTCGGTCATCTCGCGCCTCTCTTTCGCGCTCAGTCCGGGATTGAGAGAAAGCAGCGCATCGAACATCTCGATCAGCGGGACCGGTGTCGCGTTGCGACGCTTGAGTTCGTGAAGCTCTTCCAGCAGATCATTGGGCCTCATGAAAGGGTTTTCCTTTCTGGCGCGCGATCGGCGGCGTCGCCGCTCACACCTCCTCCCCTCGCCCGCCCCCGTCTTCCGGGCGGCAATCTCGGCCAAGATGTCCTGTCGGATGCGCTCCACCAAGTTCTTGATCACCTGCTTGTCCGCCGGGTCGCGCCAGGGTGCTTCGGGCGGCGTTGTCGGGGACCCTGCGATGCCGGCCTTCCGTTCGGCGGCGGCCTGCGGTAGTTGGCCGCGTATTCGCGCTTCGTCTCGGACATATGGTCTCCTTTGCTCCCTTAAGCCCCGATGCTGCGTATGCCGATTGCCGCAAGGCGTCGACATCCTTCGTTGCGCTATTCCGATAGGGGATCTTTCTGGGTTCGGTGTGACGGGTGTTCCCGGTCAGCCGGCCGCTCCAGTCGCCTCCCCCGCTCCGCGGGGCAGCGGCGGGTGTCGATCGCCGGCTTGCGGAGGCAGAGTTTCGCCCTTATATCAAGGTTACTTGATATTGTCAATATGACAATACGCGTATTCGCAACAAGCACGTTTGAACCCGATGAATCGACACACGGTTCCCTCCCCCTGCTAGCAGCCTGTCGGACTGGAGTTTATCGGATGGTAGCGCGGATTTTTTGTCATGCAGCCAGCAATGGAGAGATTGACCGGATCGGGGCAGCCGCGGGCACTGGCCACCACCAGCAGACAGGTTATGGTTGATTCTATCGATGGTAGCACTCCCTCACCGGGCGCTGAGGACGAAGATCCGCTTTATATTCCAGGCCATGGTCACCAGGCTCCACTCGCCGCGAACCTTGTCGAGCCCGCGCAGCAGGAATTGTCGGAAGCCCAGGACCGACTT
>Ga0306924_10006983_pt1 | contig 11278 bp, 15 predicted proteins | sample sta12Can44000111_FD_203756 | JGI IMG/M metagenome (GOLD analysis project Ga0306924, IMG submission 203756) | Lab enrichment of tropical soil microbial communities from Luquillo Experimental Forest, Puerto Rico - statanox.12C.anox.44.000.111 (v2)... | ecosystem: Environmental > Terrestrial >...
GCTGCCGTTCGACGCCACCTTCGTGGATCGTGACGACCGCGTGCGGTACTTCACGCACGGCCGCGAGCGCGTCTTCTCGCGCAGCCGCGCCGTCCTGGGGCGGAAGGTGCAGCACTGCCACCCGCCGTCGAGCGTCGATACCGTCGACCGTATCCTGGAGGGGTTCAGATCGGGACGGCAGGACCGCGCGGCGTTCTGGATCGACAAGCGAGGACAATTCATCCACATCGAGTACGTCGCGCTGCGTGGCGCGGATGGAGCGTATCTGGGTTGCCTGGAGGTGACGCAGGACCTCACCGCGAAGCGAGCGCTCGAGGGAGAGCAGAGGCTGCTCTCGTGGAGCGAGGAGCGCCGCGATGCATGATTGCTCCGCGGCCCACATCACCCCCGAATCGCGGCTCGGTGAGCTGCTCGAGCGTTGGCCCCACCTGGAGGCCGTACTCGTCGAGATCTCGCCGCACTTCCGCGCCTTGAGCAATCCCGTCTTGCGGCGCACGGTCGCCAAGGTGGCCACGCTGCGGCAGGTGTCGACCGTCAGCGGCGTGCCGCTCGGCGTCCTCATCGAGCGACTCCGCGCCGGCGCGGGCCTTCCGCCTCTCGCGGTCGCAGAAGCCAGCGGTGATGCCCCGGCCGCACGGCCGACCTGGGCCGTGGAGGGCCGGGTCGCGCACACGCGCGACGCGCGCGCCGCCATCGGTGCCGGCGAGCACCCGCTGCCGCAGGTGATGGCCGATCTCGCGGCGCTCGCGGACGGGCAGGTCTACCTGCTCCTGACACCCTTCGTGCCTGCGCCGCTCGCCGACCTGGCGCGCGAGAAGGGATTCCGCAGCTTCAGCGTGGTCGAAAGCGACGACCTGGTTCGGACTTACTTCACGAAGGACGAGACGGCCGCGCCGAGACCCTGATCGACGAGGAGGTCACCATGGACAACTTGCTGTATCGCCAGATCATCGACGGTAGCCCGGATGCCATCATCCTGGGAGACGTGAAGGGGATCATCCGCCTGTGGAACGCCGGTGCGGAGGCCATCTTCGGCTACACGGCCGAGGAGGCGGTCGGGCAATCCATGGACATCATCATCCCGGAGCGCCTCAGAGGGCGTCACTGGGACGGCTATCACAAGGTGATGGCCACGGGCGTGAGCCGGTACGGGAGAGGAGAGATGCTGGCCGTACCGGCCGTGACGAAGGACGGCCGGAACATCTCCATCGAGTTCACGATCCAGATGCTGAAGGGGGCCACGGGCGAGATCGTGGGCCCGGTCGCGACCATCCGCGACGTGACGAAGCGCTTCCAGCGAGAGAAGGAGATGGCTCGCCGGGTGAAGGAGCTCGAAGCGAGGCAAGGATAGTCATGCTCACGCGCCTCGGAAAGCCAGCGGCGCCGGGCGACGCCGTGGACCTCTTGCTCGAGTGCCACGAGCGCATCCGATCGTTCCTGGGGCTCGCGCGCCGCATCGCGGAGGCAGGCCCGAGCGACCGGACCGAGGTTCCCGACGCGGCCGCCCGAGTTCACCGCTACTTCACCGAGGCGCTCCCGCTCCACGCCAAGGATGAAGAGGAGTCGGTGTTACCCCGGCTCCACGGCCAGGATCCGCGCGTGGACGCGGAGCTCGTGGCCATGATGCACGAGCACGCCGAGCACGAGCAGCCCCTCGGCGTGCTCGTGAGGGCGTGCCAGCTGCTGGTTCGCGAGCCGGCGCGGTACGCCGAGGGCGCCCGCGCGATCGCGGTGGCCACGGACGAGCTGGGCCGGCACTTCTCGGTACACCTTCGGCGCGAGGAGGAGGTCATCTTCCCCGCCATGCGCCGGCTCCTGGACCGAGCCGCTGACGAAGAGATCGTGAAGGAGATCCGCGCGCGCCGCATGGTGCCGAAGGAGCAGGCGTGAGAGCGTCGAGCTTCCTGTTCACCGCCGTGGCGCTCGTCGCTGCCGTTCCCTCGGCGGGCGTCGCCGACCCCGCCGGCGCTTGCCACTGTTACCGTGATCGGAGCTTCGACGCCGAGCGACCCGCCGCCGCCGACCCGTACATCCTGTCCACGAGCCGGAGCTCCCTGCTCTCGGGCGCCTTCGGCCCGTCGAAGAGGGAGCTGGTTCAAGCGGTCATGACCGGGACCTCGCCCGACGATCTCTGGATCGCTCACTGGGCCGCCGCGAAGACCGGCGGGGATGCGGCGACCCTCCTCGGGGCGAAGGCGACCAAGGGATCGTGGAAGGTGGCCCTCGCTCCCGCCGGTCGACTCGGGAAGGCGTTCGAGGATGCGCTGTCGCGCGGATCGTCGGACGGCGATCTCGCCGCCTTCGTGGTGGATGACGTCCTGACCTCCCGCGTCGGGGTCGAGCCCGCGACCGTCGCTTCGCTGCACAAGGCGGGCGCCACGACCAACGAGGCCATCCTGGCCACCGTCCTCGCGGAGCGGTTGAGGACGAGCCCTGCGACGGTGCTGACGTCGGTGAAGGGCGGTGGGGCGACCTGGGGAGCGCTGCTGCAAGGCCTCGGCCTTACGCCGAAGGACCTCGATGGTGTCATCCGGCAGATCCTCTCCAGGTAGTCGAGCTCGCAGGCGCACGGGGTTCGAGTCGGTGGAGAGCGACGCAACGGTAGGACGGGCCGATCATCAGAGGGCGACCGATGCCAGGACCCATCTTCCAATTCCTCGCCGGGGATCACGCGCGGCTGGATGCCCTCCTGATGAGGGCAGTCGCAGAGGTCGACGCGGAGGCATTCGCTGCCTTCCGTGAAGGGCTGTTACGTCACATTGCCTTGGAGGAGAAGTTCCTCTTCCCGGCGGCGCGGCTGGCGCTCGGCGGCGAGCCGCTACCGCTGGCGCGCCGACTTCGAGTCGACCATGGCGCCATCGCCGCGCTCCTCGTCCCCACCCCCACGCAGGAAATCGCTCGCGAGCTCTGGAAGGTCCTCAGCCCCCACAACGACCTGGAGGAGGGTGGAGGCGGCATCTACGAGCTGTGCGACTCGCTCCTGAACGCCGAGGCGCCCGCGCTCCTCGAGCGCATGCTGAAGTATCCACCGGTGAAGGTTGCACACCACCGGGATGGCCCCCGCGTGTGCCGCACGGCGGAAGAGGCGCTCAGCATCTCTGCGTTGCAGTCGGGAGGGGGACCGAAGCTGTCGTGATCGGGTGGCTCGGTCGCCGAGCCGCTCCACCGAGCCCGCGCGGCGCATCGCCGCGCCCCCGCGCGGGCAGCACTTCAGGTGCTCTCGCGATCGTCGCGATAGAGCCGGTACGCCTCCTGGTATTCCATCACCCGCGCCACCTCGGCGATGAAGTCCTCGCCGTAGCCGGCGCGGCGCAGGAGGTGAAAGCCCATCTCCATGCCCGAGGTGATCCCGCCGGCGGTGATGATCCGGCCGGCGTCGACGACGCGCGCGCGGCTCGGCTTGCAGGCCGGCGCGATGCGCGCCAGCCGGTCGAGGGGGACCATGCCGGGCGGCGTGGACTCGGCGCGGTCGGGCTCCTTCCTGTTCGTCGCCGGCAGGCCATCGAGGAGCCCCATCTTCCCGTAAATCCACGACCCGGTGCAGACGGAGACGAGGAGCGTCGATTCGGGCTGCGCGCGGATGAAAGCGTGGAGCCGGCGGTTGTGCGTCTCCTGGCGCGTTCCGAAGCCGCCCGGGATCAGGAAGGCATCCATCGCCGGCTCGTCCGCAAAGGAGTAGTTCGGCAGGACGGTGAACCCTGCCTGCGCCTGCACCGGCCGCATCGCGTCGGCTACCAGGAACGCTTCCAGCTCGGGATCGTAGCGCCGCGCGACCGAAAAGACGCCATACGGCGCCGCGAAGTCGACGATCTCGGCGTCCTTGAACACGTAGATACCGAGTCGAAAGCCAGGGCGAGACGGAGCCATCGAAAGCCCTCCTTCGGATGTAGCACCGCGTGAATCTAACCAGCGCGCCGGTGCCCTTCCGAGGCGGCCCCACGGACAGGCCTCCGTGAGTTCTGCGAGCGCGTGTCTTCGGGCGTGACATGATCTAGCGATCTCACGAGGACATGGAGGCGGCATGCCTGAGGGCCCCGAGGTCGAGACCGAGAGATTGCACGAGACCATCCACGAGCGGCTGGAGAGCGAGGGAGGCAGCTTTTTGCGAAACGTCGCCCTCACCACGGCCCTCCTGGCGGCGTTGGCCGCGATCGCCAGCCTCCGCGCGGGAGGAACGGTCAACGAAGCCCTCCGACTCGAAACCGCTGCGACCCGCCTGCAGGCGGAGGCGTCGGACCAGTGGGCCTACTACCAGGCGAAGGGGGTGAAGGGCGCGGTGGCCGAGGCGGCGCGCACCGCCTGGCTCGCGGCTGGAAAAGAGCCGCCCGAGGAGCATGGTGCCAGGAAGGAGCGCTACGCCGAGGAGCAGGCACAGATCGAGAACCAGGCGCGCGCACTGGAGAAGGAACGCGACGCCAAGGAGCATGAGGCGGAAGTCCTCATGCACCTCCACCATCGGTTCGCGGCCAGCGTGGCGCTGTTCCAGGTCGCGATCGCGCTCGGAGCGGTTGCGGCGCTCACGCGCAGCCGCGTCATCTGGCTCATGTCGATCGCGGTGGGTGCGATCGGGATCGGCTTCTTCGCGGTGGCGATACTGGGGTGAGCCGACCCACGCGAGGGACGCTCACCAGACGCGCGGCACGAGGCGGTAGCGCACCTTGCGGCGATAGGCTTGGTAGCCCTCCAACTCGCGAGCGAGCAGCTTCTCCTCGCCGACGATGCGCAGCATCAGCAGCAGCACCAGCCCAAGGCCGAGCAGCACACCCCAGGCGGATCCGAGCAGCAGCGGGCCGCCCACGAACATCAGGCAGGCGCCGAGGTACATGGGATGGCGCACCAGGCCGTAGACGCCCGTGGAGACCACCTGCTGCCGGCGCTCGGGCTGGATGCGCACCAGCGGCGACAAGAAGGGGTTGTCGGAGAACGAGCGGAAGAGGAAGAACGCGGCTCCGAGGAGCAGGAGGGCACCGCCCGCCTCGACCCACGTCGGCAGGCGCGGCGTCCAGCCGAACCGCCGCGCATCGAGCGGCGGCACGACAATCCAGGCGACGAAGCCGAGGAGCAGCCCGTAGACGATGAGCTCGTCGGCGCGCGACTGACCGCCGCTGCCCGGCTTGCGGTAACGCTCGGCCAGCAGCGCCGGGTCCTTGCGGTAGAGCCAGGCGATGCACCCGGCGCACAGGGCTACGAACCAGAGCCCGAAGAGCCAGCCCTCGACCCAGCGCCAGTCGCTGGAGAGCCACAACTGCAGGATCGGCCACGCGACGAGGTAGGCCGCAGTGGCGACGAGCTTGGACCGAGAAACCGCAGGTGCGGGCATGGACACCGCCTACCACTCTGACACATGCAGGCCGAATCAGGGTCCGTTGTTCAGAGACGGTGACCTGATTACGGCATGGCGCGGACCGGACATCGCCATCGAGTGCTCACGAGCCCGGGTGAGCTGGAGCGCCGACACTCGTATTGACCGAGGGTACCATGACGGCCACAACGCCGAAGCCGCCCGTCCCGGGTTCCCTGTTCTTCGACGTCGATATCCGTGTCGGTCGCGTGATCGAGGTGTCGCCCCACCCCGCGGCACGCGTACCGGCGTACATCATCCGGGCCGACTTCGGACCTCTCGGGCAGAAGACGACGAGCGCCCGCGCGACGCACTACGCCCCTGACGCACTCGCGGGCCGCCTCCTCGTCGGAGTCGTGAACATCGGGACGCGCCGCATCGGCGGCATCACGAGCGAATTCCTCCTGCTCGGCGCCTACGGCGAAGACGGCACGGTCCGGCTGCTCGCGCCCGACCCGGGAGCACAGCCAGGTGATCCTGTGGGCTAGTGGGGTATCTTGCGATGCGATGGCCATCTGGCACGTCATCGTGGACGGAATCCCGGCCTGCACCTCGCCCGCCATCACGCCCGATGAGCGCCTCGAGCCGCCGATCTGCGGCAGCCGCAACCGTGAGCGCGTCGAGGAGTACGCAGCGATGCTTCGCAGCCGCCACTCCGAGTCGAACGTAGAGGTGATCGAGCACGGTTGTCCGATGCGCGGGGAGTGACCGCCGGCGTAGAAGTGTCGCTACGCCAGCGTCTCGCCGAAGAAGGACTCGAGTCGCCGCCAGTGGCGCTCGGCTGCGTCGTGATCATGCGCGGCGACGTTGTCGGTCACGCCGAACCCGTGCTTCTTCCCCTTGTACAGCTCGATGCGGTACTCGACGTGCGCTGCGCCCAGCGCGCTCGCCAGCACGCCTTGGTTCGCCGGGGTGCAGCTCGCGTCCGGGTCCGCGATGCCGAAGTAGAGCGACGCCTTCACGCGGTCCGCCAGCAGATGCGGGCTGTCCGGCTTGTCCGTGACGAGCGCGCCACCGTGGAAGGACGCCGCCGCGCGAACCCTTTCTGGATGCAGTGCTGCCGTGAGAAACGACATGCGCCCGCCCATGCAATAGCCGGTGATGCCGATGCGGTCTTTCCGGACGTCACGCTGCGCAGCGATGGCGTCGAGGTACGCGCCGCCGTCGATGGCGACGCGCTCCGCAGTGAGGGAGTGGATGAGCGCCATGAGGCGGCCGCGCTCGGACGGATCGTTCCAGACGGTCGCGATGTCGAACGGCGGGTAGTCCCCGTCGCGGTAGAAGACGTTCGGCAGGAGCACGAAGTACCCAAGGTCCGAGAGACGCCTGGCCATGTCATGCATCGACGGGCGAACGCCGTAGGCGTCCGTGTACAGGAGCACAGCGGCTCGCTGGCCTGAGCCGCCGCGATACGTCCACGCGTGCGCGACACCGTCAGCGGTCTTGATGTCGATCTCGTCACAGTGGGTGGTCATGAGCTCACCTCGCGCCCTCTATAACGAGCGGAGGGTCGCCGGCACGCGTGCGGTGGCGACAAGGTGGGTGTTCGCCCTCGCTTGCGCACCTACGGTTGAAATTTTCGACGCAAAGGTGGCGCCGGATCGTGTGCTAGCGTCCCTTGAACGGAGGACCACCGCATGCGCGTTCCCACCGCCCTCGCTGCCATCGCCCTGTTGACCGGGTGCAATGCCATCCAGCAACTCGATAGCCACATGGTCATGGCCGCGGCGGTGATCCGATCGCCTGACGTGAGCGCGGCGAACGTCAACGTCGCGGGAGTCGTCACGGCGCAGCTCTTCTTCGGGCAGCGGCAGAACGATCCTTCGCAAGCGCCGAGCGGCCTCGGGAACGCGACGGTGACACTCTCATGGAGCGGCGCCACGACGGGGTCCGTGACGCTTCCGGCCGGTCCGACCTCGGGCTGGTACATGCTCACCGGTGGCGCGATCCCGTACCAGCCCGGCCTGACCTACACCTTCACCGTCGCCTACAACGGCCAAACGTTCACCGGCTCCGCCACGGCGCCGCCGGTGGTCGGGATCACGGAGCTGAGCGGCGCGACCGTCCCGAACGTCTTCCCCCCGACGCCTGAATTCGCCGCGAGCTTCACCCACCAGACGGTCACGCGGACCGGGAACGACACCGCCTTCTACACGGTGACCCCGGTGCAGGGCACGTCCAGCCTGGGAGCTATCTCTTGCAGCAACGCTCCCCTCGGCGACCCGGCGTCTCTCGTCCAGCTCTTCCTCGATCCGAGCCCCTGGCAGGCGGCGTCCTTCGACCTGTGGCGAACGGATCTCACGCAGAACGCGCAGCAGAAGTGCTTCACGCCCGGCCCCGGTGCTTGGGTCGTCAGCCTCACCGTGCTGAAAACGGGGACGGTCTCGTCGAATCTCTTCCTCGGGAGCGGCGTGCTCGCCGGCACGTCGGACGCCGGCGTGCTCGTGCTGCTGTGAGGGCGCCGTTCGGCGCGCCAACGAGGGCCCCATCCGACCGTGAGCCGTGGCCTGCCAGGCGCTCCGCTGGCGCTGACCGGTGACGCCACTGTCCTGACATTCGAACGCTGACATTCGCGGAGGGGGCCGTTACGGAACGCGGGCGGGGTGGTGCGCCAGTCGCCCCCGGAGCCGCATGATGTTGGACACGGTCGCGCTCGTCGCGTTGTTCCTGTTGATGGCGGCTGGGCGGTACTGGACCAACCGCTCGGTGCCCGCTCGCCTGCATGTACCGCTGACCGAAGGTCGGCTCCTCCTGCGGCAGCCTCGTCAAAAATGCTTCATGCTGGGGTTCTCGGCGCTCGTGCCCGCCGCCGTGCTGGGCGGGGTCGGTGCGAGTGCGTGGAGGGCAGGGGCAGGGAAGGCCGGGATCACCGCGGCCGCGGCTTCAGCACTCCTCTCACTCGTGACGAGCGTGCATCAGTTTCTATCGGCTTTCCTCTCCCGCGTCGTGGTGCACGACGGCGGCATCGAGAACATCGGCGTCGTGACGCGGCGGCGGATTCGCTGGGGTGACGTGGCGCGCGTCGCCTACAACCCCATCCATCGCTGGTTCTTCGTGACGACGTCCCGCGGCTCGCACCTGTGGCTCTCGGAGGACCTCCGTGGCATCGGTGACTTTGCCGCCGTCGCCCTGCGGAAGCTTCCGGCCAGAGCGCTGCGCGGGGATCCCGAGGCGCGGGAGGAGCTCGAGGATCTGGCTGCCTACTCAGCCACAGCCTGTCGAGCGAGCTGACGACCGCCGGGCAGGGGCGCGTGCGCGTGGCGCAGGCCTGGCCTGTTGCCAATAGGGCGGCCGGACCTAATCGGAGCTCCGGGGAGCCAATCGGGGCGTCGCCCCATGGAGGGATAAGGCCAACAATTTGAAATAACGAAGTGTGCGTGTCTTTGCAGGAGGACGCGATGGCCATCAACGTAGGGCGTGTTGCGCCTGGCGAGCGAATCATCAGCAGGGCCGAGGAGCGAAAGGTCATCCTGGCGTCGTCCGTCGGCACCGTCTTCGAATGGTACGATTTCTATCTGTACGCCATCCTCGCGCCGTTCTTCGCGGGGTTGTTCTTCCCTCCGGGTAATCAGACAGCCGCCCTCCTTGGCGCCTTCGGTGCGTATGCGGCCGGATTCCTGGTGCGACCGTTCGGAGCGCTGATCTTCGGGCGGATCGGTGACCTGGTCGGACGGAAGTACACCTTCCTCATCACCATCGTGGTGATGGGCTTGTCCACCGTTCTCGTCGGGTTCTTGCCCACGTACGGCAGGATCGGATTCGCTGCACCCATCATCCTGGTACTGCTGAGGCTCGCGCAGGGGTTGGCGCTCGGCGGGGAGTACGGTGGGGCGGCGACGTATGTCGCGGAGCACGCGCCCGATTCCAAGCGCGGTTACGCCACGAGCTGGATCCAGACGACGGCCACGCTCGGCATGTTCCTGGCCCTCGTCGTCATCGCCGTGACCCGCTCCAGCATGGGCGCGGCCACCTTCGGCTCCTGGGGTTGGCGCATCGCGTTCTGGTTCTCGATCCCACTACTGGCGATCTCGATCTACATCCGGCTCAAGCTGAACGAGTCGCCGATCTTCCAGCGCATGAAGGCGGAGGGCAAGCGATCGAAGGCGCCGATCACCGAGAGCTTCCTCAAGTACCCCAACGTCAAGTACGTCGCGCTGTCGCTGTTCGGAGCCACGGCCGGCCAGGGCGTCGTGTGGTACACGGGGCAGTTCTACGCGCTGTTCTTCCTCCTCATCTACTTGAAGCTCGACTTCGTCCCCACGTATGCCCTCATCGGGCTCTCGCTCGTCATCGGGACGCCGTTCTTCCTCGTCTTCGGTTGGCTCTCCGATCGCATCGGCCGCAAGAGCATCATCATGGCGGGGTGCCTCATCGCCGCGCTCACTTACTTCCCGCTGTTCAGAGGGCTCACACATTACGTGAACCCGGCGCTCGAGAAGTTCCAGGAGAGCACGCCCATCACGGTGGCGGCGAGCGATTGCAACTTCCACATCTTCATCGGTCCATGGTCGCGTCAGACGCCGTGCGACAAGGCCAAGGACTTCCTCGGGAAGGCCGGGCTCTCGTTCACGTCGCTGCCTGCGGTCGAAGGGCAGGCGGTGGTGACGAGGATCGGAGACGTGCAGCTCCGGGGCTGGGACGAGGCAAAGTACAAGCAGGCACTCGCGACCGCGGGCTATCCACCCAAGGCGAACCCCGCCCAGGTCAACTGGGTGATGACCGAGTTGATCCTGGTTCTCATGGTCATCTACGTGACGATGGTGTACGGCCCGATCGCGGCTTTCCTGGTCGAGCTGTTCCCGGCGAAGATCCGGTACACCTCGATGTCCCTGCCGTACCACATTGGAAATGGGTGGTTCGGGGGGATGCTACCGCTGCTCGCGACCGCCATGGTGGCCAAGGCCGGGAACATCTACTACGGCCTCTGGTATCCGATCGTCGTCTCGGTGATGACGTTCGTCATCGGAATGCTATTCGTCCACGAGACGAGACACGTGAAGATCCACGAGGAGCACATGACCGCAGGGGTGACCGTGCCTGTCTGACCCAGGTGGCACGACGACGTCGTGACCGGTCTACCCTGGCCCATCCCTTCGGACGCCCTCGCTCACCGGCAGCTTCTGCGGTGTGGTTTCCCGAGGGGCCGTCTTGGCAACATGGACGTTCCGGACGGTCTTCTTCGTATTCGCTGCGGCCTTCGCCGGTTGAGCGGTCTTCTGCTCGACGGGCGGCGCCGCTGAGGGAGCTGCAGGCGCAGCAGCCTCGGTCTCCGCCGCGGTCGAAACGGGGTGGTTCGCGGCGGGAGAGCTGGGCTTGCTGCCACACGCAGTGCCAAGCAGAGCGATGACGGATACGAGCACCTTGCGCATAAGAGCGTCCTCCGAAGTTGCCTCAGTACTCCGGTTCGAGCGATCAGGCGCCCCCAGTTCGGGCGTGTAGTCGGGTCGCGCACGAGTCACCAGGAGTCACTACCTGTGCCGGGGATATCCGGGCAGTTAGGGAGCAGGCCCCCACCATCCCACGCGAGGAACGGGACTTTATCCGCCGGCTCCCCAACGTCGGTTACTTCACGCCGTCATCCGAGCCCGGCTGCTCGCGCGATCAGAAGCACCCCCGTCCCGACGACGACGGCCCCGATGGCTCGCGCGACGCGCTCACCGGCCGGCGCGAGACGTTCGACCGTGATGGCTGCCGCCATGACAGCCATCACCCGAAGGTCCATGAGCCCGATGACGAGGAGGATGGTCATCAGACCGGCACAGCAGCGGCTGCAGTGGAGGCCGAGGCGCAGGCCGTGCCTCCAGGCCGTGCGGGCGTCGGCCGCCAGCGTACGGCCGCGCCCGGGTGCCTCCCGGCAGCAGGCAAGGTGACGCGCCTTCCATCCGGTGAGCTGGAGCGAGCCGGCGATCAGGACGACCAGGCCGACTGCGATCGGTA
>Ga0306924_10006986_pt1 | contig 11278 bp, 11 predicted proteins | sample sta12Can44000111_FD_203756 | JGI IMG/M metagenome (GOLD analysis project Ga0306924, IMG submission 203756) | Lab enrichment of tropical soil microbial communities from Luquillo Experimental Forest, Puerto Rico - statanox.12C.anox.44.000.111 (v2)... | ecosystem: Environmental > Terrestrial >...
CGCCACAAGTCGGATCACGGCGTCAGTATGGCCGAGCCTGCCCCAGAACGCCGGGTCGGTGGCCATCTTCTAGGGTGCGGGCCAATGCCCCAGGAAACTGGTCCATTCGCCGGAACCGCCCGTTACTACTCGGAGTTCCGCCCGAGCTACCCGACATCGATCTTCGATCTCTTGACCGTCGAGGCGCCTCTTGAAGCGACGTCTAGGGTGCTGGATTGGGGGTGTGGGACGGGTCTCCTGACCCTCACCTTGGCTGAACGGGTGGCGTCAGTCACCGGGGTCGATCCTGACCAAGGAATGCTCGACGAGGCGGCCCGCTTGGCCAGCAAGCGGGGTCAGCACAACATACTGGGTCCTCTCGACCGCCGAGCGATTTGACGACAAGCCTGGCGGGTACCGGTTGGTTGTCATCGGTTCCGCGTTCCAGTGGATGAACAGACCGGTTGTAGCGGCCAAAGCGCACGAACTGCTGGAACACGAGGGACTGTTCGCTGTGCTGGGCAACCCAACTCCGTTGACGCAGATTCAACCCGGAGGCGACCGGCTGGACCGTCCGGAGGTCGGCACGGCCGTAGCGGCGGCCGTAGCGGCGGTCCAAGACCGCTGGTTCGACTCCACGGAACACTCTGACTGGGCCCGCAGACTCAGTAGACCCGAAGAAGTCATCAGAGCCAGCAAGTTCGGTGTCGCAACGTTGCTGTCTGTGCCAACCCGTCAGGAATGGGACATTCCCTCACTCGTCGGCTTCCTCTGTTCGACGTCGTTACGTCCCGATCAAGTTCTCGGTAGCCGGTTTCAAGAGTTCGCGGACGAGGTTGAACAAACCGTGCTGTCCATAGAACCGACCGGTCACTGGGTCTACGAGAACTCGGTGGAAGTGATCCTCGCCCGTCGCTGACCGCTAGGAAGAGGGTCCCCTAACGCCGGATAGGTGGGACACAGCCTCTCGTCCAATTTGACCACTGTCCGTCCTTCTCCGGTCGGCCAAACCCACGGATCGAGTATTTTCCAGGCGGAATGCGGTCACGGCGGTGAACCATCGGAGGCGCGATGTCTGCTGACCAGCGCGGCTTAGCGATGACCGGCTCTCCTGAGGCGGTCGCGTGCCTCGATCGAGCCATTGACCACCTCATTCGCTTCCAGATCGAGGTGGTCGAGGAGGCGGCCAAGGCCGCAGCGTCTGATCCCAGTTGCGTCATGGCGACGCTGCTCAGGACATATCTCTCGCTGATGTCCACCGAGGACTCCAATGTCAAGAAGGCACAGGATGCCCTGACGGCACTCTCGATCACAGAGACGGGTCTGCTGCCTCGTGAACGTGCACACCTGGACGCAGCGTCTCGCTGGATTGCCGGAGACATGGCGGGAGCAGGTGCCTCACTAGACGCAATCTCGGTCGAGCACCCTCGCGACCTACTAGCCCTCGCAGTTGGTCACCAGATTGACTTCTTCACGGGCAACGCGCGCAACCTCCGCGATCGAATCGGTCGAGCGCTTTATGCGTGGTCCCGCGAGGACCCACAGTTTGGCTTTGTGCAAGGCATGTATGCCTTCGGTTTGGAAGAGTGCAACGTCTATGGGCGGTCCGAGGAGATTGGCCAACAAGCTGTCGAAGCGAATGCAGATGACGTGTGGGGTATTCACGCTGTTGTGCACACATATGAGATGCAGGGCGAGATTCCCGAAGGGGTCCGCTTCATGAAGGCTCGTAAGACCGATTGGGCCACTGGGAACTTCTTGAATGTGCATAACTCATGGCACTATGCCCTCTACCTGCTCCAAGGCGGAGACGTATCCGGGGCTCTGGACATCTATGACCGCGTCTTACATCACGAAGAGTCCGAGGACGTGGCTCTGGAATTGCTCGATGCCACGGCCCTGCTGTGGCGTCTCCACCTGGAGGGAACGCCTGTCGGCGATCGGTGGCAGGCATTGGCGGAGGCGTGGGCACGCACTTTGTCGCCTGGGTTCTATCCATTCAACGACATGCACGCTGTGATGGCATTTGTCGGATCAGGTGATCTAGCACGGGCAGACGAACTCGTCTCCAGGCTCGAACATGTTGTCGAAACCGGCGATCAAGCAACAACGGGCTGGCTGATGACTGCCAACGTGGGCTTACCGGTGTGCCGAAGCCTCGAACATTTCGCACGCGGTGATTATCAGTTGGTCGTCGACGAGCTTCTCCCCAAACGCGGCAGATTCCACGAGTTTGGAGGTAGCCATGCGCAACGCGACGCTGTCGAGCGAACTTTGCTGGAATCGGCGATACGGGCGCGACAGAACGACATCGCCCTTGCTCTTGTGAGCGAGCGTCTTGCCGTTCGGGAAGCAAGTAGCTATACGTGGTTGAAGCGAGCCCAGGTTCTCAGCTCCACCGCCAATCGCGCCGAATCGGAAACTGCCCATGCACGCGCCGAAAGTCTCGCGGCGTCCATTCGGGCGGTTGAATGATCTAGCCAGGAGACGTCTCAGAACGCCGGATCGGTGGCGCTTCTACTCAGCCGTCAAGTTCCTGTTCCTTCCATAAGGCTGCCATCGTCATAGACATCCAGCCGGAGAACCCCCGGAAGATCGACGAGTCGACGAAGGTTTCCCCGATCAATCTCGATGGCGTGTTCTAGATCGTTCGTTGCTGCGACACACCGCCAAACAACGAAGTAGCCCTCACCTTCTAGCTGCCAAAGGGTGTGTGCCTTAGGTTCGATCAGATCCAAAAGAGCGCCTAGGGAGTCGTCGACCTCAACTCCGGGACCTTCCACGTGGCTGTGGAGGATCCAGCCCGAGTTCTCGGCGATCTTTGATGATCCGCGACGAACTGGATCTCCCGCCTCCGCGTAGCGCGTGGGCGCTAGGCCGAGGCTTGTCGTGACGTGGGCCGCCGAGCCACCCGACCCAGAGATGATCAGCTGTGCGACTGAATCCACGAGTGCCAGTTTGCCCCAGGGTCTTCCTGGCGAGCAGGCTCTCCAAACGAGAGCCGGTCATCCCAGAACGCCGCGCCTGAGGCCCGCCTAGCGTGACAACGGTGGAGATAGAAGTGCCCTAGAGGAAGCTCACGCCTGGCTCCGAAGCCAATCGTGGTGCTCGGACGATCAGGATGCGATCGTATCAATCACCCGTACCGACGGGACCTGGGTCGTGGAACACACAAGTCGCCGGTGGTTGCAGCCGGGCGACACGCTAGATCAACCGATCGTTGGGTACGGACCGATCGTTGTCGCCAATGACGGTCAGATCACTGGTGGCGAAGGCTGCACCGTTGAGTTGACCCATGAAAACATCGAACGAACGGTGACCAAACTGCTATCCAAGCCTCGGAGTCAGCGAAATACGGCGGACGACTGACTGTCCCCGAACAATGACACTGTCCTGAGGGTCCACCGCTTCGTTAGCGACCCTCAATAGGTTCGAGAGCACAACTACGGGAACGGCACGTCCCGTCTCGAAAAGAGGGTGATTGGTCCGGGTTGCACGAACAACTCGGACCGCCCGTCACTCCGATCCGGGCCGGCCGTGCCATCCCTCACCAGTTAACGAGAAAGGGATGGTCATGACCATCGTAGAAGCTGCGCGCGCCATCACCGGCGGCGTCGATACGCATCTCGACGTCCACGTGGCGGCCGCCTTGGACGGCGTGGGTGCTCTGCTCGGCACCGAAGCGTTTCCGACAACTCCGGCCGGCTACCAGGCACTCTTGTCGTGGCTCGAGTCCCACGGCGAGGTGACCAAGGTGGGCGTCGAGGGCACGGGCTCCTATGGGGCCGGACTCTCCAAGTTCTTGACCCGGGCCGGCATCAGCGTCGTCGACGTCAATCGACCGAACCGAGAGGAGCGCCGGCGCAGTGGCAAGTCCGACCCCCTCGACGCCATCGAGGCCGCCCGCTCGGCGTTGTCCGGCAAGGCCAAGAGCATCGCCAAGTCCAAAGACGGTGCGGTCGAGGCGATCCGGACCCTCGTGGTCGCCAAGCGCTCGGCCCGCGTGGCGCGCACCGCTGCGCTCACCCAGATGCGCCATCTGATCGTGAGCGCACCTGACCAGTTGCGCAGCCGTCTGCATGGGCTCAACGTTCATCACCTCACCACAGAAGCCGCTCGTCTTCGTCCCTCCCGTCACGGCGAGCCGGTGCTGGCGGCCACCAAGGCAGCGCTGTCGTCGCTCGCGCACCGGGTCCAAGGTCTCGACGACAGCTGGCCGAGCTCGACGGCCGCATCAAGGCACTCCTCGAGGCTCTGTGTCCGGACCTGCTCGGGCTCTTCGGCGTCGGGCCCGACACCGCAGCGGCCCTCGTGGTCTGCGCCGGGGACAACCCCGAACGTCTGCGCTCTGAGCCTTCATGGGCCCGCTTGTGCGGCGTGGCCCCCATTCCCACGGGCTCAGGCCAGACCTCGGGGCGGGTCCGCTTCAACCCTGCCGGTGATCGCCAGGCCAACGCCGCGCTATGGCGCATCGTCATGGTGCGCATTGCGCACGATCCCGAGACCACCGAGTACTTCTTGCGCAAGGTGAAGGAGGGTCGCTCCAAGCCCGAGATCATCCGGCTCTTGAAGCGCTATGTCGCCCGCGAGGTCTATCGCCACCTGCCTCGCCGCTGAAGACCGAGACCAGGGGCCTGGCTCATCCCCTAACTGTCACCCTCTGGGCTGACTTCCCGGCGACCCGCCGGCCCCTGGTCCGGGACCGATCGCAACGTGTGGCTTTGTAGGAGCTTGTCCTCGAGATCGAGTGACTCATCATTGTTCTGCCCGCGGTTTGCACCCCTGAGAATTCGCCTTGACAAGTGATAGGAGCGTCGCCGGGTCTGGGTGCATCTTCTGGGCGCCGGAACCACCCGGTCAGTACGGTGGGCGACGACCACGACTTCGTTATCGAAAGGACTTCGCATGGCGACGTGGGCTGAGTTCGAGAGTTCCGTTCCTGGGTTGGCATCCAAGGGCAGGGCGCTGCTCTACCAGTACGGACCACCGCTGGGGTATCTCGCCACGGTGCGACCCGACGGTGGCCCAAGGGTTCATCCGTTCTGCCCAGTCATCGCCGAGGGCCGACTCTGGGCCTTCGTCTTGGGGCATTCGCCCAAGTGCGCGGATCTTCGGCGCGATCCACGGTTCGCTCTCCATGCCTTCAGCCCGGCAGATGTTGACGACGAGTTCTTTGTTCGGGGCCACGCGGAGCCCACGGAACCGACAGATGATCTGAAGGCGGCGATTATTTCGGCTGCCGTTCCCGCGACTGTCGGCGCTGCCGAGGAGGAACTGTTTCAGCTCCACATAGACCGGATCATGTTGGCCAGCTACACCCACAGGGGCCAGTGGCCACCTTCCTATGAAAAGTGGTCGGCTTCTGCCGACTGAGGGTGACCCAGAACGCCGACTATGTGACATTCCCAGACGCGAATGAGGCGGTGCGGTTGCCCAATTTGGGCAACCGGGATTACCGTTTTCACCAGCGGACAAGGGGAGCCACCATGGCCCGATTTTCGTGGCGGCAGATCGCCCTTGCGGGTCGAATTGTTGGAGCGAGGTAGGGCTTTGGCGGCTGCCGCAGAACTAATGGATCCCTTGAACGACCCGTGATTGCGTCTGAACGCGAGCGGTTTCTTCAGCGCGTACCGCTGTTCGGCGAACTGGATGCCGAGGAATTGCGGGCGCTTGCCGAGGTCTCCCACTTCGTCCGCTTCCCCGACTCAGCACTTATCTTTCGAGAGGGCGAGGCCGGCGACTGCGCTTACGTCGTCGTACGCGGTTCCGTGCACGTGTTCGCCACCGATCGGAACGGTGACGAGATCGTCTTGGCGCAACTCAACGAGCTTGATCATGTCGGCGAGCAGTCGTTGTTGAAGGACTCAGACCGGCGCAATGCGAGCCTTCGCGCATGTGAGGATACGACGCTCCTCCGGATCCCGATGGCGGAATTTCAGGCGATCCTCTCGCAACGCCCCACACTCGGAAACCTGCTGGACGAGACCGGGCGGCAGCAGCAGATCGCGAATGTGCTCCGCACAGCCAGGTTGTCGCGAATGTGGGCCCTCTTCATGTTCGTCAACGGCTTCATCACCATCGCCATCCTCACCGGGACGGCGAAACTCTTCGATACGCCGTTCATCTTTCCGTCGCTCGGCGCCACGGCGTTCCTCGCGTTCTTTACGCCCACCACGGCACCTGCCAGTCCTCGGAACGCGCTGTTCGGCAACGCAGTCGGGATAGCAAGCGGGTACCTGGCCCTCGTCGTGACCGGACTGCAGCACGCACCACCGGCGACCGACGCCAATCTCGGCTGGCAGCGGATCCTGGCCGTGTCACTTGCCCTCGCAGCGACCGCCGCGTTGATGATCCTCCTGAACGTTCCGCATCCCCCTGCCTGCGCGACGACATTGATCGTGGGCCTCGGCCTCGTCACCAAGCCCGCGTACCTTCTCGTCCTCGAGGCCGCGGTCGCCCTCCTCGTCATCCAGGCGATCGTCATCAATCGACTCATGGGTGTGCGATACCCGCTCTGGAGCCGGGTCCCCCCTCCGCAGGTCGGCAGACGGGCCGGGCATAGCCTGGCCCACCGCGTCGCAGGCCTACGCTGGCGCACCGACCCTGTCCGGCGCCGCGCACGCTGAGGCGAGGTCTCAATCGCCCACGCCGGGATTCAACATCCGCCGATACGAGAAGGGTGAAGAACCGACAACCGCACCCGCGACTCACGCTCCGAGGACCTTGAGCACCACGCCGGGTGGTTTCGTGGCAATGACCGCCCTATTTGGTATTGGAATCTGGCGGATTCAGGGGCCAGTGATCGGCATCCACCTGCTTAGCCAAGCCTTCGACGCAGAACGTCCGACGTCCCTCTCTCACGAAGCGAAAGGCGTTAGCCGGCGAGCTTCCGATCGAGACCCTTCTGTCTCGCGTGATTCGTCGCCAGCATCTCGGCCACTGCCCTTGATGACACCGGCAAGTCGATCCCCACTGGTGGAGCCTGCTGGTTGTCTCGCTGACACTCCGGGCAACTCACGATCCACGAGTCGGGCGCGCGTTGTCGGACCACTGGATGGTGCCGTTGCATCTATCTATCTCTCACCCCCGCGCCCATCCGGGCGCCTCCGGGGCGAGGTTAGCGGCGCCATGCCAGCACCGCCATGGAGCTCGGCGCCCGTGCGAAGGTGCGAGTGAACGCGCACCGCCGCGCGTTTCGCGTGCAGCACCGGTGGGTAGTGGAGGTGTCAAGTTCAGCCCGGACGCGACTGCGGGCCGAGCCGGGGGGTGAAGCGACAGCTCCCGGGGTCTCTCCCTGCGCGCCCCGGGAGCTGATTCGCGTCCTGGGTGTTCACAACGCCAGCGAGGTGTTGGCAACCAGGAAAGGGCGAGGACTACCAACCCTGGCTCTGCAATATCTGGACGACCCGAAAGTTCGTCGCCACCTGAGCCCTCGTGCCAAAGACGCATCCGTGACGCAGTGCTCTGGGAGCCGCCGGCGTGGCCCATACGATCGCCGATGTGCTGCCGACGAGAAGTCACGACCGCATGGGCGCTATCGCAAGACGATTCCTCGATGTGCCCAGCATCCCCCGACCTCCAGCCCTCGACGACGCGGTTGAAATGCCAGTTGCAAAAGCCAGGATGACAGTGCCGGTCTGATTCGTCAATCGGGTCCGTGGACTTCTTTCCGTTCAGGAATCGCGTGGGCGGTGCTGTCTCCCCAAGGTCTCCCTCAAGAGCACACGAGCGCCGTCAGCTGGTCTCCGCGAGGTCAGCGAAGCGCATTTGCTTGGCGCGTACTTTTGCAAGCACCTGACGGGTAAGTTGGCTTGTGAATACACGCACAAGCGGGCGGTTCAAGCCCTGGGAAGGAAGAACCAACGATGGGCAACAAAGCCTGGATGCTGGTGTGGGCTGGAGTCGCTGTCTCCGTCGTCCTTTGCGTCTACGGGGCGGTGTGGAACTGACGCTCGCCACCTGAGTGCCCACTGTCCGAAGCCCCGAAGAGGATTCGGCCGCCGATCGGCCGATCAAAGGCGTAGAAATGCTCGGGGCTCGTTGCCGTCGTTGGCCTGGACCAAACCGTTAGAGGAAGTTGGGCATCCCGACGTTCTGGTCGAATCCGGAAGGCCCGCCGCGTCGTTGCGACCACGGGCGCCAAATCCAGAGGATCGCCCCCAGTCCTCCGAGCCCGAGGAGCAGGAGGACCAAACCCGCCGGCTGGAGGCTCGGGGGCACCATCGTCCCAAAGTCGACCGGGTGTCGACCAGAGGGGTTCACGAAGAGCGGTGGAAGCGGATGGCGGTGCAGCGCGAACGGGGCCGCGGCGGCGCTCATGCTTCGATTGATCACGGGAGTTCCGAAAAGGAAGGCCAGACCCAACGCCACGAACGCGGCGGCGATCACCGCGCCCAGCGCGAGGGCGAGCGTCCGCACCTGGATCGTGCCGCGAGCAGGCCGCGCCGGGCGGACGAAACCACGCGCTGCTGCCCAAGATGCGGCGAAGGACCTGGGGTCGAAGTAGCCGTTGCCCAACACCTCTTCGGCTGAGACACCCTCCATCTTCGCTTCGGCGAGGTCCGCTTCGAGGTCGGCGGCCATCTCGTTCGCCTCGGCCTCCGGCACCCCGAGTCGGCTCCACTCCTTCCGGCATTGCTCGACGAAACTGCTCATGCCAGCACCTCCGCTCCTTCGAGGCCGAGAACGGCATCGACAGCGTCGCGGGTCGCCCGCCACTCTCTCGTGCCGGCCTCGAGAGCTTGCCGGCCCTGGCGGGACAGCCGATAGTACTTCCGGGGTGGTCCGCCGTTACTCGCCGCCCGTTGGGTGTCCACGAGTCCGTCGCGCTCGAGGCGGCCGAGGAGGGGATAGATGGACCCCTCACCCACGATCGACAAGCCGCGCTCGCCCAGACGTTTGGTCATCTCGTAGCCGTAGGCCGGATCGTCACCCATGACGGCCAGGAGGCACAGGTCCAGGACCCCCCGCAACAACTGGGTGCGCCGGCCACCGCTCACTGCCATGCGTCACATGATAGCGGCCAGTGCCTTGCGGCGCAAGGCACTGGCACTCGGCGCGCCGCGTCGTCCGCCCCCACCCGCGAGCAGGTGACGAACGTCGCTGGAAGATCCGAACAGGTAATGACCTCGCGTTCGGTTCGTCCTTGTCCCGACGAAGTCCAAACGGGGTTATCCCCGCTGAGGAGCGAAGAAGAAGCTCATCATGAGGTTCGTCGCATCGATCTGCGTCGTCTCGGGACCGAAGACTCTCTGAGTCGCGGGCACTGGTTGTCCCGGCCAACCATGACCGCCCCCGTCGACGATGTAGAGCACGGTCGCTGCCTTGCAGCCGATCCAGGTCCTCTTCTGGACGTCGGTGGAAACACGTACGGTCGTGGGCCGGGGCTGACACCCGTTGTGTCTGGCCCAATCTTCCATCGACCGGTCGATCCCCATTGGGGCAGGAAGCCCGGCGGGCACGTGACCGTGGAAGTAGTAGAGGTCGGCGATCCTGGTCGCGTTGAGCCCGCCGCCCGTGTAGGGCAAGACAGGGTCGGTGGTGCCATGGAAGGCGAGTATCGGTTCGGGCTTCCCGCGACATGGCGTCAGATACTCCTCCCCTTCGACCGGTGAGATGGCTGTGACTTTGCCGGTCAGACGGCAGCCGAGCAACGAGGACATTTGGGCTCCATTGGAAAGTCCCGTCGAAAACACCGCCGAGGTGTTGATACACATCGTCGACTCGAGGCGGTCGATCAGACTCGACAGAAACGTGACGTCATAGTTCGACGCCGTCGGTGCTGCGTCCCAGTAGGGCGTCGAGCCCGCGAGTAACCCCGAAGGGGCCACGCCGATGAATTGGTAGCGGGGGGCATTCGTGGCGAAGCGGACCACCGAGGGCATGTACGTGTAGGACACGGAGAGCGGGTGGAGTGCGAGGACGAGGGCGAAGGGCTTTCTGCCCGTGTAGTCGGGCGGCACGTCGAGCTGGTACACGCGCGGGATTCCGCCCGAGAAGAGCGACTCGGTGTGCACTCCCGACAGGATGACCGCCCCGGCATGGCAGCCGGCCGATGGGGTGAGCCGAGAGGTCGACGACCCCAGGTGAACGCTGGCACCTGCAGGAGTCCCGCACCCGAGGAAGGCGAGAGCGAGGCACAGCGATCCCAGTGCGGGCAGGGCGCTTCCACGGCGTCCCATCAGGACGTCGTGGTCGAGGGCGCGTTTGAGGGCACCACCCCGCGGCGTCCGTGTTGGACGCGGCCGCTGCGGGTGAGGGAGAAGCAGATGACCCCCCCTTGGCCGGGCCCCTTGAACAGGGTGAACCCGTAGCCCCACACGACGTCGGAGCCGACGATGGCGGCTCCCCCGCCGACCTGGGCGGGCGGTTGATACGACCAGAGCTGAGCCCCGCTCGACGTGCTGAAGGCGTAGTCGCGGCCTGCATCGGTGCCGACGAAAGCGAGTCCGTGAACCCCGGTCACCGGTGCGAAGATGTTCCCGGCGAGGGGCTCGGACCACAGCTGCTTTCCGTTCAACGGATCAAGAGCGACGACGATGGAGTGATTGGTCGTGGCGTTCGATGCCGGATCACCGACGTTGGAGCCGACGATGAGGCGGCCGTCGAGAAAGGCAGCCGAGCCGAGGATGCCGCCGAAAGTGCTGCCCGGTGCGAGCTCGGCATGCCAGAGCGTCCTGCCCGTCCTGGCATCGAGCGCGTGGTAGACGCCATTCTTCTGTCCCACCCCGACCACCTGGTGCCCGCCGCAGGACCACAGGTTCGGCGACGCCCCGACATCGGCGTCCCGGCCCGTGTACTGCCCCACGCCGAAGACGTCGGGCGTGGTGAACTGGGACCACCACGCAAGTTTTCCGGTCGCCACGTGGAGAGCCAGCAGCGAATCGGCCAAGCGACCGGTGGGCTGGGAGATGTTCTGTCCCGTTCCCACGTAGAGCAGTCCCAGCTTCGCATCGACGGCCGGGGTCGACCAGATCCCCTCGCCCGCTCCGCTGGTCGCGTTGTTGGGAGTCGTGACGAAGTTCCAGGTCTGCGTGCCCGTCCGCGCGTCCCAGGCCCCGATCGACCCCTGGAACGTCTCAGGCGGCTTGCCGACCACCTCTTCAAACTGCGCGGTCCCCAAGATGACGAGATGGCCGACGACGACCGGTGACGCATTGATCTGGGAGTAGGGGTTTGGATTGGTCGTCGTCTTCCAGACGACCCGGCCGGTGCCGGCGTCGATGCGGTAGAGAGAGGACCCCGCGCCGACGTAGAGGGCATTGCCGACAACCGCCGGCGAACCGACGACTCCGATTCC
>Ga0306924_10006988_pt1 | contig 11277 bp, 9 predicted proteins | sample sta12Can44000111_FD_203756 | JGI IMG/M metagenome (GOLD analysis project Ga0306924, IMG submission 203756) | Lab enrichment of tropical soil microbial communities from Luquillo Experimental Forest, Puerto Rico - statanox.12C.anox.44.000.111 (v2)... | ecosystem: Environmental > Terrestrial > Soil...
ATCGACGAGACACTCGCGACGCCGGCCCGGCCGGCCACTGTGCGAGTACCTGCGGTGTAATCCGCCGGGCCGGGCGACCTCAGCCCGGGCATCACGGCGCCGGACCTACCGGTTCGGCACGCCTGAGGCAAGTGGCCTCTGGCCACGGACGGGTGACCGCCGCGCTTAGCCGATCGCGGCGCTTAGGACGGGGCCGAAGGTCTGGAAGCGCTGGCCGTCGAAGCGCTCCATCCGCACCTGCGTGATCGCGACGAACTCGCTGGGGCTGGTATTGATGGTGATGCCGGGCTGCAGCATCGGCAGCGGGAAATGCTGCAGATTTGCCGCCTGCCGCATCACATTCTCCCGGGTCAGCTCGTCGCCGCACTGCTTGAGTACCTGCACAGTCGTCGCCGCGATCGAGGGTCCGTAAACTGCGGCATTGTCGGTCTTGTCGCCGTTCGGATAGTACTTGTCCATGAACGCGGCCCATTCTTTGTAGCCCGCGTCGTCCTTCCACTCCGGATCGGTGGGGTCCTTGAACGAGTTGTCGGTGACGATGCCTTTGCAGTTTTCGAGACCTGCCGGCTTGAAGGCCGCCCCTACGGACGCAGCGATGCCGTTCGTGATAAAGAGCGGTTTCCACTCGATCTCGGCCACCTTCCTGATCGCCTGCGCCTCGAATTTGGGTATTGCGATCAGGAGGAAGACATCGCAGCCGGCCGCGCTCATTTGGATGATCTGCGAATCAACGGTCGGATCCGTGGTCTCGTAGCTGACCTTGACGTTGACCAGCGAGGCCGCCTTGTCGCCGAGCCCGTCGAGCAGACCGTTCAGATAATCCTTGCCGAAATCGTCGTTCTGATAAAGCACGCCGACCTTGGCGTCGGGCTTGTGCTCGAGGATGTAGCCGGCATAGATGCGGCCCTCGGCCCGATAGCTCACGAAAAACCCCATCGTCCACGGGTGACCCTTGGGGTCGTTCCATTTGGTGGCACCGGTAGCCGGGAACAGCTGCGGCACCTTATTCTCGTTCATGTAATGCCAGATCGCGGTGTTGGTCGGCGTCCCGACACTGCCGGCGAGGAAGAACACCTCGTCGCTTTCGACCAGTTTGCGCGTCATCTCGACCGTCTTCGGCGGCGAATAGCCGTCGTCATAAGAGATGAAGGTGATCTTGCGCCCGTTCACCCCGCCCTGGTCGTTGATCATCTTGAAGTACGCGGCCATCGATATCGGCAGCGGGCTGGCGTTCGAGAGCGGGCCGCTGTAGGGGCCGGTGTTGCCGATCTTGATCTCGCTGTCGGTGACGCCCGGCCCATATTTCTTGGCTGCGCGTGCCGGCCGGGCGGCCGCAAGCTGCCCGCCAAGAGCCAACGTAATCGGGGCGACGGCGAGAACAGTACGACGCGTCAGACGCTGCATGATGACCTCCCGTTTGTGAGCCTGCTGTTCAAGTCGTTTGTTTGCGTTCCCCGGGTTCGGGGTAACAGGGTGAGGATTGCGCGCGGGCCTGTTTTGGGCACCGGCGGATCACAGTGGGTGTACGACAACTGCATTATTCGCCAACGCGGCGAGTTATTTGCCGGTCTCGACTTTGGCGTGCTCCATCGTCGGGTGTGCACCACACGCCCCACATTCGGGAGCGCTGAGCCAAATCGTCGCCAAATCCTGGTTGGCGTAGTGGCTCGGGCCGATCTTCCAACCGTGGACGTAGGAGCGCAACGGCACTAGCCGATTCCACCAAAACGAGTGGAGGTAATGCGCCTCCTCGTCCAGCACACGCTCGTTGTACTGGAGCATCAGAGCACGCTGTTTCGCAAGATCGGTCTCGTGGAGCATCTTCTCGTAGATCTCGAGTTCTTTCCGATCCTCGTAGTAGCCGTAGTTCGACTCGCTGACCGAGCGCGGCAGCCAGGGCTGGACATCCAACACCGGGTTGACGATGCCGTGGCAACTGCCGCCGGTCGAGACGCTAAAATCGCCGCTGCGCAACGCCGCGAACCAGGGACCGGTCGGCACCACATTCTGAGTGACGTGCAGGCCGATCTTGCTCCATTGGTCGATCAGCCAAGTCCCGAGATATTTGTATGGTTGGTCGACGTTACGGTTCACCAACTCGAACGTGAGGCCTTCGGCGCCTGCCTCTTTCAGCAGCCGGCGCGCCTCGGCTCGTGACTTCTCGATGTCAGGCCAGAAGCCGGCGATCTTGCTGAGCTCGTCTTTGCTGGGTGCCAGTGGTGATCCCGGAAAGACGAGGCTGCCGACGGTGTGCATCAGGCTCACCTTGGAGAGGCCGGGCGCGCTACCCCAGCGGTCGAGCGCCAGGGTCAGGGCGCGACGCACCCGCACGTCGTCAAACGGCTTTCGCTGGTGGTTGATCCAGGCCCCCAGGGTGCAGTTCCAGTCGCTCTGCTGCACCACGATCTTATCGCCAAGTTCGTCCTTCAGCTGGTCTATCGCCGCCGGTGGGTAGCCGCGAAACTCGGTCGCAGCGCGGTCGGCGCGAATCGCATCGAGCTGCACCGCCTGTTTCGCCGCATAGATCCCGACAAAGCCGTCAAGGTAGGGCAGCCCCTGATGGTAGTAATGCGGGTTGCGCTTTCCTTTGATCAACTGGCCCGTTTGGAATTCCTCAAAGACGAACGGGCCAGAACCCATGATGTTGTGCTCGTACCAGTGGGGGTCTTTGTCCAGTATTTTCTTCTGATAGATCCAGTTGTAGGGGTCGGCCAGCGCCGGCAGGAACGCGCTGGTGGCGAACTTTAGATGAATGACGACGGTGTGCGGGTCGGTCGCCGCGATGTTGTCGACTATCATAAAAGTGGCGGAACGCGGGCTTGCCACCCCTTCCGGCGGAAAAGCGATCTTGTTCAGGCTCGCCGCGACGTCCTCAGCGGTCAGCTTGTCGCCATTATGGAACACGACGTCGTCGCGGATCTTGAAGGTGTAGGTCTTGCCGCCATCAGTCGGCTGCGGCAGCTCAGTGCACAGGTCGCAGACGATGTCGGTAGTCGATTCCGGATTGTCGGGGTTGATCCGTATCAGCACACTGTAGAACGGCGCCGCCGAGTGGATCGTCGCGTAGGTTTCCTCGCGCTGCGCGTCGAAACTCGGCGGAGAGTCCGCCGGGATCATGTAGGTCAATGTACCGCCGTATTTGGGCGCCTCGTCAGCCGCCGCCGGCGCTGCCGCGGCGAGCCCGACGACCAAGCCGGCCGCCCACAACCTTGGTCCCATCGCTTCCTCCCGTTCGGTTAGGCCGCGTTGCCCGGCCTATGCCTTCATCCTATAGCCGAAACGCGGAAATGCCCATCGTGATTGTGCCGGAATTGTCATCGGAGCGTCGGTGGGCGAAGCTAATTCGTCGCTTGACTCTGTCCAGATCCGATCGGCGCGGAGCCCCTCTTGTGGCGCAGCGCGGTCGCCAATTAAGGCTTCACGCCAACCTCGCTTGTTGCGCGGCTGTCGGCCATTGCTCGCAAGACCAAAACGGGTGATCTTGACCGTCACTGCGCCCGGCATCAGGGCGGCTATCGTCAGGGAGAAATGTCATGAAAGTCACCGGACGCTGCCATTGCGGTCAGATCAGCTTCGAGGCCGAGATCGACCCGACCCAGGTCAGGATCTGCCATTGCACCGATTGTCAAACCCTCACCGGCACCGCTTTTCGCACGAACGTGCCGAGCCTGCCCGGCACCTTTGTCCTGAAGAGCGGAACCCCGAAGATCTACATCAAGACGGCTGAAAGCGGGAACAAGCGGGCGCACGGGTTCTGCCCCGAATGCGGCACACCAATTTATTCGACGGTCCCGGGCGCCAGCCCGGCGTCCTATGGTCTGCGGGTGGGTGTGCTCGACCGCCGCGCCGAGCTTCGTCCGAGCCGGCAAGGCTGGTGCCGTTCGGCCCTGCCGTGGTCGATGGACATCACCGGTGTCGAGCGCCTCGAACGCCAGTAGCATCGAACAAAATTCCCCCGCGAAAATCGCCAAACGGCTGCGGAGGTGAGGTTTGGTCCGTTCTCGTCGGCCTTAGCAGGCTGCGGAAAAAATGCCCTCTGCGGATAAGGACCGTCATCCAGCCGAAGCGAAGCGGAGAGCCGGGATCCAGGAGTCTTTAAAATGCCTGGCTTCCCGCTTACGCGGGAATGACGAGAAAGGTGTGACCATGCCAATTCCTGGGCCGTCAGTGCGTTTTTCCGCAGCCTGCCGGAGCAGTCGGCTCTGCTCGCGCTCAGGCACCTTCCGGACCCCCCTGCGAAAAGAGCTGGCTTGCATGACGTGACGGATGTTCTCGCGTCCGGGGTGCGCTGCTAGGCTGATTTCGGTCAGCAGCAATTGTTGGGGAAAGAGCGAGATGACCGACACCACATTACCGGTTGGCGCAACGGTCGCAGAGGACGCGCATCGGGCGCATCTGCGCCGTGCCGTGGTTGCCAGCACCGTCGGCACCACGATCGAGTGGTACGATTTTCTGATCTACAGCACGATGACCGGGCTGGTCTTCGGCAAGGTCTTCTTTTCCGGCTCCGACCCGCTGATCGATACGCTAAAGGCGTTTGGCGTCTTCTTTATCGGTTTTGTCGCGCGACCGATTGGTGCTGCGATTTTCGGCCATTACGGCGACCGCATCGGCCGCAAAGCGACCTTGATCGTGACCTTGCTGATGACCGGTATTGCCACCGCCGCGGTCGGGGTGGTCCCCGGTTACGACATGATCGGCCTTTGGGGTGCGGTCATCCTGACCCTCTTGCGCCTGATCCAAGGGATCGGGGTCGGCGGCGAGTGGGGCGGCTCGGTCTTGCTGGCCATGGAATGGGCGCGCGGCAACAAGAGCCGTGGGTTATCGCCTCCTGGCCGCAATTCGGCGCTCCCGCCGGGCTGTTTCTGGCGAACTTGGCGGTGCTGATCTTCAGCTGGATTTCCGGCGACCAGTTTCTCACCTGGGGCTGGCGAATCCCGTTCCTGCTCAGCATCGTCATGGTCGGGGTCGGGTTGTGGATTCGGCTCGGTATCCTCGAAACCCCGGTGTTTCGCCGCGTTCTCGAAGAAAACCGCGTGGCCCGCGCCCCGACGATCGAGGTGTTTCGACGCCAGCCCAAGGCAATCGCCTTGACGGCACTGTTGCGGATGGCCGAGCAGGCGCCGGGCTACATCTTCAACGCCTTCGTGTTTACCTATGGCACCCAGGTGCTCGGCGCCTCGCGCAATCTGCTGCTGACTGGCCTCATCGTCACGACGGCACTCGGTTTTATCTGGGCGCCGATCGCCGGCGCCTTGTCGGACAGGATCGGCCGGCGGCAGATGTACATCATCGGCTGTGTCTTTGTGGCGATCTTTACCTTCGCCTATTTCGCGATGCTCGATACCAAGATCCCGTGGGTGATGTTCACCGCGGTTGCGCTGTCGTTCATTCCAGTCATGACGATGTATGGGCCCGAAGCGGCGCTGATCGCCGAAGCTTTCCCTCCGCGACTGCGCTACAGCGGCGCCTCGATCGGATATCAGCTCGCCTCGATTATCGCCGGCGGGCCGGCGCCCTTTATCGCGACCTGGTTGTTCGCGACCTTCAACTCGACGACCCCGATCGGCATCTACGTAGTCGTCTGCGCAGTCATCAGCGTCACCGCCACAGCGTTGCTGCCGGACTACACGAACAAGCACATCTCGACCGAAGAGCATTACGAAGAGCCGCTGTAACAACCCGTGTCGCTGTACGAGCGGCACACCCGCGCATGCGAAGGGCGCCCTGATGACAGGCGCCCTTACGCCATCCTCAGAATGAACCGAATACCGAGCCGAGCGCGATTACCGCGGCGAGTGCCACGATTGGGCCGACAATCGCGGCCATAACGATGTCGAAATAGCTCTCGCGATGGGTCGACCCGCACACGGCGAGCAGCGTCACGACCGCGCCGTTCTGCGGCAGGCTGTCGAGCGTGCCGGCGCTCAGCACGGCGATACGGTGCAGTAGCGCGGGGTCGATCCCGTGCTCGGCGGCAAGGCGCATATAGGTGCCACCCAGCGCCTCGAGCGCAATCGTCAGACCGCCCGACGCGGAGCCGGTAAGAGCAGCCAGCAGATTGGTCGCGACCGCCAATGAAACGAGAGGACCTCCTCCGATCAACAACACCCAATTGCGTACAATCGCAAATGCCGGCACTGCCGCGACCACCGCACCAAAGCCGACGAGACTCGCAACGCTCAGCACCGGCAGCACCGACGCATTGGCGCCCGAATCCATCGTCTCCCGTAGACCAGTCAGTCGATGCCGGTTGATGGCGATGACGGTGACGATCGCCGCCATCAGCGCAGTCACCACCGCCCAAATGCCGCCGACGGCGGACAGCGAAGTTGCGCCAAACTCTTCCTTGGCGAGAAACGACACGTCGAGGTTCGGCAGGATGACCAATGTCATCAGCACGTTGACGACAACCACTACGAAAAGCGGTAATGCCGCCAAGCCGATCGGCGGGGTTTCGCGGCTCGGATGGCCGTGATGAACCTCGGGCGGATCGAACTCATGCGCGGTAGTAGCCCGCTGCCGTACGGTCTCGTCTTCCGCCGCTTGGTCCGGCGCAGCGGAGACGGCCGGCGCCGAACCTTCGCTATCGCGGACCCTAGCGGCGGCCCGCCCCAACCACCACAGGCCGAAAGCGAGCATGATCGCAGAGGCAATGATGCCGAGACCGGGTGCGGCCAATGGCGTCGTGCCAAAGAACGGTATCGGAATGGCATTCTGGATTGCCGGCGTTCCCGGCAACGCCGACATCGTAAAGGTGGATGTCCCTAAAGCGATGGTCGCCGGGATCAACCGATTGGGAAGCCCTGCGGTGCGGAACAGTGCTTGCGCCATCGGCACGAGCACGAAAAACGCGACAAACAGGCTGACACCGCCATAGGTCACCAGGGCGCCGGCCAGGACGACAGTCAGTATCGCGCGAGCCGGCCCCAATCGGTCGCTCATAAACTGGGCGATCGCCGAAACCGACCCGCTGTCCTCCATCAGCTTGCCAAACAGCGCCCCGAGCAGGAACAGCGGGAAAAATTGCGCCACAAAGCGCGAGGCGCTGTCCATAAAGGTCTGGGTCCAATAGGCGAGCAGCGGCCCTCCGGCGAAGGCTGCAGCGATCAATGCCGCACCGGGCGCCAGCAGCAGGATGCTCCACCCGCGGTACGCCAGCCAAACGAGGAGGGCCAGGCCCAGCAGGATGCCGAACAGTCCCACCGCTCACACGCTCTTCAGCAGGACGTCGAGATCGTAAGATGAACGGCGGCCCAGATCGGCCCCATGCGCGGCGAGAAAGGAATCAGCGGCGCTGCGCCCGGCGTCGCGCAACATGCACAGAAAATCCCATTCGGCGTTGAGCTTCGAGGAATAGCCGAGATCGACCATCACATCGCTGGCGACACGGTGAATGCGCATGCTGGCCCATGCCGCACCCTCGGTATCACCCGGATCGGCGATTTGCCGGAGCAGCGCAATCATGCGCAGCTCCTTTAGCAATACGGCGTTGAACGAGACCTCGTTGAGGCGATTGACGATTTCCCGGGCGGTCTTTGGCACGCCTGGGCGTCCAACGGGATTGATCTGCACAAGAATTGTGTCGTGCGACCTGCATTCTCGCACCAAGGGGGTGATGGTTGGGTTACCGGAATAGCCGCCGTCCCAATAACTCTCGCCATCGATCTCCACCGCCTGAAACAAGCTCGGCAGACAGGCCGAGGCGAGGAGCACGTTGGGAGTAATCTCCGGATTGCGAAACACCCGGCCCTGACCGGTGCGTACGTTGGTGGCGGTGACAAACAGCTTGATCGGGGCGCTCGCGAGCCGCTCAAAGTCGATGCAGTCTTTGAGGATTTGCTGCAGCGGGTTGAACCCTCCGGGGTTCACGTCATAGGGCGAGAAGACCCGAGCCATTATGTCCATCGCGACGAACACCGGCGAATGGTCCAGGCTCCAACGATCGAGAAGAATGTCGAGAAACCCGCGGCGTAGTGGGCTCAGCAAGGCGGCGCGCGAAACGTTGCGCCAGAAGCTCTCGAGCGCGGAACGCGCGGCCTCCGCGCCGCCCCTAGCATGACCGTCGACGAGTACGGCGGCGTTCATCGCCCCCGCGGATGTCCCCGAGATGCCGTCGATCTGCAGCCACGGCTCCTTGAGCAGGCGGTCGAGAGCGCCCCAGGTAAAGGCGCCGTGCGCACCGCCGCCTTGCAGCGCGAAGTCGATCAGAATCCGGTCGCGGGTTGGGTCCTCGGCTTTGCGGGTTGGCACTGGTGTTGTCTTTCTCGATCAGTGCAAAAGGGTGCTTCGGGGTCGGCCCGGCCATGCCAGTACCATGAAGTCGGGTACAACGCGATGGCAGTTGGCCGGCGCCCCAACCTACGGGTCAGATTGTCTGCGAGCATTCCGGCGATGGTCGCTCAGCCATTCTGCCGCGTTTTCCGTCCATAGCCTTAATCTTCGCAGGGCGACGGTGGTAAAAGGTCGGATCATCGGACGGAGGATCGAGCCATGCCCCTGACGACCGACGAAAAACTCTTAGCGCTTAGCCGAGAAACCCTTGCCGTGTTCGACAAAGCTAATGGTGGCGTTCATCCGGGGTTTAGACCCGCGCATGCCAAGGGCGTCCTGCTGAGAGGCACGTTTACGCCGTCCCCGGAAGCCGCGTCGCTGACGCGGGCGCCGCATTTACATCGGAATTCCACGCCGGTGACGGTGCGCTTCTCGGACTTTGCAGGAATTCCGACCGTGGCCGACAACGACCCCCAAAGTGCCGGCCCGCGCGGCTTTGCGGTTCGCTTTCACCTCGGCGAGCATGTCCACACCGACATCATCGCTCACTCGGTCGACAACTTCCCGGTGCGCACCGCCGAGGGGCTTGTGGAGTTCCTCAATGCCGTGATTGGCACCGACCCCGCCGGGCAGCACCCGAATGCGATCGAGCAGTTCCTCGGGGCGCATCCCGCGGCCATGCGGTTTGTGCAGGTTCCGAAGCCGATCCCGAGCAGCTTTGCGAGGGAGTCGTTTTTCGCGGTCTCCGCGTTCAGGTTCACCAACGCGGACGGGATCAGCCACTACGGGCGCTACCGCATACTGCCGGTAGCCGGCAACGACTACCTCGGCGAGACCGCAGCCGCCGCGCGTGCTTCGAGCTTCCTCTTTGACGAGATCAAAGAACGCATTGCCAAAGATCCGGTAACGTTCCGCGTGGTCGTACAGTTGGCAGAAGTCGGCGACATGGTGGACGATGCCACGGTGCGCTGGCCCGAGGACCGCCCGCAACGCCCATTCGGCGAAATCAGCCTACGGGAGATCGCCGCGAACAACGCCGGCGAGCAGCAACACATCATTTTTGATCCGATCCCGCGCGTGGACGGCATCGAGCCCTCGGCCGACCCGCTCTTCGAGCCGCGTGCCAACATCTATCTGATGAGCGGCAGGCGGCGGAGAGCGGCCGGCAAGCCCTAGTGCTCTGGCTCAAACAGATTGTACATCCAATCGTTCGTCCATGCCCGGACTTGCTCCGGGCATCCGCGGAAGCTGGCAAGGGGCGTGCCGGAAGCCCGTGAATGGCGAGTCAAGCCCGGCCAACACGACAGGGTAAGTCCTACGTTTGAGACTGAGCCTAGCCCGGATTTCTCAACGGGGATAGGTGCATCGGGTCCCTGGATCTGAGAAAATCGAGTTGCACAAACGGTTTATCTCAGGACCGTGGGGGAGTTCCGATGCAGACAGAGTGTAGCGCGGACCTGTTTGGGTTTGTAGCCGTCGAAGGGCGCCAAGTGGTGGCCGCGTTTGACGGCGGCCGGATGATCAAATCCGGCCTAGCAGCTTGCTGCGACCGGTTGCGGTTGGGGTGAGGCGACACGGGCACCGAGGTCACCGGCTCGGATGGCATTGCTATCTGCCCCGATCGACCGGCGGGCGCTCCGGTGCCAACTCGCACGCAACCTCGGCGCCCGCCATGCCCTCGTGCTGCGCTAGCTGGGTTGAAACGTCAGGCTGATCGATGCGAAACCGCCGGCGACATTGAGACCGGTGCCGCCTTGGATGCTGAGCGGCTGCAGCGAGATCGTATCGCTGGAGCCACCCACCAGCATATTGGCGCCGACCCCGACCCCAACCGTAGCGCTTGCGGTTGCGCCTCCATAGCTGCCGGCCAACGATCCTGGCGGCAGCGCAACAGACGGGGCGACGACTGTCCACACCATCACCGCATTTTGCACGTATCCGATATCGACGCCGAATTTCGAGATCGTGCCCTCATAGTGTTCAGGAGCACCGGCCGCCGGCACAAAGGTGCAATGCAGATCGCGTGATGAGCCCAAGACATAGCCAAAGCCGCTGTCCATATCGCAGGTCATCACCCCGACCCTCACGTCGGCCTGCGCCGGCGTTCCGAGCGCCAAGCCGCCTGTTACCAAGCCGAACGCGCCGAGTGCCACTACAAGTCTGCTAAGCATCGTATCAATCTCCTGCTTGCCAAATTCTAGTGGATCGAGCGTGCGGCCCTTCACCCGACCCGACAGTCGAAAAAGTTTGTGAAACTTTTTCGACAACATCCATGTAAAGCGTATCGACAAGAAGCCGGGCGCCGGATCAGATCTTCCGACACGGGGGCACCGGATCCTCTTTTAGTTTGCAATGCGGCCGCATGTCCAAACAATCGTTTTAAAATACTAATCAATCCTGAAGAGCGCTCGGCGGTTGATCCAGATCAAGGACGAGCGGGGCGCGTTGCTGGTTGCATAACGATCCAGCGATGACGCGCTGATTGGGGGTCCAGAGATGGACGCGGTTTTGTCCGACAGCCCGGATTACCTCGAGCGTGCCCGCTCACTCGCGCCTGCTCTCGTCAAGGCGGCGGACGAGATCGAGCGAAACCGCAAACTACCGGCATCGATCGTCTCGGCGCTGATAGAGAGTGGGCTGTTCCGCCTGTTGCAGCCGCGCTCCCTCGGCGGAGCCGAACTCGACCCTGTTACCTACATCGAGTTGGTTGAGCAGATCGCCATCCTTGACGCCAGCACCGGCTGGTGTGTCGAGCAGGCGAACGGCTGCTCGATGATTGCCGCCTTTCTCGATCGGGAAGTCGCGCGAGAGATTTTCGGACCGCCGGACGGCATTGTCGCCTGGGGCCCGGTCGGGCCGGCCGAACTGTCCGTCGTTCCCGGCGGGTTCCGGCTGACCGGCGCCTGGAATTTCGCCAGCGGCAGCCATCACGCGAGCTGGCTCGGCGCCCATGTCGTAGCGCTCGGCCCGACGGCGAGCCGCTGCGCCGCGCCGATGGCGGCG
>Ga0306924_10006995_pt1 | contig 11272 bp, 8 predicted proteins | sample sta12Can44000111_FD_203756 | JGI IMG/M metagenome (GOLD analysis project Ga0306924, IMG submission 203756) | Lab enrichment of tropical soil microbial communities from Luquillo Experimental Forest, Puerto Rico - statanox.12C.anox.44.000.111 (v2)... | ecosystem: Environmental > Terrestrial > Soil...
TCGGTGCGGGTGGGGCCGGAGTTCGGCATGGTGGCGCGGGCTTCGCGTTCCTTCGGCAATTCACCGAGCGTTAGTGAGATGTTCTTCTCCTCGCCCTTGCGCCACACCGTGAGCTTCACGCTAGAACCGGAATCCATCGCGCCGATCTGCTTGGCGAGATCACGGGCATCCTTGACCGTATTGCCGTTGACAGCACTGATCACATCGCCCGGGAGGACGCCGGCTTGAGCAGCGGGGCTATCTGCTTGCGGCTCGGTGACCAGCGCGCCTCCGGTTCCTTTCATGCCGAGGCTTTCGGCGATGTCGGCAGTGACCGGCTGAATCTGCACACCGATCCAGCCGCGGTTGACCATGCCCTTGTCCTTGAGCTGGGCGACGACCGACTTCACTGTCTCAGCGGGAATGTCGAAGGCGATGCCGACCGATCCGCCCGAAGGTGAGAAGATCGCGGTGTTGACCCCGATGACGTTGCCGTCCATGTCGAAAGTGGGCCCGCCGGAATTGCCTTTGTTGACCGGCGCATCAATTTGGATGAAGTCGTCGTAGGGGCCGGCACCGATGTCACGGCCGCGAGCAGAGACGATGCCTGCTGTTACGGTGCCGCCTAATCCAAACGGATTGCCGACTGCGAGAACCCAATCGCCGATGCGCGGCGCCCTGTCCGCAAGCTTGACGTAGGGAAAGTCGTTGCGACCCTCGACCTTGATTAAGGCAATATCCGTGCGCGGATCGCTACCGATCACCTTCGCGCTATAGGTCTTGCCGTCATCGGTCGTGATCTCGACGGTCTGCGCCTTGTCCACGACGTGGTTGTTGGTCACCGCATAGCCGTCGGCGGTGATGAAGAAACCTGAGCCTTGGCCGGTCACGGAACGGTTGTGCGGCATACGCGGGCCGCCGTCTGGCGTGCTATCGCCGTAAGGCATTCCGAAGCGGCGAAAAAATCGCTCCATCTGGGAATTCGGCGGGAGCGGCAAATCGCCTTCGAACCCCATCATCTTCGCGCCGGCAGCCATCTTGACGCGAACCGAAATCACAGCGGGTTTGACCTTTTCAACGAGATCGGCAAAACCCACGGGGCCCTGTGCATTTTCGGCGGCGCTGGCCGTAGGCAACGCGGGAACCAACGATTGGGGGGAACCGCCGATCACGACCGCGGCGACGCCGAGGTTGGCGACGGTGGCGAGAAGGATGAGGCGGCGCGTAGAGAGGCCGCGCACCAGCGGAATATTGATCATGATGAGGACGACTCCATTTGAATTACCGGCGCCGGCGGCGCCACGTTGGCCGGCTAAATGGAGGCGACAGCATTACCGCGCGGTGGCGGCGGAATTAATATTCAGCAATAAATCACGAAGTCCGAATTGTGGCGCCGCTCGATTGTTGACCGCAACGACGTTCGGAATGACGCCACCGATGCCGAGCCCGGTGCAAACAGCCGGAGCCCCATGGGTCCTCCACGCGACCTCGACGGCACTCATGCTGACCATTGGAGTGATGCAGCGTAATTTCTGGAAGCGCGGACGGGAACGACGATGTCCCAGCCAAGCGCATACTGCGTCCTGGCAGCGTCAATGATTACGTCCAGTCTGGCTCCGGTGGTGATAGGAGCAATGCCACTTCGTCGCAGGAAGAGCTCTGGCGGTTCACATAAGGCCATATCACGCCTGCGTGATGTGATGTCTCTGCTGCGAATCTAGCGGTGCTTCGCGGTCATCTCAACGAGCGCCGTCAGCCGTTTTCGACCTTCGCCGTCGCTGCTTCTTTCTGCGCGGCCAGTCTCCACTGTAACGCAAGCGTGAGTAGCAAGTTGCGAAACACGGGATCGTCAGTCTGTTCAGCGGCGCGCGTGTAGCCAGCGGCGCGGTCTTCGTAGACTTGAGCTAGGGTCAGCACAGCAACGGCTCATTTCAGCGCCGTGAAGTCCGACACACTTCACCGCAGTGGCCCCAACACTTCGTGTCGGGAAGCTGCCATATGGTTCATCGGAATCGACCACTAGCCGCAATGCTCGGGGAAGCCCGCTGGCGCGTTCCTGGCATTGGAACCAATTCCGCCTCTCGAATTTGGTTGCTTTGCTGAGAGAAGAGTATTGGGGCCCGGGTTGATCCAGATCAACGACAGCTCGAGCTGGGTGCGCTATTGATAATGCGAGAGGACGAACGCGAGTCGCGAGAATGACGCCGATAGGAACTCCAGAGCTTGTTTTGCTGCTCGTAGCGCTCGGCGGGATAACTACCGCCCCGACGTGGGCCGTGATCGAGCTAAAAAAGCCGCGAAAATGAATGCGGAACGAACGGACCGTGTTTAAGAAGTAGACCCTTAGGCCCGCACCGACGCCACTCAGTTGATCTGCATCAATGATCGGAAGAGCGCCTCATGTACGGGATTTAGAAACGATGGCGGATCAGCCAAACCTGTCGACTGCTTTCTTGAGCATCTTTACCGCCGCAGAGCTAAGAGTGATTCGCGTTATCTTTGCGGCGATATCGGCTGAGGGTCGATGCACCAAGCGGCTCGACGAGATCGCGCTCCTCGCCGACGCGTCGCGCTCGACGGCCCGCAACAGCATTAAGCAGGCCGTTAGCCACGGCCTTCTGGAACGTCGTGAACGACGGTTCGCTACCGCCGTTTCGGCGCCGAACGTTCTCACGGCGCCGGGCACAGCCTTCGCCAATGTAAGCCCGAAATGGTGACGACCTATTTTTGAGATCATCGTCAGCTACTGCTGCAGCAGCACCACTGGCGTTTACGGCGTGGGACCGAAGCCGGCGCCTTTTTTTAAGGTTGGCAGGTTAGCGGCGCGACAGTATGGGCCGATGCCTGCTCGGCGATCAGGATCATAACCGCGCTGGGCAAGACCAATCTCGCGATCCGATATCAACATGGACGACGACGCCGTTGCGTGACACGGCGCTACGGCTGCTAGGACCTCTGATCGGCGACATTAGTTAACCTGCCGGGCGAATGGACCGACGACGCAACAGGAAGGCAACTCATGAGGATTTTTCCAACAGGCAAGCGCGAAAGCCGCGGCTTAGTGCGAGCACTCGCGTGGGCGCTTGCGGCACTCCTGGTCGCGGCAATCATATCGAGCGGGCGGGCCGCCGAAAGGAAAGCAGATTGGGCCCGATACGCGCCAAAAGATGTTCACGCCTCGACGCAACAGGAGGCGCCGACCACGGAAGCGCCGCCTGCGAAGGAAGCGCCCGCCAAAGAGGTCGCGCTCACAGAGCGGACCTTCGCATGTAGACCGCTCGTGCACTTGATTCAATTTCTCAAGCTGTTTTCTCTTGGCGAAAGGGAAGATGCCGGCCGCTTTTTAGATACCAAAATCCGTCGCGGTGATTGTATTGCGTTCGAAGCTGGCGACAAAGTCAACCTGACTAAACAAGAAAGCAATGGGCTATTTGTGTGTTTGCGTCGCGTCGAGTTCGGCTCGGGCCTATGCTTTTGGACTTTGTCAGCCTGGCTGACGGAGGCGCAACTATGATGCGCGATTTGGCGCGGCAACAATAGCGACATTCGGCGTCGTAACTCGCGCGTCCCTCTGACGGCAAATACGGCCCACGGTGATGCCGCCGAAGGAACCCTACGAGCCGTCCGCCAGCCACACCTCGAAATAAGACAATTTGGAGAGGAAGGACATCCCGAGCAACCCAACCTGAAGCCTCTTTGGCCCCAGCGTAATAATTGCACGCCGCAGCCGCGAACAGCAGCAAGAGCAATCATTGGCACGCATGCTCCGCCATATATTGCCGAAACTGCTCGATGGTCAGTTGCGATCCATAAATGTGGCCAGCCTCGGCTAGGCAAGCCGCGAACGGATCGAGCTTCGCCGACTGTGGCGGTGGAACAGGCTTCGATTCGCTCTTTTTATCTACCATTTGAGCGAACTCACCATTAGCGTTCAAATACTCAAACTTTATCCCATACTGTTGCGCTTTTTCTGTAGTCAACCATTCCATGGAGGCCGGAGCGGCTTTAGTCATGTACGCTATTGCATCTACGGAAAAACCGAGTTTGGTCAAATATGACCCGACTAGCGCGTTGGCAACACCGGATTCTTGCTTATCATAAGAGCGGTACGCAGCATGGAAACCGATTTGGGTATTGGGGTATACTGCACGCTGTGCACCAGCGAGCCACGTCAGCGCGCAAGCCGAGAGGCACTTGTGGTTAGCGACGGTAGCAAAGCCGCGGTGCGCAATGGCTTCCCCGATGCTCAGCCCTTCAGCCACTCGTCCACCATTACTATCTAACGTAACAAACACTTTGTTACTCGCACTGATTTTGTCGGCATAAGCACTGAACTTTGCAAAATCACCCGATTCGAACGTACCGGTAATGATAATCGCCGGACTATACGAATCGGAAGGCGGAATAAATCTTATATCCGCTGCCTGACAGTGTGCCGTCATGGCGACAGCCGCAGTCGGCGCCAGTAGGAATTTTTTCATTATATTATCTCCGTTTTGTTGGGTTCACAGCCTAAAAGGTGGAGGAAGGGAATACGCTTAGCGCAGACAATCCAGCACAGCGAGAGCACGACCAGAACCGAAACAAATCTCTGCGCCAATTCATCGACCTTCCTCACGCCCATCGACGGTTACCGCCATCGCGGCCTCGCGCGTCGGTTCGTAGCCGTGTGTCGGGGTGCTCTTCGTTGTAGCCGTAGTCAGCGTCTCCACGGCCTCGCCTCTGGTGCGGCAGGCGTGTGCATGATTCGCCTGACCACCTCGCCGGCCGGACGCGCCGCAGTTCTTCTCAACTACGTGCTACGTCCGGCCGGCTTGATTGGTCATTGCAATGTCCGTTCGTCGCTGAACGTCGCTGGTGAGTTCAAACGTCCAAAAAAAGCACCGCCTAAGCTCCGGCCTCCTGAGAGACCTTAATCTTCTGCTGAAGGTCGCTGGTCAGCTAGGGTCGCCAACTAAGTCAAAGGGTTAGCTCATATTTCGAGGCCGCCAATCTTCCCAGAAATCGGCTTTGGGAAGGACCATGGGTGGCGAGAACTCGGGCCTATTCACGCCGCGACCTCTTGGCGGGGATACGAGCCGATATCGATGGTCTGATTGCGCTTTTTCTACGTCGATGCCCGCGCGCTTTTAAAGACTTCGACATAACGCTGACCCCGGGGCTTGGACCTCCAGACATGGGCCTCCGCGCTTAACAGAGTTCCGGTAGACGTCAGCGGCCGTGGACTTGTGTTCGATAACGTCAGGTCGACTTCAGGTCCGGCATCATCGTGACCGCGATCGCCATCGGTATAAGCTCGTCGCGCTGTTCATCGGCTAAGTTATGCGGCTTCGAGTGATCGTAAATCATGGGTTGCTTTCGTGTAGCAACCATCATCGTTAAAGTCGCCGCTGCGGCCTACTCAAAGCCAACGGCGAAGACGTGGCACGAATTCTCATACGGGAGAGGCTCGCCCATCCATATGCGTGCAGCAGCCTTGGGTGTTTGAAACGAAAAGCATGGTGCCATTGAAGCCAACCCGCGCCGGCCTCGCATAGAGACGCTCGCCGGACTACCGGAAGGTCGACGCTTCAGCGCCATTGCGATCGGACATCATGGCGCAGCTTCGGCGGAAGCTGTTGCAATCATTTTCTTCGCCCGGTCGCCCATTTCACCGATTGCATTGGCGAACTTTTTCATTGCCGGGATGCTAGCCCTCACCGCTTCGGACAAGCCCGTTCTGCAGTTCTGGAAATAGCAACTGGTGACCTGGCTCTTCTGGTCGATTGCGAAGGCGTTCGCATCCGAGAGCGCCACCTGCACCAATTGTCCACGTCCGCGCGTCTTGTTGGGCAGCTGAAACTCCGGCGGTAACGCCTCGGTCACCGGTAGAACTTTTTCGATGTACCCGGCAACCATCTGCCCGCGTGCTTTCACGGCGACCTTCTGTCCCTCCTCGACATCAAACAAGTAGCTCTCAGGGATATAAGCGAGCACGAAACTAGGCCCCGTATAGATATTCGCGATCCGGTCCTTACCTCCGCTCAGGACTTCACCAACCATGGCGACATTGGCGCCGATATAGCCACTCACGGGAGCATAAAGCACGCCATTATTGTAGGCGCTCTGGAGATCATTATAAGCTGCCGACACCTGATCGAGAGCCTTCTTATTAGCGTCAACTTCAACCTCAAGCGAACCCTGCTCCGCCTGCAGGGACAAGTGCCGCTCGGATGCCTGCACGCTCGCATTTGTCATCTCCTGAAGGTTTTTGCTCACCGTCAGGCCATTGGTGCCAGCCTTCTGCAGGGCATTTAGGAAGCCTTCAGTCTGTATGACGCTCTGCTCGGCGAGCGGCATCAGCGTGGTCACTACGCCTTTACGAGCATTGAGTTGAGCGACCCGGCTGCTGATACGCGCCTTGTCAGCCGCAAGCTCTGCTAGAGATCGCAGCATCGTAGCCGACTCAACAGTCGCTATCTTCTGGCCCGCTTCGACCTTATCACCCGGCCGGACGTACACATCGCGGACGCGCGCGTCCTGCCAAGGCGCAGCGACTGCAACGCGCTGGCGTGTCACGATGCCATCGGCGCTCAGGAGTACCGAGTCGCCAGATAGGACATATGCCACCGCCGCACCAATCCCGCCGAGGATCATCGTGGTGAGCACCACCCTCCGCAGCTTCTTCCAGCCTACTTTGCTCGCCTGCAGTTCCTTGCTCATCGCTTTTCCGTTCTCTTCGTGCTCAGTTATTCCGCAGCGAGAAGATCATGCCGGCTATCGAAGATACCGCTCGTCAGACACGCCGCGATATGTTCTGAGGAGTCTCCGCGTCCAAATGGATTACGAGCAGGCAGCAGCTGGGGCCGGTCACCAGCCGTCAGCTTGCGCACGCCGGCGACAATTACCTGATAGTCGGAGCCTACGAGCGTGCCAAAGCCTGCATCGACGACCTCGGGACGTTCGGTTGTCTCACGGGTAATTAGGATCCGAAGTCCAAACGTTGGCGCCTCTTCCTGAACCCCACCCGAGTCGCTCACGACGACCCATGCTCGACTCAGGAGATACACGAAATCAGGGTACTGTAGTGGATCAAGAAGCCAAACATTCGGGGCGTCATGCAAAGTGTCCAGCACTTCGCCTCGTACCTGCGGGTTCAGATGGACCGGCAGAACGATGAGCTTGTCGCCATCGGTGCCGAGTGTTCGTAACGCGCGAAGTACGTTGCGCAGGGGCTCACCAATGTTTTCGCGACGATGAAGCGTCGCGAGCACCAGCTTTTTGTCGCTCGGTAGCGACGACGTTAAGACTTTGTTGATCGCACAATAGCCGTCCGTTATCTTCTGGCGCACATAGAGGAGCGCATCAACCACGGTATTGCCCACCGTGATAACCCGATCCGCAGGAATGCCCTCGCGCAAGAGATTGTCGCGGGCTCTCGGGGTGGGCGGGAAATGAAGTGCCGAGGCGAGAGTTATGACACGGCGATTGAACTCCTCTGGCCAAGGCGAAGTTAAATCCCCCGTGCGAAGACCGGCCTCAACGTGAGCAACAGGGACCCGGTTCATGAAGCCTGCACTCGCAGCCGCTGCCGCCGTCGCGGTATCCCCCTGAACCACAATCCAGTCATAGTCCTTGGTCTTGAGTAATTTTTCGATTTGACAAGTCATCAGCCCGAACTTGCCGGCGAGACCGGGCTCGTTTGATATGTCAGAGCCCTTGTAGGTAACCGTAAGCTTGAAGAGCTCGAGCAGACCCGCGGCCAGTTCGACATGTTGTCCAGACCAGAAAATGTCCACTTTCACACCGGTTCGCTGAAGAGCCCGACACACCGGCGCAAGCTTGATGATCTCTGGCCGAGTACCAAAAGCAACAAGAATACGCATGCGTCTCTCCCCAAAACTATCGAACTGCGTTCGCAAAATCGTCGGGAAGCTCATGGACGGTTTTCGACCAGACCACTGGCTTGGTTGCAAATTCCGACTCACCGAGATACGTCTTCCACGCTCGAAAAACCGCGACCATGTTGATGTAGAGCGCAACGGGCCAGCGCAGTGCTACCCCTAACCAGTCCAACATGCCGTACACTTTGCGGCAGGCAGCGACGCGGACAATGTAGCGGACGATCAGTGCGGTGAGGTTCGCCCACATCGACAGAACGAAGACCGGCTCGAGGCTCGTCGGCATCTCTGAAAGATCGAGATAGCCAAGGATCAGGAGCGCGAGCAAAGCGAGGGAGAGCGGCGGCAGAAAGTTCGTAATCAGGCCTTTGCGGTCGCGAATAAAGAAATAGAAGTCCCATAGGTCACCCTTCCAGCCAAGCTTGCACATCGCCTCGAAGTTGGTGCCGTAAACCCAGCGAGACTTTTGCTTGATCGAGGCCGCAAGTGTCTTGGGGAAGAACTCGCGGGTGGCCACGAAGTCGAGGCCCTCGTCCGCATTTGCTGAGACGGCGGCAAATGCACACTTGAAGCCCTCGCGCTTGGCCTCTACACCGAGGATGTAATCCTCCGTGACCGTTCCCGACATGAGAACCTGCCCGCGAGTCCGCAGGAAATGCTTGAGCAGCTTCTTGGTCATGCAAGTCCCGACCCCTGCCGAGGGAATGCAGGCGCCGACCGCGTCGCGGACGATCATCTCGCGGGTGTGCCGCTCGGCAAATTCGTCCATGTAAGTGGACGCGACGTGGGCGCCTTTTCCTCGGTTGAGCGAGAAGACCGGCACCTGAACATAGTCATATTCGCGCGAGTATGCGGCATAGATTTGGAATGTTCGCGGGTCGATGACATCCTCGCTGTCGTGCAGCACGACCATGTCTGGGCAGTCGTCACTGCTGAATACCTGCGAGAACATTTCGTTGAGCATCTGACCCTTTGAGGTCGGTCCCGGCAGTGTATTGATGATGACGCGGACGCGATCAGGATGCTTCGCCTCGAGCTCTTTGGCGACGTGAACCGTTCCAGTGTCGTTTGGGTACACTCCTAAGAAAAATGAAACCTCTTGGGCCTGGATGCGAGCGAGATTGCCCTCAACCATCTTTCCAAGCACATCCTCCTCGTGCCAGTTGGCCACGAACACAGCGGTCTTCGGAATCGCATGGGCGTGCTCAACCAAGCCTGGAATTCGGAAGCGCACAATGCCTACGGCCAAAAGATCAATGAACGCGTCGTCGAGGGACGAAACGGTAATCAGGATGCTGACCACGAATAGGAGGATGATCAGTAGCTCACCCAAGGTAACAGCCTCTTCACTATTGCGGTTGATTGCGCCGCCCCGTGATCAGGCGCACTGCGCTCGCTCGTAAGACGAATCGATAAGATGGGGCCTCCCAGCCTCAGCATTCGCTGATGAGCATTGGTCGAGCGAGGGTTGTAATCCGTTCGTCATTCCAACGTTAAACCTTGGTAAGGTTCTGAGTTGCGTCCGAAGTGCAGCACGACACACAATTGAAACCGTCATCCAAATTCACGAACGGTTTTCATGCTGATGCTAGTAGTAGGCTGATATAGAGGCCAGTGTTATTGGTGAAGAGCTCTTGCAGTATGTCGCAACAAATGCCGTCCATGATCTGCGGCGCCTTGCCCCTTCGGAAGAACGTCACGGCGTAGAGGTCGTCAGGAGTCTGCGTCACACGCACATGGCTCACGTGTTTCGGGTTGCTGCCAACCTCGAAAGTCAAGCTGTCTTCGGTGCCGACGAAATTTTTCGCGCCGGTCATAGCGACGAAGTGCTCGCCGCCAAGCTGCTCAAAAATGGTCTTCGCTACAGTGAGATCAGCCATTGTTCCTCTGTTTCCGGTGGTCGGAACCACATGCCCTTCGGGAATTGGTAGCTCCGACCACCGTTTTCGTTCATGTCGTTTCGATTTATGTCAGTCACTCAGGGGATGCCGGCGGCGCGGGTCTGTGCGTCCCCAGCGAGTTTCCGGCTGCCAAGCGAGGCTAAACCCATCCGTTTCGGGCAGTTTTTTGGCCTTCAGAGCGAAGCCAAACTCGGCGGTTTCTGCAGGGTTTTCGGCTATCGGAGCGAAGGGTAAAACGGCCCGGGTTCGGGACCCATTTTCGCGCCCTGTTTGCAGTTCAGCCCGCGAGCCGCGGAATACGACCTTCGCAGGGCGCTATGAAATTGAAACGCCTTTTGATTTGGATCAATGCGTCGTGGGCGGAGGCGATATATACGCTTTTGAGTTTGCTAAGCTGTCAGGAACTCCATTGGTGTCGCAAGATGCTCGAGCGCGGCGTGTCGCGCAGAGGGCGCAAATTCCGACCGAGGTGCGGCCTCTGGTCCTGCGGATTCCAACGAAAAGGCTGGGTTCTCAGAGCGCTGCCAGTGATCGCGTTCGACTGACGGGCCGCGGCCGCCGGCGCCTGGCACCTGCCTCGTAGGCATCAATTGCGGCGAACAGATTCTCCGTAGCGCGCGCTGACGGTGCCCCGAGCGTCTGTCGATCGCGCGCCATCTCGGGCTCACTCTGCGCAAGATGCACTCTGGCGACCATCGCGTGAACTTCTGCGATGGAAACGAGACACGGCCTAACACACGGACAACCCGGAGACGCTGTCAATGCTGCGGTTGCGATGGCTCGTCAACGAGCGTTGTGAGCCGCTGCACCGCACAGGGAGCGGCCTAGCATTACAGAGCGCTTTCAAGTGATTGGCGAGCCGACCCGGTTGCGCTCACCGCCTGATCACTACAGCCCAGGTTCTGGGAGCAGCGAACTGTGTTTGACACAAAGTAAGAAGTCCATATGAAATGGAACCGCCAACGAATAAGTATCGACGCGGGTTTGACGCGCCGACCGAGCGTTGCGACCTTACGTTTGACCGTTCTCCTCGCCACCCTTCCGTTCTAAAAGGCATCTCGATGCCGGCCTCGCTGCGAAGCTCTGCTCACTTTATACCGCTCACGAGCGTACCGCGGGCAGCGGCTCCGCAATGAACGATGCAGTCTTGAATAAGCTGGAGCGACGGCTGGGTCGGCTGCACGCCAAACTGCGCTTAGGAATCGAGATGGATCACGAGGCCCAGATTTTTGGTCAGGGAATCAATTTTTTTCATATTGAGAACTGGTATTCAGTCCATTCCGTCATTCGGACGACGCTGAAGTTGATGGGATTGTATTGGCGTGGCCGCAAGAACGCGGAGCAGATTCAGGTCAGACATAATCATATCAGTTTGAAGAGACTGCCGAGTCGCTTCGATGGCTTCACTCTTTTGCATATCAGTGATCTACACGTGGACATAAACGAAGGCGCGATGCGACGCCTGGCTGAGCTTCTTCCAGGCCTGACCTATGATGTATGCGTCCTGACTGG
>Ga0306924_10006996_pt1 | contig 11271 bp, 14 predicted proteins | sample sta12Can44000111_FD_203756 | JGI IMG/M metagenome (GOLD analysis project Ga0306924, IMG submission 203756) | Lab enrichment of tropical soil microbial communities from Luquillo Experimental Forest, Puerto Rico - statanox.12C.anox.44.000.111 (v2)... | ecosystem: Environmental > Terrestrial >...
ACGTCCACACAAGTACAACTAGGACACGCCACAACAGCCGTAAAACCTTCAGATTTTGCTTCTTGTAACCTGTGCTTTAACATGGCGCTACGTTGGCGCTTAGCGGACGCAGCAACACCGTAACCAAGAGAACGTACTTCCGAATAATCTTTTCCAGTTTCGATATAAGCGTTGACCAGAAGCTCTCGCCGCAACCTTCGCTTTTCCAATACTTTTTGGCGTATCGTATACTTCGTCGCTGTGAACGCGGCAACCGATCCAACGAGTGTCGCCCATATGAAGAGCGGATCATGGTACATCACAATCTTTCTTAAAAGAATCTAAAGCGTGCAACCAAAGCTTTCGTCCTGCTTCAGAAAAAGTCATTCCCTTCTCATTAGCGAATTTCTGAATTTCAGCTTTCATTGACGGCTCTACGTAGACCTTGCAGTGCGCGTCACGATGCTCTGTCGGTGTAATCTCCACATCATCATCCTACCTTCACAGACCCTTATGGGCTAGCCCACATGCCGAGTCTAAAGAGGCCATGTCAGCTTGTTTATTGGCTGCTCACAAACCGGACATCTGATTTCCAGCCTGTCTTCAAAAAGAAGTTCGAACAACATATGTCGTATTCTTCGGATAGATTGTGGACTCAATCTCCTTGGTTTAACCACAATCTTTTGCAATACGGTCATTGGCTCTTCCCCTCATTGGTTCTTCCCCTGATTCCTTATTCCTTCATCCCTAATGTTCCAGCTGGAATTTTAGTTGCAGCAAAAGATTTTTCAATAAAATAACCACTTCTTGAAGTAAGTGCAAAGCCCATATTCTTAACACTTGGGGCTAATTTAACTTTAATAACACCGTTATAATAAATATATTCTTTTATCTTTCCCAAATGTCCAGAATCTAAATTCTTGATTCTTTGCATAAAGCCTTTTTCATAACAACCCACATGTATATTACAAGGTCCACATAATAACCCACGGATACAATTAATGCATGAACTGTCTTTTGGACAACAAGAGTGATTGTGATCAATTACTAATTTTCCTAAATTTCCACAAATCCCACATACATTATTTTGATCAATAAGCATTCGCGCTATAAAATAAGGAGAAACACCATGTTTTGCTATATTACTTTTTGACCATCTAGAAAAAACATTTTCTTTGCAACCATCACAAAGAGCCATCATCTTTTCATGCTTTTTTTTGGGAAGCCTCCAGCGAAAGAAATCCAAACAACCTACACATTGTTGAAGGGGTTCATAAGTGCCGTATAGATGAGACATTCTATAGTGGGCACTGCAAAAGAATCCTTTTGGTTCAGCAACCCGATCACAATTTTCTATAGAACAAACTACTACAGAATCATAAAAACGCTCTACACCCACACTCGCTCACCTTCGAGTTTTTTTGCTTTCATCACAGGCTTTCTGAATTGTGGGTCTTGGTACATATTCGGCCAAGCCATCCATCGCTTTTCCGCTTCGCTTACAGTATTGCCCCTAACACTGCGTAAGAAATAATAAGCATGGCGCACAGCATCTCTAGCGTGTACTCCACTGAAACGATCATAGAATTTCCATTCCTTAAGCCGTTCATCGGTACACGTTGTCTTCGCCAACGAAGCCGATTGTAAATGAATCCTGTTGACTTGGTGTTCTTCGTAGCTCCACAGTCCGTATTCGAATTTCGATATCACGCGCACCGGAGACAGTGTGTGGCGGGCTTTGTCGGCTTTGTTGAAGTTCAAAACAAAGTCTTCCATTGCTATCGCAGACGCCGGATAATCGATCAGAGCTAGGTCTAAAAGCTCCTGAACTCCGTTGTTCTCGTAAAAACAGTCGATCTGACCGTATTTGAAGATGCCGCCCAGCACTGCGCGTTCCAACGGCACGCTGTTGCTGCTCAGAGCGTGCGTGTCCACGCCCATGACGCACCATCCGGTCGTCTCGCCGGGGTCAATCCCCAGCACCGTAACGTATCCCATGTCTTTCATTCGACACCTTTCGCTTTCGGCATACGCGGTGCGCGCGGTGCGCGTTTCTTCGGAGGCACAACTTTTGCGATGTCAGAGCCGTTCTGTTCTATATTGATTAAATCTCCATCCATCACCGCAACCCCTTTTGGCTCAGCCGGTTTCACAGTCGGCGTTCCGGCCAGGAAGTCTCCTGCGTTCTGACGCCAGTTCTGTTCCCATGACATCGCCGAAATCAACGCAGCGCCAATATCTCTTGCTTCCGCAGCGGTCAAAACGATTTCGTGATTGGTAACCTCTTCAAGCTTGATAGCATATTCGCCAGTGCTTTTCACATAAAACGCACTGATTATCATTCCTGGTAATCCATCCCAGGTCCATTCGATTTGATTCGTGCCAAGAATCTGTTGGCTTGGTTTCGGAAGTCCACCGATTAACTGACCGACTTGAGCGTACTGCTGCAAGATCATCTGTTCCATTCGCTCTTGAGTCGCCTTTTGAGCGTTTTGATCCTCTTTCGCGGCTTTGGCTTTTTGAAGCCCATCACGAATAAGATCAAGAGCGTTCTTACCCTCTGGATTTTTATCCATTGCCCGTTCCATCTGTCTGCGTTGTGCTCTGTTACTCATGGCGTCCTGGCGCTCCTAACTTTTCCTACGGATCAAAAAGCCACATCGAACTTACTTGGATCGCGTTTGAAGTTCTTTCATAAGTTCGTCCACGTACAACAACATAGTGGAAGTCGGGTTTGATTTTTCCAATTCGAGTTTGTAGTGCGCCAAAACGGAAACGCGACACGCGCAAGGCAAGCTCTCCAAGTTCGTCATATGCAAATATTGTGCATTTTTTGGTCTTCTCAGGCTGATCGATACGGGCTTTGATTTGTTCCACTGTTTCGCCAGTGCGTGACCGAATCGACTCAACATCGTCCCGATAAATGATATTAGAGACAAACCCGACAAATGCCACCATATCCGACTCAGGCAACCCCGTACTGACAACAAACTCTTCTTCCGCTGGCAAGCCGATAAAATCGAAATCGCCCCGGTTGAGTTGCTTTCGAAACTCTTCTAATTGTCTTTCTGTCTTGTAAATCCCAAAACAATCCTCTTGGGTTGCAAAGGATTCTATCTTAGCTATAGTCTTCGGCCCAATTCCCGGCACAGCTTCATAGCTGTCCCATACTAATTCGAAAGCTCCTACACGGTGCTTACGCCATTCAATCATGGTATCGGCAGTTGCGTCACCGATTCCATCAATTTGCCGGAAACCTGGGCGCAGGCTGTGTGATGAGGCTGGTGTCCAATTGCCCGCACTATACACAGGGTGAATAGGTTCTATATTGATCTCATGTCTAATAGCATCCTGCAACAAACTTACTCGTCGCGGTAACTGATCCTTACCATCGCCATTCTTTGCCAGGGTCGCCGCATAGAAAATGGAAGGTTCATGTATCTTAAACCACATTTGCCACCAAGCGATCAGAGCGTATGAATAAGCGTGTGCAATATTGAAAGCATAACCTGCTGCTGTCGTAATTGAAGACCAGATTGCTCTAGCTGAAACTTCATTAAGTCTAGAAGTGGTTTCGCATCCGGTAATGAATTGATCTTCGAGACTACGAAATTGATGTTCTCCAAGTTTTTTGCCAATGATTTTTCTAACTCGCAAGACAGTAGGCACATCGAATCCCGCGACATCGCGGAGAATCCACATGATTTGTTCTTGGTAGACGATTTGCCCATAAGTCCATTCCACATGCTTATCAAAGTTTTCATGAACCTTTTCAATTTCCTTATCCCCGTTTTTGACGGCAATATATGCATCGGCCTGACCGCCGTAGTACGGGCCAGGACGCGACAAAGCGCCCACAGCGGCGATGTGGTCGAAGGTGGCGGGACCAAGACGCCGCATCAAAGCGCGCGTTGTGGCTCCCTCGTACTGGAAGATACCCGCCACGTCGTCTTTCAGGAATCGCTCAAGCACTTCCGAGTTTTTAATGTGGTCATAGTGGATATAGAAAAGCGAATACAAGTCTGGTATTCGCATTCCCGACCAGTGTAGGCATCGTGAAAGTACACCCATTGCCGACAGACCCAGGAAGTCCATCTTGAGCATTCCCAAATATTCTGCGTCTCGTTTTTCGTAAGGAATTACTTGGGCGAATTCCCGGTTGCGTCCGGTTCCTTTTTCGGTGGTTCTGATGGCGCAGACTTCGGATATGGGGTCACTGGCGATGACAAACCCGCCAGCGTGTATTCCCATTGAGTGCTGGTTACCTTCAAGTGCAACGGCTTGCGCCAACTCAACTGGATATGTCTGACATAAGACTGAAATCGCAGGGTCAAGCGCATAGCTTTCGAGGACATCTGCAATCGTATCGTTACGTCGATCATCCGTTTCCGTCCGGTCACTGATACGTTCTTTGATTTCTTTGAAGGTTGCAAGAGGTAAGCCATAGGCCCGTGCAACACCGTCAAGAGAGTTCCGCCCTCTGTATCCGATATGGTTTCCGACGTTGGCGACGTTTTCTTTTCCATAGATTTCTCTGGCTCTGTCTGCGATAAGGAATCGGAGTTCGTCATCGAAGTCAAGGTCAATGTCGGGAAAATCGCTTCTAGTTGGGTCGATAAATCTTTCAAATACCATTCGGCTAAAAGCTGGGTGTAGAGGGTCAATTTCTGTAATTCCAAGTAGATAGCAGATAAGGCTCGCTGCTGCTGAACCTCTAGCTGGACCGACAACGATTCCATTTTCTTTCGCCCACTTCACCAAGTCCGACACTGCTAAAAAGTAATCTATAAACCCTTTGGCTTTGATAACCTTGTACTCTTCGATAATGCGCGCCTTATAGTCTTCCCATTGGGCTGCAATTTCCGGCCTCTGCTCGATACGTAGACGCCATCCCTGCATGATGCGTTTGTTGATGAGCCGCTGAGCATTAGTATTATCGGGCACGGGGAAGCGCAAAGGTCTGGCTTTAGGGAGCGTAACATTACAGGCGTCGGCAAGCGTCTTCGTATTTTGTATCGCTCGCATAGCGTCAGATAAGGACAATCCGGTAGCGATGAGATCATTTTGAATCTCCTCATCTGATTCGGGATAAGTCAGAAGTGTATCGTACTCCCAAGCTTGGTCAGCTACCGAAATAGAATTAGAACGGCGGCTTTTGTGAAGAATTTCCTGCATTTTGTTGTCTGAACCGCTGGGATAATGAACATCAGCCGTTGCAAGAAGAGGTATTCCCATATCGACCGATAATTTGGCAAACGCCTGATTGAGCGTGCAAGAACGATCAAGTGTAGGAAATCTCTGTACTTCAAGGTAGAACCGTTCACCAAATATAGATCGGAACCATCCCAACCTCTTACGTACACGATTCCAGTCATCTTCGGAGTAAGATTCTCTTTTCTCACCAAGGAATTTTCCACCCAAGAGCGTACATGAGATAAGAGAGTCGGAGCATCCCGAGAGAACAGCAATTCCAGCATTGTATTTTTTCAGGCTTTCTTGCGAGACAGTTGGATACTGATAACTGTCTATATAACTCTGCGATACTATTCGGGAGAGGTTTCGGTATCCTTCTTCATCCATTGCGTAAAGACCGATATGGCATTTGGATCGTGTTTTAGACTGCTCTTTGACCGGGCCAAAATAAGCTTCGATACCGAAGATAGGATTAATCCCTGCGTTTTTACACTCTTTCTCAAGCGCCACATGGCTATTAACATTGCCGTGTTCACTAAGAGCAAGAGCGCGCATACCGAGATCAGCAACACGTTGGACGTGTTCTCTAACAGTCCCATATCCGTCACCGTATGAGTAGGTCGAATGAGTATGAAAGCTCACCCATTCCATTATTGCCAGGTCATTTCTATTTACTTTCTCTTGCGTCTGCGTGCCGCTCGTCTGCGGCCTGCTGCTGACATTTTCGCCATGCGTTTTGCTCCGTATTTTTTACGTCCTATCGCTGCGGCGATTGCCGCACCTTTCTTTCCACCACCGGCAGATTTTGCCACGGCGGCGAATCGTTTACCGCTGCCTAGCTTGGGCTTTCGTTTCTTTGCCATGTTGTATCATCTTACTCGCGAGTTCCCGTAATCCACGCGACCTTTCGAATGCGTTGGACGTGTCGAGTATCTTGCTCAAGGTCGTGCCGTACAGCCGCACCACCGTCGCCTCTTCCTGTCTTGCGTCTGTGACCGCTATGACCTCTTCGTCAGCATCGGCCACATCGGCTTCCATCACGTCGGCCTGCCGCTCAAGCGCCACGGCGATCCGCTCAAGCGCGCTCATAGCCCGCTGAACTGGGCTTTCAGGGTCATCACTCATCGTCAAAATCCTCGAAAACCTCTGGCGGGCGCGGTTTCTTGTACGCCACGCCGTACAACGAATTCGGGAATATCTCAATAATGTGGGGTTCGTTGCTATCCCACATTGACATTTCGAACTTGACAAAAGGAACTTGATTCGGAGTCTTCAGAAGTTTGAATGTGCCAGGATAGATTTCATGCCATCCATCTTGCATCAGAACTGCCGTCACATCTTTGTTGTGAACCTGTTTTCCTACGCCTTGAAACGAAGTCTGTAGCACAGACTTTTCGGTATCTTCGACTTTCATCGTTTCATCCATTCTTGAAGTTCATCGAATTTACGATTAAGACTACCAATCGCAGCCATCGTGCAAAGCAAAAAGAATACGTTAAAAATAACTAAAATCAAAATTGCCGTAAGCATGTCCGGTCCTTAAAAGGGGAATCGGGGAGCGATTGAGGATTTGGGAGGTAACCGCTCCCCGATTCCTGTCCTAGAGTAGCCTACTCGTCATCGAAAATTGACTCGTCGGCGTCTTCGGACATATCGACCTCTTGCGGTTCGTCGGTGTCAGCGTCATCCTCTGCCACCGGCTCATCCGGCGTTGACTGCCCGCCAGCGGAACCGTTGGCCGACAACAGGAAACGGTTGATCTGAGACGAGCGTATCGGCTCCCCACCTTCGGGAGTGTACGTGCGCTGCTTCAAATCGACCTTGATAGGCAATTCACCCTGCGGAGAATTGATTTTCAAATTGGCGATGGCCAGGACATTCTTCTGATCCTGATCGACGTTCATCGACTTGAATCCCTTTTGCAGCTTTGCCAATTGGGCTTGACTGCCATCGGTCAACGCTTGGAGGAACTGGTTGACGAAAGTGCGAGTGGATTCGATCAGAACGAGATTACGAAACGTGACGTAGCCGTCATATTTCTTCTCCGGTGTTCCGAACAGTTCCACACCGATTTTCAGCATCGGTGCGCCGGGATTCTTTGCGCGCTCGCTGGCGTAGGCAAGTTGGCAAATCTTCAGCTTGCCCATGTATGCCCCGTTGGGCGGGATTTCCCCATCCCACTGCGGAAAACCTTCGGCAACACCAGCGTCTTCCAGGTTCAGGTCGAGATTGTATTTAGGCATTGAATTACTTTCTGTGAGTTTAGGTTTCAAGCTTGAGTTTTCGAGTTATGCTTCGACAGTTGCTAAGTTAGTTTCCCCCTTCTGTTCTGACGGCTTCTCTTCTGCCGGTACGATTTTCGGTTCGATTCGCTTGGGTGCGGCCTTGTTGCCTGATTTGTCGGCCACGCCCTCCATCAATTCTCGCACATATCGCAGCGCATTGCGAGGGGGCAGAACAGTTTTCGGAGTCAATCGCGTAGTTCTGTCTTTGCCACGATAGATTCCTGTGTCTTCCCAATAAATTACACGTTGTTTGACTTTCTTTTTCTTATCCGGTTCGTCTTCGGTTGGGCTGGGACGCTCCGCGATCTCAACACGAAGATAACCGTATGAAGTCATATGCGAAGCGATCTTCATCGAAATCCGGTAGTCCGTAGGCTTATTCGATCCAAGCATGGGCAGAACAAAATCGTTGCCATCGGGGTCTTCAGCACTTCGAACGAGCGACGTGAAGATGACGTTGCACGGTAAGTCCTTGAACGCCAACACCATTTTCTCCAAGAGAATGTAAAGCTTTCCGTAGTCTTGGATTTGGGGTTGGTCGGGGTCTTGATCGCGTGCCCGACGAGCGGCAGCTTCACTGGCGACGATGTGTCGCAAGCACATTCCCTGCAATTCAGTCAGGGAGTCGAGTGCAATCCAATCGTACTGTTCTAGGATTTCAGGGTTGTCGTATAGATATTCGTAAGCTGCAACGAGGTCGGGCCAATCACGGACTCGAATCTTATCCGCTTGTGACCCAAGTCGAACTGCACTGAGCAAACCATCATCTTCGGGAGCCACGAAAAGAACGCGATCGTCTGATCCGCAGAAGACGGTTTTGCCAGCACCACTATCGGCATAAACGAGCAAGTTGACATATGGAATGTCATCTGCGGCTTTCTCAATTTTGACAGTCATTAGAAGGGACTTCCTTTCAGGTCCGGTGAATCTTCTGTCATGTTTTCAATGTGTGTGATCATCTTGTCAACCATTTCCAGAAGAATGTTCTTGTCTACCAACGTAATTCGACTGCTGCTGTGCAGTCCCGGTAAGTTGTACTGACGCAACACTCTACGTCGAAGGGACGAAAGTTCTTCCATCCCAGCGATTTTGAGTGAACTAGCCATGTCACACTCACACTCTGACTTCTGGAATGTCTTCTGGCACTTCACCATCAGAGTAAATCACGTCTTTCGGATGCGAATTGGCGATGTGTTCGCCCATCCGGCGTCGGCTTGCGAACGAATCGGTAAGGTGCCACATGCATTCCGGTATCGGGCACCACAACATGTCGCCGTTGTGCGGCGTGTTCTTTTTGACTGGATTCTTGAACTGCCCTGGCATTATTTCCTCATCCCCATTGTGTATAGGGTGAAACCTATTGCAATTAAACTAAATACAATAGCTAACAAGGAAAAGATAATCTGAAGAGTCATTAAGTCACTCCTGTTTCCCGTTGTGATGCAACAGATTCCTTTGAATTCACAGCCCCTTCATAGTGATCGGCATACGGGTCTTCCACAATGTAAACGTCTTTGATGTACTGCGCGACATCGCCGCCGTCTTCGTCCACGTCACACAGGTCATTGAAGTCGCACCAGTTGCAGTGTTGCCCAGGCGATTTCAGAATCGGTAGGACACCAAGCCTCATGGATTGCATGACTTCTACGTCATCTGCGATACGTTCTAACTGACGTAATCTGTTGTGCGCGTTACGTTCTATGTAATCCCGCCAGAAGAGCGGGGCCGGTTGCTTTTTCGAGACGCTGCCATCGTTATTCAGGCACCGTCCCTGCGCGTCTGTCGGCCTGCCATCGGGCTTCGCCTTGCGGAGATAGTTGAAAATCATGCCGGTAACGGATTCCGTTGAGGCAATCATCCCAGCTTTTCTGAGAAACGTAGTCGAGACAGATATGTATGTGCCGCCCTGGTCGTCTTTTTGAAGAGACTTGAACTGCTCCTGGCGGGAGGTCGATTTGTGATCGACTATCTCTACTTTCGGATTCGAATGCTGATGGTTTCTGATCGGCATGTCGAACGTTCCGACTATCTCTGCAATCGGATCGATTGCGCCCCTTGGATATCCGAGTTCAACCCAATGCAACAGAGCCTTTTTGGCTTGCTTTGGATTGAACGGAATCTTTGCCCTGAAACGGGTTTCGGGCATCAGCACTTCCCAGGCGTCATCGGTTCCATAATGCCCAAGGTAAGCCGTGAGCATAATGTGTCCGAGTTCGTTTGCATCGGTCCATTCCTTATCGGAATTGTCATCCCAGTAATCCGACGTGCAAATGGAATTGTAGGCGTCCTTGGCGAATTCGCTCCACGTCTCTCGCGGGTCACGACCCCTCACGAACCCGTTCTTGGCTTTCGGCGGCGTGTACCACTCAGCAAGCGCCAGGTGCAGCCCTGAGCCGAACCACCGCGAATCTTGCCGCTGCATGGCGGGCACCAGTCCCATGTTCCAACGCCAATTCCACTGCGCGGGACAGGTTTTGAAATTGTAACGCTCTGAGTTACGAACCAAGGGAACTGGTCTGAATTGTCTCAGAGCTTGTTGCTGATCAGATGTAAGACTCATCGAAATTCATCTGCTTCCATTGGAAATACACCATCGTCTGCTGGGCCTCCGTGAGGAGGTTCATCGTCATCTTCGCTGTCTTCTCCTGTCGCGAGTTTCAGTGCGCGGTCGGCAACGTACTTCGCCGTCGATTCATCCAGTCCATGAAGGAACTGCCTGAGTTCGATGACACAGTTTGGGCACAGGTCGAATTCTTCACCGAAAATAAATTCGCGACCCCAATCCAAACTCTTTGCATATTTTGAATCTGCACCAGTGAGTTTCTGGCCACATTCAAAAACGTCACATTCCCAACTGTGAACTTCGTATTCCTGATGCATCAGTCATCATCCCCAATCAAAAGGATTTTTACATCGTACCATCCGAAACCTTGTAGGTTTTTAACTATAGCTTCGGCAGATTCTCTAACCGTTTTTGGTTGTGTGCCGTGTTTAGCGCAGATTTCAGGATCGTACAATTCGGGAACATTCCGAACCTGTAAATTAACCTTGGTTCCATTGCGTTCAGCATGGACGAACAACATAGTTCGATCTTTCTATTGTGATACTTCTATTCTGCCGGGGTTGCTACTCACAGACTCGCTGGGGAAACGGACAGTAAAGCCCAGCGAGTTTGAAAGTGCCGGGGATGACGTGGCTTCAATCCCCGACACTCCCGACTTAGGCGCTTCCGCGACGAATGCGACGGCGCTCACCCTCACCCTGAGCATTGCCCACAGCAGCGGCCAAATCCTCGCCAGACGCTTCGTTGGCCGAACGGAGTTCTGCGGCGCGAGCCAACGCTTCTGCGGCGCGAGCCTCCATTTTGTCGGCGTTCTCTTTGGCACGCTTCGCGGCTTTGAGAACTTTCACGTCTTCGGGGTCCAGCCCTTCGTACTGTTTCGCTTCGGCCTCGCGCTCTTGCTTGCGAGTCTCGCGGATTTGCTTCTGATCCTCAGAGTTCGCGAAGTCGGCACGAAGCAAAAGAACTGCCTTGACCTGATTGGGAGTCAGAGCGTCCAGACCAGAGTTCGCATTCACATAGTCTGCAATTTCCTGATGCATCTTGTTGAACTTCGTGAAGTCCCGATCCGCTGTACGGCCCTTGTGGCCGGTGTCGGTGTCGGTCATAATTAATCAGCCTTTCGATGATTCGGTTGTGGACTCGATTGTCCGGTTACATTTTCGATTGTAGGCGTTCCGCGCGTGAAGCGCAACTTTTTTGGAACTTTTTCCACTTTTTATGGCTCACGGGGATTCCACTGCGACCGCAGAG
>Ga0306924_10007001_pt1 | contig 11268 bp, 18 predicted proteins | sample sta12Can44000111_FD_203756 | JGI IMG/M metagenome (GOLD analysis project Ga0306924, IMG submission 203756) | Lab enrichment of tropical soil microbial communities from Luquillo Experimental Forest, Puerto Rico - statanox.12C.anox.44.000.111 (v2)... | ecosystem: Environmental > Terrestrial >...
TACGGGCAGCTCCAGATTTTGTATGCAAAGCGACGGGCCTACGCACAGATAATGGGTACGCGCCCGGAAACACTATGCGGATTTGCGGACTCACCTGTCGGTTTGGCAGCTTGGCTTCTCGACCACGGTGACGGTTACGCCCAGCCGGCGGCGGCCATCACTTCCGCCGTGCTTGGACACACGGTCAATGGACATCCCGCAGGCGACCTCACGCGCGATGACGTCCTCGACAACATCACGCTCTACTGGTTGACCAATACGGCGATCTCTTCGGCTCGTCTGTATTGGGAAAACAAGGTCGGCCTTTACAACGCCGCCAACATTTCCGTCCCTGCTGCCGTAAGCGTCTTTCCTGGCGAGAACTATGAAGCGCCGCGCAGTTGGGCGGAGCGGGCGTATCACAAACTTATCTATTTCAACACGCTCGACAAAGGCGGGCACTTTGCGGCCTGGGAGCAGCCGCAACTCTTCTCCGAGGAGGTTCGAGCGGGCTTTCGACCACTGCGTACATGAGCGCTGGGGCAAGGAGAACCAGGCAAGGAGAACCAGGCAAGGAGAACCAGGCAAGGAGAACCAGGCAAGGAGAACCAGGCAAGGAGAACCAGGCAAGGAGAACAGCGATGCTTCGAGCGCATCAGCCAGACCAGGCGGTTTTCAGATCGATCCTGCCTGAAGACATCGACTGGAACCCTTTCCGGCCTTTCCGCCGGCAGTGCGTCTTACCGTTCCCGTCGGTCATCCATCCGAGCCCGGCCCTTATGTCATCAGGGTGAAGGCGCCTAGCGGCGCAAAATTGATGCCGCACCGGCACCCCGAGGACCGGATCTACACGGTGATGTCGGGCGTGTTCTACATCGGGCTCGGCGAGCGCTTTGACGGCGACAAGGTGCACGCTTTTCCACCGGGAAGCGTAATCGTGCTACCCGGCAACACTTCTCATTTTCACTGGGCGAAATCCGGCGAATACGTCACGCAAGTCACGGCCATCGGTCCGCTCGGCCTCGAATATTTGGATCGCGCCGATGATCCGCGCCAGCAATCGCGCGATCGATCCATATAACGAAATCAAGCACGGAGACTTGCCATGGCCAAGATCGATAATTCCGAACGGATCGACCATGGCCGCCGCCGGTTCTTCGGCGCCGCGGCCGTCAGCGCCGCCGCGGCACAACTCGGCCTAACGCATTCCGCGCCGGCGCAAACGAAATCGTGGGGCCTGCCGGCGATCAAACCTGGAACGAACACTTCGTTCGGACCGCTCAAGCAGGTCGATGCCGCCATCCTCAATGTCGGCTATGCCGAAGCCGGCCCGGCCAATGGCGCTCCCGTCATTCTGCTGCATGGCTGGCCTTACGACATCTACAGTTTTGTCGATGTTGCGCCGGTATTGGCATCGGCCGGCTATCGCGTGATCGTGCCGTTTATCCGCGGTTACGGTACGACGCGATTTCTTTCCGACGGCGCCGTCCGTAACGGTCAACCCTCGGCGATCGCCGTCGACACCGTCGCCCTGATGGATGCGCTGAAGATCGAGAAGCCGATCCTAGCTGGCTTCGATTGGGGCGCACGCACGGCCAATATCATCGCCGCGCTGTGGCCCGAACGCTGCAAGGCCATGGTCTCGGTGAGCGGTTATCTGATCGGCAATCAGCAATCGGGCAGGATGCCGTTGCCGCCCATGGCCGAGCTGCAATGGTGGTACCAATTTTACTTCGCCACCGAACGCGGCCGCGACTGCTACGACAAATACCGGCGCGATTTTTCCAAGCTCATTTGGCAGCTCGCTTCGCCGAAGTGGGACTTCGACGACGCCATTTTCGAGCGCAGCGCCGTGGCTTTCGACAATCCGGATCATGTCGTCATCCACAGTTACCGCTGGCGGCTCGGTCTCGCCGAAGGTGAGTCAAAATACGACGATCTGGAGAAGCAGCTCGCGCAATCCCCCGTGATCGGGGTGCCCACCATCACGCTTGAAGGCGACGCCAATGGCGCGCCAAACCCGGAGCCGAGCTCTTACGCGCAAAAATTCTCGGGCAAATACGAGCACCGGACCATCATGGGGGGCATCGGCCACAATCTGCCGCAGGAGGCGCCGCAGGCCTTCGCCCAGGCTATCGTCGATGTCGGTGCGGGCTGAGCAGCCATGAAATCAGGTCTGGCGAAGAATCCCGGTCACCGACGCCGCAAATAAAGCGATCGCGACGTAGCGATTTGGACAGTGGCAAGGTTGCAACAGGCCCGATAATTCGACTGGCTGCCTTTGATTGGCCCTTGCTTGCACACAATTCGGGTTAGGATTTGAGCGTCCCGCTTGAGGGTCTCGTTGAGGGCTTTTCGGGGGAGCGGGACGTCTAAAAAACCGCCAACTTGCGAGGCCGTCTCAAGATGAGACGGCCTCTTCTTATCTTCTTTTATGTCTTATATGCCGACGGCGCGTCGTCGCGCCTTCAACCGGCAGATTGTGCAGTCTTGGCCGGTGTCTTGGCTGGCTCTTCCCACGCCGTCTCTCCGGCCGACAGACCATTAATCCGAGAAGCGGTATCGAGCCAAATTCGCGCGAGCGCCAGATAGGACTCGCGCACTTCGGCCGTATACGCCTCGTCCGCCCATTTGATGCATTCTTCGGCCAAGGCGCGGCAATGCGCGGCCGTTTTCATTGAAACGCCCCCAATCCCCAGTGCTAAAGAATTTTCCCGAGCACTGTGTCGAAGACATGACGGCCGAAAAATATTTGACCTGATTTAGCACAGAACGACGCGCCATCAAGCCAGCGTGCTGGCGCGGTTCGCGACGGAGCGCCACGCTCTCGCGAACCGCGACAAACCTCGCCCATACACGCCGCAAACCAGGGCAGCGTTAACGACAACGAACAGCCAGTGGGTGACAAAACAGACTGACCGCATAGGGCAAACAGCATCACCAGCCCGCTCGTGACCCAGTGCCCCTCGCCAGCGATGAAAACGGTCGCGAGCTTCAAAGGCTCGACCAGCGGCCCTGCCAAAATGAAAAGCGCCGGATAAGGGGGGAAGCCGCTCGATCTGCCGCAAGCGCCGCAGACGCTGTTTGGGACTTCGCGGAACCTGCTGCATCAACAGAGACAACGCGGCGGGTTCGCAAATGTTCGTTTCCCGCTCTTTCACCAGGCGTGATCTCTCTTTATTAGGAATACCATGCCCGATGCCATTGAACTCCTTTCCACGCGAAGTTCCTTCAAAGCTGTCGCATTGACGGCCCCTGGACCGTCCGCTGTCGAAGTCGACCAGCTTTTGACCATCGCCTGCCGCGTGCCGGACCATGGCAAGCTCACGCCCTGGCGTTTTATCGTGTTTGAAGGCGATGCGCGGCTCGTGGCCGGTGCGGCCATTGCAGCCGCATTCCGCGCCAAAAATCCGGACGCCAAGCCCGAACATGTCGAGTTCGAGCGCAAGCGTCTTGCACATGCCCCGCTGGTCGTCGCCGTGGTCAGTCGCGCCGCCCCGCACGTGAAAATTCCGGAATGGGAACAAGTGCTGTCGGCCGGCGCCGCCGCCATGAATCTTGTGCTGGCCGCGCATGCGCTCGGCTATGGGGCGAACTGGATCACCGGGTGGTACGCCTATGATCGCGGCGTGCTCGAAGCTCTTGGCCTGGCGCCGCACGAGCGCATAGCCGGATTCATTCATATCGGAACGCCGTCGGGGCCGGTGATTGATCGGCCGCGACCACCCTTGAGCGAAATCGCGACCCGGTTCTCTGCTTGACTTTGCACCAAAGACAAAGGCCGGCGCCGTGTCGTCATCAGGCGGCATTTATGGAAAATTTGGCTAGAATTTAAGCGGACGATTTAGGTCAAACGTAACTCGGAGCAACTAAATCCAATTAACTGGGGCTTGGCTTTACCGTCAGGGAGGACCTGGGCGATGAAAAGCTTTATCTGGCGTTTTGTCACCGAACAATCTGGAGCCCTCGGCTTTGAGGATGGCCTGACCATTTTCTCTTTGACGATCGGGTTCGTTGTTGCGCTTGCGCTTATGCACGGCACCGTCGTCCAGCTTTTTGCTACCATTTTCGGTATGCTTCCCGGCTGAGGGTTCGGACGGTTGCATTGAAAACCCTCAATGCCGCGGGGCAGGTTTTTATCTGCCGAGGATCCAATCCGTTTTTCTACGCATTGAAAAATCATCCATTTGCAGTCCAGCGGATTCGGAGTTCGCCGCCGGATATACGCCTGGCGCGGCCTGCGCTAAAATTATTGTGTGCAAGGCAAGTACACCATTGAATTATTTCGCGATGGTGGCGAGCGCGCCGGCATCGAACGCGTACTCGTGCAGCACCACAGCCTTGCTACGTCTCGCGCGCTCTACAAAGCCGCCGTTAAAAATAATCCGGAGCGCTTGGTGATCTTGCGCGATAGGTCGCGGATATTGGAGCGCAGCGATCAGCCCGAAACAATGCCCCAAACTCCCGCTGCGAAGTCGTGACCGGGCGCGTGTTTCCTGCATCAGCCGCGCCGTCAGTTTTGCGACGACGTTGGCGCGATCTCTGGCGGTTTTGATTTCTGCTCCTTACCCCAAGCGTTTTAGGCGGTGTTGTCGATCGTAGCTGAGGCAGCCGGGCGTTGGCGTAGCAGTTGATGAACATGATGGCAGCTGCTTCGATGCCCAGCTCTTCGAGCTTTTCGCGCAGCGCCGCCAGTCCGGTTTCGTCGAGCGCCGTCACCACCTCACCATCAGCTCGGACGCGCTCCTTAACCTCAAAGCGTAGCGCCCGTTCGATCAGCGGCTTGTGCTTTTGGAAATACAGATTGTAGGCGTCGGGCCGGTTGATGCGACCGATCTCATAGACGTCGCGAAAGCCATCAGTCGTAATCGATGCCGTCTTGGCGCCGGTGCGCTCCAACATTGTGTTGATGGCAATTGTTGATCCATGCAGAAAGAGGTTAGCGGAGGCGTAATTACTCCCGGCCTTCACGACGCCTGAGCTGATGCCGTCGACCAGCCGATCTGGTGTTGAAAACGTCTTGCTGAAGGTGAGTTGACCCGTCTTGTCGTCGAAAAGCGCAATGTCCGTAAAAGTGCCGCCGATATCGGCGGCAAGTCGCACATTTCCACTTGGGTGCAACCCTTGCTCCGGCGCGCCTGAACCGGTTTGATTCTAATCAAAGTTCGCAATGCCAGCTTGGTCTAAATGAACCGCTGTTGCTTGTTCTCGCGTGGAGGCGTCACGTCATGGCGACTTGGATAGTCAAATCAGAAACCTACGACTCGGAACGCGCACTCGAGGTTGTCAGGGACCAACGGGCGAGAGGTTACACGGCTTGGATCGAAGATGAGCACGGCAAGGCTGTTGACGAAGAATCGCTCGGAATGAATCAAGCTGTACCGAGCAAACGCTCCGTTCGCGAGAGATGGCAAGGAATATTTGTTATTGTTGCATCGGCCGTAGCCGCTCTCGGCACTCTTTACGTGATTGGTTTGTGGGTGGATTGACTGCCAGGTTTCTCGCTTCCGGAGCAGCTCTGGCCGCTTGGCGACGTTTGCCGCGATCCTTCGCGGTCGCGCGCGAGAAGTAAGCGGCAAATCCCGAATCCCGTTTCGCCTCGCGCCCCTCGATCGTCAGAGGCGGCGGAAAGCGGCGTGTGTGTGTGTGTTTCAGTCCCCGTGATAGCCGGCGGCGCGATAACCACGCCCCAAATACGCGGCGCGCCCAAATTGACCGGGTGCATAATCATAATAGCCGCGCCACCACAGGGTTGACGCTGCGTAGATCAGGGCCGGCGCCACAATAGCATTGGCTGGGGCTGCGTAGCTGTAGGCTGGAGCTACGTAGCCGTGATTGTCTAACGCCACCCATATCCGTAACGGCCCCAATAGCCTCGGGCCCAATAGCCGGGTGTGTAGCCATAGCCATAGCCGGGGGCATAATCATAGATCGGCTGCGAAACCGGGGCTGACGTAGCGTAGTAGCCGGTCGTCGCGGGCGGTGCTGTGTAGATTTGCGGTGCGGCATAAACTGGCGCCGTGTAGACCGGAGCTGCATAGACCGGCGCGGTATAGACGGGCGATGCTGCATAGACCGGAGCCGGCGCCACATAAGCCGGGGTTCCGTATCCGTAGGCTGGAGCAGCATAATCGTAGAGCGGAGCCGCATATCCGTAGCCGTAGCCAGGCGTCACATAGACCTGGGCCCACGCGGCGCTCGCTGACAGCGCCACAATGGCTGGCCCGAAAACGAGAGCTTTATTCATCACTTATCTCCCTCGTCGTGCTTGTGCGGTGCGGACGTTTTGCGTCCGGACATTCAACGAAGTCGCAGGTGATTAGTTCGGCGGGCGACCGCGCCATATACCATCAGTTGCCAAAATATCTTGGCGGATATTGCGGATATTAATGAGCTTTCGCGCCCAGCTTAGCCGTGATGATCCCCAGCTTGGGCGGGTACGTTCACGCCACGGCATGGGCCGTTAATAAGTGTGGCGACCTGAAAGGTCATGACTCTGTTCACAAAAAGCTTGCGGAACTGTCGCATTTGGCGATGATGATAGTCAGACCGATACTGACGGGGCATACCGGTACGGATGGGGCGTGTCGTGACAGTCCCTGACTACGTCGCAATCAGCGTTCTGATCGTATTGATCGTGTGGGCCGTGGCGGATTGGGTGCCACGAGGTAAATTGTGATCGGCGCGTCTACGCGCCCAACCGGCGATTGAAAGAACGCCGACGGGAAATCGAAGTCAGGGTTTTCACCCAGCTCTGGCAGCGTGGCGATACTTGCCGCGATCCGTTGGGTGTGGAGCGAGCACGCTTATTTGCTCGCAACTTGTTTTTTGTCCCACCAAGGTGTTGAGATTTTTTCCGCCCACTCGGCAAGTTTTTCATAATCAGCGGCGATCCTGAGCATGATTGCCTTAGGCTCGGCTTCTTTCATTTCATCGGCGAGGGCACGGGTTTCCGCGGCGCGCATACGCCAATTATGAGCAGCAGCGTACCACGATGATGGAGACGTCATGGGTAACCCCGTTATAGTAACGCCGCGACGCTCAATTCGTTCACTTGGGCGTGTCAGTTTTGCGACTTTATGGCCCAAGCAGCGTGCAATGTTCGCCACTTTCGGCAGGGCCGGATTTGTCATGCGCCGGGGCCGTTGCAGCTGCGGTCACAAAAACCTTAAAGTGCTATACAATTATTTCAGACTTTCACCCAGGTCTTTCCAACCTAATAAAGCGCACGCTTTGCCGGATCACCTGATTTCGTCGGCCGCGCGTGTTTGGTGTTATTTGGCAGACCACGGCGGCGAAAAGCGACTTGCGCGCTAGGCATCCGATCGACCGATGCGCGGGGTTTGACCTTCAATTGTGCAAAATGCAGCGAGAATCCGAGTGATCGAGTTAGGTGGCTTTTTGGAATCTATTTACACAATGGTCCAAATTGGACCGACCCTTTATGCCACAGGCGATACGGATCCCCCCAGACCTTGCAGATATGTTTGATATTTGCGAGGGCGCCTATGAACAGGCGACACGAGAGGGTTACGCTGAGAACCCTGCTGTCATTGCTGCTGTTACGGCGTTGAAATCCGCTCGCAAGACGTTGCTTGTTGCAAGCCATAATCTCATGACTGCCAGAGGCTTCTTTTCCGTCAGGTTTGCCACCTTGCGCGCTGATCGAGCTTGTCGGGCAACTCGCAAGGCATGCATCAACCTCCACGCGGCATTAGTCCAAGCAGCGGCGGAAAATCGCCTATACAATCGGTGCCTGATGCTCGCTAACGCGGACCAGGACACCGGGAAACAGCGCAAGGACACGAGGGCGGTTGCCTAGAGTGGCTCCCTAGTTCCCCTTCCGGACCTCCCTAATTGCAGTTTTGGGGTTCGCAATCCCTGATGGGGATGGTAGACTCTGCCTAGTCGAGTCAGTCGGGGGACGGGCTCATGAAGCACAGTCTAGTTCGGCCCATAGCATTGTTTAGCGCGGTGGCGGTGGCGCTTAGCCTAACCGTCGTGGTGACGCTTTCCCGCGTAACGGTTTCCAGTGGCGGCGTTGGCAAATTAAAGTGCTACGACGTTAAGAGCGGTATTGAGAAGGCGTGCTGAGTAAAGCCGCCGCAAATCGATCTCGCTCAATGCGTCATTGTGTGCAGGCCGTACGCCACGAGACTTGAAACCGCCAAAACCAGCGGCGCTGCACAGCAAAATGTGAGTACGACCTCGGCCGTAATGCGAAGCATCGGTCGCCGGTTCGCAAAATGTTTGCTCCGCGAGGCGGGTGACACCCTGCGGGCCTGTTTTTTTTGCACGCCCCAAATCTTTAAGCTGTGACCGCCATCACAGCCAAGCGATCTTAGGAGATAGCGTTACCTAATTTCGCCAGCGTTGCCCTTCGGTCACACAAAACGCCGGCGACGCGGCGAGGCTTGGCCGTAAACGAGGCAAAAACCGCACTAAATCGGCACAAAGTGAAGCTGCGAGATGACACTCTAGCGGGTAGGGCTACACGATGCGCCGCTATTCAAGCCGTTCGGGGGCTGGTGGCTGCTATCCCGGCGCGCCCGCGAGCTGGGTGGCGCCGCGCCATCGAGGCAGCCGGATGCCGCGGTTCGCTAGCGGAATCGAGTTTGATTACGCTTTCCGATCCCCAGCTTTACCGGCCCAGGAGCTTGCGCTTCTCCTCGTACTCGGCCCTGTCGATCTCACCGCTAGCAAGGCGCCGATTGAGAATATCGACCGCTGTGGGGCGTCGTTCGCCGACGGTCGTCCAATCCGCTACCCAGACAATAATTGCAGCCAATCCCACGAAAACGAGTAGGGCGAAGATCACTCCCATGGACCTCTCCCGTAGCTAGTGCCGGCACAACAAAACTCGGCGTTGCGCCGAGCTGTTGCATTCTCCGCAAGCCCAAATACCAAAACGATAAACATCTCTGGGCAGATTCGCACCTTTGAAAATTGCAAGGTATGGCCGATTTTGCTGGTGCCGGGGGAGATTTGAACTCCCGACCAACGGTTTACAAAACCGCTGCCCTACCACTGAGCTAACCCGGCATACCGAAAGATTTCAGTTATTTCCTCATTTCGACTTGGCCGATAAAGGCCGAATTGGCACCGACTTGGCACCGAGTTGATCCGCCATTTCCTGGCGAAGCCATGCGTCTACTCCCTTCGCAGCGTCAGCTTGTAGCGTAGGAACGAACGCTGCGTAAACCGAAAGCGTGATGCTGACGTTGGCGTGGCCAGCACGTTCGCTCACGACCTTCACATGCACGCCATCCATCAACTGATGCGAGATATGAGTGTGGCGCAAACCGTGGAATGTGATCCGCCGAACACCCGTTGCCTCGATCAATCGGTCCAACGCTTTGGTCAGGCCGTCCGGGTCCCACGGTATTCCGTCATGGCTAAAGACTAGCTCGCCAGCGCCAATCCTTCCCTGCTGCGCCCGATGTTCCTTGAGCGCCTCAACAGTGAGGGCAGGGAGCGTGATCGTTCTTCGAGAGCCGGAAGTCTTGGGCGACTTGAACGTCGTTTTGCCCTTCAACCGCTCTATCGACTGATTGACCGTCAGCCTAGCCGCCTTGAGATCAACGTCTGACCAGCGCAACCCAAGTAGCTCACCCCTCCGCATTCCTGTCGTAACTGCGACCAACACTGGCAAATAAAGAGGGACCCGCTGCCCTTAGCAACGTCACCACCTCAGCCTTGCTCAATATCGCAATCTCTCGCCTTGGCGGACGCGGCGGCTTTACTTGCTCAGCGGGGTTCTTAAACAACACTCCCGCCTTGACCGCATGTGCCAACGCTTGCGAAAGGGTCCGATGCACATGCAGGACCGTTTGCGCAGTCAATCCCTGGCCAGCCTTGCGACCCTTTACATGTCCGCTACGTTGTAGCTCCGCCTCAAAGGCTTCGATGTGCGTTGGCGTGAGCTGGCGCGCCGCCATCTGCCCCAGCCTTGGCGCGATCTGGCGCTCAACGATTTGGCGATGGCGCACCGCAGTCTTTCTCGCAACGCGTCGCTCAATATCAACCGTGAGCCAATGCTCAAGATATTCCGCAACGCTCATCTTCGTCGGATCGACATAAGTCCCTTCATTGCGGCGATTGAGCAGTCGGTTTAACTCAGCTTGCGCCTCGCGCTTTGTTCCTCGAAACGTGACAAATCTTGACAGTCGCTTCCCGGTCGCCGGATCGCGACCAAGGTCAAACTTCAATCGCCAACTCTGCTTCCCACGCTGTTGAATATGCCCCTGTCCCTGATTGCGCATTAGCGATCCTTTGGCTTGTCTTGTGGGTTCTTCGCAAAGTACTCAGCAATTAGCTTGCTCAGCTTCGCCCGTCTTTCTGGGTCACTCATAAACCGCTCAATTCTCTCCTGATCACTCCTTTCCTGCTCTTCAATCTCGCCAATAAACTCCAACCACTCCTTGCCGAACGTCTGGCCCAGTCGCCACAGGATTTCGGAGTTGAGTGACCGATTGGCCTTCTCTGCCTCAACGCCAAGCTGCTTCCTCAGCCCCTCCGGCAGTCGCAGCCTGAGGTTCACCACGTCGGTGTCCTTGCGTCGTGCCATTTCGTCCTCCGTTGACACAATCTAGCACGGTTCGTGCGTGGATACAATCGCGGTATCAAAGTGGTGTCACAAATTCAGAGATTTGACACCACGAGTGGATACATCGCTAATCAGGGGTAAAGGAGGTGGTCGAGATGGACGAACCCAAAACCCTGACCGTCCCCGAAGCTGGTCGCCTCTACTTCGACCTTGGCCGCAATGCTTCTTACGAAGCTGCGAGGCGCGGGGACATTCCGACTATCAGGATCGGTCGATTGCTTAGGGTCCCGGTCGTTGCGCTGGACCGGATGCTCGAAGAGACAAGGAGAGATGGAAAGGCACTACCGCAAAGGAAGCTTTGCGGATGGTTTATCGGGGTGAGATCGTGCTCTCCCCTCAGCAAATGAGAGCGGCGATTGAGAGCTTGCCTTATGAAAATCCAAAGCTCAGCGCGACAGCAATCGCCACAATGGACGGAAAGAGTTTTGCAGAAGCATTGGAGAGAGCAATAGAGAGAAGCAAAGGTCCGCCTCTGTTGAACGGCGGACCAGTTGAGAAATTGCCAGCTAGCGAGCTAAAGAAACCCTTCGTCAGATCGAATTATCGAAGGTTCTAATCAGCGCCGGTAACGCGCAAACGCCTGCCTGCTCTCAATCTGCCACGCTGCATCTTCAAGGAGCCGGTGGCGGTTCTCTTCAAAGTAAGTCCGCCAATTCGCCCCAGCGATCTTGAGTGCTTCTTGT
>Ga0306924_10007008_pt1 | contig 11265 bp, 10 predicted proteins | sample sta12Can44000111_FD_203756 | JGI IMG/M metagenome (GOLD analysis project Ga0306924, IMG submission 203756) | Lab enrichment of tropical soil microbial communities from Luquillo Experimental Forest, Puerto Rico - statanox.12C.anox.44.000.111 (v2)... | ecosystem: Environmental > Terrestrial >...
TTTGCAGCAGGCAATCGGTGAAGCCTCCGGTGGAAGAACCAACGTCGAGACATATGCGCCCTTGCGGGTTGACCTTGGAATCCTGGAGGGCGCCCTGCAGCTTGAAGCCGCCGCGGCTCACGTATTTTTGCTGGCGACTGCGGACTGTGAGATGTACGGTTTCGTCGACCTGCAAGCCGGCCTTGCCGGCCCTGGCCCCGGCGACCTCGACCTCGCCGGCGAGGATCATCGCCTGCGCTTTTTGGCGCGATTCCGCGAAGCCCCGCTCGACCAGCAAAACATCGAGGCGTTTGCGCGTGATTTTGGCGCTCATAAAAGGGCGATCTTACTTGCGACGGAAAACCAGGAATTCGGCGATCGTACGCAGGCGGTCCGCCCGGCTGGCAAACGGTTTCAGTTCGTCGATCGCCCTGGTGGACAGCTCTTTCGCGATTTGGTGAGAGCGCTCGAGGCCAAACACCGCGGGATAGGTGGCCTTTTGCTGGGCAATGTCCTTGCCGGCGGTCTTACCGAGCGCAGCAGAGGATTCCTCCACGTCGAGAATATCGTCGGTGACCTGGAAGGCCCAGCCGATGGTTTCGCCGAAACGGCGTAAGCGCGCCGCATCGTCCACGTGCGCGCCGGCACACAAAGCGCCGGAAGCAATCGAGGCCCGAATCAGCGCAGCAGTTTTTGATCGATGAATATATTCGAGCACTGCGGTCCCGACTTGTTTCCCTTCGGCCTCGAGATCGGCTACCTGGCCACCCACCATGCCGTTCACGGTTCCGGCAGCGACAGCGATTTCGCCTACCATGGCGACGCGGCGTTCGGGGGAAACCGGCGCGCAAGCGAGGGTTTCGAAAGCCAGCGTAAGCAGCGCGTCACCGGCCAGGATGGCGGCTGCCTCGCCGAAGCTCTTATGGCAGGTCGGCTTCCCGCGTCTCAAGTCGTCATTGTCGAGCGCCGGCAGATCGTCGTGGATGAGCGAGTAGGTGTGAATGAACTCGATGGCGCAGCCGGGGTAGAGCGCCGCAGACACATCCGCCTCGAAAATGCGCGCTGTCTCCATGCAGAGAATCGGGCGGATGCGTTTCCCGCCCGCGAACACGGAGTAGCGCATGGCCTGATGAATCGAATGAGGCGGCACGGTTTCGGCAGGCATCAAGCGGTCGAGTTGCGCATCGACCGCGAGACGGTCTTCTTCAAAGAACTCCGGGAGATTCATCGGGTTTTCGTTTCGCGGTGATTGGCGCGGAGAAAAGCCCTCACGATTGGCCCTCACTACCAGGTTCGAAGGGTTCCGCGGCCATTTTTCCGTCCGCCTTTTTCAGCAGGATTTCCACGCGGCCTTCGGCTTCTTCGAGTTGCTTCTGGCATTCACGGGAAAGTCCGACGCCTTCCTCGAAAAGCTTCATCGCTTCGTCGAGGGAGAGTTGCGGACTCTCGAGCTTGCGAACGACTTCTTCGAGTCTGGCGAGCGAACGCTCAAAATCCGGTTTCTTTACCGGCTCCGGTTTCTTCGATGCAGGTTGATTCACGCTTTCCTCTTGAACAGACGGCCACGTCGCATCCATTCCCAGCATTCTAAAGCACGGTGGAGAACCGGCACAAATGCTTTGTCGATGAGGCAAACGATATTTGTCTTGCCGGTGGCGGGTTGGAGCCTTTCGAACTTAGGAGCCGGGCTTCAACGTGAGAACATGCTTGCGAACCTTGGCTTCGGCGGCGTCCGAAAACGGTCCATAAATGGCCTGCCCGTCGAACCAGTAAGAGAACTGATCGCGATAGTGCTCGCTACCCGGCTGACCCGATTCGCCGCCAGTGATCAGCATAATGGAGTCATCCCAGCTGGCGGGGTTGGCGACAAAACGCTCCGAGGGGCCATGGTGACGGCTGGCCGCGCGCGGGCTGTATTCGGTGCCCGACTGCGGATGATCGGTGATGCTCAGCAATCTTCTAAGAATTCCTTCACGGCCAATCGGATGAAGCATGTCGAGATAATTGAAGCGCTTCCACTGCCAGTCGTCCGGGTCCTTATCCTGCGTTGTGTCTTCCAGCTGCTTGACCCCGAGGTCCGCCGCGGCACTCAACAGCTCGTCGTAGTTTTTATAGTCCGAGGGGAGCCACCGAGCCGGGCGTTCGGTTAACACGCGCTGCAGGAAGGCGATGCCGCGCCACTTATACCGATTGCTCTCTTCGCCCAGATACGGCCTGAGAAGGAGATACAGCGAGCGATACATCGCGGCATTCAAGAACGACACGACGGACGAATTAGCGTCGGCCATCCCGTTCCAATCCTTCGCTTCCTGGATGAGTTTGCGCGCGCGCTCATCCTTCGGAGGCGCGACTTTCGCGGCGGCAACGAGTTGCTCTCCAATGAACAAATGGGGGTAGCTGAAAATGTCGGTTTGCACCTTCAGCATATCTTCGGGGCGCAAATCGCGCTTGTCGTGTAGCAAGCTGTAAATTCGCGCAGTGCGGTAGGGTTCTTCCCAGTGCTCGGTGATGTAGGGCTTGTATTCCGGGCCGGTCACGCGGGCGTTGGCGGTGACGATCAGGCCGCCGTCGGGGTTGAACACCTGGGGGAGCAGTTCGAAGGGAATGTAGCCGGTCCACTCGTAGTCGTCGCTGTCGCCCGGCACGGGGACTTCGCCGTGTCCTTTTTTGCGAATCGGAATACGGGCGGCAAGAATATAGCCAATATTTCCGTCGACGTCGGCATAGACGACATTCTGTCCTGGTCCCCAGATGCCTTTCAGGAGTTCGCGGAATTCACCCCAATTTTGCGCTTTGCCCAGCCAGTTATAGAAACTGCAGAGAGCGCCAGGTTCGAGCACCGTCCAGCGCATCGCGTAGGCGGTGTTGCCCTCCTGCTTCACGACCGGTCCATGGCGCGTGACCATCAGCCGCAAATGTTCATCGGGCGCACCCTTCACCTTGATGACTTCGTCGTAAACGTCGGCCTTTTTCCATTGACCGTTGACGCGGTACTCGTCCGGATTGCTCGGGTTGAGAGTTTCCATGTACAGGTCCAGCACGTCCGCACCGTTGTTGGTGAAACCCCAGGCGATGCGGTCGTTGTGACCCACGACGACCATAGGCGCGCCCGGTAACGCAAAACCTTTCACGTTCCAGCCCGGAGCGGTGAGGTGCACTTCGTACCAGATCGACGGGAGCGTCAATTCGAGGTGCATGTCATTGGCAAGGAGCGGCTTTTGCGTTGCCGTGTGCTCTCCACTGACCACCCAATTGTTGCTGCCCAGGGATTGACGGATTTCACGCTGCGAATCCTCGAGCCAATCGCGAACTGCGAGACCCAGGGCCGCTGTAAGGTCCGGCCAGTTCGCAGCCGAGTCGGGCGCCGGGAGGAGATCGCGGCTGGCCTTCAACACATCTTCAGGATCCATTTCATCGTCGTCCGGGTCGTCCCCCGCTTGTACGCCGTGCGGGTCCTTCGCGAGGTTCGGATCGCCCACAACATAGTGGTCCATCGAGGCATCCGGACTGTAAAGATCCTTGGCCAGCTGTGGGCCGACTTTTCGGGTGACGATAGCGCGGTCCATTTCCTGCACCCGGGTATCGGTGAGCGTGCGGTACATATAACAACCGAGCATGAGCGTGTCGGTGGGCCGCCAAGGTTGCGGCTTGTAGTCGAGCAGCGTGAATTCGATCGGCAAGTGTTTGGAGTGCTGCTCCATAAATGCATTCACACCTCGCGCATAGGCGTCGAGAATGGTACGCACTTCGGGGCCCATCATGCCCATGTCGACATCCGCGGCGCGGCTGAAATTCAGTTTGCGAAAATCTTTGTCGATTTCGAGCGTGGCGGGACCGAGAACCTCGGAGAGCTGACCTCGAGCGGCGCGCCGCAGCAGATCCATCTGCCACAGGCGGTCTTGCGCCAGGACGTAACCTTGCGCCTCCGCAAGGTCCTCGGCGGAGGCGGCGCGAATGTGCGGAACTCCCCATTTGTCGCGTTCGACGGTTACTTCAGCGTGTAGACCTGGCAGAACGAGAGAACCATCCAGTTGGGGAAGCGGTCGGTAAACGTACCACCAAATAGCCGTGCCAACCAAAACAACCGCAATTGCAGCAATCCACAGGATGAGTCGCAGGACGGTGCGCAACGGGTATCCGAGCCTTTCGTCGCGGAATTTCCAGTCTAGTGGAGGCGGTTCCCACGCGCAACCCGTGGCGGAATGCAGTTTCTAGAACCGCCCTTTCCGTTTTTGCATCTAAGACTCGCTACCAGATTGCGCGACTGGAGTTGGCTTTCTTCCGTTCCGCAGGAAGGAGACCCTTTCACCCAGGCAGGCCTGCCGGTCGGGCGGAGAGAGGCGAAATATGGCTGGCATTCTTTTGCCGGGCACCCAGGCACCCGATTTCACGCTGCACGTCACTCCGGATCAGACCCTTTCGCTCAACGAGTTGCGCGGGCGCCCGGTTATTCTGGCGTTCTATCCGGCGGATTGGAGCCCTGTCTGCGGCGATCAGATGGCCCTCTATAACGAGATGCTCGCGGAGTTTCAGAAATATGGAGCGGAATTGCTGGGGATATCCGTGGACGGCGTTTGGTGTCATGACGCGTTTCTGAAGGACCGGCACCTGCATTTCCCGTTGCTGGCGGACTTCGAGCCTAAAGGGGAAGTTGCACGGAAATATGGCGCCTATCGGCGATCGGAGGGTGTAACCGAGCGCGCGCTTTTCGTCATCGATAAGGATGGGGTCATTACCTGGAGTTATCGCTCGCCGGTTGCAGTAAACCCCGGGGCCGATGGCATTCTCGAGGCTCTGGAAAAGCTGCCGAAATAAGGAGGTAGGCATGCCCACCTTGAAAATACCCGTGGGGCCGGAAGATCACATTCAGGGCGAAGCCCGCGCGCCGGTAACGCTGGTCGAGTACGGCGATTATGAATGCCCGCATTGCGGGCGCGCTTATCCGATCGTCAAGCAAGTGCAGCAGCATTTCGGGAAGAAGCTGCGTTTCGTTTTTCGCAATTTTCCTTTGAACCAAGCGCATCCGCAAGCGGAGGCGGCCGCGGAGTCGGCGGAGTTTGCCGGGGTGCACCACAAGTTTTGGGAGATGCACGATTTGCTGTTTGAGAACCAGGACCGATTGGTGAAGCCATTGCTCGGCGAACTCGCCAGGAAGTTGGGGCTGGATACCGTGGCACTGCAGAAATCTCTGGAGACTCGCGAATATGCGCCGCGGGTGCGGTCGGACTTTTCCGGAGGAGCGCGCAGCGGCGTGAACGGAACTCCGACGTTCTTCATCAACGGCCGCCGACTCGATGCGCCGTTCGATTATGAAGACCTGGTACAAGCGATCGACGCGGAACTCTCGCGGCACTCGAAAGCAGCCGGAGCGTGATTTTACGCTTGCACGCTGGCTTCCCCCGAGGTTCCGCAGGTCTTGAAGTTCTCGCCGCTTCGCCGCTTCGTCGGTCCGCGCAGGGTGCATCGTACTGTTACAATGCGCTGAAGGACCTGCGAACCGAATGTTCCTGATACGTCTGATCGGCGTCTTGATTCTGGTTGCGTTGAACGGCTTTTTTGCCGCTGCAGAATTTTCCTTGGTGGCGGTGCGGCTGTCGCGGGTACGCCAATTGGTAGCGAAAGGGAATCCGCAAGCCAAGATCGTGGAACAATTGCTGGGAGACCTGCATCGAGTGGTATCGGGGGTGCAGGTAGGCATCACGCTGACGAGCTTGGCGATTGGTGCGCTGGGAGAGGTGACGCTCGCGCGCCTGGTTCAGAGCTTTATGCCGCCGCAGGGGAGCGTGCGCGGCTTGATCATTATTCATGCAACAGCCTTGACGGTGGCGTTCGCATGCCTGAGCGCGATTCACGTGGTGTTTGGGGAACTGGTGCCGAAGACGATCAGCCTGGCCCGGGCGGAACGCATTGCGTTGATGGTGTCGAGGCCCTTTCTGTGGTTTCTGAACACGTTTCGGTGGGCGATCGATTTGCTCGATGGTGCTTCGAGCGCGGTAGTGAAAGCTTTAGGTGTGCTTGCTCCGTCGGGGCACGGCGTGGCCCATTCGACCGAGGAGTTGCAGATCCAGATTCAGCAGGCGCGAGAACGGGGACTATTGGCGCCGGGAGAGGAGAAGTTCATTCTCAGCGCCATCGAATTGAGCCAGTTGCAGGTGCGGGAAATCATGGTGTCGCGGCCGGATATGCACGTGTTGCCGGTGGAAGCTTCGCTCGATGATGTGATGCGGATGTTTGCAACGACACAGCGGTCGCGGCTGCCCGTTTATCGTGGCTCGATCGATCACACCCTCGGCTATGTGCACATCAAAGACATGATGTGGGTGCTGCTCGACCGGGAGCGGCGGCTTGAGGAAAATGTGCCGGTACCTGCGGCGTTTGACTTGCGCCGCGTGCTGCGGGAAATCCTGATCGTGCCGGAGACCAAGCCGGCAAGCGAATTGCTGACCGAGTTGCGCTCGCGGCATGTCGGCATGGCCATGGTGGTGGACGAATTTGGGAGCATCCTTGGGCTGTTGAGCACGGAAGATTTGCTTGAGCAGCTCGTCGGCGAGATTCACGATGAATTCGACGTGGTCGAGAAACCCTTGACGCTGGCCGACGGCGCCGTGGTTTTTGATGCGGCGCTGAATGTCCGCGACCTCGATAATCAATACAACATCACCTTGCCGGAAGACCCTGCCTACGCGACCGTGGGCGGGTTCATCATGGATCAGCTCGGTTTCATTCCCCGGGGCGGCGAAAGTTTCGATTTTGAGGGCTACCGCTTCACGGTGGTGGAAATGGACGGGCGTCGGGTGGCCCGCGTGAAAATCCAGCGGCTGCGGCCGGCGGAGCCAACCACTACTGCGGCAGAGTCCGCGGCGGTCAACGCCACGCAGACCGCAGCGAGATTGAGATCGGGAAGCAAGGAGCATTGATTCCGTCCGCGAATGGCCCGCCATCTTGTGCATCGATTGCTGCTGACACTGCCGGCCTTGTGGCTGGTCCTCACCCTGGTTTTTCTCCTGATTCATATTGTTCCGGGCGATCCTGTGGAGCAGATGCTCGGCGAGGGCGCAAACCTGAGCCAAATTGCCGAGTTGCGTCATGCGCTGGGATTGGATCAGCCGCTGCTGACGCAGTATGGACATTATCTGGGCCAGATTGTGCGCGGCGATTTGGGGCACTCGTTCAAGTTTCAGGCACCGGTTCGGCAGGTCATCTTTGAGCGATACCCGGCCACGCTCGAACTGGCGTTTCTGGCGTTGCTGGTGTGCGCGGCGCTTGCGATTCCGGCGGGAGTGTGGGCGGCGTACCGGCGTGGATCGAATGCCGATCGCGCGGTGGGGGTTTTCTCGTTGCTCGGACTGGCGGTGCCGAATTTCGCGCTCGGGCCTTTGCTGATTGTGCTGTTTTCGATTCAGTTGGGCTGGCTGCCGGTATCTGGACGCGGCGGAGTGCTGAACTACATCTTGCCAGCGGCCACCTTGGGTGCGGCACTCGCGGCAATCCTTACACGTATGGTGCGGGGCGCGATGCTGGAGGAGTTGTCAAGTGATTACGTGCGTACCGCGCGGGCGAAGGGACTACCGACGTCGGTGGTGTTGGTGCGGCACGCGCTGCGAAACGCCCTGATACCGATCATTACGATTTTGGGACTGCAATTCGGGACCTTGCTGGCCGGAACCATTGTCACGGAGACGATTTTTTCGTGGCCGGGCATCGGACGGTTGACGGTGCAGGCGATTTCGTCGCGCGACTACCCGCTGCTGCAGGGGTGCATTCTGGTGATTGCGCTTTCCTATGTGCTGGTGAACTTGCTGACGGATGTTTTGTACGCTCTGATTGATCCGCGGGTGCGCCTGTCATGAAGAGCCGTCGGGCACTCCGGGAGTTTTTGCGGCATAGCGTGTTGGCGCGAATCGGATTCGCTATCGCCGCGGTGCTGGTGCTGGCTGCCGTGTTCGCGCCGTGGATCTCACCGGCCGATCCAGCGGCGCAGAACCTGGCGGCGCGACTCGAGGGGCCCTCGGCAGCGCATTGGATGGGCACGGATGAATTGGGGCGGGACATTTTGTCGCGCGTGCTGTATGGCGCGCGGATCTCGCTGTTTGTGTCGACCAGCGTGGTGCTGGGGTGCGGGCTCCTCGGGTTGATTTTGGGGATGACTGCTGGATATCGAGGCGGATGGTACGATCGCATCGTGAACCTGCTGCTGATCAACGCGTTTCTGTCGTTTCCGGGAGTGCTGCTGGCGATTGCGTTCGCGGCATTTTTTGGTCCGGGCATCGGGAAGGTGATTTTGGCGCTGATCATTACGGGTTGGGCGGGGTATGCGCGGCTGGCACGCGCGCAGGTGTTGAAAGCGCGGGAACTGGAGTTTGTGCTGGCCGCGCAGTCGCTCGGTGCTTCGCCGTTGCGAGTCCTGACGCGCCACCTTCTCCCGAACATCCTTCAGCCGCTGTTGATTCAGGCGACCATAGGCATGGCGGGAGCGATTTTGGCGGAAGCCACTCTGAGCTTTCTAGGGTTGGGAGTGTTGGCGCCGTTGCCTAGTTGGGGAGCGATGTTAAACGATGCGCGGAACCACCTGTTGGACGCGCCGCACATGGTGGTCTTTCCGGCGCTAGCGGTCTTGCTCGCGGTGCTGGCGTTCAATCTGCTGGGTGATGCGTGGCGCGATTGGCTCGACCCACGAACGCGCGCGCAAATGACGGCGCTCGATAGATCGCGATGAGACGACGCTCGGGTAGTCCCAGGCGGGCGGAAGCGACCGCCGGAGAGCGGCCGTGCCCGGGGGCTACTCGATCGCGTGGTATCTGCGCTTGTAGTAAGGCAGGCTATAGCCCTTGAACTTTTCCTGAGGATAGAGCTCCAGTTGGATTCTGTGCCATCCGTCGTCCGCGGAAGCTTTGAGGCGAGATTTGTGCAGGTTTTGCGTCCAACGGGGCTTGTACGTGAGAAGGTAGTGGTAGCGAACCGCGAGACCGATGGTGCGCACGATGCGAGGCAGGTCTTCCGGCTCTTTGGCTGTGAAAACACCACCACCGGACGCCTCGGTGATCGCCTTCAGGTTATGAGGCCCGCGCCGTTCTGCGGGACCGATGTAGTCCGTGTCGCCACCGAACGGCAAATTCGCGACCAGCGGGCCGGGCCCCTTCTTTTGGGGAAAGGGGGCGGTATGGCGCGGAGGGCCCGCCAGGAAAGCCGGTGGCTCAAAAAATGCCTGTGCGGACATGACCGCAAAGACCGGCATGTCGACCTCCTCGAGCAGCCTCTTGACGTCCACGAGCGAATAGCGACTGTGGTTATCGCCGCCATCGGAAATGATGATCATGGCTTGATGTTTGTTGGAGGCGTCGCGCCTGGCCCGGGTCGCGCCGTAATAAATGCCATCAAAAAGCGCTGTGCTGCCATTCGTGGGGATGAGCAGCTCAGGAAGTCGATGTTCCAAATCGTTGCGGTCCGCGGTAAAAGGCACCAGCGGACGCACCCGGGTGTCGATGCCCAGGACCGAGAATTCATCCGTATAACCCTGCTGGGGATCGGGAGGTTCGACCAGATCGAGAGCGGCTTGTTGAACGAAGGGAATCTTGTTGGTCATGCTCGAACTGACATCGGCGACGATCACGAACGAAACGGAGACGCGCTCCCGTTCGCAGTTAATGATGTTCTGCTCCTCACCGTCCTCTACGATGCGAAAGTCTTGCTTCCTGAGATTCGTGGCGACGCCGCCTCTTTCATCGAAGACCAGAACGGCTAGCTGTACTAACTCCGTGTTGGAAACGATCCGCAAGGGAACGCGCGTCTGGGTGAACGCGAAATGAGGCAAGAACAACAGAACCAGGTACACACCCGCACTCAGAATCAAAGAAACTGCGACCCATTTTTCCCGGTACATTTGTCCCCCCACCAGCCCGCACCCATTGGGGCGAAAAGTACTCTGCACCCCGACGAGTGTCAAGAGAGGTATTGCCGTAGGCGAGGATATTTTCGGCGGCAGACTCGCGTCGTTGCTCGAACGCACGCTGGCCAAAAGAAACTTCAGGACGGAACCACGAGCGAAGGACGGACCGGGTGGAAGAACGACGGAGGATCGCGATCGGAACAGAAGAAAGGCCTATGGGTTTGCGCCGAACCGAGATACAGGAATGCCTGTAACCGGCGGACATTTCTTGCTACCGGAAGGTGCTTAGGGGTTCCAAGGTGTTTTCGGGATGGCGGAGTCCTCTGGCGCGCCGACAGACTGTGGGCGCGGCGGGCGGGAGAGCCTCACCGCAGGAGGCGTAAATGTCATTTCTAGCTTGGATCGTTCTCGGGCTGATTGCGGGTTTCATCGCCAGCAAGATTGTGAATAAAACCGGCGAGGGAGTCGTGCTGGACATCATCTTGGGAATCGTCGGTGCTGTGGTTGGTGGATGGCTATTCAACACCTTTGGACACGTGGGCGTGACGGGCCTGAACCTGTACAGCATTCTCGTCGCGATCGTCGGAGCGATCATCGTACTGGTGATTTATCACGCGTTGGTTCGAACGAGCGCACGCGTGTAAAACGGCCGAAATTCCACGCTGTAAACCTGGGGCGCGAAGGATCCCGAGTGGGTTCACGCGCCTCAACGGGTTTTGTCTAGCTCTTGGCGAGCAAAACCGGAGCACCGCGACCGATCCCAAGGTTCTTTGAAGCGTTCCCTTTATTCACCGCGATTTCCAGGTACCCGCTGGAGCCCAGGAAAGCGACCGCTTCGCCGGCATTGCCGCTGGCAAAGGTGGAAACCAGGCGGTTGACCGGGTGTGCGCCGACCTGGAGTTTCACTTCGCCTTTTTCGGAGGCCTCGGCCGGCAGGTCTTCGGCGCGGAAATTAGTCATCAGATTCCCGAACGAATCGACCTTCAGAACCACGCCCTTCAGGGCACCGTCGGCTTCCTTCGGTTTGGGCAAAGCGAAACGCTTGAAATCGGTGATGTCCTCGCCCATGCTGCCGGGCTGCCAATGCTTCGAGAGCCATCCCGCGACAGGGGCGAAAACATCGCGGCCGTGGAACGTTTTGCTGACCGGTTGCAGGAAATAGTGTTCACTGGTGAGGTGGCGGACCAAGAAGTTCTGCTCCTTATCGAACACGCCGGAGAGGACGCCGTTATCCGGCGCGATGAAGTACTGATTTTGACCGCTAACGAGCAGCGGCCGGCGCTCGGTGCCAACCCCTGGATCGACAATGACCACGTGAATGGTGCGGGGAGGAAAGTAGGAATAGGCCGAGGCAATGGCCAGCGCACCGTCGAGCAGGTCGAACGGCGTGACCTGGTGCG
>Ga0306924_10007012_pt1 | contig 11263 bp, 12 predicted proteins | sample sta12Can44000111_FD_203756 | JGI IMG/M metagenome (GOLD analysis project Ga0306924, IMG submission 203756) | Lab enrichment of tropical soil microbial communities from Luquillo Experimental Forest, Puerto Rico - statanox.12C.anox.44.000.111 (v2)... | ecosystem: Environmental > Terrestrial >...
GGTGTACCGCACAGTGTGTTGTATTGACCGATGCCCAAGCCAGAGCTGCAATGACCGCGTATCCTCGCCGCGGTTCGCGTAGTAGTACCCGCAGGCATGCCGCAGCATGTGCATGTGCACCGGGAACGCAAACCCAGCCGCGTCGCCCGCACGCTCGACCATCTTGGCGAATCCCGACCTGGTGAAGGGCGCCCCGCGCTCGGTCACAAAGACTTGCCGGCCGTCGGGCCAATCCCGGCACAGCTGCCGCAACGCTCTGACTTCATCGCCGCTGAGGGGATGAGTTGACGGCACGCCGTTCTTTTTTCGGCTGATGTGGATCAGTCCGGCGCGGAGGTCCACCTGGTCCCAGCGCAGCTCGCACAATTCGGACACACGGAAGCCGTGGCGCGCGGTCATCCGGATCGCGAGCGCGTCGCGATGTCCGTAGCGTCCGCGTTTCTTTGCTGCCGTCGCAAGCGTTTCGACCTCGCCCGGCGTTAGATGCTCGCGCACACGGAGATCGGTGTTCTTTGGCCGACCGACGCGTTTGCCGTCCTTAGCGACTGTCCGCAAAACGAGGTTCGGGGCTCCTGGCATGTTTCTGTTCTTTCCGCTGTTTTCCTGGACGTGGGACCGACTAGCTGTCCGCACAACAGACCAAATGCGGACAGTAGACTACCCAAAATCGGCGGTTTGCTGGAAATCTTTGGGTCCGTGTGCCGATTCAGCATTTACTCCCGTGCTAGCTAAGCGTTTGCTGACTTGCCGGTATAAGCGGCCGGTTGCCGGCTGCGGGCCGCAGCAGAAATTTAGAATCAGCTTCAGCAGGCTCAATCGAGTGCGTTCCTGGTCCGCGCCCAAACCGGTTTACACCATCTCGATCAGCTCACGGCTGGCGCGCAGCAGGGCGTTGATTTCTCGCCTGAAGCCGATGGCCTGCGCCGTATACCGGCCATTGCGCAGGGCGTTTTGGTTGCCGACAGGAGCCCCACTGCCGCTTGCGCCACCGTGCATCCTACACCGGCGCTTCCCCCGCACTGCCGGCGACCGGCACGGCGTCCCGCTCCGGGTCCGGGCCCCACATCGGAATGCCTGGTTCATTGGTGATTCCTCGTGGCGCATGGGCTTGTTCCTGCGATTTCTGGGTGTCCCCTCCCCCGGAGTTGACCGCACCGACGATCGCCTGTCCGCCTTGGTGCACGTGGACGTGCTCGACGGTCACCTTCTGCTGGCCTTTACCTCTATGGTGATTGAGCGCCTCGAGTAGGACAGCGTAGGTGCGGGAAAGCTTGTTTGCCTGGCTCAAGCTCTCACGCCGGCCCTCAAATGTCTGCTCGGGGATCATCGCCCGTCGGTAGCACTCCATGGCAGCGTAATGTGACGCGAGGAGCTGAGCCGCGAGCATCCCTTCAAGCTCGTCTTTCGGCGTGATGCCGATCAGCGCGGCGATAGTTGCGCCACATTGCCGCTGACGAGCTTCTTTGTTGGAATTGCCGAGCCAAAGCGTCTGAACCGCCTGATTCGCGAGAAAGTGATTCCATTTGTCCGATGGTGATCCGCCGATTCGTTTCAACGCGCCCCGGTAGTCATCGGAATCATCGACCGCGCCGATCGTAGGCTGAGCATCGGCTTTTTTACCCCTCATGATGCCCCCCCGATCCGTGGGCTCGATCTCAAGCATTTCTAACCCGACAATTCGCTGAGCTCGTTCGAAAATAGCATCAGAAGGGGGGTGCCATGATACTTGGTTGCCGCTTCTGCGATCCGATAACAGACGCCATCATCCCCATATCCGTCACAGCAAAATTTACAACCTGAAGTACCAGTTGACAATTCTCGAAGGCGACCAGTACCTCAAAAAAACACCAGACTCCCGAATTTGCCAGTGGTGCGGGAAGGAGTTCGATCCGCGTTGCGACGGCGGCAAGCCACAGGTGTTCTGCCGACCGGCCTGTCGCCGGCAGGCGCAAGGCCAGGGTGTCTGGGCCTTTCGAGCATTAAAAAGTTGGCGAGAACAAATATAAGTTGCTGATTTGGTGGGGTTGGTGGGGTTGGTGGGGTAAAATACCCGATCATGCGCGTGCGTGCGTACACACGCGCGCGACGCTGGATAAAACAACCCCACCAACCCCACCACATTCATGGTCCCTGCGGTTTGTCCGGCACCACGACTTTCCAGCTGTTGGAGTCGGCATGCGAGCCGTGTTTCTCAAACCGTAAGTTATTGATGATCATGCCGGTTTTTTTATCGATCCACTGTCCCAGGAGGACTGTGTTGGGCTTCCCCTGGCGCTCGCCGGCGATCTCGGTCATTGCAGCGAGCAGGGCCTTGCCTAGTTCGTGGCGCGACTCGTTCTTGGGGTCATAGATCCGAGCCTCTTCGATAACGCGGCTGATCGAAGCGTCTTCGTTCCCTTTGAACGCGCGCCACGCGGTCAAGAGGGCGCCATGCTTTTGCCTCTCGGGATCGGCATCGCGGATGGTTTTCTGGGTGAGGCAGGGATCGGGCTCGCCGAGCCATACCAAGGTTGCGCGCGGCCAGTCCGACCAATCGTCGAACGAGCCGAGCGGGGCGAACTTGGTCAGGGGCTGCCCGTTGATGTCTTTGTCCTTTGGCCGCCCGGCGACGTGATAGGCGCGCAGCAAGGTTAGGGCAGCAACCACCATCTGCGGCCGGGTCTTGGCGACAAGCGCCAGCGGCTCGAACTCGAAATCGAGGGTCTCGGGATGCTCGCAGAGGGGATCGATCCGACATTTGAGACAGCGCCGGATCACTTCGCCCGAGAACACGAGATTTACGCCATTGGCAATAAACAGCGCCGTGTTTTCGACGACGATATCTTTGAGCGTGCCGAAATTGCGGATGGCTACCGACGGCTCACTGAGCGCCTACGACAAGAGCCCGCCGCCGACCGGCACGGTGCAATTGTCGAACCCGATGATCTGCTCGCCGCGGATCAGCGCGGTCGCAGCGCGTTTCTCGAACTCCTTGGTGTCCGTGGTTTCGGCGACCGGGTGCACGGTGCGCCCCATGACGGTAATGGCGACGACATTGCCGAGCTTCGACCTGCCGGCACCGGCGACGGGCGAGTCGAAGCCGTGCAGCGGTGCGGTTGCCAGCGATCCCCGGATAAGACCGGTCAGGATTGCCGAGAGGACGACCGAGCGGCTGGCTGACCGCGCGGGTTGCTTGGGATCGTCCGGAACAAAGGGAAACTTTGCGATCGGCTTTTTCAGGGTCGCGAGTGCGTCGGCGACCTCGTCGCGGGTCGGCTCTTGCGGGATCGGTGGAAAGTCGATGCCGCAGGGATCGTAATAGAGCTTGGTTTCCGGGTCGTAGCCGGGTGTATCGAGGATCGAGCCGTCGCGGCGCAGGGTTGGCGTCGAGATGACGGCTCGCAGCCGCCTGAGATGGCGGCGGCCCCGGCGCTGAAGGTAGGCTTTGGCGACCTCGAAAGGGCAGTCGATCGAGAGCCATTTTCCGTCTTTCTCGCGTTTGCCAAAGTCGACATGGCGCGTCCAATGGTCGGCGAGGTGAGCCTCGCGATAGGCGAAAACGACGCGGCGACGGTTGACGACGAGCTGGTTGGCGGGCGGATCTTCGAGTGCCGTATAGCTGGGTTGGGTATTGTGCTCGAAAATGTTGTCATCGTGTTTGATCAATGCCTTTTCGGCTTGGTCGATGATCCAAGGCAGCGCGCCGGGCATGACCTCGACTTGCTCGCGCGGCTGCGGGTCGTGCCCATTGCCGATGGCGGCTGCTCCTCCCTTCTCTTCCGCTTCCTGTCTGAGCTTCGCGCGAGCGAAACGGAGAAATTCCTCCTTCTGCTGCTGCTCGGTGGTTGTCATGCGGCACCTCTGAGCCCGCTCTCGATGGTTCTTCGGACCTCGATAAGCGGCAGGCCGATATCGAGGGCGACGGCTTCCAGCTGCCGTGCCGCCGCTTGGGTGTCGCGGCCACGCTCCACCAGCCGGCGGCAAGCCCAGAACAAGGCTTTGTTGCGGTTGCCGCGGGCCGCGGTCTCGACGGTGCGGACGAGCCCGGCAATGCTGGTGCTGGGCTGTTTGGCAGTCGAAGAACGTCGAGCGGCGGCCGCTGCTCGTGACGGTGGTTGTTGCTGCGCGTCGGGCCCCTGGTGCTCGGGCGGCTCATCCAAAGGCGGTAGCTCGACTTCGGCGTTGCCCGGCACGAGATCGATCCGCATCGGCAGCGGGTCGTATGCACCTTCAGAAAGCGGGGGGCCGCGGTGTAGATCATCTGCCCGGCGCTGAAGAGCGAGTCGTCGACGGGGGCCAGCCGAAACCGCTCCTTGAGCTCGTGGCCAGAGGCAGGCCGGCTCAACCAGCACCAAAGCCAGAGCCTGATGCCCGGCTTTAAACCGTGACCGGCCGTGCCCTGGACAACAAAGGCGGCGTCCCGAAAAGCGCGCGGCAGACGCTCGATTGCGACGGCGGCACAGCCGATCAGATTGGTAACATCGATCCAATCGGGCAGCGGGAGGCTGTCGACGTCGAGTGCGAGCCAGCGCCGGGGGACATCGACAAGCGGCGTCGATAAACCGCCTGCGCCCGAGCACAAAAGTCTTGATCCGCTCGGCATTCATCAACTCGTAAAGCGTGGTGATCGGGATGCCGGTGCGGTGATCGACAGCGAGATCAGGTCGTCCGGCAGCGCCTCGTCGGGTGGCGGTGAGGGCATTTCGATTGCCTCCTGCTGTGGACTAGTCCCGTGGAGGCGACGTTAGTTACCCACCAATGCGTGGCAATCCCCCTCAGTTAACTGGTTAACCGAGGGGCTGAACCGGTTCTCTGACGCGGTTAGTTATCTGCCTGATCTGTATTGGCTAATGTACATTGCGCCGGAAGCTAACCGTGAACCGGGATAGCGCTGCTCCGGTTACACCGGTTGACTGACGCGGTACTGCAGTAGTTGCGGCAGTCAGCCTTTGCTGCCGAGCCCGCCACGGTTCAGCGTTACACCCGGCCTGCTGTAGAAGAGGTTCTTCAAAGCAGTGTCGCCAAACCCGACCGTTCCCTTTAGCTGCTTGTAGTTATCATCGCGGAACCGCCACAGGCCACGCGCGGAAGACTTTTTGCGGCTTGCTGGCGAGGTATTTGTCGATGAGTTGGGCGGGTGTCTGAGGTGGGGGTTCGGTCGCGAACGGCTCAGGCGTTTGCCCATGGGCTGCATAAAACTCTTTCAGTACCCAGCGTAGCCACGAATTGAGTTCCAGGATCTTGTTGGCGGGCACGGCCCAGGCGGCCTCATCGAACCCCTGCAGCGGAGTATCGAAGGCAAAGCTGAAGGCGTAGGGCAGTGGCTGCTCCGTTGCCCGCTGCGCCCGCTCGCTGTTTTCGTTCCCGCGCTCGGTGCCAAAATCCGCAGCCCATAGCTGCAGCGCCTCCTCACCGGCATCGGGGCCGACGATGGCAATGCCCAGCATGTGCTGGATGCTGAGGGCGATGCCGGTGGCGTTGACCCAGCCCTTGAGATCGAAACCCAGAGCGAAGCGCTTGAATTCTTTGAAACGCTCGACTGGGAGCGGCTGCGGAGATAGGATCGGCACGCTGAAGGTCCTTTGCACGGGACAAAATTCGGCTCGACCCCGCGGCTGCCGCAAGCAGCCGCGGGGTCACCTTCGGCATGTTACGCCGATTGCCGCACGAGCGGGATTACCTTGCCTTCGGGCGCAGGCTCAGTGACGAATTTCGCCCAGCGCGTTAGCAATTCACGGCGCTCATCCAAAAGGTCGTGCTCGTCGCGGTCGTAGGCTTTCTGGGTCTTGCTGCCCTCGTAATGGGCGAGCGTCAATTCCAGGACCTCGCGGCGATAGCCGTGCTGTTTGCCCCAGCCGCGCAGCGTGGTTCTAAACCCGTGCACATCGACCTTTCCAGCATAGTCGAGCTTCGCCAAAGTGCGGCGCATCAACATTGCGCTGACCGGCTTGGCGAGGCGGTCCTTGCGCTGTGAGGCGAACAGCAGCGGACTGGCTGGTAATTTGCGCAATTCGTCGCGTACCGCGATGGCGGCGTCGCTGAGCGGCACCCGGTGCCGTACGCCGCCTTTCATCCGCCCGGCTTCGATGACCCACGTTTTTTCGTCTTTGAACTCAACCCACGGCGCTCTGAGCACCTCATTGGGGCGGCAACCGGTCAGGATCGTGAGCCGCAACGCCAGTGCCCCGAGGCTGCCATCGGCAACAAGTTGGGTCCACAACGCCGGTACGTCGGCACAGGCCATCGCCTTCATGTGCACGACCCGGTGGATCTTGCCCGGTTTTGCCAACCGGTGTTCCAAATTGCTGCGCCACAGTGCCGGGTTGGGCTGGTTTTTTGGGCGGGCACCGACCGATTGGGCGTAATCGAGCACCCGTTCGATGCGGCCCCGGATATCGCTCGCGGTCTTCGTCTTGACCTGCCAGATCGGCTCCAGCGCTTTGTGCACGAGATCGGCATCGATCAGCGCGCAATCGATGGCACCAAACACCGGGAAGGTGTAATCCCTCAGTGACTGTAGCCACGCAGTGCGATGCTTGGCGTTCTTCCACTCGGCTTCGTGTACGCCGACAAAATGTTCGGTAGCCTTGGCAAAGGTCAGGCGCTTGATGCCAGCGACCTTGTCGCTCTGTTGCTGATTGCGGCGCTCAGCGATCGGGTCGCGTCCATCAGCGAGTGCCCTCAGCAGCGCGTCCCGCTTCTCGCGGGTTTCGGCGAGCCCGACCTCGGGATAGGGACCTAGCCCGTAATCCTTGCGGTTCTTGCGGCAGATCCAAGTCGCGTTGCCATCTCGCAGGCGCAGATAGAGGTTTCTTCCATCGCCAAAAAAGCCGTCCTTGCCCGCCTTCACGGTCGTTTTGATACGGCGCACGGTGAGTTTGCCGCTCAGGCGGCGGCGGATTGGTCGCGAGCTTTTCGCCAGGGCTTCGAGCCGGGCTAGCTCGGCCTTCGTTTTGGCGATTTGCTCGGCTAGGGTTAATTCAGTCATCGTCGCAAACTCCGTTTTTGCGGTGGTGATCAGGGACGGTGCCGGGGTCTGAACCCGATACCGTCCCGCCCTATATGGATACTTACCCACACCGGAGCAAGCTTTGAGCCCAATCTTTAGCCCAACCCAGGGACGTGGGTTTCAGCCGAAGACAGCCGAAGGCAGCCAAACGATAAACCGCACTATCGTACGATAAACGAAGGAATTTTCAGAGACAGTCAAAGACAGTAAAACACGATGTTCGCGGAGGCCTTGTCCTCGATCAACACGACATCAGCCTCGAACGCCGCGCACTGCTCGCACACCGCGCGCTTCAATTCGGGGTACTCCATGCGCCGGCGCAGCACATGCAACAGGTAGAGGTTCTTGCCTTTGATCCCCCAGCTCGTGCAGACGCTGAAATCGGTGAGCTCGGAGGCCTTGTTGGCGGTGTCCCAGCTCTGTACGATATGATCGAATTTCTCGGGCTGCTCGCTCGCCGCGTAGCTCTTGAACCACGCCGCCTTGACCATGCCGCCGCCCAATGGCGACGGCGCCTGCTGGTATTGGCCGGCAAAATTGTATTCACCGATCGTGCGGCGAAGCTGTTCCAGCATCTCGGGCGGCTCGCGCTCGGGGTGCAACGCCTCGCCCGCTTTGCGGCCAAAGACCTGCCGCCCGAACACGGTCTCGACCCGGTGCCGCTCGTCCTCCTCGGCAATCGCCGGCAGGCGCACGACCTCCCACTCCTCCTGCGCCAGCACATGGCCGGCGAGGTCGTCCTCGTGCAGCCGGTGCATGATCAGCACTCTTGCACGGTTGTTTGCTTGAAGAAGCTGCCGAGCCGTAAAAACAGAAGTGAGATCAACGCGTTGCGAGGCCGTTCCGTTGACCACCGGAGGCTTTTCGGGGTTTCGACCTGACCCACGGAAAACCGAGCATTTCCGTCACGTTCCGCGGAGCAACGGTTTTTTCTTGGCTCACACATTGGCCCATAGATAGTCTCGCTCCGTTCTCTATTTGGTCGGGGCAAGCCGATGTCTGCGGGAAAGGGGAGGAGCACGGGCCCGCGATCGCGCGCGGACGAGATCCGCCGTGAAGCGGACCGGCTGACCGAGGCCGAACGCGCGTTGCTGATCAAAGAGCAACATGCGCTGATCAAGGCGAGGTTGATCGAGAAGACCGGCCGCCGGGACGGGCTCGAAGCCCGCACGATCAGACGAGCGTTGAACGATCCCGAGCTGCCGCGCCGCACCACCAAGCGCGAGCTGCGCGACTTGCTGCAAGAGCTGCTGGATGATCCCGACAGCAATATCGTGATCGACGGCGGCGAATTCTAATTTGGCCGATTTGGACCGAACTTGTCAGTTTGCAACCGCGTTTCTGTGTGAATAATCGGGCGCCTCCGTTGAACCAGGAGGCCACTATGACAACCCCGCAAACTTCAGTCCCCGTCTCGCCCTTTGGCGTCAAGCTGACCGGCAGGTCCGCGCTCGCGCGCTACTGGTTTGGCAGCGACAGCGCAGAAAACCGCCGCCGCATTACCGGGCTCTTGCACGAGGTCCGCCCGGAGAACCGCCTGCCGCACGGCATGGAAGGCGACGGCCGAACCCCGTTTTCCTATACCGGCTGGCTTGACGAATTCGCCCTTTCCCGCCGCCAGGCCGCTGCGGCTGCACCCTCCCCAAAATGAAAACCCGCTCGGCCGTCCGGGGGAGAACGACGCGAGCGGGGGAGACGCTTTGACTGTGGAAGTCGGCGGCTGATTTAACACGCCCGACCCGTAGGATCAACCCCGGCGGCCCCTTTCGAGGAGCTGCCCAATGTCAAAATCAACCCGACCTCCCCGAGGCCCCGGCAATGGCCGTCCGCCCCGAGCTCGCGCTCGCAACGCCGGCAAGCGCATCCCGCGGACACCCGACGAACGGCGCGCGATCGAGAGACTTAGCGAATTGAGCGCTGCTCGGATCAGGCAACCGGCCGACCCGATCGAGACTGCACCAGTCGAGACCCCGCTCGACCCGGTAGCGGTGATGCTGCGCGCAGTAACCGGCAAAGACGTGGGGTTTCAGATTGTCGCCGAGGTCGAGCCGGCGGCCGCCTGGCGCGTCGTCTGGGCGCGCTGGACAGTGGTCGATCATGACTGGATCGGCAAGGTAGGCGCCAAGCCCGGGGCCCGGCCGGTTTTGCGCCGCCCGCCGCCGCTGCGCCAGTCGGAAGATTTCGCCGACGAGGCCGCCGCCCGGCATTTGGCCGATTGGCTGCGCGAGCGCGACGGCGACGAGATCGCGGTTTGTGTCGTGCCGATCAGCGCAACGGCACCGCCCAAAGCCGAACAACCGCTATTGGGCGACTGGCCGATCGAAAAGCGCACGCGCAAAGATTGGTTTCGCTAATGCCGATCAGGATTGCCGGCATGCACCGCCAATGCGAGACCCGCGAGGCCTTTGCCTGCGGCGAGCTGGGCGCGTTCTGGTACAGCGACGGCATGCTGTTGAAGCCGGCCGAACCGGATCCGCTGGGCGACGCGGTCAGCGGTTTTTGTAGGCGCACCCGCGACCGCGACTGCATATCGCTGTCGGACGGCCCCGTGCCCTATGTCGAGCTGCTCGACATTATCGCGCAGTGCGCCGCCGACCCCGTCATTCGATCCGAGGCCCGCCGGCTGCGCCGCCTTGTGCTGCGCGAGGCGCGGCGCAACCGCATCCCCGATGCCCTGCACCGAATCGAATGCGAGATCCGGCTGGCGTATTGGGGAGACCTGTGACCTGGCGCACTGTCGGCGCGGTCCTCGCCAGTGTCGGCGCGGTCGAGGCGATCGCCGATCAATGCTGGTTCGCTGATCACCCGGACCGCCGCTATCGACCGCGCCCCAGCTGGGCTGTGCGGCGCAGTGGCAGTGTCCTACTGTGGGCGCCGTGCCCTTCCGCGCCTGCCGTCTGGGGCGACAGCGAGCGCGCTGCCGAGCGCGCCTGGTGGGAAGCCGTCTATCCGACCATCCCCGCGGAGCCCGCGTCAAGCTCGCCAAAGAGGCGCGGGGAAAGAGGGGGAAACGATGATCGATCCTTTTAATGCCCATGATGACGAACCGCGCTGGCTCTGCTGGCGTCAGGAGATCCGCGCCGACAAGCCGACCAAGGTTCCCTATTCGGCCCGCACCGGCCGCTATGCCAGTGCGACCGATCCGTTGACCTGGTCAAACCGGCTGACGGCCGAAGGCTATATCTTTCAGAACCTGAAACTCAGCTCGGAGACCCTTCGCCCGCAATCCTCTGCAGCGCCCGCCCATGCGCATCCCTGTCGCGCTGGGCACTGCACCGGCAAGCTCGACCTTGTGCATAAGTCCCTGCTGCTGGCGGCTCTCCGGAGAAAATTTCGCGATAGCTTTGCCAGGGGGGGCATCTCGAAAATTTCCGATCGCCGCCGGGACGGGATCGCGCAGTCAATTTTTTATGTGTGCGTTTCGCGAAAACCGGCCAGGATGGGGCTCGCCATGCCACGCCGTCCCAAACCTGTCGACCTGCATCACCTCGAGGGAACCTACCAGCGTGTTCGCCACGATCGCCGTGCGGTCGAGCCCGAGGCCCCGGCCGATCTCGCTGAGCTCAGGGCGCCGAAGTGGCTGACCGAGCGCCAGCGCGCGATCTGGGCCGACGTTGTCAAGCGGGCGCCGCGCGGCATCTTGCGGGCGATCGATCGCGAGCTCGTCGCCGCTTATTGCGAACTTGTCGACAGGCACCAGCGCGCCGCCGAGGCCCAGGCCCGACTCGATGCCGGCGAGGGGCTGCCACTGTTGGTCCCGGGCGCCGCCGGGCTGATGCAGTCGCCGTATTTGAGGGTTATGAGTCAGGCCGTGCTGCTGATGGTGCGCATCCAGAGCGAACTCGGTTTCTCACCGGCCGGGCGGGCCGGGCTCGGGTCACCCAAGTCCCCGGCCACGGATAAGGACAACACCTGGTCGGTCTTGCGCCGCTTTCCGGTGATTCGACGGCGGCAAAGCGTAAGAGCTGCCAGCGAGACTTAGAGCCTGACGCAAAAGTTTGTTGGCCTGTGCCGGAGCGCGTGATTCACGGCCACAGGGCTCACGCCGATGGCGATGTGGACCGAGCAGGACCGTCGGATTTATCGCCAGGAGGTCCGCAAAGCATACACACCGGTCCTTCGCATAAATGCACCCGGATGACCAGGTTGCGCGGTTAGATGGTGTATCGCGGCGGCTGCGATTCAGCCTTGGATGCTGAGTGTGCAGCCCCTTCTGCGACGATGAGTGGATCGAGGTCGGTTCGACCTCGAGCATCGAGGAAGGAGCGATGAGAT
>Ga0306924_10007016_pt1 | contig 11260 bp, 8 predicted proteins | sample sta12Can44000111_FD_203756 | JGI IMG/M metagenome (GOLD analysis project Ga0306924, IMG submission 203756) | Lab enrichment of tropical soil microbial communities from Luquillo Experimental Forest, Puerto Rico - statanox.12C.anox.44.000.111 (v2)... | ecosystem: Environmental > Terrestrial > Soil...
CCGCCTCGTTTTCGGCATCGACCGAGGAGAGAGCCTCGTCGAGGATTAGGATCGGCGCATCGCGCAGCAAGGCGCGGGCGATCGCCAGGCGCTGGCGCTGCCCGCCGGACAGGGTGATCCCGCGCTCGCCGATCATCGTGGTGTAGCCCTGCGGCAAGGCGGTGATGAACTCGTGGGCGTTGGCGTCGCGCGCGGCGGCTTCTATCTCCTCCCGTTCCGCCTCGGGTTTGCCGAGCCGTAGATTCTCCTCGACCGTGCCATAGAACAGATACGTGTCCTGGTGGACGACGGCGATCATCCGCCGGAGCGCCTCGAGGTCGAGCGTCTTCAGATCGTGGCCGCCGATCCGCACCGTACCGCGTTGCGGGTCGAAGAGGCGTAACAGCAGACGCGCGATCGAGGATTTGCCCGAGCCGCTAGGACCGACAATGCCGATCTTCGCGCCGGCGGCGACGGTAAAGGAGAGCCCGTCATGAGCAGCACCCCGTCCGCCCGGATAAGCGAAATAGACATCCTCGAACGCGATAGTCGGGAGCAGCCCCCTCCCTAACCCTCCCCCGCTTGCGGGGGAGGGAAGGGTGGGAGTGTGCGCCGGAACCAACGGTTCGGCGGCGAAGAGCGCATTGATGCCGACGGCAGCGGATTGTCCGAGGATTCCCTGATGCAGCACCATGCGCAGATCGCGCAATGGCCGGAACACCTCGGTTCCGGCCATCAGCACGATCAGCAGCGCCTGGATGCTCATCAGCCCGTGCGACACCCGCCAGGCGGCGAGTGACAGCGCTGCGGCAGCACCGATCGCCACCCCGCAATCGGTGATGCCGCGGGTCATCACCCCGATCGAGATCACCCTTAGCGAGCTGTTGCACAGCTCTCGCGCCCGGTCGGCGAGCCGCCGACCATAAGCCCCGCTCTGTCCAAACGCCTTCAGTGTCGGCAGGCCCTGGACACCGTCGAGGAACTCCGAGCCAAAGGATTTGAGGGCCCCCTGGCGCCCGTGGCTGGAGCGGCGCTCGACGTGGAGAAACACAGTCGGCGCGATCAACGTCACGAGGGCGAAGATCAGCATCACCGTCGCCACCGGCACATCCCAGAAGGCGATGAAGACAAAGATCGCGACCGGCGTCAGTGCCGCGATCGTGACTTGCGGCACGTACTGGCCGAAGAACGTCTGCAACTGCTCGACACCGTCGACGATCGACAGCATGACGCCGCCGGTGCGTTCGCCGGCGAACCACGCCGGGCCCAGCGCCGCGATCTTGTCATAGAGGCGGCCACGCAGATCTTCCTGCACTCGCGCAGCGGTGCGGTGGGAGATCATCGCGCGATGATGGTCGACGATCCCGCGCAAGGCGACCGCAGCGGCCACTCCAAGCGCCGGGATTGCTATTGTGACAAAGCCGGCGCCGTTGAATACGCGCGACAGCAAAACTCCGAGGATCGCAAAACGCGCGATCCCGACTACCGAGGCGACGAGACCCAGCAGGACAGCTAGCGCGATCCACCCGCGCAGCCCGCGCGTCAGCTGCCAGAGGCGTGGGTCGAAGTACATCAGTGCTTCCCGGTCAACAAGCGAACTCCAACTCGGCTATCATACCGAGAATAGCGTCGCGCCTGTAGATCTTCGAGGTCGAGTTCCGCCATGACGATGCAGAGTGTAGGGCGGAAAAGCCTTCAGCCCTCGCTTGCGACGCGAAGGCGGGGGCAGCGCATTCCGCCAATCCGGCGCTTTCATCCGTCGCCTCTGCATCAGGGCCATCCCAACCCTCGTCCAAGAAACCACCTGCCTCGGTGGCACCCATAGGGGACGTCAGGCGGGAAGCCGATTCGGGACCTAGCCGAAATGAGCCACTTGCGCGCCCCACAGATCCGAAGCCGCAGCGACACTTCTCCGCCGACGCTTTCGCATTACCTGGATGCCTGATTATCATTCGCGAGCTTAAGGAAGCTGGGTGAGTTATTGCAGCGGCATATTGGCCTAGGACCCAACAACCCGCATTGGGAGCCGGCGATCGGCGCTCCGGTCGCGATCCGGGTCAGCCCGCGGGCGCGGCGGGTCGGACTCCGGATCAATGCGGCCGAACGCACGGTCGAGCTCGTTCTGCCGCGCGGCGTATCGCCAAGCACCGGTCTGCGCTTTCTCGCGGCGAAGCGCGGATGGATCGAGGCTCGCCTCGAAGCCTTGCCGCAACAAGTGCCTTTTGTAGAAGGTGCCGTCGTGCCGGTGCTCGGGGTGTCCCATCGGATCCGCTGCGACTTCGACCCTGTGGCGCCGCTGGTCAGGATTATCGACGGCGAAATCCGAGTGCGCAGCGATCCGCTGCGTCTGGCAGGCCGGGTCCGTGCTCATCTGGTTGCAAGGGCACAGGCCGAAATCTCTCTTCGCGCGCATCGACTGGCGGCGCGCATCGGGCGCGAAGTTGCGCGGGTCAGTGTCCGCGATACGAAGAGCCGGTGGGGCAGCTGCTCGGGACAGGGAAACCTCTCTTTCAGCTGGCGATTGATTTTCGCCCCCGAGCCCGTGCTCGAGTATGTGGTCGCGCACGAGGTGTCGCATCTCGCCGAGATGAATCACGGGCCGCGCTTTTGGCGTCTGGTGGAGAGCCTAACCCCGAATATTGGGGCGCCGCGAAAGTGGCTGAAGCGTCACCGCAACCAGCTGCTTTCCTATGGTTGAGGGACACAAGTCATGGCGCAAAACCCGGGATACACGGTCAAATCGGTCGAGCCGGTAGCGGTCGGCAGCGACGTACAGGCGCGCCTTTTCACCTTGGCGCCGGGCGAGACGATCCCCTGGCACTTCCACAGTGCGGTGACCGATTGGTATTTTGTGCTCGAGGGCACGCTGTCGATCCAAACCCGAGCCCCGGCCGACCGCCGTGAGCTCGCCGTCGGCGAGACCTATCACATAGGACGGAAAACCGCCCATTTGATTTCCAACTGTTCCGAGGCCGATACCCGTTTCCTGTTGGTGCAAGGCGTCGGTCCGTACGATTTTCTCAAAATGGGCGGCTAATTTACTCTCGACTACAAACCCGCAGAATGCTCTGCGAGATCGCGCATTGTCGACTTGAATTCCGAAGGTCCACGCGGCTGCGTCAAAAAATGACGCATATCGTCGTCTGGAAAAATTCACGCCTTGCAGTTGACTGAAACCCGCCGCCTGACTATGGGTCGGGCCGATCACGGCATCGGCGATCGTCGCCACCATTACCGACCCTTTTCAGTTCCACTCCGCTCGGCACCTTGCGGCCTGGATCGGACTGGTGCCCAGACAGCACAGCAGCGGCGGCAAACAGCGCCAAGGGGGATCTCCAAACAGGGTGATCGCTACCTGCCCGATTACTCGTGCTGGGTGCGACCGCGGTGATCCGGCATTCGCGAAGCAAATCCACAGCAGAGGCTGGCTGGCTCAAAAGCCTGCTCGAACGCCAGCCCGCACGGCTCGTCTCGGTGGCACAGGCTAACAAAATGGCGCGGATCGTATGGGCTTTGCTGGTGCGTGGAGAAGCCTATCGCATGCCGGCAGCGGTCCCAGGTGGCGCGGCCTGAAGCCGAAGGAACCCCCATCAGCAGTTGCCACCGCTGACGGGGTGATGAGGGCGATGGTGGCGTGATAGCGAACCGGTCGAACCCGGGGCTTGGAAGAACCCGTCAAGTGTTATGCGCCATTCCAGCGCGTAAATCTGTTTGGGAGCTAGGCTGCGGATTGCATCAGGGCCAGCGCTCACAGGGCCGCGCAACGTAGGCCGGACACATGACCGCACCCGACCGCGGGGCACATACCAAATCGCCCTTGCTTCGACGGGGTCGTCCACACATGACGCTTGGTACCCGCGCCGAGAGTCGGCTCTGAGTGGTGAGCGGTCCTTCGCCTCGACACATCTGGGTGGCAGGGTTGCGCTTAATTCCGAACGCTCGCCGAGGTCGGGTGCCGCGGATAGGTTCGACGACATAGCAGACCGTCGACGCGACGGGCACATCGTTCGGGATGTCCCAGCAGCGGCGGTCGGGTCGAAGAGTGTGCCGGTTCTCTTAGGGGTCAGCGTAGGTTAGGCTCAACGTAAAAACAACCGCGGGGATCAAGGATGCGACGACGCGAGTTCATCACGCTGTTCGCCGGCACAACCACGTGGCCAATTGCTGGGAGGGGGCAGTCTAGTATTCCCGTCATCGGCTTTATCAATGGATCATCGGCTACGGCCTACGCCGCATATGTGCAAGCATTCGTCCGCGGACTTGCAGAAACCGGCTATACGGTCGGCGAAAATGTCGCGATCGAATATCGCTGGGCTGACGGCCACTATGATCGCATCCCCGATATGGTCGACGACCTTGTGCGTCGCCGGGTAACCGTCCTCGCTCCGAACACGCCGGCAGCACACGCTGCAAAGGGCGCCGCTGGTAATATTCCGGTTGTCTTCTTTACTGGCGAGGATCCAGTCGCGAGCGGCCTTGTCGCGAGCTTGAACCGTCCCGGCGGCAACGCCACCGGCGTGACCTCGCTCTTTGGAGAACTAGCGACAAAACAGGTCGGGCTTTTGCGCGATCTGGTGCCTGGCGCGATGTTGATCGGCTTTCTCGTCAACCCACGCAATCCGATCACCGATCGGAATGTGCGGGATGCGCTCGATGCCGCGCAAAAGCTTGGCGAGAAGATTGAGATCGTCCATGCGAGCAGCGAAGCCGACATCGATGCCGCGTTCGAGACGCTGCGCGGCATGCGCGCTAGCGCGCTGCTCGTGCAGCCTGATGCTTTTCTCAACAACAAGCGGATCGTAGCGCTTGCCGCGCGTGATGCGCTGCCCGCCATGTATCAGGACCGTGAGCTGGTCGCTGCGGGTGGGTTGATGAGCTACGGAACCGGTATTGCCGACCTGTACCGCCAGATGGGCGTTTATGCTGGCAAGGTTCTCAATGGCGCACGACCGGCGGAGTTGCCGGTGTGGCAGCCCATCAAATTCGAAATGGCGATTAATCTGCAAACGGCCAAGGCGCTCGGTCTGAACCTCTCGAACAACTTGCTGTCGCTTGCTGACGAGGTGATCGAATAGGCCGCAACTCCGCCTCGGGTCAATGACGAACCAGGCGTTTCCGAAGGTCGGCTTTCCCAACTACCGAGGACCGGCGACTGTTCGAACCAATGACTGCAATGGGCATCAGCGCTCGAGCTGCTCAGCGGCAAGAGCGGCCTCTTTGGGTTGGTTTGAGCCGTTGGCTCGGGGTCGAGGGGCGGTCGATTATCTCGACGGTCTGCGAATGGCTTCACCAGGTGGTGAGCGGTCCTTCGCCCGGAACGCCGACGACACTCAACTCGCCACGGCGAGCGCAATCCGTGCAAACGAACCTCGACCCCATGCGCGGGCGGTGATGACTGCGTCAAAGCCGAGGCTGCGGCCAAACCTGTGGACCGCGAAGATCAGCATCAAAAGCACGAGAAAAAAATAAGTCCATGGCCAATTGTAATAGTCGTTGTAAAGGCCGAGCCAAAGATTCAGGGCCTGCAGCGCGCCGATGACCCCCCAAAGCCTAACAAACAGGCCGAGAATGAGGGACACCGCGGTCAGCACTTCCAGGCCGTAGACAATCGGCGCGAATACATAGAAATGCGGCAGGACGATATCGTTGACGAAATCAGCCTGGACCCGCAACCCAGCCGTTTTGCCGAGCCGGATCATCCAAAAGGCAAGGCCCGTCTCGCCAAAAGGCTGGCCAGGCTCGTCGGTATACGACGGCGGCAGTTTCCAAAGGGTCGCCTGCCACCACATCGCTCCGATCGACACTCGAAACACGAGGTTCCAGACGTTTTGAAAACTCCGCTGGCCGGGGATCGCGACAAAGGCATAAATCGCCACGGCGATGCCGCCGGCGAGCAATAGCCAGAACACCGGGGTCGGCCAGCCGGGCTTCTGCAGAAAATTGACGACATCGATGAGCGGATTGTCCATGCTCCTGTTCCCCTCCGGGCCTCCGTAAATGGCGCCAGGCGCTGGCCCGCGCCATCGACGACGGTCGGATCGACTTGGCGCTCGGTTACGCTTTCGCCGTGATTGCGATCGCGTAGGATTGCAAGCCGGCGATCACCCCGGTCCCGCTGCTTGGCTCGCTTGCCGCCAGCCACGCGCTGCCGCGGCGATGACGGCGAGTGCCGCAGCGCTGCCGTCGGCTTCGCCCTTTTCGAAATCGCCGCTCTCGACCGCCATCCGATTGGTGACATGCGCGGAGCACAGCACCGCCTTTCGCCGCGCCGCGGCAAAGGCGTAAAGCGCGGCCGCCTCCATCTCGACCGCGAGAATGCCGCGGGCGCGCGCTTGGCGAATCGCCGCCTCAGTCTCGCGAAAAGGCGCGTCGGTCGTCCATGCGGCACCACGATAGATCCGCTGCGCGCCACCCTTCAGCTTCTCTAGCGCGGCAGCCGCGAGCGCGAGGTCGGCAGCGGCAAATTCGGACGGCGGCAGGTAGTGATAGCTCGTGCCCTCGTCGCGCAAAGCGCGATCGATCAGCACGAAATACGGCGTTTCTCCTTGCTCCAGAATCTGCCCGGCCGAGGTCACGCTGACGAGAAACTGGCAGCCGCAGGCAAACAGTTGTTCCGCGAGCAGCACCGCAAAGGCTGCGCCGACGGCACAGCCGATTATGCCAAAACCCTCGCCTTCGTGGTCGAACGCGAAAAGCTCGGTATGATAGCAGGCCCAGCTGCGCAAGCGCTGGGCGTGACCTGACCGCCGCAGCCTCCGTAGAATGTCGCCGTCGGGATCGAGCACGCAGATTTCGGGTACCGAAACCGCGGCGAGCCCTTTCTGACGGCGCGCTTCGCGCAAGAGATTCGATGGCGTAAACACCGACGCCGCCGCGTAATCCTTGTCGGCAAGGATCGGTGGTAGCCGATCAGGATCGGACGGCACGGTCACCAGCCCGGCCGCCCGGCGCCAGGCCGAGGCGTACAACGGCGCGACGGCGTAATGACGGCCCACAGCATGGCGGTGACTTTTTCCAATTGTATCAACCATAACCTACGAACGGATGACTGCAGAATATTTCGATCAGCGCCGAGAAGTACGTGCCGATCTCGGCTATCTCGCGCGGTCGCTCGATCCGGGCCCGTTCCACGGTGTGGTGCTGCTGCACCATACCCGGCTGTTGACCACCAGCAGGATAAAGCTGATGGGTGCCAGCAGCGGAAAGACGATCTTCCGGAAGCACCGAGTGGCGCCGGCGCCGTCGATCGCGGCGGCTTCGACCAATGTCTTCGGAATCGCCTGCAGCCCCGCCAAGAAGAACAAGAAATTGTAGCTGATTTGCTTCCAGGCGGCGGCGAGGATCACCAGTTTTGTGCCTTGGCGGCAAGGGCCTAGGCGACAGAAGCGTAGTTTCTTCGTCAGCTAATGTTAGCCGTCCACCTCCGATTTGACCTAGCCTGCTCGCCTCCGGCGCAGATCACCGGCAACACCATAATCCAGCTGCAGACTTATTGCGGCTGACAAGCCGCCCTATGCTCGGGCGGCATTTTAGCCAATGCCTCTGGCGAGCAATCAATGCTAGCGGAGGGCATGGCCTCATTGCTCATCAAGCCGCCCTTGTTGGGCATCTCGTGTGTGCCTCCCAGCATTTGGTTCTCCTGGTGCGGTGTGGCTGCGCATGCGGAGACAGTCACAGCCAAGACCATTCCGCCAACCCAAGCCACTGCTCCCTTCACGCTTCCCTGTCGAGCTCGCGTGCACATGTTCTTGCCCTTTCAACCATTGGTGATCCAACCCAAAACTTCCGACGATATTCCACGTCCGTGTGCCATCGAAGCTTCTACCTCTTTCGCGGTCCTCCCAGCAATCGTTGGCTATGGTCCATGATATCGCGGTCGTCGGCTAAGTCGCACGGCAGTAACCGCGATCCTTCTCAGTCGCGGCTATACCGTCTTCAGCGAGCGGTTGAACACGCGAGGCCGCCAGAGTTGGTCTTAGACCGAGGCGATGCCGGTTCTTCCGGCCTTCAGGACCGGTTTCACCCCCTTCTTGCAAGGGCTGACCGTGCCAGGGATCGCATTCCGCTACGTCGGGTGCAAGGTCGCGTCTGACGTCATGGCTCGCCGGCGACAAAGATCTATGCTATCCACAGACGAGGGATTCCGGGACGACCGTGGTCTTTGCTCCTGATGGGATCGTTGCTTGTCCGCTGCCTGGTGTTGCTGCTGTCGCTCTTGCGAACGGCAATGCTCATGCCGCGCTACATCTAAATGGTGCTCACTCAGAGCCCTGCCCCGAAGAGCACGTCCACCACACCGGGACGACGTCGCACGAGCATCACCGGCATCGTCATGATCACGGAATTGCGTGCTGCTACGATTGCCTTGGCTGCACTTCCGCGATCTACCTCGCGCCCGAGCCCGGCATCGCCCCAGCCGAACTCTAGAGGCGCGAATCCGCTACGACGTGCTGACTGCATCTCTCGCCGGCCTTGCCCTGCTGCCTGAGCCCGCTCCGCCCAGACCCCGCCACATTGAGTTAAACCTAGCGCGCGTCGCGCGCCGGGTTGCGGGATCGTTTGGCGCCTGCCAACCGGCAAACACCTCCCTTTCCGTCATCACAACCATCTCGGTCGCCGGCGTTCGGGCTGACATGATTTTCCGCCGGCGCCCCTGAGGAGAATTTTGATGATCGCACGTCTCTACCGTCTCCTGGCGATCGGCTCGGTCTCGATCCCGCTTCTCGCGTGCATGAATTCCGCACCCACGTCCACCGAGCAGAACGCCACGGTGCCGCTCGGGATCGATCTCGGCGGCTCCGGCCCGGTGATCGCCAGTCCGCGGGCCGAGCCACCAGCCAAGGCGATCGCGCCGGTGGGGGGGCGGGCGATGACGGGCCCTGTCTTCACCCGCCGCCGGCTGCTGGGTGCAGCGGCCGCGACCAGCGCGCTGACGCTCGCTCCCTCGCCATTACGCAGCGCGTTAGTTGCGCCGGCCCGAGCGCCGTTGCTCAGCGGCACGGAATTTCAGCTCGAGATCGCCGCCGCGCCGATCAACATCACCGGCCGTCAACGGACTGCGACCGCAGTCAATGGCTCGGTTCCCGCGCCGATCCTGCGCTGGCGCGAAGGCGACACGGTCACGCTGGCCGTCACCAATCGGCTCTCCGAGCCAAGTTCGATTCACTGGCACGGAATACTCGTGCCCAATCCGATGGACGGCGTTCCAGGTCTGACTTTCGCCGGCATTCCCCCCGGCGAGACCTTTGTCTACCGTTTCCCGGTCCACCAGAGCGGGACTTATTGGTACCACAGCCATTCGGCGTTCCAGGAGCAAACCGGCCTCTACGGCCCGCTCGTCATCGATCCCAAGGGCGGCTACGCGCAGCCGTTCGATCGCGATTACGTCGTTATGCTGTCGGATTGGACCGACACCAGCCCTGAGACCATCGTCAGCAACCTCAAATTCCAAAGCGATTACTACAATTTCCAGCAGCGCACGGTGGGAACATTCTTTGACGACGTCGCGAAGAACGGCCTTGCGGCGACGGTTTCCGACCGTCTGATGTGGGGTCAGATGCGCATGAGCCCGACCGACATCCTCGATGTCAGCGGCGCCACCTACACCTACCTGCTCAACGGCCAGCCGCCCGCGAGGAATTGGACAGCATTGTTTCGGCCCGGTGAACGGGTGCGGCTGCGCTTCATTAACGGCTCCACGATGAGCATCTTCGATGTGCGTGTCGACGGCCTGCCGATGAGCATCGTTCAGGCCGACGGCAATGAGGTCGTTCCGGTCATGGTCGACGAGTTCCGCATCGGCGTCGCCGAGACCTATGACGTAATTGTGCAGCCCACCGCCGACCGCGCCTACACGATCTTTGTTCAGTCGGAGGATCGTACCGGATATGCCCGCGGGACACTTGCGCCGCGGGCGGGAATGGAGGCGGCCATTCCGCCGATGGATCCCCGTCCGCTGCGCACAATGACTGACATGGGGATGGGTATGCAGCGCGGTTCTATGCCGGACATGTCCAGTATGGGGGCAGGCGCCGAGGCGAAGAAACTCGCGGGTGCTGTCGGTGTCGACAATGTCGCCGAGATGCCGACCGAGCGGCTAAACCGAGCAGGCGAAGGATTTCCCCCAGACCGGCGCGTACTCACCTACGCCGACTTGCGTGCGATCCGGCCCGGCAACGATCCTCGACCCCCCTCGCGCGACATCACCCTCCACCTGACCGGTAATATGGAGCGCTTTATCTGGGGCTTCGACGGCAAGAAGTTCTCCGAAGCCGAGCCCATCGTCCTGCAGCGCGGCGAGCGGGTGCGTTTTGTCCTGATCAACGACTCGATGATGGAGCACCCGATCCATCTGCACGGGTTATGGAGCGAACTCGAAAACGGGCACGGCGCGTATCGGCCATACAAGCATACAATCAACGTCAAGCCTGGGGAGAAGCTCAGTTATCTAGTCACTGCCGACGTACCCGGCCGCTGGGCATACCACTGCCACCTCCTCTACCACATGGAGTTGGGCATGTTCCGCGAGGTGCGCGTCTCATGAGCGCCCTCCGGACCATTTTCTGCACCTGCGGCGCCATCTTCTCCCTCGCCAATACCGCCTCGGCGCAGGTGCTCGCGGCACCCGTTCAACCGACAGTGTCCGGAGAGCGCGAATTCGGGCAGCCGGTCTTGGATAGCGGGATCTTTGCCCACGTCACTCTCAATGAGAATGAGGGCCGGTGGAATGGCACCAACACCGAGTACCGCTGGGAGGGGCAGGGGTGGGTCGGCACCGATTACGACAGGCTGTGGATCAAGTCGGAAGGCACGGTGAGCAACGGCGCTGTCGACGATGGCCAGGACCAGTTCCTGTACAGCCGCGCCATTACGACCTATTTCGATCTGCAAGGCGGGCTGCGCAGCGATATCGATTCACGTCCGACCCGTAATTGGGCGGCCCTTGGCATCCAAGGCCTGGCACCTTACTTTTTCGACCTCGAACTGACCGGCTACGCGAGCGACCAGGGCCATCTGGCCGCGAAGCTGGAAGGTTCCTACGACCTGCTCATCACGCAGCGGCTGATCCTGCAGCCGCAGATAGAGCTCAATCTGTACAGCAAGGCCGATCCCGCCCGGCTGACCGGCGCCGGATTTTCCGATATCGATACGGGCCTGCGGCTGCGCTACGAATTCAGCCGCGAGTTCGCGCCGTATATTGGCGTTGTCTACGAAGGCAAATTTGGCCAGACGGCAAGCTATGCGAAGCGGGTGGGTGACAGCACCGGAGACTTCCGCTTCG
>Ga0306924_10007026_pt1 | contig 11252 bp, 8 predicted proteins | sample sta12Can44000111_FD_203756 | JGI IMG/M metagenome (GOLD analysis project Ga0306924, IMG submission 203756) | Lab enrichment of tropical soil microbial communities from Luquillo Experimental Forest, Puerto Rico - statanox.12C.anox.44.000.111 (v2)... | ecosystem: Environmental > Terrestrial > Soil...
GCGGCGGTACTGGAACTTCAGGCCCAGCACGTAAAGGCCGGGGACACTGGTCACGCCCCGGCTATGGGCGATCTGGCCGTGCCGGTCCAGGACGGGAACGCGCAGCCAGGGGTAGGCCGGCTGGTAGCCGGTCGCCCAGATCACGGTGCTGATGCCGGCCCGGCGCAGGTCGAGCCGGACCGGGCCGGCCGGCGCTGTGAACGGCGCCGGCGGATCGGCCGGGCCGGCGCCCTCGCCGCTACGGGCGATGTAGCCCTCGATGGTGCGCAGCAGCCGCTCCATCCGGGCCTGTGCCCCGCCGATCGTGGCGGGCAGGTCATCGGCGAAGCTCAGCCGCCGCCCATCCGCCGCGACCAGCCGGCCGGCCAGCCTCACCCCGCCCGCCGCCAGCGCATCCAGGCCGACCGGGCGGCCGCGGCCCGATAGCTGCATCGACGGCGCCCGGCGGGCCGACCGCGCGTCGTGGACCTGATCGATGGTCTGGCCCAGGACCCCGGCCCGGTCCATCCAGCACAGGATGTCGCGGCCCTGGTAGCAGCGCGGTAGCCGCGCATGCCGACCCACCGAGATGACCACCGGCCGGCCCGCCCGGCGCAGTTCGTCCGCGATCTGGACGCCGGACGCCGAGGCGCCGACCACTAGCACGCCGCCGCCGGGAACCTGGTCAGGTCCCCGGTAGCGGCCCGCCGTCAGCTGGTGGATCTCCGGGTCGATCCCGCTGGCGGCCGATGGCAGGTAGGGCCGGTTCTCGGTCCCTGTCGCCATCACCACGTTGCGCGCGAGCCAGGTTCCCTGGTCGGTGACCACGCGCAGGCCGCCGTCGGCCGCCTCGACGAGCTCGACCGTCGTGTTCTCGTGTACCGGGGCGGTGAACGAGCTGGCGTAGTCCTCCAGGTAACGGACCAGCTCCGGTGCCGCCATGTAGCCGTCCGGGTCGGTGCCGGGGTAGGACCAGGCGGGGAGCCGGCTCATCCAGTTGGGGGTGAGCAGCCGCAGCGAGTCCCAGCGGGAGCTGCGCCACCGTTCGGCGATCCGCCCCCGCTCCACCACGACATGATCGGCGCCCTGCCCGGTCAGGCAGCGGCTGACCGCCAGCCCGGCCTGGCCGGCCCCCACGATCAGGGTCTCCACCGCGTGCATGGTCCTGTTCCCCCTCACCGGTTCCGGGTCAGCCGGCCGCGACGTCGACGCTGATCGGCGCGCCGTGGGTCAGCACGTCATACACGGCCGACCGGGCCACGGCCTGCTCCACCAGCTGGCGCAGCGCCTCCGGCGACGCGTCGCCGCGCACCCGGAAGCTGACCCGGATCTGGCTGAAGCCGTTGCGGACCTCGTCCGACAGGCCGAGGATCCCTCGCAGGTCGATGTCGCCCTCCACGCGGGACTCGACGGATTCCAGGTTGATCTTGCGGACCGCGGCGATGTTGCCCAGCCCCGAGGTCAGGCACGACGCCAGCGCCGCGAGCAGGAGCTCGGCCGGCGTCGGCGCGGCGTCCCCGCCCACCAGCACCGCGGGGTGGTCCGCCTCGATGGTGAACGTGCTGTCGTGCTGCTGCTCGGCCCCTACGCCGTAGAACGTGCTGATCTCGTTCCGGTTGTGCGTGCCCGAGACCCAGCGGTTGTTCACACCGAACCGGAAACTGGCCGCCTCGGGGTGCGCCTTGACGGCATCGAGCGTCGCGAACAGCTTGGCTACGTCGACGCCGTTACGCTGGGACTGTGCTGCGACAGTACTCATAGTTGCTCCTCCTGAGCGTCACTGATTGACTCGTTCAGCCTCGGTGAGACGGACCTGCGCAGCCATCGGTCAAGTGCCCGAATCGTGCGCGGCTAGATCCTTATTTCAGGAGGCTGGATACTTAAGGCGGGGGGGTGATGCGTGGTGAGGGCTCGCGGGACAATCCAGTCGCCGGTCCTGGTCGGCCGGGATTCTTTCCTCACCCTGATCGAGGACCGGCTGGCCGGCGCCGCGGCGCGCGAAGGCGGGCTGCTGTTCGTCGCGGGCGAGGCGGGCATCGGCAAGACGCGGCTGCTCAGCGCCGTCGCGCGGGGGGCCGAAGCCAGCGGCTTCGCCGCCGTCAGGGCGGCGGCGTTCCCGGACGACGTGCAGTCGCTGGCGGGCCTGCTGCTGGACCTGGCCGGCCACCTGCTGTCCGCCCGCGAGCCGGCGCTGTCCGGGCTAGGGAAGAGCCTGACGTCGCGGGTACGGGCGATCTCCGATGCCGCCGGCGACGCGCACCACCGGCGCCGTGTGCTGGTACAGGACCTGGCCGACCTGCTGATAACCGCCGACCCCGGCACCCCCGTCCTGATCATTCTCGAAGACCTGCACTGGGCCGACGAGCTGAGCCTGGATGTGCTCGGCCACCTGGCCGGCCGGCTCTCGACCAGGCCGCTGCTGGTCGCGGGCGCCTACCGCAGCGATGAGCTGTATCCCCGGCTGCCAATGCGCGACCTGCGAGCCCGGCTGCTGAGCCAGCGGCTGACCGAGGAGATCCGGCTGCCGCGGCTGGGGCTGGCCCAGACCGCGGCCATGACCAGCGCGCTGCTCGGCCGGCCCGCTCCGGCCCAGATGGTGCAGGCGATCCACGAGCGCAGCGACGGGATCCCGCTGCATGTCGAGGAACTCCTCGCCGCCATCGACGAGGACACCCTGACCCCGCAGTCCGGCGCGGCGATCCAGGCCGCCACGGTGCCGGACACGCTGGGCGACGCGGTGCTGAGCCGCGTCCGGCACCTGGCCAGGCTCACCCGCGATGTGGCCTCGGCGGCCGCCGTCATCGGGCGCTCCTTCGACTTCGACCTGCTGACCGTCGTCACCGGCAGCGGCCCGGATGAGGTGGCCGGCGCCCTGCGCGAGCTGCAGGACGCCTATCTCGTCCTCCCCGGCGCCGACGAGGTCACCTTCGACTTCCGGCACGCGCTGATCCGCGACACCCTCTACGCCGACACGGACCTGCCCGCCCGGCGCCGCCTGCACGAGAGGGTGGCGCGAGCCGCCGTGGACCGCGGAGGAGGCCGCGCTCAACACCGCCGCGACGCTCGGATCGGTGCTCGTCTTCGCCGGCCGGATGGAGGAAGGCTGGCGGCTGCTCGAAGACGCGATCGCCCGCGCGACCGGCGCCCAGCAGGAGGCGGAGGCGGCACGTGCCTACCGGATGATCGGGTCGTCCGCATCGGAGCTGGTGGAGTACGACCTGGCCGAGCGCTGGCTCACCGAGGGCATCGGCTACGCCGAGAAGGTCGAGCTGTGGAATCACCGGCACTACATGGCATCGCACCTTGCGCACGTCCAGTGGGCCACCGGTCAGTGGCAGGCGGCCGCCCAGACCGCGCAGCAGGCCCTCGCCGACGGCCGCGGCGGCCTCACCACCCAGATCACCGCGCAGTTCGTCCTGGGCTACCTGGCCATGGGGCGCGGCGAATGGACCCTCGCCACTGACCTGCTGGGCGAGGCATTCGGTCACGGTGACCGGATGGCCGAAGTGCAGCGGTTCTCGCCGCCGCTGTGGGGGCTGGCCGAGGCGGCCAGGTGCCAGGGTGATTACGACACCGCGCTCATCCACTGCGAGCGTGGCTACCAGGCCTCGGCCGAAATCACCGATGCCAGCTCCCTCTACCCCTACCTGCTCACCGGCGTCCGGGCCCACCTGACCCGCGGCGACGTCGATGACGCGCAGGCCTGGTCGGACCGGGTCGCCGCGGTGCTCACCGTCCGCGCCATCCCGGGCACACTGCCCGCGATCGGCCACGCTCGGGGACTGCTCCTGCTGGCCCGCGGCGACGTGCCCGCGGCGTATCAGGCCCTGCAGGCGGCCAGCGAATCATGGCAGGACCTGCGCCGGTTCTGGGAAGGCACGTGGGCTCGGCTCGACCTCGCCGAGGCCGCCGCCCGGGCGCGCCGCCGCGGCGAGGCGGCCGTGCTCGCCGGCGAGGTCCGCACCATCGCGGCCGGGTCCGGCGCCGCAGTTCTCGTCGCTGCCGCCGATCGGCTCACCGAATCCTTTGACGCGGTCAAGCCCGCGGAACCGTGGTATCCGCTGAGCGAGCGCGAGTTCGAGGTCGCCAGGCTCGTCGCGGTCGGCCTCACCAACCGCCAGATCGCCGAGCAGCTCGTGCTCGCACCCAAAACGATCTCGGCACACGTCACGCACATCCTGACGAAGCTCGGCGCCACGCGCCGTGCGGAGATCGCCGCGTGGTGTGCGACCCTGAGACAGGACACCTCCGGGTGACGGGCTCACGCCCAGGGCCGCGGACCAGGACCGGGGGCCTCGGCCGCGGATCCGGGCCGTGCCGGGGCCGGACTCTCCGTTCGCCGGTGTGCCGCCACCGCCGCGCGCAGCGACTCTCCTAGATCCCGTATTCGACCTCCACGGCAGGATCACCACACGCACCGGGCAGCCTCAACGTCGGTGCAGGCCGGTGATTTCACAACGCTGAAACACAGGTCGCCTACGTTGACATGGTGATGACTGGCGAGCCGATTGCCGTGGATGACCCGCGCAAGCCCGACGTGCGGGCGCTGCTGGAACGGCACCGGGCGTTCGCGCTCGGGCAGACCCCGCCGGAGCACAGCTTCGCGCTCGATACGGACGGGCTGCTCGATCCGGCGATCACCTTCTTCAGCTTCCGGGATTCCGGCCGCGTGCTCGGCATCGGGGCGATCAGGCACCTCGGCCCGGACCATGCGGAGATCAAGTCGATGCACACCGCCGAAGCCGCGCGAGGCCGCGGGATCGGACGGGCCATGCTCGCCCACCTGCTCGAGGTAGCCCGCACCTGCGGTTTCCGCCGGGTCAGCCTGGAGACCGGGACCACCGCGGCATTCGCCCCGGCCCGGGCGCTGTACCACAGCGCGGGCTTCACCTCGTGCGGCCCGTTCGCCGGCTACCAGCCAAGCGAAGACAACCTGTTCATGACGCTGGAACTCGACACCGCTGACACGGCACCGGGACCCGTTGCCGCCCAGCGCCACAGCCATCGCGTCTGGTGGTTGCCCTGACTGGCCGCGTGCGCTGGCCGTGCTGAAGCAAGGCCCGCGCCTATGGGCTGGCTGAACCCGCGTCCCTCTGCACTAAGCGGTGGCCTCCTCCCGGCACCACCCATCGCGGCAGGAGAGCGAATTGTCGGCACCGCGCGGTAGATAGGGGAGGAAAGGTGCCACGGTAGGCGACGGGAGGATCATGCACTGGTCGGAACTGGCCGCCGCGCAGCCCCGGCTGGCCGAACTCGGGCGCGAGCGCCTGCTGGACCGGGGCGTGGTCCTGACCGCGACGATCCGGGCCGACGGCACCCCCAGGCTAAGCCCGGTGGAGCCCTTCGTCCTTGACGGCGTGTTGTGGCTGTCCATGCTCTGGGGTTCGACCAAGTCCGCCGACCTGCAGCGAAATCCGCGGATCCTGGTACATAGCGCGATCACCAGCCGTGATGGCGGGCCGGGAGAATTCAAGATCCGCGGTCGGGCCGTTGCCGAGCATGATCACGGTGTCCAGTCCCGCTACTCGGCTGCAGTGTCGGCAGCGTTGGGGTGGAGGCCCGAGCCCGGGCGGTTTCACTTGTTCGCCGTGGATATCGAGCAGGTGACCTTCATCCGCTATGACGATGCCACCGGCGACCAGTATGTCGCCATGTGGCCGCCGCCACGTGAATTCATCCGCCGGGCAACATCCGCAACCAGCCTGGGAGATCGTGAACCCGCCGCTGACATCCTGATAGGCGGATAATGCCACGGTACGGATTGCCTACGATGTGGTTCCAGCCTCCGGTAACTGATTGCCCGGGGTGGGCAGCGGACATCGGGCCACCGATGTACTCGAGGTAGGCAGGTAGGCGGGCATAATTTTGGGGTGGCCGACCTGACTCCGAGGCTGAGGAACCGTATCCACCGCGATTTTCCCGTCGGCACGGCGGAAGCGGCTGCCCGCCGCCTCACCGGTCTGACCGCTGACGCCTTCGGCCTTCAGAGCCAGGAGCGTGTCATGGCCGCGATCGTCCTGGCTTCTGCTGGCCAGTGGGGGCGCTTCCTTCGGTTCGTCCGGCTCGCGGAGGAGGATTGGCGCGACGTCCTAGTAGCCGGCGGCCTTGCCAACGAAGACTGGCGTGCCCGGCTGAATGCAGAACTGCCTGACCCCTGAATCCGGACCGGATATAGAATCCTGGCTCCGGCGCCGTCCCGCCCGCAGCTTGTCGTCGCTCCTCTGCCAGGCAGTACATCACGGTGAGACGACCACCCTGCGGCCCGGGTCAGGTGTGGGGACCTATGGGAAGAAAGACATTCACAAATACTATTGAGGATTGCGTGAACCGCCGCAAAGGCTTCTGTTCATGAGCTGGCGGCCTATTTACGGTCCGTACCACCTTGGCCGATGCTGTGTGGGTTATCCTCTCTGACCTGCGGTGAGAATGGGAGGGCTCCGTACGATGGCGGTACCAGCGGCGGCGGACGGCCGCAACAGCATTCCTCCCGACGGCGGCGAGGGTCCCGGTTCCGTGATCGACACGGCCACGGCGGTGCTAGACGGGCAGGGCAGGGTCCTGCTCTGGAGCGCAGGCGCCCGGCGGTTGCTCGGGTACGCCGCAGGAGATGTGACGGGGCGTCCGGCGGCCATGTTGCTGGCATCGGACCTGCCGGCATCAGCCCGTCGGTGCCTGGCGGAGCAAAGGACTTGGAATGGCAGGGTCTCACTGCGTCATATGGACGGCGGTCGGCTGGACCTGGAGTTGCTGGCACATCCGAGCCGCGGCAGCGACGGCAGCCTCCGCTGGATCCTGGCGAGCTTCACCGAAGGCCAGCCCGGTGCCGGGGCGCGTCGTGCGCAGCCCGATGCGCCCTTCATGGACTGGGCGTTCACCCAGTCGCCGTTCGCCCTGGCGATCCATGACAGGGACATGCTGTGCCTGGGTGTCAACGACCGCATGTGCCAGATGTTCGGGCTCACGGAAGACGAGCTACGCGGGCGCCGCCTCACGGATGTCCTGCCCGGTCCGCAGCACGACGCGATAGAGCGCTACATGCGCCAGGTGCTCGACACGGGCGAATCGGCGCAGCGGTCGACATACCGCCGCGTACCGGGTGAGACCCGCGAACGCGCCTGGTCGGTCTCTGTCTCCCCCTTGAAGGATGAGGTCGGCCGGACGGAGGCAGTGTGGATCGGAGTGCTCGACATCACCGAGCAGTACAGGGCCCGGCAACGGCTGACCCTGCTGAACGAGGCCGGCACTCATGTCGGCACCACACTGGATGTCACCAGGACCGCCCAGGAACTGGCCGATATGGTGGTGCCGCGGCTCGCCGACCTGGCTGTTGTTGACCTGCTCGATGCCGTGTTCAGCGGCGATGAACCGAGCCCGGGACCGCTCATCGGTACCATCGCCCTGCGCCGCGTCGCCCATCAGTCCATCTTCGAGGGTGTCCCCGAGGCCGTGGTCAAGCCCGGGGACATCGATGTTCATCCGGAATCCTTCCCGTCAGCCCGTTGCCTGGCCACCGGCAAAGCGGTATTGACCGGCGTGGACGACCCGACGTTCATGCCGTCGACCGGCCACAACCCGGCGCGGGCGGCCATCATCCGCAAATACGGGATCCACTCGGTCCTGTCGGTGCCGATCCGCGCCCGCGGAGTCACCCTCGGTGTGGCGGTTTTCCTGCGTGGCCAGCGCCCGGAGCCCTTCGAGCAGGATGACGTGCTGCTCGCTGAGGAGCTCACCGCCAGAGCCGGCCTTTCTCTTGACAACGCCCGCCGCTACACCCGCGAGCGGACCACCGCTCTGGCCCTGCAGCGCAGCCTGCTGCCGCAACGACTCCCCAGGCAATCGGCGGTGGAAGTCGCCAGTCGCTACCTGCCCGCCAGTGCCCAACTCGGCGTGGGCGGCGACTGGTTCGATGTGATCCCGCTCTCCGGAGCCCGTGTCGCCCTGGTTGTCGGCGATGTCGTCGGCCACGGAATCCACGCGTCCGCCACCATGGGTCGGCTGCGCACTGCCGTACGAACGCTCGCCGATGTCGACCTGCCTCCCGATGAGCTCCTTACTCGCCTTGATGACCTGGTCATCCGGCTCTCCGCCGACGCGGATGCCGATGACGGCGATGATGCGGAGAGCGACGTCGGTGCCACGTGCCTGTATGCGGTCTACGACCCAGTTTCCCGCCGGTGCAGCCTGGCCCGCGCCGGCCATCCGCTGCCCGCGCTCGTCACCCCGGACGGTACCGCTAGCTTCCTCGACCTGCCCGCTGGTCCGCCGCTCGGCCTTGGCGGTCTGCCCTTCGAGAGCACTGAGATCGAACTGCCGGCCGGAAGCATACTCGCCCTCTACACCGACGGCCTTATCGAGTCCCGCTACCACGACATCGACCAAGGGTTTGAACGCCTGCGCCGCGCATTGACCCATCAGGAACGGTCGCTGGAGACCACCTGCGACAACGTCCTGAAGGCTGTTCTCCCCGACCGTCCCGCTGACGACGTCGCCCTGCTCATCGCCCGCACTTACGCCCTAGACAGCGACCAGGTCGCCACGTGGGACCTGCCTGCCGACCCAGCCGTCGTCGCCGACGCCCGGAGGAAGGTGGCCCAGAAGCTCGCGAGCTGGGGTCTTCACGACGGGGCGTTCACCACAGGGCTTGTCGTCAGCGAACTCGTAACCAACGCGATCCGGCACGCTGAGAGCCCGATCCAGCTCCGTCTCATCCGGGACCGGACGCTCATCTGCGAGGTCTCTGACGGCAGCAGCACCGCCCCGCACCTCCGCCGGGCCTGTGCCTTCGACGAAGGTGGACGCGGCCTGCTCCTTGTCTCCCAGCTCACACAGCGCTGGGGGACACGCCAGACCCTGCGCGGCAAGACCATCTGGGCCGAACAAGCCCTTCCCGGTCGGGGCGCTGGTGACGATCTTCACCTCGGGAAGCGCCGCTTAGGGGATCGCCGTCGGCCGGGGCGAGGACGCAACCAGCGGGGCCCCTGGGCAGTCTTAGTGCCTGGGACGGTGCCGTGTTGGGTTCACTGGAGGTGCGGCGTGGCCGGGTATCGGCGGGGCATCGGGGGGTGTGCGCTGTGCGTGGTCCTGCTGGCGGCCGGGTGCGCTGGCCCGGCCGGGGAGCCGCAGGCCGCGCGGACGCAGCAGGCCCCGCGGGGAACTGCGCCCGCGGCGTCGCCGTCGCCGGCCGGCATCTGGCTGAGCTCGCTGCAGATGACCTCGGCGAGCACCGGCTGGGCGCTGCGCTGGACGGTAAGCCCGCGGAGCGCCCAGGCCGGCTACCTTGTCCCCGCCCGCACCACGGACGGCGCACGGACCTGGACCGACGTCACGCCGCGGGCTGCGGTCGCGCTACTGAGAACCGCCGGCGCGGCGGTCGTGCTGGACGCGCTCGGCGGGAACCGCGCCTACCTGGCGGTAACCGCGGCGGGGGCGCAGAACGCCGCGCCGCTGCCGGCCCTGGTGTTCGGCACCGGAGACGGCGGTCGGACCTGGGCCGAGTCGGCGCCGCTGGAGATCCCGGCGCCGGCCAGCGCACTTAGCTTCGCCGGGCCGGACGACGGCTGGCTGCTGGCGAACTACGGCGGCACGATGGGACAAGATCCGGTCTGGCTGTACCGGACCACCGACGCGGGCCTGCGCTGGTCGCTGGTCGCGGCGGCACCGCCGTCCGGGACCGGCGGCAGCGGCCTGTCCGCCGGATGCGATAAGGGCGGGCTCGCCTTCGTCACTGCTCAGGTCGGCTGGCTGGCCAGCGCGTGCAGCGGCGTATCTCCGGATGTGCTGCTGGTCACCCGGGACGGCGGCGCGCGGTGGGCACCGCAGCCGCTGCCGGTCCCGGCCAGCGCCCTGTGCCGGGTCGGCTGTGAGGCGCACGGCCCGCCGCAGTTCTCCGGCCAGGACGGGTTCGTGGTCATCGGGGACGGGCCGGACGCGCCGTATTTCCTGGCCAGCCACGACCTGGGCCTAACCTGGCAGCCCGAGCCGCTGCCCCAGGGGGCCGGCCGGTATCCGCGGATCAGGTTTTTCGGCCCGCGGGACGGCGTGCTGGTGGCGGCCGGTGCCTCGGGTGCCGTCGGCCGCGTCTTCGACACCACGGCCGATGGCGGCAGGACCTGGACGCCGGTCCGGCAGGGCGGGTCGTTCACCGCGCTCGGGGCCGAATTCGACTTCGTCAGCCCGCGGACCGGGTTCGCCTGGGTGCCGGGTGGCGACGCCCCCGCGGGGCCGCCCGCCATGGGCGAGACCACCGACTCCGGGCGCACCTGGACATCCTTCACCCCGGTCCTGGCCGGCCGCTGAACAGCCGGGCGCGGCCGCCGGGGCTCTGAACGCCTGGTCTAGCTCGCCCGCACCTGGTGGTCGTGGATGCGGGCGCTTTGATTCTGACCGGGTCAGGCCGCGGTTGCGACCTTGGCGTAGCTGTCCAGGATGCCCGGCCAGCCTCCGGGGCCGGCGACGCCGCGCTGGATTCCGGGGGCGCCCGGGCCGTGCCGGTCGATGTTGCGGTGCTCGAGCTCGACCCGGGTCTGGCCGTCGAGTTGTTCGCGGAAGGTGACTTCGAACTCGCTGGCGCGGGACAGGTCGGGGTCGTAGATCCACGTGTCCTCCTGGGCGGTGATCTGCCAGGCGACGACGATCCGGCGCGGCGGGTCGCAGGCCAGGACGGTGCCCCATTCGCACTCGCTGCCGTCGACGCCGCGTTCGTAGTAGCGGCCGCCGACCCGCGGCTCGAGCACGGCCTCGGCCATCTCGGCGGTGCCGATGTGGTGGCCGGGCCACCAGCTGTTGTATCCCTCGGTGAACAGCGCGAACGCCCGGTCTGCCGGGAGCGGCACGGTGACCGCATACCGGACCGGCGCGATGACCTGGGTGCCCGCTGCCTGGTCGCTCATGGTTCCTCCTATTGCCTGTGGTTGCTGATCGCCGGCGTTGCCCTGGTCCGGCCTGCCGCGGCTGCGGTGGCCATGCGTGCCGTCAGCTGCCCCGGTCGCGCGCCCGGCCGGCCACCCCGGGCCGGGGGTCGGCGGAGGGCTCGGGTGCAGGACTGCCAGCCGGCGCCTGGCGGGCGATCTGCCGGGCTTCTTCTTGAAATGCGGCCATCGCCTGGCCCCACATCTGGTCGAGGTAGCCGTGGATGGCCTCGACGCCTGGCTGGTGGATCTGGTAGATCCGGCGGGTGCCGTCCGCGCGATCGGTGACTAGCCCCGCTTCCTTGAGCACCCGCAGGTGCTGGGACACTGCCGGGCGGCTGACCGGCAGCTCGGCGGCCAGCTCGC
>Ga0306924_10007027_pt1 | contig 11252 bp, 9 predicted proteins | sample sta12Can44000111_FD_203756 | JGI IMG/M metagenome (GOLD analysis project Ga0306924, IMG submission 203756) | Lab enrichment of tropical soil microbial communities from Luquillo Experimental Forest, Puerto Rico - statanox.12C.anox.44.000.111 (v2)... | ecosystem: Environmental > Terrestrial > Soil...
ACCTGCCGGACGACGAGGCGACCACGATTGCGGGCCTCGTCATCCACGAGGCGCGCTCGATTCCGGAGGTTGGCCAGAGCTTCACCTTCCACGGCTTCCGCTTCCAGGTGCTCCGCCGCAGCCGCAACCGCATCACGGCGCTGCGGATCACGCCGGTGAGCCGCCGCGCCGCATTGGTGAAGCACGCGTAATCTTACCCTTTCCTGGAGGGGGTCGCTCGCCGAAGCGCAGCGGAGGCGAGCGGGGTGGGTGAATTGCGAAGCAAGAAAGATTCACCCCACCGGCGCCCCTTCGCGTCGCCGACCTCCCCCCTCCAGGGGAGGTAAGGCGGCGCGTTTAGCGCGCTGCTTCCCCCGGCGTGGTCGCGTGGATTGCGAGCGCATGCACGCCGCCGGCAAGTTCGGCGGAAAGTGCCGCATTGACCAGGCGATGACGTTCGATCCGGCTCTTCCCGGCGAAGGCCTGTGCCACGATATACACTCTGAAATGACTCTCGCCGCCGGGCCGGTGGCCGGCGTGGCCCTCATGCTTATGGGACTCGTCAACCACCCGCAGGCTGTCCGGGCGGAAAGCCTCGGTCAACTTCCGTGTGATGAGGTCATGGGTTCGCATCGGCCCGCCTTACCGACGCCGGCCCGCCGGCGTCAACGGGCGAGTCCTACGCGGCGGAACGAGCGAAAAGCATTTGTCAAGCTTGCGGCCGGCGCCCTCCGGTCCGCATAATCGGCGGCCATGAAGATCAGTTCGCCCCTGTTCGACCGGATCCGGGTCAAGCCCAGCGAGGATCGGCGCGTGCGCGCCGACGCTCCTTGCTGCGACTGGCCGGGGTGCCACGAGGGCGCGACCCATCGTGCCCCCAAGGGCCGGCTGCGCGAAGGGGAATACTGGCGCTTCTGCCTTGAGCACGTGCGCGAATACAATCAGTCGTACAATTTCTTCGCCGGGATGAGCGAGGATGCGGTTGCCCGGTATCAGAAGGAATCGATCACCGGCCACCGTCCGACCTGGAAAATGGGGGTGAACGGCCGCAAGGGGACCACGCCCGACGGGTTCGGCGTGAATGGCCATGGTGCGTCCGATCCGTTCGGATTCTTCCACGAGGTGGGCATGGGGCCCTGGCGGCCCGAAGGTGAGCGCGCCGCCCCGGAACGGCGCATGGTGCGCAACGCCGAGCGCAAGGCGCTCAATGCCCTGGGCCTTGAAACCGATGCCAATGCGACCGACATCAAAGCTAAGTTCAAGGTCCTGGTGAAGCGCCATCATCCCGATGCCAACGGCGGCGACCGGTCGTGCGAGGACCGCCTGCGCGAGATCATCCAGGCTTACAACTACCTGAAATCCGTGGGTTATTGCTGATCTTGGCAATCCAATTCTCGACCCGCGGGGTTTCTGCTAGTAAGCCCGTAGTGACCATCCGATCCGAGCTGACCGCATTGGGCCTCCCTGCGGGGCCACGGAGGACGAATGACCATCGCGACTGAGGCCGTTGCCGGGCTGCCCGACATGAAAGTGTCGGTTCGACAGGTGTTCGGGATCGACAGCGATCTGGAAGTGCCGGCCTATTCCGAGGCCGACGAGCACGTTCCCGACGTCGATCCGGATTACCTCTTCGATCGCACCACCACGCTCGCGATCCTCGCCGGCTTCGCCAAGAACCGGCGGGTGATCGTCACCGGCTATCATGGCACCGGCAAGTCGACCCACATCGAGCAAGTGGCGGCGCGGCTGAACTGGCCGTGCGTGCGCGTCAACCTCGACAGTCACATCAGCCGCGTCGATCTGATCGGCAAAGACGCGATCGTCATTCGCGACGGGATGCAGGTGACCGAGTTCCGCGACGGCATGCTGCCATGGGCGCTTCAGCACAACATCGCACTGTGCTTCGACGAATACGACGCCGGCCGTCCCGACGTGATGTTCGTGATCCAGCGCGTGCTGGAAGTCTCCGGCAAGCTCACCCTGCTCGACCAAAACAAGGTGATCCGGCCGCATCCAGGGTTCCGTTTGTTCGCGACCGCGAACACCGTCGGTCTCGGCGATACCACCGGCCTCTACCACGGCACGCAGCAAATCAATCAGGGTCAGATGGACCGCTGGTCGATCGTGACGACGCTCAACTATCTGCCGCACGACAATGAGGTCGAGATTGTGTTGGCAAAGGCGCAGACTTACCGCACGGCGGAGGGCCGCGACACCATCAACAAAATGGTGCGGGTCGCCGATCTCACGCGCAACGCCTTCATGAACGGCGACATCTCGACCGTGATGAGCCCGCGCACTGTGATCACCTGGGCGGAGAACGCCGACATTTTCCACGACCTCGCGTTCGCGTTCCGTGTCACCTTCCTCAACAAATGCGATGAGCTGGAGCGTCCCATCGTCGCCGAGTTCTATCAGCGATGCTTCGGCGTCGAGCTTTCAGAATCCGCCGTCAACGTCGCGCTGAGCTGAAACGTCATGCCCGGCCTTGTGCCGGGCATCCGCGTCTTGAAAAAAAGTAAGTCGTGGATGGCCGGGGCCCGATGACCTCGAACTTCAAAGGCAGGAGTACGTCGCGCGAGGCGCCAACCGAGCCGTTCAAGCGCTCGGTCGCCGCGTGCCTCAAGGCGATCGCGCGCAAGCCGGAACTCGAGGTCGGCTACGCGGCCGAGCGTCCCGGTTTTGCCGGCGGCAAAGCACGATTGCCCGAACCGCCGCGTAAACTCACCGCCGGCGAAGCGGCGATTGTGCGCGGCCACGCCGATTCGATCGCGCTCAAACTGGCTTGCCATGACCCGGGCGTGCACCGCCGAATGGTGCCCGGGGGTCAGCAGGCGCGCGCGGTGTTTGATGCGGTTGAGCAGGCGCGGGTCGAGGCGATCGGCGCACGGCGCATGGAGGGCGTGGCGCGCAACCTCTCCGCCATGCTCGAGGACCGTTTTTACCGTGGCAAGTTCGACGACATTTCCGACCGCGCCGACGCGCCCATCGAAGACGCCGTCGCCATGATGGTGCGCGAGCGGCTCACCGGGCTTGCGCCGCCGCCCGCCGCCAAGCGGCTCGTCGACATGTGGCGGCCGTGGATCGAGGACCGCGCAGGACGCGATCTCGACCGGCTCGGGCGCGTCGTCGAAGACCAGCGCCGCTTCGGCGATGCGATCCGCGATCTCCTCGACAGCCTCGACATGGGCGACGACCGCACGCGGGACAGCGAGGACGGCGAAGACGACCGCGACGAAGAAGCCAATCCGGATGAAGCGGGCGAGCAGGGCGAAGCGAAGGACTCCGACGACGCCCAGGGGATGTCGCTCGAAGAGGCGGAAATCTCAGCTGACGAGTTGCCCGAGGGCGCAACTGAGGCGGTGGACGCGCCCTCCGCCGACATGCCGGACGACGCCGAGATGGGCGAGGCCGAGACCGCAAACGAGCCGTGGCGCCCGCGCCGGCACGGCATGAACGAGCCGCGCGGTCCCGATTACCGCCCGTTCACCGGGAAGTTCGACGAGGTGGTCGCGGCCGAAGAGCTGTGCGAGCCGGAAGAACTCGACCGCCTGCGCAGCTATCTCGACAAGCAGCTCTCGCATCTCCAGGGCGTGGTGGCGCGGCTCGCCAATCGCCTGCAGCGGCGTCTGCTTGCGCAGCAGAGCCGCGCCTGGGAGTTCGACCTCGACGAGGGTTTGCTCGATCCGGCGCGGCTCTCCCGCGTCGTCGTCGATCCGCTCCATCCGCTCTCGTTCAAGCGCGAGAAGGACACCAATTTCCGCGACACCGTGGTCACGCTGCTGCTCGACAATTCGGGCTCGATGCGCGGACGCCCGATCACGGTCGCGGCGACCTGCGCCGACATCCTCGCACGCACGCTCGAGCGCTGCGGAGTGAAGGTCGAAATTCTCGGCTTCACGACGCGCGCCTGGAAGGGTGGTCAGTCGCGCGAAGCTTGGCTCGCCGCCGGCAAGCCGCCCAATCCCGGCCGGCTCAACGACCTGCGCCACATCGTCTACAAGTCCGCCGACGCGCCGTGGCGGCGCGCGCGCAAGAACCTCGGCCTGATGATGCGCGAGGGGCTGCTCAAAGAGAACATCGACGGCGAGGCTGTCGATTGGGCGCACAAGCGGCTGCTCGCGCGAACGGAAACGCGCAAGATTCTGATGGTGATTTCCGACGGCGCGCCGGTCGACGATTCGACGCTGTCGGTCAATCCGGGGAATTATCTGGAACGGCACCTGCGCTGGATCATCGAGGACATCGAGAACCGCAGCCCGGTGGAACTGATCGCGATCGGCATCGGCCACGACGTGACGCGCTACTATCGCCGCGCGGTGACGATCGTCGATGCCGAGGAACTGGGCGGGGCAATGACCGAGAAGCTCGCCGAACTATTCGACGAGCAGACGACCGAGCCGGTCCGACGTGCTCCGCGTCGCCACGTGGCGTGATTCTACCGAATGATCGTCGTCATTGCCCGCGAAAGCGGGCAATCCAGTAACCACTGAGCTATCAGATAAAACTCAAATGGTGCTGTTTACTGGATGCCCCGCTTTCGCGGGGCATGACGAGGCCAGAAATTAGGCTTCAGCTCGCCGCCTGTTTCTTCTCGATCAGGCGCTTGAGGTCGCGCGCGCGCGCGCCGAGTTCTGTATCCCTCGCCTTCATGAGAAAGGCATCGAGGCCGCCGCGGCGGTCCACGGTCTTGAGCGCGTTCGCCGATACCCGCAGCCGCACCGAGCGGCCCAGCGCGTCCGAGATCAGCGTGACGTTGCAAAGGTTGGGCAGGAACCGCCGCTTGGTCTTGCGGTTCGAGTGGCTCACCTTGTGACCCACCAGGGCTCCTTTGCCGGTCAATTCGCAGCGCCGCGCCATAGCCAAGCTCCATGCGGGTCGGCGCCGCCTGGGCGTCGAGCAAACCCGTTCCGTGGTCGGAAGTTCGCGCGACCTATAGGCGGCACGGGTCGGCGCCGTCAAGGCACGGGAACCCATCACATATTCGACGCATTCGCGCCCGAAGACGCGACCCGCGGTGAGTGATCGTTCCGCGGAGTTGGGAAGGACCACGACGTGCTGTCATCCCGGTTGGCCGGCGGGCGGATGATAGCCGCGGTCGCCCTTATTCTCTCCACTGTGTCCATTGGTGGCCCGGCCCATGCCCAGGGCCGGTTCGAGGCGCGTTATTCCGTCACCATCGCCGGGATTCCCGTCGGGCAGGGCGTATGGATCGCCGACATCGCCGAGGATCAGTACTCGACCGCTGCGAGCGGCCGAGTCACCGGCATTGCCCGCGTGCTCAGCGATGGCGAGGGGTCCGGAGCGGCACGGGGACGCGTGAGTGCCGGCCGGCTGCTGCCGTCGACTTACGCCGTCACGGTCATGGCCGATCGCCGGCCCGACGAGATCCGTATGGCTTTCGCGGGCGGCGCGGTGAAGGAACTTCGGGCCGAGCCGCCGACGCCATATACCGCCGACCGCGTGCCGCTTACCGAGGCGCACCGACGCGGCGTCATGGATCCGCTCAGCGCCGGGCTTGTCTACGTCGGCGGCACCGGGGACGTGATCACCCCGGACGTATGCAGGCGCACCGTGCCCATTTTCGACGGACGCCAGCGCTACGACCTCACGCTCGCGTTCAAACGCATGGACCAGGTCAAAGCCGATAGGGGCTACGAAGGCCCTGTCGCCGTTTGCATGGTTGTCTATCAGCCGCGCGCCGGGCATCGACCGGATCGTCCCGCCGTCCGGCAGCTCGCCGAATCCCGCGACATGGATATCTGGTTCGCTCCCATTGCGGGCACGCGGTTTCTCGCGCCGTTCCGGATTTCGCTTCCCACCGTGATCGGCATGGCCGTCCTCCAGGCAGATCAATTCGTCACCTATCCGGTGCGGGGTGCGCGTCCGACGGCGGCGCGTAGCCAGTAACAACAGCTCTTATCCTCGAATCCCTCCTCTGCGGGCTTGACTCGTTGACCGCGGCGTGATCGAGCGCGACGTTAGCGCTTGGAGCCGCGACATTTACCGCATCGCCTTCCGCGCTACTCCATCTTGTGGCAGTCTGGGTCGCGCAGACGAGATATCGCGAGAACGAAGTCCGAAGTCGATCGAGTCAGCGATTCGGGCGCGATTCGTTCGAGACTCGTTCCTGAACTTAAGCGCGGTCTTCCGATCGTCGCATCCTGGGACAGGAATCGGCTATCAGGGATCAGGTATCAGGCGTCCTGGCCCTTGAGACGGCACAATCGGCACCCGACATGCGCCTCTGGTACTACAGCCTTGATACGTTCGGCGCCCGATCTTGATGCCTGACACCTGATCCCCGATCCCTGAACCCCCGAAATGCCCGTCACCTTCGCTCCGCCAGTCAACCGCGATGCCCGCGCTCGCGGCGTCGGGGTCACAGCGGTCCTCGGGCCGACCAACACCGGCAAAACTCATCTCGCCATCGAGCGGATGCTGGCGCATTCGTCCGGCATCATTGGATTGCCGCTGCGTCTTCTCGCGCGCGAGGTCTACAACAAAGTGGCCGATGCGGTCGGCACCGAGGCGGTCGCGCTCGTCACCGGCGAAGAGAAGATCAAGCCAGCCAAGCCGCGGTTTTGGGTCTCCACCGTCGAGGCGATGCCGCGCGATCTCGACGTGGCGTTCCTGGCGGTCGACGAGGTGCAGCTGGGGGCCGACCTCGAGCGCGGCCACGTGTTCACCGACCGCATGCTGCATCGACGCGGGCGCGAGGAGACCCTCGTGCTCGGCGCCGGGACCATGCGGCCGATGGTCGAGCGCCTCTTGCCCGGCGCGAACATCGTCAGCCGGGCGCGGCTCTCCCGGCTCACTTTCGCCGGTGAGAAGAAACTCACGCGGCTGCCGCGCCGCTCCGCGATCGTGGCGTTCTCGGCCGACGAGGTCTACGCGATCGCGGAATTGATCCGGCGTCAGCGCGGCGGCGCCGCGGTCGTGCTGGGCGCGTTGTCGCCGCGCACACGCAACGCCCAGGTCGCGCTCTATCAATCCGGCGACGTGGATTATCTGGTTGCGACCGACGCAATCGGCATGGGATTGAACCTCGACGTCGATCACGTGGCGTTCGCGTCCGATCGTAAGTTCGACGGTTATCAGTTCCGCCGGCTCACGCCCGGCGAGTTCGGCCAGATCGCGGGCCGCGCGGGCCGCGCCACGCGCGATGGAACTTTCGGCACCACCGGCCGCTGCCCCGTGTTCGAACCGGAATTGGTCGAGGCGCTCGAAAGCCACGCGTTCGAAAGCGTCAAGGTCGTGCAGTGGCGCAACTCGGTGCTCGATTTCAAAACGCTCGACACGTTGCAGGCGTCGCTCGCGGCGGTGCCGACCGAGCAGGGACTTACGCGCGCGCCGATTGCCGAAGACATTCAGGTGCTCGAACACGCCGCGCGCGACGACGACGTGCGCGCTGTGGCAACGAACCCGGCCGCGGTTGAGCAGTTATGGGAAGTGTGTCAGGTTCCTGACTATCGCAAGATCGCGCCCGCCGCGCACGCAGAACTGGTCGTCACCCTCTATGGATTTCTGCGGCGCGAGGGTAGGATTCCGGTAGACTGGTTCAGCCGTCAAGTGGCGCTGGCGGACCGTACCGACGGCGACATTGATACGCTCTCGACCCGTATCGCCCACATCAGGACTTGGACCTTTGCGGCAAACCGCCCCGATTGGCTCGCCGATCCGGACCACTGGAAAGGGGTCGCTCGCGCGGTCGAAGACAAGCTTTCAGATGCGTTGCACGAACGTCTCATCGAGCGGTTCGTCGACCGGCGCACCAGCGTATTGATGCGGCGGCTGCGAGAGAACACGATGCTCGAAACTGAAATCAGCAAATCCGGCGAGGTGGTGGTGGAGGGCCACCCGATCGGGCGGCTCGGCGGCTTTACTTTCGCGGTCGATCCGGCGGCCGCCGGTCCTGACGCGAAAGCGCTGCGCGCGGCCGCCCAAAAGGCGCTCGCGGGCGAGATCGACGCGCGCGCAACGCGGCTGCAGGCGGCGCCCGACGAGCATTTCGTGCTCGCAGGCGATGGCGCCATTCGGTGGGTAGGCGAGCCGGTCGGCAAGCTGATCGCCGGCGACGAGGTGCTGCGCCCGCGCGTGCGTATCGTCGCCGACGAACATCTCACCGGCGCCTCGCGCGAGGCGGTTCAGGCGCGCCTCGACCTGTGGGTCAAGACTCATCTTGAAAAGTTACTGGGCCCCTTGTTCACGCTCTCTGCGGCCGAAGACGTGACCGGCATTGCCCGCGGCGTCGCGTTCCAACTGGTCGAAGCGCTGGGTGTGCTCGAGCGCCATCGCGTGTCGGAAGAAGTGAAAGGTCTCGATCAGGCGTCGCGCGCGACATTGCGCAAATACGGCGTGCGTTTCGGCGCCTTTCACATTTACCTGCCCGCGCTGCTCAAGCCGGCGCCGCGCGCGCTTGCGACCCAGCTATGGGCGCTCAAGAACACCGATCCGGAACTCAAGGGCGTCGATGAAGTCCCGCATCTCGCCGCGGGCGGACGGACGTCGTTTCCGGCCGACAAGGAAGTTTCGAAGGCGCTTTACCGGGTCGTCGGCTATCGGGTGTGCGGCGAACGCGCGGTGCGGGTCGATATTCTGGAGCGCCTGGCCGATTTGATCCGTCCGGCGCTGGCGTGGAAGCCGGGAGCGCCCGGCACGAAGCCCGCGGGCGCGGTCGAGAGCGGCGGCTTCACTGTGACAGTGAACATGACCTCGCTCACCGGTGCGTCCGGCGAGGACTTTGCTTCGATTCTGCGCTCGCTAGGCTACCGCATGGAGCGCCGGCCCAAGCCGCCGGAGCCGGAGGCGCCGGCAAGCACGGCGCCGGCCGAGGCGGTCGAAGCGAGCGGTGCCGAGTCAGGGGAAGAGCCCCAGGCTCCCGCTGCAGACGCGGGTGCAACCGGCGAGGCGCCTGCAGCCACCGAGGCTTCGCCGGAGTCGGCACCGATCGAACCGGCACCGGCCGAACCAGTAACGATCGAAACAGCACCGGTTGAACCGGCGCCGGTGGAACCGCCGGATGCATTTCCAACCGAACCGCCTGCGTCCGAGCAGGCTGCTTCCGCTGCGGAAGCTGTTGCCGCTCCGGAAGGGGTCGCTCCGGAAAAAGTTTCCGGAACGGACGCAGCGGCATCCGCCCCAGAGCCACAGACGTCGGCCGCGCCTGCCGCCCCCGCCGAAGAAGCCTTCATCGAGGTATGGCGGCCCGGCCGGCCCGAGGGTGCGCGCCGCGAACGCCCGCGCGGTCAACGGCGGCCGCCGCGGGAGCCGGCGCAAAAGCCATCGGCCGAACCGGCGCACCCGACTGCGGTGGCTTCTCCCGGCGCGGCCTCGGGCGAGCCGGCCAAGAGTCCCGAGCGGCCGCCCCGCCCGGCCCGCAAGCCGCGGCCCGATCGTCATCCGCGGCCGGATCGTCCGCCGCGCCCGCCGCGCGAAGGGGGGCTGTTTGCCACGAGCGCCCCCCGGGAGCGTCGCGACAAGGCTCCCGACCCGAACTCGCCCTTCGCCAAGCTCGCCGCGCTCAAAGAGCAACTCGAAGCCAACACCAAGGAGCGGCGCTAATCGCCCGTGAATGCGGATAGGCAGCGAATCGACAAGTGGCTGTGGCACGCGCGGGTCGTGCGCACGCGCCCGGCGGCGGCGGGCCTTGCGACATCTGGCCGCGTGCGCATCAACGGTCAGCGCATCGACGGGGCCGGCCGGGCGGTGCGTTCGGGAGATGTCGTCACCGTTGCGCTCGATGGCTGCGTGCGCGTCCTCAAGGTCGCCGGCTTCGTCGAGCGGCGCGGCTCGGCCGAGGTCGCCCGAGGCTTGTACGAGGAGCTCGATAGGTCCGGGGTGCAACCCGTTCCGCGCTCCGGGTGAAGCCGACCGCAGCAAAAATTCGCGCGACTAGTGTCCCGATTCCGAAGTTCGCCTGAGTTTGCCGCACGTCCGGAGGCGAACTTCGGAATCGAAGGACACTAGCAACGCTATGATTCTAGTGCCGCTTTGAACCCGAAGTTCGCAATCGAGCTCGCGGCAGGTGTAGTGCGAATGTCGGGTTCGCGGCACTTTAGGCGTTCTCTTGCGCCCCCTCGACCCATGGGATAGTGACCCTATCTCACGGCTTGGGGATCCGGTGACCAATGACCTACGTCGTCAACGATAATTGCATCAAGTGCAAGTACATGGACTGCGTTGAGGTGTGCCCCGTCGATTGCTTCTACGAGGGGGAAAACATGCTGGTCATCCACCCCGACGAGTGCATCGACTGCGGCGTCTGCGAACCGGAGTGCCCAGTTGAGGCCATCAAGCCGGACACCGAGCCGGGCCTCGAGAAATGGCTCGGCGTCAACGCCGAATACGCCAAGACCTGGCCGAATATCACGGTCAAAAAAGAGCCCCCCGCCGACGCCAAGCGGTGGGAAGGGGTGGCCAACAAGTTCGAAGAGCATTTTTCCGCCAACCCGGGCGGGGGAGACTGACCCGCGTTAACCGATATCGCGAACGACGCCCTGAAATACCATTGAACCGTATGTTTTAGTGCACCTAAGGCTTTGATTCTCGCCGAAAATGTGTTATATAGCTGCCAAGAAAGAATAAGTCCGAGGGGGCTCCCGCCGGGGAGCTTATTTTTTCGGATTTTCGGGGGATTCGTATCAGGGAGCGTGTGGCCCACGCGTGAGCTGTGGCAGGACGAACGCGTAAACGTGTGAAGAAGAGCACCGTCAAGAAAGCTTCCGGCTCGGTCCGGCGGGCTTCGGGTTCGCGGACGGCAACCAATAGGGCTGCCTCCAAGAGCAAGGTGGTGCGTCGCAGCAAACCGATTAACCAGGGAGCCCACCGCGGCATGAACAGCAGCAAGAATAAGAAGACCACACCCCGTCCGGCTCCGCGTCCGGTCGAACTTGCGACGCCCCAGCCCGCTGTTCCGCGGGCGACCCAGCGTCAGGGCTTCAAGACCAACGAATTCATCGTTTACCCCTCCCACGGCGTCGGCCAGATCGTCGCCATCGAGGAGCAGGAAGTCGCCGGCTACAAGCTCGAGCTGTTCGTCATCAATTTCGTCAAGGACAAGATGACGCTGCGCGTCCCCACCGCGAAGATCGCGTCGGTCGGCATGCGCAAGCTCGCCGAAGGTCCGATGGTGCGCAAGGCGCTCGAGACCCTCAAGGGCCGCGCGCGCATCAAGCGCACCATGTGGTCGCGCCGCGCGCAGGAATACGAGGCCAAGATCAACTCCGGCGACATCCTGGCGATCGCCGAGGTGGTGCGCGATCTGTATCGCT
>Ga0306924_10007028_pt1 | contig 11251 bp, 14 predicted proteins | sample sta12Can44000111_FD_203756 | JGI IMG/M metagenome (GOLD analysis project Ga0306924, IMG submission 203756) | Lab enrichment of tropical soil microbial communities from Luquillo Experimental Forest, Puerto Rico - statanox.12C.anox.44.000.111 (v2)... | ecosystem: Environmental > Terrestrial >...
GACTTGCTTCAGGGGGCCAGCCTTTTGTGCTGGAGCGCCGTAACGCCTGGCTGCTTCGGATGGCGCGGGCAGCGCTCAAAGAGCCCAAGTTGTTTTGGAAGCGCTGGCTGGAGGAAAAGACCGAGCCGGTTCCCTCTGACCACGATTTACCGGCTGGGCTTGAAAGCGTGATGCTGCCTCAGTTCCCCCAGGGCGCCAAAATTCAATTCCGGAGAACCGGCAAAGCGGTTGATCCGAAGGGACTTGGCAGTCTGGGACATCGCCGGCTCTTCGCGTTTACGGAGTGGCATAGCGGACCGATGGGTCGGGAAGCAAAAAAGTCTTGTGCTTCAGCCCTGCTCTGGGCTGCGGGGAAACCGGCAGATGCCAATCGAATTATGGATTTCCTTGGCTCCAAGGGCAGACCGATGAGCCCGCATGTGGCGATGAAGGAAAATTGGTTGATCCGCCCCGTCCTGGCCGAGACCGGCCGGATCGAGCTGAGCGAGCTGGACCTGACCAATTCGAACCGGCGACGTGCGCTGGACCAGGGACGTCTGCTTGAGTCCATGGCCTTCGAAACTGCGAATGTGCACCTACTGCACAGTGCGAAGCAGGAGCTCGAGAAAGCGGCTTCGGAATTGAAGCTGGCGGACCTGAAAAAGGGCGTTGCCGCGATGCTCGATGCCGTCGAATCCGATTTTAAGGAATGGCGGAAACACTGGAAGACACAGGCAGCTAAACAGCCGGCAGAGAGTCCAGCGAAGAAGAAGACAAGAGCTGGAGCTGCTACAGGATAGCAAATAGCAGATAGCAAATGTTAAGAAGAATGGTTCGAGAAAACGAACCAATCTGATATCTGCGATCTGCTATTTGCTATCCAGATATTTCGCGCGCGCGGCGCAAAGTCGACAGGCCCAACGCCTATGTTTACGCTTAGCACATTTCCATGGGCGCCTCAGATTTCCACCACAGCGTTTACGTGATCCTGCTCGATCCCGCTGCAGCGACCCACCGTTCCGTGATTCGGCTTAACCCTGGTTGCGACCCGGCCAAGCCGTGCCTTTACGTTGGTATGACCGGACTCCCCGTGGAAGAGCGATTCCGGAATCACAAGAACGGCCTTAAATCGGCCTGGATTGTTAAAAGATACGGGATTCGTTTGCTCCCCGAGTTCTACGAGTACCTCAACCCCATGCCGTACGAAGCCGCAGCCCAGATGGAAAAAGACCTGGCCGCAGATTTGCGCGCTGAAGGCTATACCGTGACCGGCGGAACCTGACTGTAGGGCGCCTGGTCAGGCGACGCACCCCATGGCGCCCTACAAAATCCGAAACTCAAAAATCGAAACTCAGACTGCCACTTTCCGAGTTGCCTGGGTATCGTTGGCAGGACGCAGGCCGCGCGCGGCTGCAACTCCAACTTGTTCCGCCGGGGTTGCTGATTGAATGACGCCGGTTTTTTCCAGGAGCGAGTGTGTCGCATCACCGGCGGCCGCGGAAGCGATGGTGAGCCCCTGTACAACACGAGAGATCGGGTTCGTTACATTTTGCATCGCGGCCATGAATGACTTCCCTCCAGCAGGTTCTCGCGCGGCTTCGACGGCTGACAAGGCGCCTATCGCGACGCCGAGAACGCCTGCTGTAGCTGCGGCCCTCCTTCCGAGACCAAGTTTGCCCTGGACCCACTCCCCAATCGTTAAATGCTTGCCGCCCAGGCCCTCAAAATCATATCGTGTCTCGTCGCCCAGGCGCATGAGGAAATTGCCGCCTAGCTTTTCGGAGAGATTGACAATCTCCCGGTCGAGGCCGTGAAATGCCTCGGCCAGCCGCACTTTCGCTTGCGCATAAGCAGCCCAATCCTTGTGCAGACGAGCAGTCATGTCAGCGACACTTGGGGGTGCTATCCCGAAACCTGAGTCCGGGCCTCCCAGACGTGTAATGTGATCCGTCACGTTGCGAAGTTGTTAGTATAAGCAGCCCAATCCTTGTCCAAACGAGCAATCCTGTCAGCGACGCTGACGACGGCTGTCCGGAAGCCCGAGTTCGAGTGAATGAGGTCCAGGCGACTCGCACCAAAAGTGTGACTCGCCACGTTTGCCAAGGTCCTATTAAGGGCGTCGGCGAATTTGCCCGCCGCGCGTCCTTCCGTGAGCTCCCCTAGTTCACGAACTTGATTCCGTAGGGCAACAACGTACTCGCGTCCGCTTTTAGTGGTCTCCTCCATCTGAGCCACGAGACTAGCGAGTTTGGAGGTATCGTTCGGTTCGGTTGGCATGGGGCCATCGCTTTCTTCCAGTAAGTAAACGAGAAGCGCGGTGGTCGTTCACTGGAAATGTGTCATATCTCCACAAATTTGCGTCAGTTGAACCGGACGCCAAGTTTCATTCTCTTGGATTGCGGCGACCGCGGACCGGTTTCTACCAGAATCGAGACCCACGGGTATGACCCGAAACTCAAAACTCGATACTCAAAACTCGAAACCGGGAATTCAGGTCAGACCATCACCGGTCCGGTTGTGCGAACATCGTCAGCAAGCTTTCCGGCTTCTGAATTTGTTGTGACGAGGGCGCCGACGTCCTTCCAGCCTGCGTATTGCGCAACCGTATCATAGGCGTTGACCGCGAGACCAGCTATTCCGACAGCCGCCGAGAGGCCGAAACCTAGTTTTCCCCGGGCCCGAGATGCTCCAATCCCGGCGAGTGCGCCTACCGCGTTCAAAACGGCCAACGCTTTGTCATGGGTAGCTTCTGTTGCTCGGGCGAGAACCGCGTCTAACTCGGCCCTCGCAGCCTTAAGCTCCTCCTTCGGACCAGATGCATTAGATGCTTCGAGCTCGTCGACCTTTTCTGCGCGTCCCTGAGGTTATCCCGCGCTGTCGCGGCCCGGTCGGTTGGCGATACGCTCGAATAGAAGGCATAGCCTGCTAATGCCAGGCCAATTGCGGATCCGCTGCGCCTGGCAAAATCGATCCATTTCGCCGCGCTCAAGGAGCGGCCGCCTTCTACTGCTTTCTGCGCACGCCAGCGTGCCAGATCAGGAATAGCGGGGATGCCAGCAAAGGCAAGAGAAGGGATGACAGCGAGGGCGACTCCTGAATAATCGCCATCTTAAGCGGCTTTACGGACGGCAGCGGCGGTACCGAAAGCTCCACCGAACAGGAGCAGGCCCATTCCGAAGGCTGGGCCACGGGCTGCTGGAGTTTCAGAGGGCTGGCCTGCCACAGCCGGAGCTGGATATTGTAACCTGCCCCGGCCGATTTCACCTCTTAAACGAGGTCGTTCGTGGGCTGCCAGTTTGGCGTTCAAAGCGTCTACAACCTGCCCGAGCTCCTTTCTAACGATCGATTCGTGCTCTTCGGGCCGGCCGCCAACAAATTGATCGAGTTCCGTGAGTTGTTCACGAGTCAGCAATGACGCTGCGTGTAGCCCTATCCCAACTCCCTCTTCCAGTGTGCGCACACGCAATTCTTGCGAAAGTTTAGCATATTGGTTAAACCAGCCCCTGGTCTCAGGGTTGGCTCCTGCCCAATCCGGGTTGGGTGGGGAATCGGCTGCCCATTCGATGCGAGCTTCACGCAACGGGGCTAGAGGGGAAGGGCTTAAAAACCGCTGTGCCAAGCTACTACTGGCGCCAAGGGGGATTTTGCGCACAAACTGCCCGATCATTGCATGCTCGCCGGGGCCGTAAGTAACCGAAAAACCAGGTTCCCAGCCAAGCGACGGTCTGTTAGCCGTGCCGGGCTCCAAGCTGACGGGGAGGCGATGGAATGCCCAACCGACTTTCTCGAGAACTTGCATCGTCTCCGTGGTAAGAGGCTTGCCTGCGACCTTTGCGATTTCGGGAATTGTTTTAACAACATCCTCGATTGCAGTCCGGAAAACACGCGAGTCCATTTCGTCTGCGCGGCCCTCGTTCGTGAGTTCTCGCAGCCCGTTTTTCAAAACGGCTTCCAAGGCTCTATAGAAGCTGAGTGCGTGACCTGCTCCGGTGAATTCCGACTCTGTGCGGGGCGATGGAGTCACCCTCCGTCTGGAGTCCGCTACCTCCAGTGCGGCCGCCGCTACCTTGTGCAAACTCTCAACGTATCGGACCGAGGTTCCGGGTGGCAGGTCCAGCTTTCCTTCCATCAAACGCTTAATCCCGACGTTCTCACGCTTACGTATTTCCAATTCCCTAAGCCAAGCGTACAAACGCCTGGATTCGTTTTGCGGCGGGGGATTGTTCGAATCGTTTGGCACAGTCTGCTATCTTCTTCCAGTAACTAAAACGAGATTCGCGCTTGAAGGCTACTGGAAATGTGTCATATCTCCACAAACAATGCAAGCTGAACCGGGCCGTCAAGCTAGGGGCAGCGTTTCCAACGCGCCCGGTTCCCGGTAAAAATCGATCCTGGCCTATTCGCGTTCATTCGCGTCGATTGTACATTTGTGCGAGGCAATCTGATGGACCACTACGACTACTCCGTTTCCGACCCGGTTGATCCGCGCTTTCAGGCGTCTGCCACGGTGCAGCGCGGCGAGCTCCTCCTCACGATCCGGGTCCAGCTGGAGTCCGGGGAGCGCGCTCCGGCGCTCCGGGAAGCTGAGCAGTTCAGAAAAATCGTGACCCATTTTGCCCGGCGGTTCCATAGTATCGGTGTGTCCTGGACCTACGGAGACGATCTGGCGGCGTTTAATCGAGCGATTGCTGCAGGCGCCGCTCCGGAAGAAGCGGCTTTGCGGACCTGGACCGGCCAGCAAGCTGCCGCAGCAGGGTACTCGCGCGCACGGGTTCGATCCCTGGAAAGGCAGCCCGGCCGGTATTCCAAAGTCGCGGTCAGCTTTGGCAAACCCGAATCGCTAACACCCGAAACGAGCTCACGCCGAAATCTCGATTCGAAGGCTAGTGACTGAGTTTCGGGTTTCGAGTCAAACAATGATGATCAGAACCTACGCGAAACTCGAGACTCAAAACTCAAAACTCGAAACTCAAAACTCGAAAGGCTACTTCGCCCAACGGATCCGATCCAGCAACTGGGCCAGCCGGGCCGCCGCTTTTGCTAACTGCTGCGCTGCGACCTTTGTTTCTACTTCTTCATAGTTCGACGGCAACGAGATGAATATCTGCAGCGACGGCGGGTCCTGGCTTTGCCGGAACAGGCGAAACTGGATTCCATCGTAGGCCTCGTTGGCCGTCTGGGCGGATTCTACCCTAACTGCCGGCTGCGGGCTCAGGGAGTTGTCAGCCAGGCAATCGGCGAGGACTTCGTAATCGGGAGAGTCGCAGATTGATTCGACGAGTTTCACGTCCCAAAGCGCGTGCAGCTCATCTTTCGGACCGTAAAAAAGATCGTTCCCGCCTCGGTCGCTCGGCAGCCCGGCAGCCTGCTGCGGATCCCTGATCAACTCGGGCCGTTTCGTGTCCTCCAATTGATAATAGCCGCTCACACAATGCAGGGGTTGATGGACATCCGCTACAAAATGTACCAGAAGCCGTAGCGCCTGGGCGTGGGTCATTTCTTCCGGTTGCGCGGATTCCAATACGCGAATACAGCGCGCGATAGCGTGCACGATGTCGTCGGGGGAAGTGAACTCTTTCGCGTCCGCGTAGGACTTGGTTCCGAGCGGCAAATCGACAAAGTGCCAGGAAGCATTGTGCGGAAAATGTTGGTTAAAAGCAGCCGCTTCCGGATCATTTGCCAGCGGCCCCCTGCCTTTTCCCGCTTCGCGCACGTTGTCAGCCCAGGTCGAGATGGACGCCAGGTCGCTGTCTCCGCCTTGGCTCAGAACCTGTTGGACCTTTGCCCGTGTCTCACTCGAGATCAGCCGCTCTGCCAAGACGCCCACTGCTTCGTGCCCCTCCGATCCCCACCCGAGCGCAACCCGCAAAAATCCAAGCCAAACAAAAAAAGCCAGGATTGTCCGTCGCATGCGAAATCTTATCTGGTGCTTTCCGTGCAATCTTGTTTTTCCCGGGAAATTTCTTAAACCGCGAATGGACGCTAATGGACGCGAAAGGGTCTGGGTCTGGTTCGCGTTCATTAGTGTGCATTGGCGGTTCGATCCCTTGGGGCGACGGGTGATTTGTCTACCCGTTTTGCGCCGGCAGCAGTGTCCGCTCGAGAAACTCGACCAGGATCTCATTGAAGGCATGGGCGTGCTCCACATTGCCAAGATGAGCCGCGCCGGGAAGAACTTTCAGCTCCGAGCCGGCGATTTGCTGCTGAATTAGCCGGAAGCTGCTTGGCGGAAACCCTTGGTCGAGCTCCCCTGGGATAAGCAGCGTTCCGGTGCGAATCTGATTCAGTCGTTCTGTGACGTTTAATCGTTGAATTGCCCGGCAGCAACCAACAAATCCGTTAACCGATGTCGACCGGATAAGGTCCGATATCCAGCCAACCAGCGAGGGGGCCGCCGCGACGAAGCTGGGGGTCAACCAGCGCTGGATTCTCGATTCGACCTGCTTCTTCATGCCCTCGGCAAGGGCGCTCTGGATCCATTGTTCCGCGCTCGCTTTGCCTTGATCCTGCATCTGGCTTCCGGTACTGCAAAGCACGAGTGCAGAGACTTTCTCCGGATAGTGGAGCGCGAAAATCTGTCCGATCATTCCGCCGATCGACAACCCGACAAAAGCCGCTTGGCGGATGTTGAGATAGTCCAACAGCCCAGCCACATCGTCTGCGAGAGTCTCGAGCGTATAATTGTCGCCTGGTGCAGCGCTTTGTCCGTGACCCCGAATATCATAAAGCAAAACGCGAAACCGGGATTGGAGCACCGGCAACTGGTACCCCCAGATCTCCATGGCTGTCGCTAAAGGATGAGACAGAACCACAACCGGCCGGGCCGTCTCACCCTCCAGCGCGAAACTGCAGTTAAAGCCGTTGATCGTCGCAGACTGCCTGTTCATAGGCTGATGGTAAATCATCGGCGGTAGCCAGTGAAGCGCCGAATGGAAATGGAGCGCCGCGGCGCCGGGTGTTCCTCGCACCGAAGGTGCGAACTAATTAAATCCTAGGGCAAAGCCCTAGGATTGCGTTTATAACGTGGTTGCGGTCTGAAGGACCGTTACAAAATCATGCCCACGGGGACGTCGGTTGGAGCGGTCCTTCAGACCGCGACGCTGGTTTTTGGTCCGAATCCTAGGGCCTCGCCTAGGCTTTTGATTGGCTCGCGCCTTCGGCGCTCATAACCATCTCCTGACCCTTCCGCAATATAGGCGGTACGCTTCGCCGAACCGGTCAACCAGCAACTTCTCTTCGAACGGAATCTGCCAGAAATTGATCACCAGGAAAAATACAACCGGGGGAGCCAGAAAATACAGCGATTGGGTGAAGAAGAAGCCGCTGATCAGGAAAAGCAGCAAACCCAGATACATCGGATTCCTGGTGAGGCGATAGGGGCCAGTTGTAACCAACTGCAGCGGCTCGGTTCCGGGTCGAACTGGTGTTCCTGACCGCTTGAACGTAGAGAAGCCCGCCACCGCGCTTCCCACGCCAATGGCTAAAACCGCCGGACCGATGAGCGTGTGGTGCGGGATCCAGACCGGCGCCGACGGGAGTGCGCTCGCGGCAAGGCCCGCGGCAAGTATCAGCCCCAGGGCCAGAATCGGGGGAGGAACAGGAAGCGTGGATCGGACGTTCATTGGATAGAGTAATGCAAGTTGGAGTGCCCGTCTGGTCGGTGTACGAGTATTGCATGACAAAGACGGCCGGCCCGATTGACGTGCATGTCCATCTAAGCGGGAACGGAAAAACGAGCCCTGACCTCTGGCACCGCTCGCGATGGAACATGCGGCCGTTTCTGCGGGCAGCCAGCCGTGACATCGGCCTGAAGTGTCAGTTTGACGATCCGGAGTTCGATAAAATGTATCTGGATCAATTGCTGCACTGGGTTTCGCAAGCCTCACTGGAAGCTGCGGTGTTGCTTGCTTCTGAGTGGGTGCACGATGAGCAGGGAATGATCAGGAAGGATCTTTCCGACGTGTTCGTCTCGAATGACGCGGTGTTCGCAGCAGCGAAACGCTCGGCCAAGCTCTTGCCCGGAGTGGCGATCCATCCCGCCCGGCCCGACGCATTGGATGAGCTCGAACGCTGTGTGGCTGAGGGAGCGGTTCTTTTGAAACTCCTGCCCTGCGTCCAGAACGTGGATTGTAATCGATCGAAGTACAAATCCTTCTGGACCAGACTGGCGGAAGCCGGGTTGCCCTTCCTGGCCCACACGGGGGGCGAGTTCTTTGTGCGCAGTTGCCGGAACGACCTGAAGTCCCCGCGTTGCCTCGAGCTGCCTCTGGAGTGCGGGGTGAACGTGATCGCGGCGCACTGCGGCACTCGGGCCCTGCCTTGGGATGGCGACCACTTCGAGGAGTTCCTGGAGATGCGGAAACGCTTCCCGAATTTCTATGGCGACCTCGCTGCTCTGTCCCACATCACTCATCTTAAATCCCTGGAACGTTTGCGGGATGAGCCCGAGCGGCTGTTGCATGGAACCGATTACCCCGTCGTCACAGCCGTCTTTCCTTCCTGGCTGAAAGGCTGGATTGACCGTGAAACCATGCTGCGACTCCGGGCGATCCCCAACCCACTGGAAAAGAAAGTCCAGCTGACCAGAGCGCTCGGGTTCCCTGAGAGGGTTTTTACCGATCTCTGGGAGTTGCTGCCGAAGGCGGCCGTGCAGCGCTGGCTTCAGGCCGCCTTAGTCAGTAATCAGATCAGTAGCCAGTAATCGGGGAGGCTAAGCGGCAATCTGTCTTTTGGAATCAGTGATCTGTCATCTAACAGATTATTGACCACTGATTACTGACTAGTGATTACCGATTGCTGGCCAACTGTCCACAAAGCTAATCCCCGACCAGGTCCTCCAGTTCCCGGCGCACTTTTTCAATAAGGTCAGTTAGCCGTTTCTCCCGATCTGCGTGGCCATGGGCCCACTTGGCCGCCCGGAAGGTCGCCTTTACCATCGCAGCCGATTGGCGAAAGACGCTGAAGGCTTCTGGTCCCATCCATTGACCCCAATCTCCCCAACGCTCGGCGCGATCCCAGATCCGCCTGACCGCCTCGGGATCCCGCTCGAGCTCGGCCTTTCCGGCCTCAGTCAGTTGATATACCCGCCTGCCTTCCTGACGCTCGGAGCCGATGAGTCCTTCATCTTCGAGCTGTTGCAGGGTGGGGTAAACCGTGCCCGCGCTGGCCCGATAAAGTCCGCCGGAGCGCTTCTCCAGTTCCTTGATCAACTGGTAGCCATGCTTGGGCCCCTCCTTGAGCAGCGAAAGAATGGCGAGTCGTACCTCGCCGAACTCAAAGAACCGGCCCCGTGGTCCACCGGCAAAGCCAGCCCATGGGCCCCACTCTTCCCAGGGTCCCCAAGCCCGTGATCCTCGTCGTCTCCAACCTCCCCGCGTGTAATCACGACACGAGGGCGGATCTGGTGGGTAATCGGCGTAGCGCTCGTTGTAAGGGGCGCCTGCGTAGGCCATTCCTGGTCCCCAGTTGTGATAGGCCCAGTGTCTCCAGAATCTCTTCATGAATTTGGCGCACATATCGTTTTATATATCTTGCGATATATTTCACGGCATCCGCTCCTTGTCAATTGGTGACTTAAATAAATTCCGATGGCGTGTGCCTCGAGGAGGCGCGTTAGGTTTAGGACACGACGAAGCGCGTTCCTACCGACAATGGGTAACCGCTTCCTCTTCCCTTGGTCGGGCGAAATTTTATTTGAGACACTCTGTGCTCCCGGGGCAGATTTAACTCATGCCCTACTTATCGATCCAAACCAACAGCACTCTCTCCGACGAGAAGCGAAATGAGCTCCTGGGCGCCGCATCCGAAATTGTGGGGGCGCAGCTCAACAAACCCGTGAGCTATGTCATGGCCGGCTTCCAGCCTGTTCCCAAACTGATGCTGGCCAAGGATGATGCACCTGCGGCTTTCCTCGAACTGCGCAGCATCGGAGTTCCCGAGGCAAAGCGCCACCCGCTCTGTGCCGCGTTAACCGAACTGATTTCCAAGTATTGTGGGATTCCCGCAAGCCGGGTTTTCATTGTCCTGGTCGATGTCCAGGCCCGTTTCTGGGCCCATGACGGGGCAATGATCGGGTAGGGGTTGAGGTCTGGTAGGGCAGGTTTCTCGCCTTCGTCGGACTATGGCGCGGCACGCCGAACCCGCCTGGGCGGAGGAGGCGGCACATTGGGTTTGAGAAGCTGGGTCCTTGGTTCAGGATGCGGCGAAGCGCGTCCCTGCCGAACCTCATCGGCTAAAGTTAACATCGAGCCGACCGATGAGTACAGTATCCTGGCGCTATGAGTTCTTCGATCAGCAAGGCATCGTATTCAGGTCTGGGGCACTGTTCGGTCTGCGGACAGTGGAAGCGTCTCGAGATGTGGGATGAAGGACTCAATGGTCGCTTTTGCCTGGAGTGCTTCGACCAGGTGGTTGACGCCGAGGGGTTGTTGGTAAGTCAAGGCTTGTATCATGCGCGGACAGGGCTGAAGCCTGGGGCGGACAACTCCTGATTTCAGGTGGCTCGAAAACCGCCGTCGACGGGTAGGGCGAGACCGTTGAGCATTGCCGCGGAATCGCTGAGCAAGAAGCAAACCACCGACGCGATATCATCGCACTCCGCGAATCTTCCTAACGGGATACGTTCCAGCATCGGCTTCCCTTTCGCTGGATTGCTCCAGGCACGTTTGCCCATCTCCGTCAGCACAACAGTCGGATTCACAGAATTCACCCGGATCCTATGCCCGCCGAGTTCGACAGCCATTACTTTGGTCAGCTGATCGAGGCCGGCTTTGGAGGTACAGTAGGCTGCCAGATCGCGCAAGCCCTGGAACGCGGCCATGCTGGAGACGTTGACGATTGACCCGGCAACTTCGCGCTCAATCATCCGCTTCGCGATCACCTGCGAAACGACCAGAATCGCCCGGAGGTTCACAGCCATAGTCGTATCCCAGCCTTCGCTGGTCGTCTCAAGAAAAGGTTGCAGGATCGCGACCGCCGCGTTGTTCACCAGCAGATCGATTTCGCCGGCCTCCTCGGCTGCACGCTTCGCTGCGGCTGTATCTGCTAACTCCGCGACGATTGTTTCGCAGCCGATCTGGTCCTTAAGGCTTTTGAGATCGCTCTCTGTCCGGCTCAGTGCCACGACCCGGGCATTAAGCGGCTCAACATCACGGCGATCTCCCGGCCGATTCCCTTGCCGGCGCCCGTCACAAGCGCCCGGCGATTCTTGAAGTCAATCTGTTGAAGTACTGGATCGTGTTTCATGGCGTGATTTGCTACCTGCTATCTGCTA
>Ga0306924_10007029_pt1 | contig 11250 bp, 9 predicted proteins | sample sta12Can44000111_FD_203756 | JGI IMG/M metagenome (GOLD analysis project Ga0306924, IMG submission 203756) | Lab enrichment of tropical soil microbial communities from Luquillo Experimental Forest, Puerto Rico - statanox.12C.anox.44.000.111 (v2)... | ecosystem: Environmental > Terrestrial > Soil...
TGGGCCTGCGCGACCGCGGCATGATCCGCGAGGGGCTGGCCGCCGACCTGATGGTGTTCGACCTCGCGTCGATCGGCATCCGGGAGGACGAGGTCGCGCACGACGGACCGGCCGGCACGCCGCGGCGCGTGCAGGGCGCCGACGGCGTGTCGCACGTCGTCGTCGGCGGCCAGGTCGTGCTCGAGCACGGCAAGCACACGGGCGCCCTGCCCGGTCGCGTGCTCCGCGCCGGGCGGCACTAGCCCTACCGCGTCAGCTCGGGCTCACCGGGCGAGGCCAGGGTCTTTCGGACGCGGCAGCGGCGGCGCGCGCCTGACGGAGGCCGGCATGGCCGACGCACGGCCGGCGTGCGCGACCATCTCGTCCACGAAGTCCTCGGCGTACGGCGCCAGGAAGCGCCGGGGGTCCCACGCCAGGCTCAACCATCGGCCAATCGGCGTACCGCGCTGGACGAGGGGCACCGCCCGGACACCGGCCCGCGATGCTGGCCGTCTCGGCCTGGGCGGCCCAGGCGGAAGGCAAGCGCGACGAGGCCGTCAAGCTGATGCGCGCCGCCGCCGACAACGAGGATGCCAGCGTCAAGCACGTGGCGATGGAGAACCGGCTCTACCCGATGCGCGAGCTCTACGCCGACCTCTTGCTGCAGCAGGGGCAGGCGCCGGCGGCTCTCCGCGAGTTCGAGACCGCCTTGAAGGAGACGCCGAATCGCTATCGCGCGCTCTTCGGCGCCGGACGCGCTGCGGAGCTGGCCGGCGACCGGGCCAAGGCCGTCGGCTACTACGAGAAGCTCGTGGGGCTCGCCAGCAAGGCCGACACGCCGCGCCCGGAGATCGCGCAGGCGAAGACGTTCATCGGGGCGCGCTGAGCGCGCGCGCCGGCCGCGCCGCGGCTAGGACAGGACGAGCGCGGCGCGGCCGACCAGCGCGTTCCGCCGAAGGAGCTCGTGCGCTTCCTCGGCGCCTTCGAGCGGGAACGTCCGGCTGACGACCGCGCGGATCCGCCCCTGGCGCAGGAGCTCGAGGGTCTGCGCGATCTCGGTCAGGGTGACGTAACGCGAGCCGTGGATCTCGAGCATCGAGCCGAGCACCTGGCGCGGGTCGACCACGAAGCTCGAGTCCACGCCGAAGGCCGCCGTGGGCCGGCTGCCGATGATCACCAGGCGGCCTGCGCGGGCCAGTGATCCGAGCGAGCCCTCGAGCGTTTCCTTCGAGGCCACGAAGTCGATCGCGGCGTCGACCCCGCGGCCGGCCGTCAGCTTCGAGACCTGCGCGGCGAGATCGCCCCGGCGGACGTCGATCAGCTCGTCGGCGCCGCTGTCCCGGGCGGCGGCGAGCTTGTCGTCCGTGATGTCGGCGGCCAGCACCCAGCCGCCCGCGAGCTTGGCCATTTGCACGGCGTGGATCCCGACGCCGCCGCCGGCCCCCACGATCAGCACCAGATCGCCGGGGCCGACCCGCGCCTCTTCGCGGCACGCGTGGTAGGGCGTCGCGATCGCGTCGGCGGCGATCGCGGCGTCGACGTCGCTCACGCCCGCCGGGATCGCGACGACGTTGCGGGCCGGAAGCGTCATGTATTCCGCGTAGGCGCCGTCGCACGCCATGCCGACGTTCCCCGGCGAGGCCGGGCACAGGGTCTCGCGCCCGCTCCGGCAGAAATGACAGACGCCACAGGTCAGATAGAAGTGGCAGGTAACGCGATCGCCGACCTTGACGTGCGCCACCTCGGAGCCGAGCTCGACGACCTCACCGGCCACCTCGTGGCCGGGAATGCGCGGAAACGACGTCACGCGCCCTGGGACCCGGGTCATGATCACCACGGTGAGACCGACGCCGGTCGCGCGCACGCGGAGCAGCACGTCATTGGGCCCGATCTTCGGCACGGGGACCGTCGCGAGCCGGAGGGGTGCTCCGAACTCGGGTAGGACCATCGCCTTCATCGTGTCGGGACGCATGGCGGTACGCTATCACGCGCGATCGTACGGGGCCACCCACAGTGCTACGATGTCGCGATGATCGGTGACGCGCATCCTCGCCTCGGCGGCGGCCGGTTCGTCTCGGGCACGGCTCGATTCGTGGACGATGTGCGTGTGCCCGGCATGCTGCACGCCGCGGTGCTGCGCTCGCCGCACGCGCACGCGCGGCTCGTGTCGATCGATACGAAGCGCGCGCGAGACCTGGCGGGGGTCCACGCGGTGCTGACGGCGGCCGACGTGCCGGCCGCGGCGATCATCCCGAACCGTGTCCCCGCGCCCTCGGGGACCGAGCGCTACCTGCAGCCCGCCATCGCGCGCGACATCGTCCGCTTCGTCGGCGAGCCGGTCGCGCTCGTCGTCGCCGACGATCCGTACGTCGCCCGCGACGCGCTCGACCGCGTCGACGTCGTGTACCAGCCGCTGCCGGCGTGCGCCTCGACCGCCGATGCCCTCGCCGCCGGCGCCGCGCGGCTGTTTGCGTCGACCGACTCGAACAACGTCGCGACGATCACGATGCGCGTGGGCGACGCCGACCAGGCACTGGCCGGGGCCCACCTGAGACTGCGCGACCGGTTCACCTACCCGCGGCAGACGGCGGCGGCGCTGGAGACGCGTGGCCTCGTGGCGGTGCCGCCGGATCCACGGGGCGGCGAGCTGCACCTGATCGGCTCCACCAAGTGCATTCACATCAACCGGACGATCCTGGCGCCGATCTTCGGCATCCCGGTGGGCGCGCTTCGGCTCACCGAGGTCGACGTGGGCGGCGGCTTCGGCGTGCGCGGCGAGCTCTACCCGGAGGACATCCTGGTGCCGCTGGCCGCCATGAAGCTCGCGCGACCCGTGAAGTGGATCGAGAGCCGCCGCGAGAACCTCATGGCGGCCAACCACGCGCGCGAAGTCGCGTACGAGATCGAGATCGGCTTCGACGGCGACGGCCGCATCCTGGCCATGCGCGCGGTGATCCACGCCGACATCGGCGCCTACGTCCGCACCGCCGCGCTCGTGCCGGCCGAATTCGGCGCGGCACTCCTGCCCGGTCCGTATCGCGTCCCCGGCTATTCGTGCGATCTCTGGTCGGTCGTGACCAACAAGACGCCGGCCGGGACCCTGCGCTCCCCCGGGCGTCCGGAGTGCAACTTCGTCCGCGAGCGCCTCCTCGACCGGGCGGCGGCGCGGCTCGGTATCGACGCGGCCGAGATTCGCCGCCGCAATCTGATCCGCCCGGACGAGATGCCGTACGACTGCGGCACCAAGTCGTTCGGCGTCAGCACCGTCTACGACTCCGGAGATTTCCCCGGGCTCTTCGACGAGCTGCTGCGCCGCCTGGACTATCCGCGCGCCCGGGCCGAGCAGGCCAGCATGAACGCGCGGCCATCCGGCACGCGTCGCGGGATCGGCCTGGCGGTCTACGTCGAGAAGACCGGGCTCGGTCCCTTCGAGACCACGCGGGTGGAGGCGCGGCCCGACGGTCGCCTCACGGTCGACACGGGCGCCTCCTCGATGGGGCCGGGGCTCGAGACCGTCCTCGCGCAGATCCTCGGGGACACGCTCGGGCTTCCCGCGAGCCACTTCGACGTGCGGCACGCCGATACCGCGGCCGTCGAGAGCGGCGTGGGGACCTACGGCTCGCGCGGCACGGTGACCGCCGGCAACGCGGCGCACCTCGCGGCGGCGAAGCTGATCGCCGAGGCGCGCCATCGAGCCGCCGAGCGCTTCGGCGTCGCGGAAACCCAGGTCGCTTACGCGCGCGGCGCGCTCACGGCGGGCGGCAAGCGCGTCACCCTGGCCGAGCTGGCGCGCGAGCGGCGACTGGCCGCGGGCGCTTCGTTCGAGGTGCCGAAGGTGACGTACGCTGGCTGCGCGGCGGCTGTCGTCGCCGACGTCGATCCCGAGACCGGCGCCGTCAGCCTGCGCCGGGTCGTGGTCGGCGCCGACGTGGGCCGCGCCGTGAATCCAGCGCTGGTCGACGGTCAGCTGGTGGGCGGCGTCGCGTTCGGGATCGGCAACACGCTGCACGAGAGCCTGGCCTACGACGCCGAGGGCCAGCTGCTCTCGTCGACCCTGATGGACTACGCGCTTCCCGCGGCGGCCGACATACCGCCGGTCGACGGCTTCTACCAGGAGGTGCGAGCCACCACCAATCCGCTCGGCCTGCGCGGCCTCGGCGAGTGCGGCAACCCCGGCCTCGGCGCCGCCACCGCCAACGCCGTGTGCGACGCGCTCGCGCCGCGCGACCTAGCGATCACGGCGCTCCCGCTGACGCCCTTCCGTGTCTTCAAGAGCGATCGGTCCCGTCGGGACGCGGCCGGCGGCTGAGCCCAGCGGAGCCATCCGTGCGCCACCTCCTGGGCATCTGAGCGTGAGATAGGAGCGCGCGGCGATGTCACGGGGGGTCGACGTGCCCGGAGTCGTCAACATCGCCGATCTTCGATGGCGGGCCGAGCGTCGCCTGCCTCGCGCGGTGTTCGACTACATCGACGGCGGCGCCGACGCCGAGCTCACCTTGCGCGAGAACTGCCGCGTCTTCGACGACGTCGTCCTCAGACCTCGCAACGCGGTCGCGATCCCGCAGTGCGATCTCGGCGTGACGGTGCTGGGGCAGCGCCTGGCGCTCCCCTTCATGCTCGCTCCGGTGGGGAGCAGCCGGATGTTCTACCCCCGCGGTGAAGAAGCGGCGGCGCGGGCCGCCGGAGCCGCCGGCACCGCGTACATCCTCTCGACCCTGTCGGGATGCCGGCTCGAGGACGTGAAGGCCGCGACGAAAGGCCCGGCCTGGTACCAGCTCTACCTGGTCGGTGGCCGCGAAGTGGCGAGCGCGGCCATCTCGCGGGCGCGGGCCGCGGGCTATTCCGCCCTCGCCGTCACGATCGACACGGCGGTCTCGGGTCTGCGCGAGCGCGACGTCCGCAACGGCACGAAGGAGCTCCTTGGGTCCAGCGTCCTGAAGAAGCTTCCCTTCCTGTCGCAGTTCCTGGCGCGGCCCCGCTGGCTCGCGGGCTTCCTCAGGGACGGCGGCCTGATGTCGTTTCCGAACGTCGTGCTGCCCGGTCAGGGGCCGATGCCGTATGCCGACGTCGCCGCCGCGCTCGAGCAGTCGACCGTCGCCTGGGCGGACCTCGGCTGGATCCGCGAGGTGTGGAGGGGCCCGATCGTCATCAAGGGCGTGCTCACGGCCGACGACGCGCGCCGGGCCGTCGACGAGGGCGCCGAGGCGATCGTGGTGTCGAACCACGGCGGCCGCCAGCTCGACGGCGTGTCGGCGACCTTGCGGGCGCTGCCGGAGGTCGCTGGCGCGGTGAATGGTCGCACGGAGGTCCTGCTCGACGGTGGTATCCGGCGCGGCACCGACATCGTGAAGGCGCTCTGTCTCGGCGCCCGCGCCGTGCTGTGCGGGCGCGCGTACGCGTACGGGCTCGGGGCCGGCGGTGAAGCCGGCGTGACGCGGGCGATCCAGATCTTGCGCACCGACCTGATCCGCACGCTCAAGCTCTTGGGCTGCCCGTCGGTCCGCGAGCTCGACCACTCCTACGTCGAAGCGCCGGCCGCCTGGCTCGGCGACACGTCACACGCTGCTCAGGCTCCGTAGAGATGACAGGCGACCTGGTGGCCGCTCGCCTGGTCGCGCAAGATCGGCTCGACCTCGGCGCACACCGGCAGCGCCTGAGGGCAGCGCGGGTGGAAGCGGCAGCCCGACGGCGGATCGAAGGCGCTCGGCACCTCGCCCTTCAGGATGACCTCGTCGCGCACGTCGTCGGGGTGCGCGGGCAGCGCGTTGTTCAACAAGATCTGCGTGTACGGGTGCAGCGGATTCGCGTAGAGCTCGTCGGCGTCGGCGGTCTCGACGAGCTTGCCCAGGTACATGACGCCGATGCGCGTGCTGACGTACTTCACCACCGCCAGATCGTGAGCGATGAAGAGATAGCTCACGCCCGAGCGATCCTGGATCTCGCGCAGGAGGTTCATCACCTGAGCGCGGATCGAGACGTCGAGCGCCGACACCGCCTCGTCCAGCAGGATGCACTCGGGATTCGTGGTCAGCGCGCGCGCGATCGCGACCCGCTGGCGCTGGCCGCCGGAGAGCTCGTGCGGGTAGTCGTCGGCGATACGCGGCCGTAGCCCCACCCGCGTCAGCGACGCGGCGACCCGGTCGGCGACCTCGGCGCGCGTGAGGTCGGGCTCGGTCTGCGCGAGCGGCTCGCTCACGGTGGTGCGGATCGTCAACCGCGGGTTCAGCGAGCTGAACGGATCCTGGAAGACCGCCTGCACCGCCCGGCGATAGCCTCCCCGCTCCTGGCGGCCGAGCAAGTGGATGTCGTGGCCGCGGAAGTACACACCGCCCGCGGTCGGCCGCTCCAGCGACAGGACGAGCCTGGCCGTCGTGGTCTTCCCGCAGCCGCTCTCGCCGACCAGGCCGAGCGTCTCGCCACGGCGCAAGGTGAAGTCGACGCCGTCGACCGCCTTCACCGTACCGAAGCGGCGGCTCAAGATCGTGCCGCGCGCCAGCGGAAAATGCTTGGTGAGCTGGCGCGCCTCGAGAACGATGTCGCGCGAGCTGTCGGCCTCGGCCGCGGCGGGCGACGCGCTCGCCGAGAACGTGACTCGCCGGCGAGCGAGGCTTCCCGTCTCGCCTGCCCGCACGCAGGCCACGAGGTGCTCCGCGTCGATCGACCCGAGCGGCGGCGTCCTCTCGGTGCACCGCGGCTCCGACATCGGGCAGCGCGGCGCGAAGCTGCAGCCCGTCGGCACATTGGCGAGGTCGGGCGGCTGGCCCTCGATCGCGGCCAGCGGCTCGCGACCGTGACGCAAGGTCGGCAGGCAATCGAGCAGCCCGCCCGCGTAGGGATGGCGCGGCCGGTTGAAGATGTCGCGGGTGCGGCCGAGCTCGACGATGCGACCGGCGTACATCACCGCGACCCGGTCGCAGAGCTTCGCGACGATGCCGAGATCGTGCGTGACGAAGACGAGTGCCAGGTTCGTCTGGTGCTGGATCTCCTTCAGGAGTCTCAGGTACTGCGACTGGATCGTCACGTCGAGCGAGGTGGTCGGCTCGTCGGCGATCAAAAGGCTCGGCTGGCAGGAGATCGCGATGGCACCGGCGACGCGCTGGCGGATGCCGCCGCTCATCTGGTGAGGATAAGCGTGCACCCGCCGCTCGGGGTCGCTGATGCGGACCTGGCGCAGGAGCTCGATCACCCGCTCGTCGAGCGCCCGGCCGTGCAGCCCGCGGTGAAGCGCGAGCGTCTCGGCGATCTGCTCGCCGACCGTCATCGCGGGGTTCAGCGAGGCCATCGGGTCCTGAAGGATCATCGCGATGCGCGATCCGCGCAGCCGCCGCATCTCTTCCGGGCTCTTGTCGAGCAGGTTCTCGCCGTCGAACAGGATCTGGCCGCCGACGATGCGCCCGCCGGGCTCCGGGACGAGTCTGAGGATCGACAGACACGTCATCGACTTGCCCGAGCCCGACTCGCCGACGATGCCGAGCGTCTCGCCGCGGCGCACCGAGAAGCTCGCGCCGTCGACCGCCTTCACGATGCCGCGGCGCGTGTAGATGTAGGTGCGCAGGTCGCGCACCTCCAGGAGCGTGTCGGCCATGGGCGGCTCAGACCTGCCGGAGCTTGGGATCGAGGCGGTCGCGGACCCAGTCGCCGAGGATGTTCAGCGAGAGCACCGTGATCAGGATCGCGATGCCCGGCAGGATCGACACCCACCAGGCTTGCTCGATCAGGCCCCGGCCGTCGGCCACCATCACGCCCCACGACGGCGTGGGGGGCGGGATGCCGACGCCCAGGAACGAGAGCGCGGCCTCGAGCACGATGACGTAGCCCACGTGCAGGGTGGCCAGTACGAGGATCGACGGCGCCAGGTTCGGCACGACGTGGCGGAACATGATCCGGGCGCTCGAGCAACCGGCGATGCGCGCCAGCGCCACGAACTCCTGCTGCTTGATGCCGAGCGTCTCGCCGCGCGCGAGGCGCGCGTAGCTCGGCCACAAGAGGAACACCACGACGATGATCACGTTCGTGAACGAGGGCTCGAAGACCACGGACAGGAGCACCGCGATCAGGATGCCTGGCAGCGACAGCGAGATGTCGGCCAGGCGCATCAACAGGGAATCCACCCAGCCGCCGAAGAAGCCGGCGAGGAGACCGATGAGGCTTCCCGCTGCGCCGGTCAGGGTGATGCCGACGACGGAGACCGCCAGCGAGATCCGCGCGCCGTAGAGCAGGCGGCTCAGGGTGTCGCGGCCGTGGCGGTCGGTGCCGAGAAGGTGGCCCGGCTTCGAGCCCTCGAGGCCGATCGGCGGCGCGAGCCGGTCGCCGAGCGAGCCCTCGACCGGCGAGTGCGGCGCCAGCGCCGGGGCCAGGAGCGCGCACAGGACCAGCGCGGCGACCACCGCGAGCGGGACGGCCGGCGGCCAGCGGCGCTCGCGGCTCCGCCGCTGGAGGATCGAGGCTCCGGTCGTGGCGGCGGCGCCGCTCACCGCGAGTACCGGATCTTGGGATTCAGGTACGCATAGAGCACGTCGACGAGCAGGTTCACGCCGATGTACATCGCGGACAGAAACAGGACGACCGTCTGCACGATCGGGTAATCGCGTGAGTCGACCGCCTCGATCACGAGCAGGCCGAGCCCCGGCCAGCCGAAGACGGTCTCCACGATGATCGAGCCGTTCAGGAGCGCCACGAACAGGAGCGCGGCGAACGTCACCACCGGCAGCGCCGCGTTCTTGAAGGCGTGGCGCCAGATCACGCGGCGCTCCGGTAGTCCCTTGATGCGCGCGAGCTTGACGTACTCGCTGCCGAGCACGTCGAGCATCGAGGAGCGCGTGAGCCGCATGAGCCCGGCGACGGCGAACCATCCGAGCGTGATGCCCGGGAGCAGCACGTGCAGCGGCGTGCCGCGCCCGGACGTCGGCAAGAGATGGAGCATGACGCCGAAGATCAGCACGAGCACGAGCCCCAGCCAGAACGGCGGCACCGCCTGGCCGAGCGCCGCGAAGGCGCGGGCCGCGTAGTCGAGCGCGCTGCCGCGCCGGACGGCGGAGTACACGCCGACCGGGAGCGCGATCGCGATCACGATCAGCACGGCCAGGCCGCCGAGCTCGAGCGTGGCGCCGTAGCGCTCGGCCACCAGATCGAGCGCCGGACGGCGGAAGCGAACAGAGCGGCCGAAGTCGCCCTGCAGCGCCTGGGTCAGGAAGCGCCAGTACTGGACGGTCCACGGACGGTCCAGGCCGAGGTGCGCGCGCACCAGCTCGATGTCGGCCTTCGACGCCTCGGCCGGCATCATGATCTGGATCGGGTCGCCGGAGAGCCGCACGAGCGCGAAGACCACGATCGAGACCACGAACATCGACACGATCGACTGGATCACCCGCCCGATGATGAAGCGCTGCATCGGGGGCTCAGCCCTCGAGGAACTCGACGGGCTTCGGCAGGGTGACCAGGAAGACGCATCCTCCCTCGCTCGAGGCCGCGTGCTTGACGTCGGGGGGCGTGTACAGATAGTCGCCCGCTTTCAGGTGCTCGCGGCCCACGTGCAGATCGCCCTCGACGACGTAGATCTCCTCCCCGGCCGGGTGATTGTGAGCCGGAAAGCGCGTGCCGGCCTCGAACCGCACGAGCGCGGTCGAGCCGCCGGTCTCCTTGTCGTGGCGGAGCACCTTGACGGATGCGCCGCGCGTGGGCAGGGCGCGCCAGCCGATGTCCTCGCTGCGAAGCGCCGCGGGCGGACGGCTCGTCTCGGCCATGATCAGCTCCGCCCCCAGAGCTGCTTCGTCGCGATGCGGGCGCCCTCGACGAGGGCCTCGAACTTCGCCCACACGACGCTCGGATGAATCTCCGTCGAGCCGGCGAACGTCGCGAAGCCGCAGTCGGCGCCCGCGATGACGTTCTCGCGCCCGACCGCGCGCGCGAACCGGGTGATGCGATCGGCGACCAGCACGGGATGCTCGACCAGGACGGTCGACTGCGTGATCGTTCCCGGAATCAAGATCGCTCCTTCTGGGAGCTTCACCTGCTCCCACACCCGCCACTCGTGCTCGTGGCGCGGGTTCGCGGCCTCGAACGAGTAGGCACCGGCCCGGATCTTCAGCATCACGTCGACGAAGTGCTTGAGCTCGAGGTCGTGCACGCGGGGCCCGATGTTGATGCCGTAGCACGTGTGCCAGCGGATGCGGTCCCGCGGCAGGTCGCGCAGCGCGTGGTTGAGCGCCTCCACGCGCACCTCGGCCCAGCGGCGAACCTCGGCGACGCTGAGCTCGGGCCGCGAGACGTAGTGCGTCGCCAGGTGCGGATCGTCGATCTGCACCAGGAGGCCGGCGTCGACGATCGCCTTGTACTCCTCGTGCATCGCGTCGGCGATCGCGGCGAGGTATTCCTCCTCGGTCTTGTAGTAGGCGTTGCGCTGCCAGTCCTCGATGCTGGTCGGCGAGATCGCCGGGATGAAGGCTTCCTGGCCGCCGCCCGACGCGAGCGAGGTCTTGAGATTCTCGATGTCGGTCTGGACGTGCTTGTGGCCCCGGTAGACGATCGGGCCCGTGCAGACCATGTGCAGCGAGCGGACGGCCGGGCTCGGCATCGCCCGCGAGAACCACTCGTAGAACTCGGGGAAGGCGCGCACCTCGCGCGAGCCTGCCCACGGGCTCACTCTTCCCTGGGGATCCGGCTCGAAGCCCGACAGCCGCTCGTTGACGTAGGGAATGAAGCCGGGCTTGCCCATCTCGCCGTCGTCGACGACGTCGACGCCGAGCTCGGTCTGCGTGCGCACCATGTCGCCGACCGCCCGCCTCACCCGGGCCGCGAACGCTTCCGGGTCGTACGGGCGGCCCGTGGCCTTGGCCTGGATCAGCTCGAGCAGGTCGGCCGGGCGTGGCAGGCTGCCCGCGTGAGTCGTCAGGATCCGCTCGGTGCTGCGCTTCATGGCATCCCTCAGCTCGCGGGGCTTATGTATTCGTAGTTGTTCTCGAGCGGCACGTAGGCGAGCGACTGCCAGCCGCCGACCCGTCGGCTGACAGCCCACGTGATCGACTTCATGCCCAGCATGACGCCGTGATAGTTGTCGTAGAGCTTCTGGCCCAGCGCCTGCGTCAGCCGGGCGCGCTTTTCCGGATCGAACTCCCGCATCGCCGTCTCGATGTCCTCGTCGTATTGACCGTCGCAGAGCAGGTTGAACGTGCCCTTGGAGTGGAGCACGCGGCTCCAGGCCAGGATCGGCTCGTCGAACGGTGGCGAGCCGTACACCCAGTGCGTCTTGTTGGTCTTGCGGTTGCGGCTCTT
>Ga0306924_10007030_pt1 | contig 11249 bp, 9 predicted proteins | sample sta12Can44000111_FD_203756 | JGI IMG/M metagenome (GOLD analysis project Ga0306924, IMG submission 203756) | Lab enrichment of tropical soil microbial communities from Luquillo Experimental Forest, Puerto Rico - statanox.12C.anox.44.000.111 (v2)... | ecosystem: Environmental > Terrestrial > Soil...
GCGGTCTCGCTGGTCTGGCGCTTGACCACATATTCGAGCGGCAGGCCGGGGCCGCGTTTGCGGTCGCGGGCCCAATGGGTCAGCATGTAGGTCGGCGCACTGGCGTCGACGATCATCGCGACATGCCCGCCGCCATCGCCGAGCCCGAGCAACGTCGCGGGATCGGTCAGCATCTCGCGGATCGGCTCGTGGTCGTCGCGGGTGTAACCGGTCACCGGGAAAAACAGAAAGTTCCCTGCGTCGGCGGTCAGATAGTCGTAGGCGACCTCGTCCGGTGTGCAGCCTTGGCGCGCGGCGATCGCGGCGACGCTGGTTTCGGCGCGCGGCTCGTAGTCCGGTGGGTCGCCCATCACGTACATGCGGTCCCAGCTTCCGGCGACCAACTGCACGAGCGGGCCGAAGCGGCTCAGTAGCGCCGGCGACGGCCGATCGTCGAGGATCGCCCGGCGCACCGCCGGATCACGCAATCGCGCCAGCCGTTCCGGAAGCGGTAGGCTCTCCACCGGTTTGTAGCGCTCGCGGACCGCAAACGGGTTTATCGAGGTGGCGACGCCCAGGATCACCCCAACCGGTCGCCCGGCGATCTGCGCAGTCACCGAGGCGCCGGCGTCGCGCGCGGCATGAACCCCGGCCATGATGCGCCGCCAGCGCGGCGGGTCGGTCGGCCGGTCGGTTAGCAGAAACCAGATTGGCCGGCCCTTCTCCTTGCCGAGCCGGGTGATCCACGCAAATTCGGCCGCCTCGTCCTCGAAATCGCTGTTCATGCCAAAGGTACCGGCGCCGGCGGCCCCCAAGCCCCGGCCGATCCCGGTCAACTCGTCGATCTCGGCAAACCGGCCGGGCACCATCTCGCCCGACATCGTCTTGTGCGCGTTGGTCCGCGAGGTCGTAAAGCCGAAAGCGCCAGCGCGCACCGCCTCCTCGGTCAGGCGGCGCATCTCGGCGATGTCGTCGGCGGTCGCGGGCTCGCGGCGGATCGCGCGATCGCCCATCACATAAACGCGCAGCGGGTGGTGCGGAACCTGCGCGGCGACATCGATCGTGCGCGGCATCCGTTCGAGCGCATCGAGAAAATCAGGAAAGCTCTGTCAATCCCATTTAAGGCCTTCGGCGAGGGCCGGCCCCGGGATGTCCTCGACCCCCTCCATCAGATCGATCAGCGCGTCGTGATGGTGAGGCCGTACCGGTGCAAAACCGACCCCGCAATTGCCGAACAGGATGGTCGTCACGCCGTGCCAAGACGAGGGTGCCAGGATCGGGTCCCAGGTCGCCTGCCCGTCATAATGAGTGTGCACATCGACCCAGCCCGGCGTGACCAAGAGGCCGTCGGCGTCGATCACTCGCCGGCCCGCCCCCGCCTTACCGCCGACCGCGGCAATCTTGTTGCCATCGATCGCTACATCCCCGGTGAATGCCGACCGGCCGGTCCCGTCAACAATGGTGCCGCCGCGAATGACGACGTCGTGCATGGATGGCTACCTCCGCTGGCCCAACCGAGCGTTTGGGTACAATGCACCCTGCCGGCCTCTGCCAATATATGCCGGGCCGGCAGGGCTGAATTGCGCCGAGCGATCTCAACGTCGCGATTCGCCCCGACATCGCGTCGGCTGAAGGGGCGTGAACCGAACGGGTGCCACCGACCGCCGACAAATCAACGGTCTCCAATCTTTCATAAATCGCGGAATGGATAGAGCCAAGCGCAGTCGGCTAGATTGAAGCCGGCTCTTATCGAGGGCGAAATCTATGGATCCGGGGGCGATCCTTCACGAGCTTACCTACGCCAAAGACCTTCCGATAGAGGCGTTGCAAGCCGCCTCTGCGCAACGCGCCGAACTGCTTCCGAAGTTCCTCGGCGTCATCGAAGACCACCTTGGTCAGGAGCCGGCCGCACAAGCGAACCCGAAACCGCTCTTTTTCATTTTTCATCTGCTCGGGGAGTGGCGGGAAAGAACCGCCTACAGGCCGTTGGCGCGCCTAATGCGGTGTCCGGCAGATGAAGCAGACGAGATCTTCGGTGATGCGACCGCTTCGACTTGCCACAGGGTGATGGCCGCGGTCTTTGACGGTGACCCTCAGCCGCTCTTCGACATCATTCTCGATCCCAATGCCGACGAATTCATCCGCTCCCGGATGTGCGAGGCGCTGGCTATGGTCACCTTGCGCGGCGAGCTCGAACGGAATCGCGCCGCGCGTTTTCTCCGCGACGCCTTCAACGAGTTGCGACCGCAGCGTGAATGCTACGTCTGGGTCGGCTGGCAAAGTGCGATCGCCATGCTCGGCCTCGGCGAATTGAAGGTTCTGGTCAAGCGGGCTTTCGATCGCGGCTTCATCGATCGACACATTCTCGGCTTCAAGCATTTCGAGGACGATCTGCGGCGCGGCATCAAGCAACCCGACGAACCATGGGCGCCGGGCGACGATGAATACGAGCTTTTTGCTGACACGGTCGAAGAGCTTTCCGCATGGCACTGCTTCACCGAGCGGGACGACACAGACCGGGAGGAGTGGCGTCAGCTTGCCGAGCTCGATCGCATCCTCAGCGAGCCGCACCACAATCCGTTCAAGGGTATCGGCAGAAACGACCCTTGTCCCTGCGGCAGCGGCAAGAAATTCAAGAAATGCTGCCTGCAGTGACGCGCTCGGCTAGCGCTAGCTGACCGGAACCAGGAGCCGCGCCGCCGCGGTTCTTAGTGCTTCCGGGAGGGCTGCCGGACGTCTGGTCTCAAGGTCGAGCTGGACCCCGAACTGGCCCATCCGGGCGAATTCGTGGCCGTCGGCAGGGTCGGACATGCGATGCATGAAGCGGACCGACGAATTGCCAAGATGCACGATCCCGGTCTCGACCAGGACCGAGGCCCCCAGCCGCGGCAATCCGGTCACCCGCAAGAAGAGCTCGAAGGTCGAAAAGCCCTTGCGTTCGGCTTCGACATAGGAAGCCGTAGCGCCGATCGCCGCCAGCGCCTGCATGCAGCCGGCGGTAAAGCGATGAACAAAGGCAGCGAGCGTGAAATCCCCGTCCGGGCCAAGGTCGATCGGTTTGACGCGATCACGCGTGGTCGGAATGAAGCCTTCGGTCGTGCTGGGCTGGGCCCGGGGCTCGACCGCGGGACCCGGCCACGGCACTAGGCGACCGCCTATCGTGTCACGGGTCTCGGCAGGCAACGCCGATGCGCCAATGTCGAGCGTCTCCTCGACCCAGGCGGTGACTTCGCGATTGGCCGAGTCGATGAACTGATGACCGAGAAGAAGAGAGGCTGCGTCGAGCGCGATCGGTGCGCTGAGAATGTGAAAGCTGGCGCCGGCGCGCAGTTCGCGCACAAACCGGACGTCGAAGCGACGGCCTGCTGGTGGCGATACTCCGTCCAACCCCAAGCTCTCGGCCATCATTGACGACGCATCGGCCAGGCGATCGAAATAATAGGCGATCGTGAAATGCTCGGTGATGTCGCATTCCCAGGGAGCAACAATGCCGCGCCAAGTCTCGGTCCAACCTTCCATCACGCGCGCTCCAGCGCGGCACGGTCCCAGCGGCCCAGATCCGCCGCCGCCTGATAAGTGCTCTGCAGGAACTCGTGGAGAAAATCGTCCGGCGCCGCCGCCTGCCGGACGGCCTCATATGGCAACAGAAACTCGCCGAAGGTGCGATTATAGGAAGCTGCGGCGGGCGCCACCGCGGCCTGCGCAAACCCGGCCGGCTCGGGATAGGCGTAAGCATAAAAGACAGGCTCGGAGAGACCGACTGCACCCGGCCAGAAGCCGGCGCTGCTGACCTCGTGCGAATAGGCCTCGCGCGTCACTTTGTCCGCAACATTCGGAGCGCCGGGGTGCAGGGGCGCCCGGCGGCCCGAAAAACGTGTCACCGCGAGATCGAAGCTCCCCCAGAAAAAATGGACCGGGCTCACCTTGCCCAGAAAACGCGCGCGAAAGACGGTCATCACGCGGTCCGCCCGGACCAGAGCGCGCCAGAAACGGTTGGCGAACTCGGCGTTGTAGGCGGCATGCCGATCGTCGTTCTCAAACCGGATCGGATGCTCGATCTCGCACGGCATGGTCCAGATCGGCACCTCGAAGCCGAGCGAGCGCAGCCGGCCCATCAGCTCGGCATAAAAATCGGCAACCGACCGCGGCCGCAGGGCAAAGCGCTCGGACCTGCCGTCATCGATGCTGATCAGCAAGGCGTGATCGATAAAGTCGAGATCGATCCGGAAAGTGCGCGCGGAGTAAGGCATCGGCGAGGTGGTCAGGCCGCGACTGGTGACATAGAGCGGCACCTGCCACCAATGGTTGGTCATCGGCGCCAGCGCCAGTCGGATCTTGCCGATGATTTGCATCCACATGTGCAGCGTGGCGCGGGTATCATCCCAAGCCGCCGCGGACAAGCTCGGCCAATCCTCCGCGCGCGATGCGGATTGCTGTCGCATGGTATGCTCCTTCAGCCCGCCGATACCGGTTTACGGCGGGGCGTCATGATATGTGTATCATCGTTATCGGGGTTGCACGGGGTTGCTGACACACTCGAACTTAGTTCTTCACGCCGCGGGGGATCGTGGTGTAAGCCAAGGGGCTGTGCGGTGCCGACACCTCCCTCGGCCCGCTTAAGTGTGCCCGCGCGATTTGAGGAGCGAACATGCCCAGTCTGAGCTTTGCCGCACCGACGAGCGTCGACGACGCCGTCAAGATCCTGGCCGGCGCCACCGGTATGGCCAAGGTGCTGGCCGGTGGGACCGATCTGCTGGTGCAGCTGCGGTCGGGCCGGACCAGACCCGAACTGATTGTCGATACCAAGAGAATTCCGGGGCTGATCGGCATCCGCGAGGAGAGCGACCGTTTTGTGATCGGCGCCTCGACGCCGGGGGTCATGATCTACGAGAACCAAGCGCTGACCCGGGCCTGGCCCGGCATCGTCGAAGGCATGGATCTGATCGGCTCGGAGCAGATCCAGGGACGCGCATCGCTTGCCGGCAATCTGTGCAACGCCTCGCCGGCGGCCGACAGCGTGCCGGCGCTGATCGCCGCGCGCGCGACCGCGGTCATCGCCGGACCCAGCGGCAAACGCGAGGCGCCCGTCGAGGCCATTGTCACCGGGCCGGGCCAGACCTCGCTGCAGAAAGGCGAGTTCATCGTCGAGTTTCATATCCCAAAGCCAAAGCCGCATCAGTCGGATGCCTATCTGCGCTTTATCCCGCGCACCGAAATGGACATCGCCGTCGTCGGCTGCGGGGTCAATGTCACGCTCGACGGCAACGGCACATGCACCGACGCGCGCGTCGTGCTGGGTGCGGTGGCGCCAACCCAGGTCGTCGCCGAAGAGGCGGCGGCCGCGCTGATCGGCCACAAGCTCGATAACGATACCCTTGCCAAGCTCGATGCCGCCGCGGGTCGCGCCTGCAAGCCGATCAATGACAAGCGCGGCACGATCGAATACCGGGTCAAGGTCGCCGGCGTCCTCGCACGGCGCGCGGCCGCGATCGCCTTTGAACGCGCTGCCAAGCGCTAGGAGACTGCCTATGGCCAAAACTCACGTATCGACGATCATCAACGGCGAGCCCGTCGAGTTTCTTTGCGAACCGCAACAGACCTTGCTCGACGTGCTGCGCGACGAGCTGAACCTGACCGGCAGCAAAGAAGGATGCAGCTCCGGTGATTGCGGCGCCTGCACGGTCATTGTCGACGGCCACATCGTCTGCTCGTGTCTGATGCTCGGAGCCGAGGCCGAAGGCCACAAGATCACGACCGTCGAGGGCATCGCCGAGGGCGACAAGCTGCACCCTGTGCAGCAGAAGTTCCTCGAGCACGCGGCGCTGCAATGCGGCTTCTGCACGCCTGGGTTTATCGTCGCGGCCAAGGCCTTGCTCGACGAGAACCTGAACCCGACCGAGGAAGAGACAAGATACTGGCTCGCCGGCAATCTTTGCCGCTGCACCGGCTACGACAAGATCGTTCGTGCGGTGCTCGACGCGGCTGCGGTCATGCGCGGCGAGAATCCGCCGTCCCCCGCTGCCTAAACCGAAGGGGTGATATTGGAGCGGTGAGGGTGGCGGTAGGGCATGCTCATACCCGTCGTTCCCGCGGAAGCGGGAACCCAGGGATTTCATTCGCCTGCCCTGGGTCCCCGCGTGCGCGGGGACGACGAGTTTGTCCGTCCGGAAGATACTTTGACAGCCGCGTCGCGGGAACGACGAGTTCAGGAGGGTATGATGAGCTACCTTGAAAAAGAGTCGCTGAAGATCGTCGGCACCCGTCCGATCCGGCCCGATGGGGTCGACAAGGTCACCGGGCGGGCCAATTTCGGCGCCGATATGAAAATGCCCGGCATGTTGTGGGGCAAGATCAAGCGCAGCCCACACGCCCATGCGCGGATCGTCTCGATCAACACCGACAAGGCGATGGCCTTGCCCGGCGTCAAGGCAGTGACGACGCGGGCCGACTTCCCGGACATTCCGCCGGATAAGCGCTCGGTCGGCGCCATGCCGCACAATCTGTGGGACCTGTCGCGCAACTGCATGGCCAAGGGCAAGGCGCTCTACGAAGGTCATGCGGTGGCCGCGGTCGCCGCGACTTCGCCGGCGATCGCCGAGCAGGCGCTCGACCTGATCGAGATCGAGTACGAGGTCCTGCCGCATGTGATGGATGTCGAGGCGGCGATGGCAGCCGATGCGCCGGTTTTGCACGACGACATCTTTACCGCGGGCATTGATCCCAAGCCGGCCAAGCCGTCGAACGTCTCCAAGATGGTTCGCTTTGTGAAGGGCGATGTCGAGGCCGGATTTGCTGAGGCCGATGTCGTCATCGAGCGGCGCTACACGACAAAGCCTGTGCATCAGGCCTATATCGAGCCGCATGCCTGCGTCGTCTCGGTGGCGCCTGACGGACAGACCACGATCTGGAGCTCGAGCCAGGGCCAGTTCATGGTCCGCGCCTATACTTCGCGGATCGTCGGCGCCGAGGACAGCGCCAGCATCCGCGCGATCCCGGCCGAGATCGGCGGCGGGTTTGGCGGCAAGACAATCATTTATCTCGAGCCGGTCGCCTACATCCTGTCAAGGAAGTCCGGCCGCCCGGTCAAGATCGTGATGAGCCGCGAAGAGGTGTTCCGCGCAACCGGCCCAACTTCGGGCGCCGTCGTCGAAGTCAAGATCGGCGCGAAGAAGGACGGGCGGATCACTGCCGCAAAGAGCGTGCTCAAATACCAGTCGGGCGCGTTTCCTGGTTCGCCGGTGCAGCAGGGCTGCATCTGCGGGCTCGCGGTCTACGATCTGCCGAACGCCGAGACCATCGGCTACGATGTGCTGTGCAACCGTCCCAAAGTTGCCGCGTATCGCGCGCCCGGGGCACCGATCGGCTCCTTCGGGATCGAAAGCTGCATCGATGAGCTGGCGCGCGAGCTCGGCATCGACCCGCTCAAAATGCGCGAGATCAATGGCGCCAAGGATGGCACCAAGGCCGCGCACGGCCCGACCTGGAACAACATCGGCTATATGAAGACGGTCGAGGCCGCGAAAGCGCACCCGCAGTTCAGCATGCCGCTCGGGCCCAACCAAGGCCGCGGCATTGCCTCGGGCTACTGGCACAACGCCGGCGGTGAATCGAGCGCCGCATGCCACGTCAACGAGGACGGCACCGTGTCGTTGACCGAAGGACACCCCGACATCGGCGGCTCGCGCGCCTCGATGGCGATGATGGTCGCCGAGGTGCTCGGCATTCCGTTCGAAAGGGTCCGTCCGGTCGTCGGCGACACGACGGCGATCGGCTTTAGTGCCTCGACCGGCGGCAGCCGCGTCACCTTTGCCGGTGGTATGGCGGTCACGCAATCGGCGCAGAAGGTCGTCGAGGAGCTCAAGAAACGTGCGGCGGTGATGTGGGACATCAGTCCCGAAGCGGTCGAGTGGAAGGACGGCAAGGCCTTCCCGGCCGGTGCCAATGCCGGCAGCTTCGAGCCGCTCGATCTGGCCGCGATCGCGGCCAAATCGGCCCGCACCGGCGGACCGATCAGCGCCGAGGTGCAGATCAACGCACAAGGCCAGGCCCCAGGCTTTACGACGCATATCTGCGATGTCGAGGTCGACAAGGAGACCGGTCACGTCAAGATCCTGCGCTACGCAGCGATCCAGGATGTCGGCCGCGCGATCCATCCGTCCTACGTCGAAGGGCAGATGCAGGGCGGTGTGGCGCAAGGGGTTGGCTGGGCGCTGAGCGAGGAATACATCTACGACAAGGATGGGCGGCTCGAAAATCCGGGCTTTCTCGACTATCGCGTGCCCGTTGCCTCGGACATGCCGATGATCGACACGGTCCTGATCGAGGTACCGAACCCGCGCCATCCGTTTGGTGCCCGCGGTTGCGGCGAGGTGCCGATCGTGCCGCCGATGGCGGCGGTCGCCAACGCGATCTGTGACGCAACCGGCATCCGGCTGCGTGATCTGCCGATGTCGCCGCCGCGTTTGCGCGCCGCGCTCGACGAAGCGGAGCCGATGCGCGCCGCAGCGGAGTAGGAGTTATCACACCGTCATTCCCGCGAACGCTGGAATCCAGAGGCTAAGCGCTCCATCGACCGCCCTGGGCCCCGGCTCTCGCGGGGGCGACGAAGAACGGGAGTAAGGTTCGCATGACGTATATGCCAAAGGAATTGCAGAAGGTCGTCGGCACCCGCCCGATCCGCCCGGACGGGGTCGACAAGGTGACCGGGAAGGCCAATTTCGGCGCCGACATGGCCATGCCGGGGATGTTGTGGGGCAAGGTCAAGCGCAGCCCGCACGCCCATGCGCGCATCATGTCGATCAATACCGCGAAGGCGCGGGCATTGCCGGGCGTTAAAGCGGTGCTGACCTGGGAAGACTTCCCGCCGATCCCGTCCGAGGAAGCCTTTGTCGGCGAGGGGCCGATGAACTTCCGCGACCTGTCGCGCAACTGCATGGCGCGCGACAAGGTGCTCTATGACGGGCACGCGGTCGCTGCGGTCGCCGCAACCTCACCGGCGATCGCCGAGGAGGCCTGCGAGCTGATCGAGGTCGACTATCACGTGTTGCCACACGTGATCGGCGTCGAAGAGGCGATGAAGCCCGACGCCCCGTTGCTGCACGACGATTTGTTCACCCAGGGGGTCGATCCCAAGCCGACGCATCCCTCCAACATCGCCAAGCAGATCGGCTTTACCAAGGGCGACATCGACGCCGGTTTCCGCGAGGCCGACGTCATCATCGAGCGGCGCTATTCGAGCCCGCCGGTGCATCAGGGCTATATCGAGCCGCATGCCTGCGTCGTGTCGGTAGCGGCCGACGGCCAGACGACGATCTGGAGCTCGAGCCAGGGCCAGTTCATGGTGCGTGCCTATTGCGCCAAATTGCTCGGCATCGACATCTCGCAGATCCGCGCGATCCCGGCCGAGATCGGCGGCGGCTTTGGCGGCAAGACGCTGATTTATCTCGAACCCCTGGCCTTGGCGATGTCGAAGAAATCGGGCCGGCCGGTGAAGATGGTGATGAGCCGCGAAGAGGTGTTCCGCGGCACTGGGCCGGCGGCGGGCTCCGTCATCGAGGTCCGGCTCGGCGCCAAGAAGGACGGCCGGATAACCGCCGCCGAGGCGGTGCTCAAATACCAGGCCGGCGCCTTCCCGGGCTCGCCGGTTGGTCCCGGATGCATGTGCGCTTTTGCGATGTACGACATCCCAAACGCCAAGATCACCGGCTACGATGTCGTCAGCAATCGCCCGAAGGTCGCCGCCTACCGGGCTCCTGGCGCGCCGAACTCGTCTTATGGGGTCGAGAGCTGTCTCGACGAATTGGCCGACCAGCTCGGCATCGATCCCTTGGTGCTGCGTGAGAAGAACGCGGCCAAGGACGGGGTCAAGGCATTGCACGGCCCGACATGGCAGAACATCGGCTACGCCGCGACCGTCGAAGCCGCGAAGAACCATCCGCATATGAAGGTGCCGCTCGGCCCCAATCAGGGCCGCGGCATCGCCTCGGGCTTCTGGTTCAATATCGGCGGTGAATCGAGCGCTGCCTGCCACATCAACGAGGACGGTACGGCGGTCGTCGCGGTCGGCACGCCTGACATCGGCGGGTCGCGCGCGTCGATGGCGATCATGGCGGCAGAGGTGCTCGGCATCCCGGTCGAGCGGGTGCGTCCGATCGTCGCTGATACCAGCTCGATCGGCTTTTCGTTTCTGACCGGCGGCAGCCGTGTCACCTTTGCGACCGGTATGGCGACGACGCAAGCCGCCGAGAAGGTCGTCGAGGAGCTCAAGAAGCGCGCCGCGATGATCTGGGACATCAGCCCCGACGCCGTGGAATGGAAAGATGGCAAGGCGTTCCCGGCGGGCGCCAATGCCGGCAGCTTTGAGCCGCTGTCCCTGGCCGACATCGCGCTCAAAGCGGGGCGGACCGGCGGGCCGATCACCGCCGAAGTATCAGTCAACGCGCAGGGCGCCGGCCCCGGCTTTGCGACGCATATCTGTGACGTCGAGGTCGACAAGGAGACCGGCTACGTCAAGATCCTGCGCTATACGGCGGTCCAAGACGTCGGCCGCGCGATCCACCCCTCCTATGTCGAGGGTCAGATCCAGGGCGGCGTAGCCCAGGGCATCGGCTGGGCGTTAAACGAGGAGTACATCTACGACAAGGATGGCCGCCTCGAAAATCCGGGCTTTCTCGACTACCGCGTACCGGTCGCCCCCGATGTGCCGATGATCGATGCGGTGATGGTCGAGAACGCCAACCCGCGCCATCCGTTTGGCGCTCGCGGCGTCGGCGAGGTGCCGATCGTGCCGCCGATGGCGGCGGTCGCCAATGCGATCAACGATGCGATCGGTGTTCGGATGCGCGATCTGCCGATGTCGCCGCCGCGGCTGCGTGCCGCGATCGACGCTCAGGAGCCGCTGCGCCGGGCGGCGGAGTAGCGCACCGCTTCATGCCGCGCGTCCATTTCTCGGGCGAGTCGGCCCGCCGTTTCACCGGCGGGCTGACCGAGCTCGAAGTGGAGGCAAACACCTTCCGTCGGATGGTTCTGGAACTCGATCGCCGGTTCCCCGGCCTCGGCCGCCAAATCGAAGAAAGCATGGCGGTGGCAATCGACGGCGAGATCTTCCAGGACGCCTACCTGGCTCAGCTCAGCCCCGAGAGCGAGATATATCTGATCCCGAAGATTGGCGGCGGCTAATTGATCCGCTCGAAGGCAAAGGCCATGCAACAGACCTCTGAGCCCGACACCGGCGAACTCTTCGAGATGGCAAATCTGTTCCCGCGCACGAC
>Ga0306924_10007031_pt1 | contig 11249 bp, 11 predicted proteins | sample sta12Can44000111_FD_203756 | JGI IMG/M metagenome (GOLD analysis project Ga0306924, IMG submission 203756) | Lab enrichment of tropical soil microbial communities from Luquillo Experimental Forest, Puerto Rico - statanox.12C.anox.44.000.111 (v2)... | ecosystem: Environmental > Terrestrial >...
CCGATTCGACTATCTCGCCCCGCGCACGCTCGACGAGGCTCTCGCGCACCTCCACCACCACGGTGATCAGGCGAAGATCCTGGCCGGCGGCCAGAGCCTGATCCCGATGCTGAACTTCAGGCTCGCCCATCCTGGCGTCGTCGTCGACGTCAACCGGCTCACCGACCTCGCCTACGTGCGTCAGCACGACGGCGGCGTGGCCGTCGGCGCTCTCACGCGGCAGCACGCCGTCGAGCGCTCCGAGCTGGTCCGCGCCCGCGTGCCCGTCGTGGCCGAGGCGTGCCGCTTCATCGGCCACGCGCCGATCCGCCACCGTGGGACCTTCGGCGGCAATCTCGCCCACGCCGATCCGGCCTCCGAGCTGCCCGCGGTGATGGTGGCCCTCGAGGCCGAGATGGCCGTGGCCAGCCGCGCGGGGAGCCGCGCCATTCCCGCCGGCCAGTTCTTCATCGGCCCGCTCACCACCGCGCTCCAGCCGGGCGAGATGCTCACGGAGATCCGCATCCCTGCCGCGCCGCCTCGCAGCGGCGGCGCGTTCGTCGAGATGGCGCGCCGCGCCGGCGACTTCGCCCTCGTGGGCGTGGCCGCGCTCGTCACCCTCGACGAGGCGGGCCAGTGCGCGCGCGCGCGAATCGCGCTCTGCGGAGTCGGGCCGACGCCCGTTCGCGCCCGCGCTGCCGAGGACGCGCTGGTCGGCCAGGCGCCGACCACCGCCGTGCTCGACGAGGCGGCCGACCGCGCGGCCGCCGCCACGAGCCCGCCGTCGGACGTCCACGGTTCGGCCGAGTTCAGGAGGAAGCTCGCGCGGCACTTCGCGCGCCAGGCGCTCGCCGCCGCCATCCAGCGCTCGGGAGGGCGCTGACCATGCCCACCACCATCCCCATCGGCTTGAACGTCAACGGCATCCGCCACGAGCTCAACGTGGAGCCGCGCTGGCTCCTCGTCGACGTGATCCGAGAGCAGATCGGGCTCACCGGCACTCACATCGGCTGCGAGCACGGCGTGTGCGGCACGTGCACGGTGCTCGTCAACGGCGAGACCGCGCGCTCCTGCCTCATGCTGGCCGCCACCGCCGACGGCGCCGAGATCACCACCGTCGAGGGCCTGTCAACGGGGGAGACGCTCCATCCACTCCAGGCCGCCTTCCGCGAGGCGCAAGGGCTCCAGTGCGGCTTCTGCACTCCCGGCATGCTGATGGTCGCCCACGAGCTCTTGCGGGAGAACCGGTCCCCGAGCGAGCAGGAGATCCGCGAGTCCATCTCCGCCAACCTCTGCCGCTGCACCGGCTACCAGGGCATCGTGGACGCCGTGGGCCTCGCCGCCTCGAGCCAGGCGAGCGCCCCGGCGGCGCGCTGAAGGAGATCACCATGGCCACGACGGAGCGCCGCTGGATCGGCAAGGACATCCCGCGCCTCGAGGACCCGAAGCTCCTCGCCGGCCGCGCCACCTACACCGACGATGTGAAGCTTCCCGGCATGCTCCACACCGCCGTCCTCCGGAGCCCGCATCCCCACGCGCGCATCGCGCGCATCGACACGAGCCGGGCCCGCGCGCTGCCCGGCGTGTTTGCCGTGGCCACCGGCGAGGACGCGAAAGAGATGACGAACCCGCTGCCCGCCTTCTGCGCCGAGCCGGTCGTACAGTACTGCCTGGCGGTGGACAAGGTCCGGTTCGTCGGGGAGGCGGTGGCGGCGGTGGCCGCCGTCGACCGCTACACCGCCGAGGACGCGGTGGCGCTGATCGACGTCGAGTACGAGCCCTTGCCGGTGATCACCGATCCGTTCGAGGCGATGAAGCCGGGCGCGATCAAGCTCCACGATCCGCTGCCGAGCAATCTCGCCTTCGAGAAGACGCTCTCGTTCGGCGACGTCGCCGCCGACTTCGCGGGAGCCGATCGGGTGATCCGGCGAAAGCTCCGCTGGCACCGCGCCAGCGCGCAGCCGCTCGAGACGGCCGGCGCGGTCTGCCGCTACGACCCGATCACCCAGAAGATGGACGTGTGGTCCAACACCAACATGATCAACTATGTCGGCTGGCTGATCGCCAACACCATCAAGGTGCCGGCCGCCAAGCTCAACATCTACCCGATGTACGTGGGCGGGAGCTTCGGCTCCAAGCACGTCCTCGGCAAGATCATCGGGATCGCCAGCATGCTCGCCAAGCGATCGGGCCGGCCCGTGAAGTTCATGGAGGACCGCGTCGACAACCTCATCGCCTCCGAAAACCTGGCGTGTGACCGCTTCTACGACGCCGAGCTGGCCGTCGCCAAGGACGGCGTCTTCAAGAGCATCCGCGTCAAGGTCGTGGACGACTACGGCGCGTACTTCCAGTTCGGCCACGGCACGCACGGCAACGCGCTCGCCCAGGTGACCGGGCCGTACCGAATGGGGAGCTTCGAGTACACGGTGCAGTGCGTCCTGACCAACAAATGCCAGCAGGGGGTGTTCCGCGGCGCCGGCTCCGACGCGGGCAACTTCTGCCTCGAGCGGCTGGTGGACGCGGCGGCCCAGGAGCTGGGCATCGATCGCGTGGAGATCCGGCGACGAAATTTCATCGCGCCGGACCGCTTCCCGTTCAAGACCCCGTGCGGGAACGTTTACGACAGCGGGAACTACCCGGCGGTGCTCGACCGCGCGCTCGAGATGTCGGGCTTCGCCGAGCTCAAGCGGATGCAGGCCGAGGCGCGCGCCCAGGGGCGCTACGTCGGGATCGGGCTCGCCACCGCGCACCAGCGCAGCGTCTACGGGCCCACGGAGTTCTGGTTCTGGTACGACAGCCCGGGGCTCACGACGGCGCCGGAGAGCGTGGGGCTCAGCCTAGGCCCCACCGGCGAGTTCGTCGTCACCATGTTCTCGCCGTTCTGGGGCAACAGCCCGGAGACGGTCGTCGCCCAGACGGTCGGCGAGGAGTTCGGGATCGACCCGTCGCAGGTGACCGTCACCTACGAGGACTCGCAGCACGCGCTACCCGGGGCCGGCCCCGGGGGGAGCCGCATGACCGTGATGCTCACCGGCGCCGTCGCCGGCGCGGCGCGCAAGCTCAAGGACAAGCTCTCGAGGATCGCCGCCCACCAGTTCGAGGCGGCCCCCGAGGACATCGTGTTCGCCGACGGAGGCGCCATGGTGAAGGGCTCGCCCGACAAGTCGATGAGCTACGGCGACCTCGGCCTCAAGGCCTACTGGTACAAGCTCGACCTGCCACCTGGGATGGAGAGCGGCCTCGAGGCGCGACACACCTACGACCACCCGTACCTCACCAAGCCCTCGGCCGACCGGAAAGACCTGGGCGCGTTCTACCCGATGATGGCCCACGGCGCCCACGTCCCCGTGGTCGAGGTCGAGCCCGCGACGGGGCGCGTGCGCTTTCTCCGCTACGTTGCCGTCCACGACGTCGGCACCATCGTCAATCCCAAGAGCCTGCGCGGCCAGATCACCGGCGGCATCACCCAGGGCATTGGCATGGCCCTCTACGAGCAAAGCGCGTACGACGCCGACGGGCAGCCACTCACCGCCAGCTTCATGGATTACCTCTTGCCCACCGCCCAGGAGGTGCCGCGGTTCGAGATCGGACACGTCGAGACGCCGTCGCCGTTCACCGAGTACGGCGTCAAGGGCGGCGGCGAGGGTGGGCGGATGATCGCGCCTGCCGCGATCGCCTCGGCCGTCGAGGATGCGCTGGCGCCCTTCGGCGTCCGCGTCGACGAGGTGCCGCTCACGCCGGAGCGCATCGTCAAGCTGGTGGAGGCGGCGCGCCGCTAGGAACCCGCGAGCGATCGGTTGGTTCGGCCTGGCACCACGGGACGCGCGAGTTGGTCTTCGGCAGCCTTCGACGTTGACTCGCTGCTCGTAGACATCACGGCGAGCCGGATCAGCGATTACAGCGCATAGGAAGCTTTAGCGCCAGTCGGCGCACCCGAGAGACGCTCGGGCTCTCGGCATGCCCCACCTCGATTCACTCTGTGACATCGGTCACCGTATAAACGTCGCGGCGAGCATGCCGTTCCCTCGGTCAACCCACGCCATCGAGGGAACGGTTCCCTACCCGATCCGTTAGGGGAGATGAATGGATCTGCCCAGGCCCACACGATGCCGGAGGAGACGACTTCATGCACAAGCACACGATCGTCGAGGGCGTGATGGGAGGCACCATCGGCGCGGTGGCGGTAGCCGTTTGGTTCCTCTGCATCGACGTGTGGATGGGGCAGCCCTTTCGGACGCCCGCCCTGCTGGGCGCGACGTTGTTCGAGGGACTCAGAGACCCAGCGGCGCTGCACACCACGGCCCGGTTGGTCGTCGAGTACACGGTGCTCCACGGGGTGGCCTTCCTGGCGTTTGGGCTCCTCGCCGCCGCTCTCTTGGCGGCAGCGGATCAAGACCCCAGCCTGTTCTTCGTCGTGATCATGTTGTTTTGCTGCTTCGAAGTATTTGCGCTGATGCTAATTGCCATTCTCGCCGAATGGCTCTTCGAAGTCCTCGCCTGGTGGACCTTGGTCCTGGCCAATCTCTTGGCCGGTCTCATCATGCTGGGGTTCTTCTACCGGCGGCATCGAAGCACGTGGCATGCGTTTCTCGTGGCCGCATGAGCACGGCCTTTCCCGGTTCGAACGATCCGTCTGCACATTGCTGAGTAAGAAGATGAGAAGCCAGCAGGCATGGGCGAGGTGCCGAGAGTGAAGACCTCCCAGCGAAGGGACTGGATCCGGCTCACCGCGCCCCTGACAGCCTTTGGGCTTACGACGATGACGATGGGCATGATCGCCAGCAGGCACACCGGCGGCTATCCGGCGCCGCCATTTATCCGCTTATTCTTCAGTGACACGATTCATCTGAAGGGTTGGCTAACGACAGGAGCGGGAGTCTTGGCGCTGTTTCAGATCGTCAGTGCCGCACGAGTGTTTGCGTTGTTCCACTGGGCCCCCTCTGGGCGTTTCTGGAGAAGAGCGCATCGCATCTCTGGATATCTCGCGGTGCTGCTCACATTGCCCGTTGCCTATCACTGTATCTTTCTCTTGGGATTTTCGACCGAGAGCATGCGGGTCGCGATCCATTCGCTCTTCGGATCGGCACTCTACGGCGCATTCGTCGGCAAAATGATCGTCGTGCGGTCAAGACGATTTCCAGGGTGGGCGTTGCCCGTGGCCGGAGCCCTTCTGTTTGCGTGTCTGATCGGACTCTGGTTGACTTCGGCATTCTATTTGTTTAGGGCCACTGGAGTCACTCTCTAGGTAATCCGTGAAATGTCTCCACGACCGTCAATCCTCAATTCGCCGTGTTCTACCCACTAGCCGAGCGACTCAGGAGGCCATTGGCTTGACGATGCCGCCGTCGCTGTTCCCGCGGGCCGATGAAGTGATCAAGCGACCTCTTTGCCGACCCAACTCCGCGGCCCCGAAGAAGCTCCACACGCGTACCTGAGACATGCGCGTGTCTCCTCAAGCCGGGGTGGCTCCTTTTCGGACCACGCGAGTGCACGCTGAATGAGCGGGATCCACCGATTGAGGAGCGCTTCCTGTGCCCAGCTTGCCGCCTCGGGCTTGGTCGCGATCGCCCCATGACGGGTCGTGTAGAGTATCCGGGACATCGTGAGCGCTGCATAGTAACGATCGAAGCCGTTCCGCAGGGGAGGGCCGTCGACCAGCATCGGCTCGTGTGGTGGGAGCGGAGTTCTTCGGGGACTACTACTATACTGATGGCCACGAGCTGACGCGCGGCGACGCCTAGGACGCGATCGAGGCCAGGGGACGCAAGCGAGGCGTGACGCCGTTCCTGCCGCCCCGGTGCCCTTCGGCTCCCACGAGTGGGTGGATCGATTTGAACACGGTGGATTACGCCGGCGCGCTGCATGATCCGGTGGCCGCCCGCGTGATCACCGTCGACATGGGGCCGGTGGTGGAGGCCCACAATCGTTTCGCCCGCCAGTTCGCCGCATGACCGCCTGGACTGACAACAATCTCTTCCAGATGACAGGATCGAGGGTGGGCGATCCCTCTCTTGTTTTCAGGTTCGGCTAATTTTTTGCCAGCTCTGGGAGCCGTCTGGCTCGCAGCCTGGTCGCTTCCCGGGCGACGGCCCCCCGTTGGGCAGTTCACGGACACTGGCCAGAAAGCAGCGGTGTGACGGAGAGTTCGGGCTGACGGTCGAGTTCCTACCCAACCAGCATCGGGCTTCCAGAGGAGTGGTGTGCGAGTTTGGATTACGTCAGGGGACCGGAGGGTCACCTGGGAGGCGACCTCTGGCGGTGCAGCATACTGGACACCAAAACCTGTGCGGGGGCGCGGTGAATTGACACCGCGCGCAGGAATGCGCTAGAAGTCAATCATGAAGCGCACCGCCTGGATGGGCTTCCTCCTTATCGGCCTGATGATTTCGATCGTGCCGCTCGCGTGGGCCTCCCCTATCGATCCGACCTGGGTCAAAGGGATGTACGACGACGCGGACTTTGACGACGTCATTACCTACCTGACCAGCGGCACGTTCGCCATTCCGGCACTACCGCTCGATGCTGTGCTCCCGATTGTCCAATCCGCCCTGTCCGATCCTGTCCCTGACGAGACTGTAGCGCCCGCTCCGGCCCTCGCGGCCTTTTCACCCCGCGCCCCGCCTCTCGCCTAGCTCCATCCTCCATTCGGCGGCGGCGCCGACTCGGTGGCCGTCCGTTGACCAACCATCGCAGTAGTCTGCACGACGGCCGAGGCCCGTGTTTTGGGGCGCACCGGCTTTGGCTTCCTGCCGGCGGGCGGTGTCGCCCGGGAGAATGAATTTGATAATGAAGTCTTCGGCATTCTGGACGTTTCACATAGGGGATGTCCACCCACGCGATCTCGAGCAGCTGGAGGGCACCGGCGGGCCATGAGGTGTCTGCTAGTAGAAGACGACGCCGATACCGCCCACTATATCAGCAAGGGTCTCAAGGAGACTGGTGTTGAGGTGATGTGGTGTCGCACGGGTGCGGACGGCTTGCACCTTGCGACAAGTGAGCGCTGGGATGTCGTGATCCTGGACCGGATGCTCCCCGGCGACGTCGACGGCTTGTCGATCGTGCAGGCCCTTCGGGCCCTTGGGAAGACAACGCCGGTGCTGATCCTGAGTGCTCTCGCCGGTGTGGACGAGCGCGTCCGCGGACTTCGCAGTGGTGGCGACGATTATGTGACCAAGCCCTTCGCATTTTCGGAGCTCTTGGCTCGCGTACAGGCACTCGTGCGCCGTGCCGGCATGAAGGAAGAGGTCTCCGAACTCCGGATTGGCGATCTGACGCTCGATTTGAAACGGCACAAGGCCCAGCGGGCGAATACGCCCATCGCGCTGCAGCCGCGAGAGTTTCGGCTGCTCGAGTACCTGGTCCGGCACCAGGGTCAGGTGGTGACGCGAACGATGCTCCTGGAAGGGGTGTGGGATTACCACTTTGATCCCAATACGAATGTCATCGATGTACAGATCAGCAGGTTGCGGCAGAAGATCGACAGGGACTTCTCGCCGCGGCTACTCCATACGGTGCGCGGCGTCGGCTATATGGTGGCGATCAATGACTAGGTTTCTGCGAAGCGTGGCATTCCGGCTAGCGCTTGGATATGGCGTGCTGGTCGTCGGTGCGATGGCCGTGGTGTCCACGGCCTTGTATTTCGGCACGGTGGTCACGATTGACCACGGCATCAATGCCAAGGTTTCGAAGATCTCGGAACGGTTGATCGCCCTGTTCGAGGCAGACGGTGTTCACGCCCTTCACCTTCGGATCGTGCAACTTCTCACGGACGGCATTGACCAGGATACGGAGGTCTATGCGTTGCTCGATGCGGACGGGCGAAGCATCGTAGGCAACATCGCCGCCCTGGGGTCTGGCACCCCCTTCGATCGACTGACCGATCAGGTCATTGTCCGCGGGGCGCGCCCATCCACCAGTCGGCTCGTGGCGCACCGATTGTCGAACGGGAACGTGCTCGTCGTCGGCCGGGATCTGCAGGACGTGCACGAGATGGAGCAGCTCATCGTGCGTGCCCTTCTGGTGGGCGGCGTGATCGCGCTCCTGCTCGCGGTCGGGGGCGCGGTGCTCGTTCGGCGACAACTCGAGCACCGCATGGCCAGTATTCGACACACCGCGCTAGAAATCGAAGCCGGCGACCTCAGCCGCCGCATTCCCGTCCCGGATGCGGATGACGAGTTCAGCCGGCTGAATCGCGATATCAATCGCATGCTCGATCGGATCCAGCGCCTGATGGAGGGTGTCCGCGACGTGTCGAATGCCATCGCCCACGATCTCCGAACGCCGCTGGGCCGGATTCGAAACCGCCTCGACGAGGTGCGCCGACCCGGCACGAGCACGGAAGAGCTTCGTGAGGCGGCGGCGGCCAGCATCGAGGGTATCGACGAACTGATCGTGTTGTTCGAGGAGCTCTTGCAGATCGCCGAGGCCGAGTCGGCGACGCGTCGGCAGTCCTTCCGACCCGTCGAGCTCAAGGACATCGTGATGGATGTGGTAGAGCTGTATGATGCCACGGCCGAGGCCAACGGCGTGAAGCTCTCGGCCGAGGTCACCGGCAACCCTGTGGCGCTCGGTGACAAGGATCTTCTCAGGCGGGCGACGGCCAACCTCGTCGACAACGCGCTCAAGTACGGCGGCGGCGCCGCGACGACGGTGCGAGTCGGCGCGCAGGAGGACCGGGAGACCGTGTCGATCGCGGTGCGGGACGAGGGTCCCGGCGTCGCTCTCGAGGAGCGACCGAAGGTCGTGACCCGCTTCTATCGACTGGATCGGAGCCGTAGCCTGCCTGGTCACGGGCTCGGCCTCGCGATCGTGACGGCGATCAGTCATTTGCATCATGGCAGCCTCTCGTTGGAGGATGCCCGCCCCGGGCTCATCGCCCGTATCGTGCTGCCGCGCGCGGCGGTCTGAACTCCGCCGCCAAGATCGCAGTCCCTCGCTGCCTGGCCGGGGGCGGTAGCCTCCGAACCTTACCAAACGGTAATGTGCTGGCAACAGTACGGAAAGCACCCGCGGCGTAGTTTCTCTGGGTGTCCATCCGTTTCGGACGCGACCGAAGGCTGCCCACTCCCCTCGGACCTGCTTTGGGACGTGATCGCGGAAGGCAGCCAGAGAGGGAAGAGATGACTGGTGGTCGCAAACAGATCTATCTCCTGGTCGGCTTCGGCATCGTGACGGGATGGTATTCGGCCCCGTGTTGAGCGCGACCTTCGTCCAACCTTGGGCACCCGGGCGGGGAACCGTTCCGACAAGCGAGTCGCGCACACCGGCCGCGCCGCGCCCGGATCCCAACACTGTCACAGTCGACGAGGCACAAGTCCAGCGCTTCAAGATTGAGCCGGTGCAGCTGCGGTCATTCCGCGAAGGAAAGACGAACGGCCTTCTGCTATCCCGGTGGGCCGTGGTGGGCCGCGCGGACCAGGCACAATCCGCGCAGGGCGCGATGATCGAAGCGGTCGTCGTTATCGCGATCTTGGCCGCCCTCTCTTGGCTGGCACCTGTGCTCCTCCTAGGGTTACCGGTCATGGAGAGACCGACGGCCAAGAACACGGCACCGGCTGCGCGTGCAAATCGTCCGACGGGCAGGACGAAGTGATCGATCTAAGCAGCGAAAGAGGTCAGGTCATGAAGGACAACTGGAAGCGAGTGATCATCATGCCAGGAATCGGCCTTGGGATTGGATTGCTGATGGGCCTCGTCTTGGCCGGAGGGTTTTCCCAGACCAAAGGGGCGCCCCGCGAGCGCGCTGGCTTGGCGGGATCAGGGGGAAAGGTGCAGCCTCCTCCACGGCCAGATCCCGATGTCGTTACGGTTGACGACATGCAAGCGCAACACCTGAGGATCGAGCCGGTGCAGCTCAGACAATTTCATGACGAGCGCGCCACGGTGGGTCGGATCGCGTTCAATGACGACCGGACGACGGCGATCTTCGCCCCGTTCCAGGGCAGGGTGCTCCGGCTCATGGCGAAGCCCGGCGATGTACTTCGATCCGGCAGTCCGCTTCTGGTCATTGACTCGCCGGATCTCGTGCAGGCCAATGCTGATCTGATCGCCGCCAGCGTAGCCGTGAGGAAGGCCCAGAACCAGATGGCTCAGGCCGAGCGTGTGGCGAAGCGACAGCGGCTCCTGTATGAAGCGGGGGCAGGAGCGTACAAGGATCTCGAGCAGGCCGGCGCGGATCTTCGGAACGCCCAACACGACCTTAAGACCTCGGAGGGACAGCTCGAAGCGGCCCGGAACCGCCTTCGGACGCCCTTCGGCAAGAGCGAGGCGGAAATTACGCGGATCGAGACGACGCACGATGTCGACCGCGTGGCGCAGATTCTCTCCCCGATTGCCGGCACGGTGACCGCGCGCAAAGTCAGCCCGGGTCAGTTCGTCCGCGCCGACAATACCGATCCGATGTTCGCGGTTGCGGACGTGTCGTTGATGTGGCTCATCGCGAACGTGGCGGAGACCGACATTCCGCTGGTCAGGATCGGCCAGGATGTCGCCGTGCAAGTGATGGCCTATCCGGGCGAGGTCTTTCGAGCGCGGATCACCTATGTCGGGGCCTCGGTTGACCCCGCGGCCCGCCGGCTCACGGTCCGCGCACAGATCGCCAATCCCGACGGCAGGCTCAAGCCAGATATGTTTGCCAGTTTCCACATCATGACGGGAGCGCCCATCCAGTCGTCGAGTGTCCCGACGGGAGCCGTTTTGCACGAAGGTGACGGCACGCTCACGGTGTGGGTCACCGCCGACCACAAGCGACTGGTCAAGCGCACGGTCAAGGTGGGTCTGCAGCAAGAGGGGTTCGATCAGATCCTCGAGGGACTGCAGGCCGGCGAGCTGGTGGCCACGGAGTCCGCATTGTTCGTGGGAAATATGCGGACGTCGGCGGGCTCGTCGCCGTGATCACGATCGGGCGGACGAGGCGTTCGGAGCGAGGGGCCACGTGCTAAGAGGGCTCCTCGCATTCGCGCTCTCGCGGCGCGCTATCGTCATGGTTGGCCTGGTGGTCCTCATCGCCGCCGGCCTTTGGGCCTTCGCGAACATTAATATCGAGGCCTACCCGAACCCGGCGCCGGTCATTTTGGAAATCACTGCCCAGGCGCCCGGGCTCTCCGCCGAGGAGATGGAGCGCTACTACACCATTCCCATGGAGGTGGGTCTCGCTATAACCCCTGGCGTCGAGGTGATCCGCTCCACGTCGTTCTACGGCTTGTCGTTTGTCCGCGTCGTCTTCAACTACGGCGTCGACTATTACTTCGCCCGGACGCAGGCCGCCATCG
>Ga0306924_10007032_pt1 | contig 11249 bp, 11 predicted proteins | sample sta12Can44000111_FD_203756 | JGI IMG/M metagenome (GOLD analysis project Ga0306924, IMG submission 203756) | Lab enrichment of tropical soil microbial communities from Luquillo Experimental Forest, Puerto Rico - statanox.12C.anox.44.000.111 (v2)... | ecosystem: Environmental > Terrestrial >...
GTCTGCGCCCCGGCCATGTCATCACGGTGAAGTACCGGCCGGCTGATCCCACCCACGTGGTCGTCGTCAAGTTGAGCTGACGACGTTCGAGCCGGGCCCGAGCGGAGTGCCGACCGACTCATCAGCCGCCTCATCAGCCGGCTCACCGCCAACCAACTCGTCGCCCAGCTCGTGGTCGTCCGCATCGGTGTCACGTGGAAGCCGGCGAAGGGCCACGAACGCGGCGACCGCCACGCCGGTTCCGAGGCCGAGGGATACCGCCACGGTCAGCTGATCGACCCCGATCAGGCCGTCGAAGGGCGCCTGGGAACGGGACAGCACCGTGATGTCCAGCAATCCGGTGAAGAGTGCGGCGGAAATCCCGGCGAACACCGCCGCGTACAGTCCGTCGATCCGCCGCCTTGCGAGCAGCCAGACGGCGACGACACCGAGCATCCAGCCGATAGTCGAGTAGAAGCTTCCGGAGAAGAGCTTGCCGACCTTGGTCCAGAAGCCGCCGCCGAAGGACCAGGCGATGCCGACGGCGTGATAGAAGTCGTTGATAGTGAGCACCGCGACCAGGACGGCGAGCGGCAGACCCCAGTAACCGAAGACCCCGAGCGCGGCCGCGACCACCGCCAGTCCCAGGGCCAGCAACAGCCAGGATCCCGGGCTTTGCCCGGGGACCCAGGTCAAGCGTCCGGTCAGGGCGATGTGGGTGTCGCCTTGCACCAGGCTGACCGTCCACGGCGGCCGGTGATGAACCTGACCAGGAGCGCGCCGGACGTCAGGCGGCGGCTGACCGCCCATCCAGTGGGTCCGGTGATCGTGCCAGCGGACGGTCTGGCCGGACGAGATCTGCTTCCACTGCGGTGGGGCTTCGGCGTTGGCGACGGGTGAGATGGGACAGCCTTTGCGGCTGCAGTTGAGATAGGTGGCAGGAGACAAGGTGTTCTCGAACACGCCGTGCGGCCCGACGCGGAGGTACGGCTCCCCGTCGTAGCCCAGTACGACGACCTCGGGTCCGTGATTGGTCAACTCCAACCGGCTGCCGTCCTCGATGACCCTGACGGACAGACCGGGAACAGGGCGGCTGAGTCCGATGATCGAGGTCTTCCAGTTGGTCGCGCCGACACCGGAGACGGTGTGGGCCGACGCGGGTTGGGCCAGCGAAACCAGCCAGAGCAGCGTGATGAGTCCAACCAACGCCGCTCGCCGCATGACGTGCATCCTCGCGCCGCTCTTCCGAAGGGTGGTGACGGTGCACCGAGCGGCCGCCCCCTGCCGCGGCCGCCCCCCGGCGCCCCGGCCCGCCGCGCCCCGCCGCGCCCCGCCGCGCCCCACCGGGAAACCCGTGCCCTGCCATTAGGCTTCTCGTATGGACCTGACGTACCCGGCGGAAGCGGAGTCGTTTCGGGCCGAGATTCGAAGCTGGCTTGAGCGCAACCTGCCCGAGGGATGGGGTCAGCCGGGCTTCGAGATGAGCCCGGAAGACCGAACCCGCTTCCAGGAGGAATGGACGGGGAAGCTCTTCGACGGCGGCTGGATCTGTGCGACCTGGCCGAAGGAATACGGCGGCAAGGGCCTGACCACGATGGAGGCCGTCGTCCTCAACGAGGAGTTCGCCCGCGCCGGCGCGCCGATGCGGGCCGACTTCTTCGGAGACACGCTGGTCGGGCCGACCATCCTTCAATGGGGGACCGAGGAGCAGAAGCGGTTCTTCCTCCCCAGGATCCTCTCCGGCCAGATCTCGTGGTGCCAGGGGTTCTCGGAGCCGGATGCCGGGAGTGACCTGGCATCCCTGAAGACGCGTGCCGAGCTGGACGGCGAGGAGTGGGTGATCCACGGGCAGAAGGTGTGGACCACCCAGGCTCGGTACGCGGACTACATCTTCCTGCTGGCCCGCACCGACCCCGACGCCCCCAAGCACGCCGGCATCTCCTATCTGCTCGTCCCCATGAAGCAGGAAGGCGTCGAAGTCCGTCCCATTCAGCAGATCGACGGCTCGGCCGAGTTCAACGAGGTGTTCTTCTCGGGTGCCCGGTGCCCGAAGGAAAACGTGGTGGGCGGGCTCAACAACGGTTGGAACGTCGCCATGACCACGCTCGGCTTCGAGCGGGGGACGTCCGCCACCACCGGGCACCGGCGGTTCCTGAAGGAGCTGGACGAAATCGTCGCCATTGCGAGGAAGAACGGCAAGGCCAGCGATCCCCTTATCCGGCAACGTCTCGCCCGGGCCTGGTCGGACGTCAAGATCCTGGAGATCAACGGACTGCGGTCGCTGACGGCGATCCTTGGTGAGCGCAAGGATCCCGGTGTGGCGGCGATCGGGGCCGGCAACAAGATGTTCTGGTCGGAGTACCACCAGCGGGTCATGGAACTGGCTCTGGACATCCTCGGGATGGACGGCCAGATCCTTACTGGCTCGATCAGTGAGGAGTTCATTCCCGGCTACGGGCGACGCAGGGGACGGGAAAGTTACCCGGTCAACGCCCTTCAATCCTCGTTCTTCTTCTCCCGGTCGGAGACGATCTGGGGCGGGACGGCGCAAATCCAGCGCAACATCGTCGGCGAGCGGGTGCTGGGCCTTCCGAAGGAGCCAAAGCCCGCCCAGGCCTGAGGACCCCCAGGGGCCTGCGAGCCCACCACGGCGCCCGTTCAGGTGCCGAGTTCCACCCGGTCCGGCCGGGTGTAGAGGTTGAAGGTTCCCCCTCGCACGAACCCGGCCAGGGTCACGCCCAGCCGGTCAGCCGCGTCGACCGCGAGGCTGGACGGCGCCGACACGGCCGCCACGATGGGAATGCCGGCCATGGCCGCCTTCTGGACGATCTCGAAGCTGAGCCGGCCCGACACCATCAGCACGCTCCGGTCCAGTGGCAGGCGGTGCTGCAGGACGGCGAGACCGACGATCTTGTCGACCGCGTTGTGCCGCCCGACGTCCTCCCGCAGCGCTTCCAGCTGTCCGTCGGGCCGGAACAGTGCGGCGGCGTGGAGGCCACCCGTCTGGGCGAACACCCGTTGGCCCTCGCCCAGCCGCCCGGGCAGGGTCGGGATCAACGACGCCGGCACGCCGAGCGTGGACGTCACCGGAGGGCAGCGGATCTCGACCTGGTCGAGGGCGACCTTGCCGCAGACGCCGCAGCTGGAGTTGACCGCGAAGCCCCGACTCCACCCATCCGGCTGGTAGGGCCGGGCCAGCTCGACCGTGACGATGTTGAACTGCTGCTCCTCCCCGGGCCGTGCGTCGCAGTACTTGATGGCCGCCACGTCCGCCGGGCAGGAGAGGAGACCCTCGGTGAGGAGGAATCCGGCGGCCAGCTCGAAATCGTGCCCCGGGGTGCGCATCGTCACCGTGATCTGCCGGGGTTGTTGGCCAGGACCGGCGGCCCGGATCTCCATCGGCTCCTCGGTGGCCACCCGGTCGGGAACCTCCAGGTGACGGTCGGGCCGGACGGCAATGACCCGAACCGGAGTGACCGTTTTGCGAAGACCGTTACCGGTGCTCACGTCAGCGCCGTCAGGTCGGCGGGAGTATCCACATCCGTGAGGGCATCAGGATCGCCTGCCGCCGGTTGCCAGACCGATGGCGCCACCCATGTCGGATCGAGGCTGGCCAGCAGCGCTCGCACGGACCGCTCACCGCTCTCGACCAGCTTCGCCGCCGCGCCCAGCGCGGCCATGGGATAGCGGGCACACAGCGGCTGGCTCCGTCCCTCCTTGTCGAGCGGGACGATAGGGCCGGGGGCGGGATGCTCGGCCAGGAGGGTCAGCAGGCCCAGCGTCAGCCGGGGCAAGTCGGTCGCGAGCACCAGGACCCTCGCCGGGTCGGGCCATTGCCGCTCCTTCAGGCTGGTCCAGCCGGCGGCAAGGGCGTAGAGGGGGCCCCCACCGGGAGGCGACTCCTGGACATGCGGCAACCCGGTGTACCCCGGGCCGATCTCGACCACGGGTGCCGCCACCGCGAGGAGAAGAGCAGCCGTCCGCTCGGCCAGAGGTGTCCCCCCTCTGCCGACGACGAGGGTCGCCTTATCCCTGCCCATCCTCCGGCTGGTCCCGCCGGTGAGGAGGAGGGCGGCCGGACGAGAGGCGCTGCGATCGCTTCGATGCCCGCTCATGTGCCCCTAATTCTGCCGCGTCGACTAGGACGTAGAACCGTGGATGAGTCACGTGACCCGGTTGCCGATCTCGAGCGCATCGCCTACCTCCTGGAGCGCTCCCGGCAACCCACTTACCGAGTCCGGGCATTTCGAACCGCCGCGGCCGTCGCCACCAAGGCGGGTCCGGCCCGGCTGGCCGAGCTGGCCGGGAAGAACCGCCTGCAGGACCTGCCCGGCATCGGTGACACGACTGCAAGGATCATCGGCGAAGCCCTGGCCGGCCACATACCCGCCTACCTCGAGGGGCTGGAACAAGACGCCGGGCACGACGAGCCGGCCGAGCACGACCAGGCGGCGCTCGCCCTGCGGGCCAACTTGAAGGGCGACTGTCATAGTCACTCTGACTGGTCGGATGGAGGCAGTCCCATCGAGGTGATGGCGGCCGCCGCCCGGGGCCTGGGGCATGACTATCTGGCCCTGACCGACCACTCGCCCCGGCTCACCGTGGCCCACGGCCTGTCGCCCGACCGCCTGCGTCAGCAGCTCGACGTGGTGGCGGCGGTGAATGAGTCGCTGGCCCCGTTTCGTCTGCTGACGGGCATCGAGGTCGACATTCTGGAGGACGGGAGCCTCGACCAGGACGAGGATCTGCTGGCCGAGCTCGACGTGGTGGTGGCCAGCGTTCACTCGAAGCTGCGAATGGACAGTGAGCCCATGACGGCAAGGATGGTGCGGGCCATGAGCAATCCGCACACCGACATCCTGGGCCATTGCACCGGTCGCATCGTGGTGGGCCGGGGCCGGCCGGAATCGACCTTCGACGCAGACGCCGTCTTCGGGACCTGCGCCGCTCATGACAAGGCGGTCGAGATCAACTCGAGGCCGGAGCGGCTCGACCCGCCGAAGCGCCTGCTTCGCAAGGCACTGGACCACGGGTGCAAGGTGATCATCGACACCGACGCCCACGCGCCGGGCCAGCTGGAGTGGCAGGTGAACGGCTGTGAACGGGCGGTCGTCTGCGACGTCCCGGAGAACGTGATCGTCAACACGTGGGGTGCCGACGGGCTCCTGGCGTGGGCGGCCGGCCACAGCCCTCAGTAGCCGACGGCGGCTCCGAACCGGGGACGCGGATCGCTGGCGGCGGCGAGGTGGTCGTCCGCCACCGCGATCAGGTGGGCATGGCCGAAGGAGTGGGAAAAAGGGGCCAGCTCCTCCACCTCATGCCCCCGCGCGGCCAGCCCGTCCGGCCATGAAGAGGGGGAATGACCCTCGACCAGAACGCGCACAACACCGCGCTGGCGCCACGTCTCAAAGCCGCCGCCGGCGGCCAGCGCCCAGCGCCCGGCTGCGATCGCGGCACCGGGTGATTCGCCTCCGTGCAACCAGCGGGCCAGCAGCTGGAGCAAGATCTGGGGCTGGCTGTCGCCGCTCATGGTGCCGAGCACCCCCGCCAGGGTGCCGTCGGGAGTGGTCACCGCGGCCGGCGAAAGGGTGTGCGGCGGCCGGCGGCCGGGGCGGTACTCGGCCGGATGGCCGGGCTCGAGGGAGAACCCGATGCCCCTGTTCTGCAGGAAGATCCGCACTCCCGGCACGATGAGATGGCTGCCGAAGCCGGCCGCATTGGACTGGACCAGTGCGATGCCCAGCCGGTCCCGGTCGACCGCGGTCAGGGCTATCGTCCCCCCTTCCCGGTAGCGGTCGGGCAGGACGGCGGCCCGGGCCGGGTCGATGGCGGCCTGCCGGGGCAGCAACCGCGAAGGGGCGAGCAGCGCTTCGCCGTCGGCCCCCTCGTGGAGGACCTCGAGCCGGTCATAGGCAGCCTGGCGTGACGCCTCGATCAGAAGGTGAGCCCACCCCGGGTCATCGGTGTCGGCCGGAAGGTCGAGGTCGGATGCCATCCACGCCGACGCGAGCGTCAGGTATCCCTGGCTGTTCGGAGGCACCGTCCACAACCGGTGACCGAGGGCCCCAGCGCCAAGGGCGGGCGACCAATCGGCGAGGGGTGACGCGAGGTCCGAGGGGACGAACTCGCCCTCACCGAGCCGAAGCAGTCTTTCTCCGAACTCGCCCTCGTAGAACCCGTGCCGGCCGGAATCGGCGATGGCGGAAAGAGCCCGGGCGACTCCCGGCCGGCGGATGATGCGACCGGGCCGGAGGGGCCCCCGCACGACGAAGTCGGCGGCGTCCGGGAGGCCAGCCACCTCCGGGATGGCGCCGACCAGCGTGGGCGAGGCGGGAAAGCCTTCGGTCGCATACTGCCGGGCCGGTCCCAGCACCTTCTCCATCGGCAGCCGGCCGAAGCGCTGGTGCAGGGCCAGCCAGCCGTCGACGCAACCGGGAACGGTGACCGAGCGGATGTCGCCCCTGGCGGGCATGACCCGGTGCCCTTCGGCCCGCAGCCGCTCGGGGTCGGCGCCCGACCCGGCCCGGCCGGAGGCGTTGAGGGCCAGCGGGGACTCGCCGGGGGGGCGACGACCGCGAGCAAGTCGCCGCCCATGCCGCACAGGTGCTGGGTGGTGACGGCCAGGACGGCGCTGGTCGCGACGGCAGCATCGCCGGCCGTGCCGCCGGACAAAAGCATGGCGAGTCCGGCCTGGGCCGCCAGGTGATCGACGGCGCACACCGCGCCGCGCGCCGCCCGGCAGGTCGAGGCGGGCTGAAGGCGCACCCGGGCAGCCTAAGTTTCCCGGGAAGGGAGCGAACGAATGCCCGAAGTAGAGTCGCTCCCATGGGGCTGGCGGGTGTCAAGCAGTCCGTGGTCAAGAGCATGAGGAAGTCGTGGCTGCGGTCCAACCATCGGGTGCGGCTCACCCGGGATCTTGCCCCACACATTCGCCGACTGAAGGGCGTCGTGCTGGATGTCGGTGGTGGCCGGGAAGCGCCCCTTGATGCCGCCTGGCCGCCCGACGCCATTCGCTTCCGGGTTGATCCCTTTCCCCACGTCCGGCCGCAGCTGGTCGGCGATGCAGTCGCGCTTCCGGTCCGGTCGAGCGTGGCGGACGGCGTGGTGATGTGCGAGCTCCTCGAGCACGTGAGACGCCCGGCAATGGCCCTGGCCGAGGCTCGCAGGGTGCTTCGGGCCGGTGGGGTGCTGTACGGATCGGTTCCGTTCCTCTTCCCCGTTCACGGGGATCCCTACGACTTCTGGCGGTACACCGACCCGGCCCTGCGCACGCTCCTGGGGGACGCCGGGTTCCGGGACATCGAGGTCAGGCCGCACGGGAATCGTCAGACCGCGGCGTGGACACTGGTTTGCGGGGGATCGCGGACGGCCCGGCTGTTCAACCCTGTCGTGCGGCGATGCTTCCGGCACGACAACCCTTCCGCGCCAGAGGGCTACGTCTTCACCGCCGTCGCCTGAGAAGGCCCGGCCCCGCCCGGACGCGGCGGGAGGGAGGAACGGACCAGGTGCCATGCGGTCCGGGCGCTCGGTGCGGCTCGGAGCGACCGCCAGAACGCTTCCCGGGCCAGCGAGCGCTGACCGGCTTCGAGGGCCAGCAACCCACAGCGCTTCCACCGAAAGGCGGCCGCCCTCGGATGGGCGGCGAAATACTCCGCACGCTGCGTCAGATAGGCGACGTTGCTGGCTGGCCGCGCCGTCGGAACCCACCGGTGGCGTACGCCGTCGTGGCGGCGGTAGAGATGACCCACCCGCGGCACGGTCGCAACCGTGTGGGTGCCGGCCAGCTGGCGCCACCATTCGACGTCTTCGAGGAAGTCGAGCGACTCGTCGAACCCGGGTGTCCCCTCTCGCTCGAGCGCCGTCGCTCCGACGGCCGGGACGTGGCCGTCCAGGATGGTGGCGGCGACGTCCCCCTCCAAACGCCGTCCGGCCGCTTGGTCGTCCTCTAGCACGTCACCGACGAAGGCCGTCCAGCACACCGCGACGGGTGCCCGGGCCAGCCCCTCGAGGGCCAGGGCCAGCCGGACGGGAAGGTAGAGGTCGTCATCGTCGAGGAACGCCACGAAGCGGCCCCTCGCGTGGGCCAACCCGGTGTTGCGGGCGGTCGACGGCCCCCCGTTGATCTCGCGTCGCAGAACGCGGACGCGGTCATCCTCGGTCGACAGCGACACCGGTTCGGGACTGCCATCGTCGACGACCAGGCACTCGAAATCCTCGACCGTCTGGGCCAGGACGGAGTCGACGGCCTCAGCCAGGTATTCAGCCCGCCCGTAGGTCGGGATGATGATCGAAAAGAGGGGCTGGGCCATTCCGGCTCCGAGGGTACAAGCGCGTGGCTGCCGCTCCGGGGCGGGGTAGCTTGCCCTGGAAGACAGACGTGAAACACCATGACGCCGACTGACCGGTTCCATGCTCTCGTTCGGGGTCCTGAAGCGGCCCTGGCCCTCGACGAGGCCGCCCTCTTGCTGGCGGCCCACGCCGAGCCGGGCCTCGACGTGGCGGGGCAGCTGGTCCGGCTGGACGAGCTGGCCGGGAGGTGCCCTGAACCCACCGTCGGCGGCATCCGGGCGCTGCTGTTCGGCCAGCTGGGCCTGCAGGGAAACACCTCGGAGTACGACGACCCGCGCAACTCGTTTCTCGACCAGGTGCTGGACCGAAAGGTCGGCATCCCCATCTCGCTGTCGGTGGTGACCATTGAGGTTGGCCGCCGGGTCGGCGTGAGGTTCGAGGGCATCGGGCTTCCGGGCCATTTTCTGGTCCGGCACCTCGACGACCCCGTTCACTTGATGGATCCGTTCCATCATGGCCGTGTGCTCGACGTGGACGCGTGTGCTGCGCTCTTCCAGTCGCTGTACGGACCGGCGGCGCCTTTTTCCCCGTCCTTGCTCGCGCCGGTGGGCCCGCGGCAGATCCTCGCTCGCATGCTGGCCAATTTGAAGAACAGCTATGCCGACCGAGGTGACACGGGCTCGCTCGAGTGGGTCCTCCGGCTCCGCGCCGCCATCCCCGGTGTGCCCGCCCGGGAGCTGGCCGACCTGGCGCGGGTTCTCGTCAACCTGGGCCGGTTTGGCGAAGCAGCCGACGCCCTCGACCGGCTGGTGGCGGACGGCCAGTTCGACGAGCCGGACAAGAAGAAGCTGGCTGGTCGGGCGGCCATGCTGCGGTCCCGCCTCAACTGACCGCGGGGCGAAATCGGGCCCGGGCCCGGACCGCCGGCGTGGAAGGATGGCGTTATGGGTGGCCTGTTCGCCGAACTGCAGTGGCGCGGGCTCGTCCATCAGGCAACCGACCCCGTCGTCTTGCCCAAGCTGCTCGACCACGAGGTGCTGGCCGGCTACATCGGGTTCGATCCAACCGCTGACAGCCTGCACGTCGGTCATCTCCTTCAGCTGACGTTGCTTCGGCGCTTGCAGGACGCCGGCCACCGGCCGATCGCCCTCGTGGGAGGCGGGACGGGGCTGATCGGCGACCCCAGTTTTCGCAGCGACGAGCGGGTCCTGCTGACCGCGGACCAGCTTCATGCCAACAAGGCCGGCATCAGGGACCAGCTCGAACGGTTCCTCGACTTCGGACACGGCGGAGCGATCCTCGAGGACAACGCCACCTGGCTGATGTCGGTCGGTCTGCTCGACTTCCTCCGCGACGTCGGAAAGCTTTTCAGCGTCAACGAGATGATTCGCAAAGAGTCGGTCCGCTCGCGCCTCGAGGGCCGTGAGCAGGGCATCTCGTTCACCGAGTTCAGCTACATGCTCCTGCAGGCCTGGGACTTCCTTCAATTGTTCGATCGCTATGGCTGCCGGTTGCAGCTGGGCGGCAGTGACCAGTGGGGCAACATCATCGAGGGGGTCGACCTGATCCGGCGCCTCCGCGACATGCAGGCCTTCGGCCTGACGTCTCCCCTCATTACCAAGGCGGACGGGACCAAGTTCGGAAAGACCGAGTCGGGAACCGTGTGGCTCGACGCCAGACGGACGAGTCCCTATGAGTTCTTCCAGTACTGGATCCGGACGTCTGACGCCGAGGTGGGCGACTACCTCCGGTACTTCACCTTCCTCGAGCAGAACGCCATCGAGGAACTGGATCGGGCGACGGCTGCCCACCCGGAGCGCCGGGATGCGCAGCGGGAGCTGGCTCGCCAGGTCACCACCCTGGTCCATGGCGAAGACGAAACCGACCGAGCCGAACGGGCGGCTGCGGTCCTGTTCACTCCTGAGGTGGCCGGCCTTGATTTGGACACGCTGAGGGCGAGCCTGGCTGACGCACCGTCGCTACCGGTTCGACGGTCGGAGCTTGCCGCCGGGCTCTCGCTGGTCGACGCCCTCGTGCGAACCGAACTGGTGGCATCCAGGAGTGACGCCCGCCGGCAGTTGCAAGCCGGTGGCGTGTACGTCAACGGCCATCGGGCCAATGCCGAGCGGAGCCTCGGCCCGGGCGAGGCGCTTTACGGCCGCTACATCATCCTGCGCCGGGGCAAGGCGGAGCACGCGGTTCTCACTGTCGATTGATTGTTCCGAGCGCGGCCCGAATGGCGGCCGCGACGGCCTCCATTGTCTCGTCGTCCGGGTAGCGCTGCCGGGGCCAGAAGAAGCCTCGCAGGCCGTCCTTGCGTTTGCGGGGAACGATGTGCAGGTGCAGATGCGGGACGCTCTGGCTCACGACGTTGTTGATCGCCATGAAGGTGCCGTCCGATTCCGTCGCCGCCTGCACCGCCGCCGCGACACGCTGGCCGGCGGCGAACAGCGGGTCGATCATGTCCGGCGGCAGGTCGGCAATTGTCTCGTAGTGGCGCCTGGGAATCAGCAGCACGTGGCCAGGAAATACCGGGCGCTGGTCAAGAAAGGCGACCACGTCGGGGTCGTCGAGCACCACGTGAGCCGGGAGCTTTCCGTCGGCGATTCGGCAGAACGGGCACGTCGTCGTGATGTCTGGCGTTGTGGTCACGGGCGGCGTGACCCTAGCGGGCGGGAGAAGGGGCACCGCTCCATCACAACGGTGTGGGACGATGCGGTCATGGCTGACGTTCCCTTTACGACGGGTCTGCCTGAGACGGTCCTTCCGACGCCCTCATCGGATGAGCGGGAGGCGCTGGCCGCCGCGTTGTCCGAGCCGGACGAGCGGCGCCGGCCCGCCCTGGCCCGGGTGGCCGCGGCCCACCCGCGGCTGCTCGACGCGTGGGCGGCGCTGGCGGAAGCGACCGACGAGGACATCGAGGCGTATGCCTACGCCCGCGTCGGCTATCACCGCGGCCTGGATGCCCTGCGCGCTGCCGG
>Ga0306924_10007033_pt1 | contig 11248 bp, 8 predicted proteins | sample sta12Can44000111_FD_203756 | JGI IMG/M metagenome (GOLD analysis project Ga0306924, IMG submission 203756) | Lab enrichment of tropical soil microbial communities from Luquillo Experimental Forest, Puerto Rico - statanox.12C.anox.44.000.111 (v2)... | ecosystem: Environmental > Terrestrial > Soil...
CCACCCTTACCGCAAGCCCGGAAGCACCTCTTTGGCCCGGCAATCGGCCGCGATAGCCGAAGCGAGCAGCATGAACGCTCCGAGGACGGCGTGCCGCCGGGCCGCCGGGGCCGGTGGTGCCCGGGTGGGCGGTGTGGCGGGCAGGGCCGGAGCGCGGATGTCGCGAGCCCCCGCCCGAGGGAGTTTGTCTCACCATCCGGACACTCCGGAGCACTTATGGCGCTAAACCGGCATTTTCCGGGTCATTTTGCCCGTTTTGTCAACGGGTTCAGCGCCATAAGTCAGGGAGGGCTATCGCTCGGCGAGATTGATCCCCGGTCTGCTCGGGGAGACGTCCGGATATCCCGGTGCGCTAACCCAAGGCCGGAGCTAGGCACGAAAGGTTATGTGAGTCTAGGGTTGCCGCAGGCGCTGACTGCGGCTTCGGGAAGGCTAGCTGGCATGTTGACGTGGTATGACGTCCTCGGTGTCTTGCCAGGAGCCTCGCCAGGGCAGGTGCAGTCTGCCTACCAGGAGCGAGCGCGCCTGCTGGATCCGCGCATGCTCAACGGCGCCTCGTCGAAAGTGCTGAAGGCCGCTGATATGGCGAGGGCTACCGTGGACGAAGCCTGGCGTATTCTCCAGGACGCTGCCGCCCGGCGGCGGTACGACGAGAAGATCGGTGCGGGGCGAGGCGGTGCAGGTCTTGATAGCGCCCCGTCAATTCCATCGGGTCCGGGCGGCGCGCCTGGCAGGGGCGTGACCGCCGATATGGTGATGGCGGGTCTGGCAGATCTGATGACGCCGCACCCTTCCCCTGCGCGACGGATTATCGTGCCGGACCTTCGCGGACTCTTCGCGAGGTCATGCTTGCGCGTCACCGGTGATCTTGGCCTTCACGTGGAAATGGTTCAGCTCACCAAGCACCCGATGCCAGTCGAGGGGCTAGTTGTTGATCAATCTCCGCCGCCCGGCACCAAGGTTCGCAGGTCGAGCACGCTGACGGTGGAGATCTGGCACCCTCCGAGCCGCGGCTAGCCGGTGATGCTGGGGGCGCGGCGCGTCCGCTGTGCCCGGACAGCCGTCCGGAGCTGCCATTTTGGCTACCTGACCAACGCTGCTAGCCGCCGGGCCCGGTTATCGTTGCGACATGTCGGCCAGAGTTATCCATGCGCTCTAGCGAGGTTCCGGTTCCCCGCCTGGTGCGGCGGCCGCTGGAGTGGGACCTCTCCGCGGTCGAGGTGCTGCGCCTGGTCCGGGCGGACGCCCTGCCTGTCGCGCTGTTCGGCACCTGGGCCGGAGGCCGCGATATCGTCGCCTCGGAGCCCCTGCTCACACGCGGCGCCCCGGCGACTGCCCACACCCCGCAGTCCCGCGCGAGCCTGGGCGGACTGGCCGACGTCCTCGACGTCCCGTACCCCTCCGGCGCCCCCGACAGCGCCGGCCCCGACAGCGCCGCCCCCGACAGCGCCGGCCCGGACAGCGCCGGCCCGGACAGCGCCGGCCCGGACAGCGCCGGCCCGGACGGCGCCGGCCCGAACGGCGTCCCCGCCTTCGGCGGCGGCTGGATCGGCTACCTGGGGTACAGCGCCGCGGGCGAGGCCCTGCCGCCCAGCGGCGAGCGCCGGCTGCCGCTGTGGTGGTTCGGCTACTACGACCACGTGCTGTGCCGCGACCAGGCCAGTGGCCAGTGGTTCTTCGAAGCCCTCTGGACCCCCGAACGCGCCGGCGTTCTCGAGCGCAGGTTCGCGGACCTGGCCGGCCGTGCGGAAAGCCCCCCGTCCCCCTACCACTGCGGCGAATTCCGCCTGACGCCGTCGGCGGCAGGCCACAAGGCGGCCGTCAGCCAGGCGGTGGACTACATCTGGCAGGGCGACATCTTCCAGGCCAACGTCTGCCTGCGCGCGGAAGCGGCGTTCGACGGCGATCCGCTGGACGCGTTCTGCCAGGCGGCGACAGCACTAAGGCCGCCGTACGCCGCGTTCATCACGCTCCCGGAAGGCGCCGTCGCGAGCCTGTCCCCGGAACTGTTCCTGCGCAGGACAGCCAACACCGTCGTGTCCAGGCCGATCAAGGGGACGGCGCATCGCCCAGACGACCACGCGAAGGCCGCCCGCCAGCGCGGCGACCTGGAAAGCTCCGCGAAGAACCGCGCGGAGAACGTGATGATCGTCGACCTCGTGCGCAACGACCTCAGCCGCGTCTGCGTCCCCGGCACGGTGACCGTCCCCAGCCTGCTCGGCGCCGAGCCGCACCCCGGCGTCTGGCACCTCGTGTCCGAAGTCCGCGGCACCCTCCGCGACGCCGCCACCGACGGCGACCTCATCCGCGCCGCCTTCCCGCCCGGCTCGGTGACCGGCGCCCCGAAGGTGCGGGCGCTCGAGGTCATCGACGAGCTCGAGGCCGCTCCTCGCGAGGTCTACACCGGCGCGATCGGCTACCGGAGCCCGGTCGCGGGGCTGGAGCTGAACGTCGCCATCAGGACGTTCGAGTTCGCGGCGAAGCCCGGCAGGCCCGGCACGGTCTGGCTGGGCGTCGGCGGCGGCATCGTCGCCGACTCATCGCCGGACGACGAGTACGCGGAATGCCTCATCAAGGCCAGCCCGCTGATCAGCGCCGTCGGCAGCCGGCTTGACGCCGGCGTCGCGGGGCCGCCCGCCGACCTGCTGCCCCGTCCGACGGCAGGAGTGTTCACCTCCCTCAAGGTCACCGCCGGCCAGACAAGCAACCTGGACGCGCATCTCGCCCGCCTGGCGGCCAGCACCAAGGAGGTATACGGCAAGGACCTCCCCCCGCCGCTCCGCGGCGATCTCGCGGACTGCCTCGCGCGGCGCCCGTCCGGACGGCTCCGCATTACCGTGCGGCCGGTCGGCGGCCCGCTCCAGGCAACCATCGAGGTCGTCCCGCTAGCGCCGGGACCGGAATCGCCGGGACCGGAATCCGTCGCCCTGCGGACGGCGGTCATCCCCGGCGGCCTCGGCGCGCACAAATGGCGGGACCGCCGCCTGCTCGCCGAACTGAGCCGCCGAGCGGCCCTCGGGCCCGCCGAGCACCTGCTCATCACCGACGAGAACGGGCACGTACTCGAGACCGACAAGGCGAATGTTTTCGCGGTCACCGACGGCGTGCTCCGTACCCCCCTCGCGGACGACCGCCTCCTGCCCGGCACCACGCGGGACGCGATCGTGCGGGCGGCCGGCCGGGAAGGCGTCAGCTGCAGCTTCGCGCCGCTGACCCTCGACCAGCTCCGCGCCGCGAGTGAGGTCTTCGTCTGCAACGCCGTCTATGGCATCCTGCCCGTCCGCTCGGTCGACGGCGACCGGGCATCCTGGGAACCGGGCCCCATGGCCAGGCATTTCGCCGCGGTACTGGCCGGACTCCCGGCCGCCGCCCCGCCCCGCCGCGCCGCCGTCCCACCGCCCGGGCACCGGATCCAGGACGCCAGACCCCCGGGTCGGCCGGTCATCATCCTCGTCGACAACTACGACTCGTTCACCTATAACCTGGCGCACCTGATCGCCGCGGCCGGCGCCCACGTCGAGGTCGTCCGCAACGACGAGGTCCCCGCCGAACAGGTCAGCCGGTCCCGCGCCGCCGGGGTCGTGATTTCCCCCGGCCCGTGCGCTCCGGCCGACGCCGGGATCAGCGTCGAGGTCGTCCGCGCCTGCGCCGGCGCCATCCCGGTGCTCGGCATCTGCCTGGGCCACCAGGCGATCGGCGCGGCGTACGGCGCGCGGATCGTCAAGGCGCCCCGCCCGGTCCACGGGCAGGCCTGGGAGATCAGCCACGACGGCCGCGGCCTCTTCGCGGGCCTCCCGCCGTCGTTCGAGGCGACCCGTTACCACTCGCTGATCGTCGACGAGGGCTCACTCCCGCCCGACCTGATGATAACAGCAAGAGGCGGGGGGTTTCCGCGGCTTCCTATGGGGCTGCGGCATGCTCGCTATCAGGTCGAAGGCGTCCAGTTCCACCCCGAGTCCATCCTCACCGCGCACGGCGCGGCGCTCATCAGGAACTTCGTGCGAGCAGCTCGCCGTACGGCAGACGCGGCCGTCCGTTCGGAATAGGACAAGAATTTGTCCGAACGAAGGGTGGCGTCTGTCCCCGGACACGACAAGGCTAGCCTTAGGTCATTACACGTCACGGAAATGGGGGTTTCCACGTGGGCATCTTCGACGACGCAGAGAAGGTCGTTGGCCAGGACGAGGTCCAGAACCTGACGAAAGACGCGGAGAACTTCGCCGACCAGGAGACGGGCAACAAGTTCGACTCCGAGATCGCCGACGCCGGGACCATGCTGGACAACAAGATCGACCCGCAGACGGGTCAGCAGGGTCAGCAGCAGTAATATCGAAGTGAACTGAATACACACGGGAGCTCGGGCTAACCGGGCTGAGAGGGCGGCTGACCGCGCCGCCGACCGTCTGAACCTGTCCGGGTAATGCCGGCGTAGGGAGGCTGCCATGTCGGCGACTACTTCCAGCTCCGCGAAGGACACCTTCGTCACCGTCCCTGGTGACCGCCACGCGGAGGTCGCGCGGACGCTGGCCGAGCCGGTCCCGCAGGCGCTGAGCCTGTCCGACCAGTTCGGGCTCTGGGGCAACCTCGGCGTGAGCCTGCTCGGCTTCACCGGGGCGGTCTTCGTGCTGCAGCCCGGCGGCGCGGGCACCCCGGAGCTCTCCCTGGCCGCCGCGCTGACCGCGATCGTGGCGGGCACCCTGCTCGGCACGACCGCGCTCGCGCTGGCCGGCCTGCCCGGCGCGGAGACCGGCGCGCCGGCCATGGTGCTGCTGCGCGGGCTGTTCGGGGCCCGGCTGTCGTACCTGCCCACGGCGGCGAACATCATCCAGTGCCTGGGCTGGGGCGTTTTTGAGCTGGTGACGATCGCGACGGCGGCGCACACGGTGGCGCCCGCCCTGCCGAAATGGGCATACGTGCTGATCGCCGGGACGGCCACGGGGCTGCTGACCATCCGCCCGCTCGGCGCCATCCGGGTGCTGCGCCGGTACGCGACCGTCGCGGTCCTCATCGTCTTGGGCTATCTCTTCGTCCAGCTCATCCGCCACCCGCTGCCGGGGTTCACGCACGGGACCTGGTCCGGCTACTGGGCCGCCACCGACACGGTGGTCGCCGTCGCCGTCTCGTTCGCGCCGCTGGCCGCCGACTACACCAGGCATTCCCGCACACCGCGCGCCGCGTTCGCGGGCACGCTGGCCGGCTACAGCCTCACCCAGGTGCTCTGCTACGTCATCGGCCTGCTCGCGCTGCTCACGGTGGCGCGCGATCCGGCCGACATCTACGGCGCGTTCATCGCGCTGCCTGCGGGCTCGCTCGCCTTCGCCATCCTGGCCGCGCGGGAACTGGACCAGTCGTTCGCCAACGTCTACTCGACCGCGGTCTCGACGCAGAACCTGCGCCCGCTGTGGGACCGGCGGATCCTCGCGGCCGCGATCACCGTGGCGATCACGGCGGGCGCGCTGTGGCTCAACATCGCCGATTACGAGAACTTCCTGACCCTGATCGGCTCGGTGTTCGTGCCGATGACGGCGGTCCTGATCACGGACTACTTCATCGTGTCGCGCAAGCAGTGGGACCTGTCGGCGGCGGCCCGCTCGCGCTGGCTGATGCTGGTCCCCTGGGCCGCGGGCTTCGTCACCTACCAGCTCATCAACCCAGGGTACGTGTCCTGGTGGGCCTCGGCGTGGACGTCGTTCGGGCACGACATCGGCTTTACCCCGGCGAGCTGGATGTCGGCGTCGATCCTGTCGTTCTGCGTGGCCGGCGTGCTCACGCTCCTCATCGGCGCGCTGACCCGGCCGGCACCCTGGCGGCGGAGCCGCGGCGCGATCAGAATCGACACATGAGCATTCCGGAGCGGCAGTTCACCGTGGGGTTCGTCGGGCTGGGCAACATGGGCTGGCCGATGGCCCGGAACCTGCACACGGCCGGGTTCGGCCTGATCGTGCGCGACATCGCGCCCGCCACCCAGGAGCGGTTCGCCGCCGAACATCCCGGCGTGACCGCCACCACCGCCCCCGCCTCCTTCGCGGCGGCCGACATCGTGGTGACCATGCTCCCGAACGGCGCCGACGTCCAGGACGCGATGCTCCGCTGGGGGATCGCGCCGGCCCTGCGGGCCGGCGCGCTCGTGCTCGAGATGAGCTCGTCGGACCCCTCGGACACGCTGCGCCTCGCCGCCGAACTCGAGCGGTCCGGCGTGCGCCTGGTGGACGCCCCGGTGTCCGGCGGCGTGCCCCGCGCGGTCACCGGGGAACTGGCCATCATGGTCGGCGGGGCGCCGGAGGACGTGGCGCGGGCGCAGCCCGTCCTACGGGTGCTCGGCGACCCGTCCCGGCAGTTCACGACCGGTGGCCTCGGCACCGGGCACGCGATGAAGGCGCTGAACAACGTCGTGGTGGCCGCGACGTACTGCGCCACGGCGGAGGCGCTGGTGGTCGGCCGCCGGTTCGGCCTCGATCCCGGGACGATGATCGACATCATCAACGCTTCCACCGGGCGGAGCTTCGTGAGCGAAACGGACTTCGGGGGAGAGGTGCTGACCGGCCGTTACGGGACCGGTTTCGCGCTCGGCCTGCTCGCCAAGGACGTGCGCATCGCGGCGAGCGTCGCCGCCGCGACGGGGACCGACGCGCCGGCCATCGAGCTGACCGAAGAACGCTGGGCGAAAGCGCTCGGCCGTATCGGGCCGGCGGCCGATCACTCCACAGCACACCGGGCCTGGTGGGACGAGGGCCTTAACCGCGGCTGAGCGGGGTAGCGATATCGGTCATGCCCGTTCTCACCGGCACCTCCGGCTGGCAGTACCGGCACTGGCGCGACGCGTTCTACCCGCGGGACGTGCCGCAGCGCCTGTGGCTCGAGTATTACGCGGGGAAGTTCGGCACGGTCGAGAACAACGGGACGTTCTACCGGCTGCCCGCCAGGGAGACCTTCGACCAGTGGCGGCAGCGCACCCCCGGCGGCTTCGTGATGGCGGTCAAGGCCAGCCGCTACCTCACCCACGTGCGCCGGCTCCGCGATCCGGCCGACCCCGTGCGCCGGATGCTGGATGCCTTCCGCGGCCTCGATGGCAAGCTCGGCCCCGTGCTGCTCCAGTTGCCGCCCACCCTCGCGGCGGACGCGGCGCTGCTCGACGACTGCCTCGCGCGGTTCCCCGCGGACGTCCAGGTCGCGGTCGAGCCGAGGCACCCGTCGTGGTGGACCGACGCGATCCGGGACGTGCTGGCCGCCCACGACGCGCCGCTGTGCTGGGCGGACCGCCGCGGCCAGCCGGTCACCCCGCTGTGGCGCACCGCCGGCTGGGGGTACATGCGTTTCCACGAGGGAACCGCCGAGCCCTGGCCGCGCTACGGCGAGCGGGCGCTCGCCTCGCGGGCGGAGCTGATCGCCCGCACCTGGCCGCCGGACGCGCCGGTGTACGCCTACTTCAACAACGACCAGAACGCCGCCGCGGTCGCGGACGCGGCTACCCTGGCACAGCTGTCCGCCACCCGTTTCGGCGCGTTATGACACTAATCGGCAAAACACAATGACTAATAACTAGTTAAGACGGATGATGGCGAATGTGCTGCAACCGCGACGACTCAGCAGGCTCCGCCCGCCTGTAGCTCGCCTTCTCGCCGCCGCGGCCATCGCCTCGCTGGCCGGGTGCCACGGGGTCGCCGCCGATCCCGCGCAGCAGGCGTCGTCGCCCGCGCCCGCCGCCACCGCGCCCGCCACCGACCAGGGATCCGCTGGCCCGTCGGGGCTGGTCGCGGACCATGACCCCGGCCAGGTAACCGGCACCATCAGCGGGACATGCCACTACCGCCACGGCGGCCAGCTGCCGGACCCGCGGTGCACCCCCGGCAGCTTCGATCCGGCCATCACCCAGGCCAACATCCACAAGACCATCTGCGTCACCGGCTACACCGGCAAGGTCCGTCCGTCCGCGGCGGAGACCGACCGCTTCAAGTACAAGGTCGCCTACCCCGCCTACGGGCTACCGCACAGGAAGCACACCGAGCTTGACCACCTGGTCTCGCTCGAACTCGGCGGCAGCAACGACGCCGCCAACCTGTGGCCCGAGTCCCCGCCCACCCCGAACCCCAAGGACAAGGTGGAGAACGCTCTGCACCGGGCGGTGTGCGAGGGACGGGTGAGCCTGGCCGCGGCGCGGCGGGCGATCGCCCGCGACTGGCTGACCGCCGAGGCGAGCCTCGGCCTGCCGTAGCCCGCTCGGTCATCTGCTCCGCCACGGCCGAGTGTTCACGGGGTCAGCACGATCTTGCCGGTGTTCTGCCGGGACAGGATCCGGCGGTGGGCCTCGGCCGCCTCGGCGAACGGGTACGTGGCGTCGATCCGCGGCGTGACGCGGCCCTCCTCCCAGAGCGCGAGCACGTCCTGCAGCTCCGGGCCCAGCATGTCCATTTCGCTCCAGAGACGGCCGATGTTCACGCCGCTGACCGTGCGGTTGCTGTTCATCAGCTGCAGCGGCGTCAGCAACGGGATGCCTGCGACCTGCGACAGCATGTGCGCGCGACTGCGGCGCTGGCCGCTTGCCAGGTTCGCGAACCCGTACGCGACCAGCCGGCCGGCCGGGCGCAGCAGCTTCAGGCCCTTCCGCCAGTCCGCGCCGCCGAGCGGATCCAGCACCACGTCGACACCCCGTCCGCCGGTCAGCCGGCGAACCTCGGCCGCGTAGTCGGTGGTGCGGTAGTCGATGGGATGGGTGCAGCCCTCGGCGCGCAGCGCCTCATGCTTGGCGGCCGAGGCCGTGCCGAACGTCACCACGTCGGCGATGGTGCCGCACAGCTGCAGCACCGCCGTCCCGACCCCGCCCGCCGCCATGTGCACGAGCACCCGCTCACCTGGCCGGACGCAGGCGACGCGGAACAGCATGTGGTAGGCGGTCAGGTAATTCACCGGCAGCCCGGCGGCCTCGGTGAACTCCTTGCCGTCCGGGATCTCGAACGCCTGCCCGCCGGGCACGCACACCACGTCGGAGTGCCCGCCAAACCTGGTCAGCGCCGCCACCCGCGAGCCAACCCGCGCGGCCTCCGCGCCGTCGCCGACGGCGTCGATCACGCCCGCCACCTCGTAGCCCATCACGCACGGCAGCTTCGGCCTGTCCGGGTACAGCCCCTGTGCGCCCATCACCTCGGCAAAGCACAGCCCGGCCGCGCGGACGCGGACGCGGACCTGTCCTGGTCCGGGCTCGGGATCGGGTGTCTCCCGCACCCGCAATCCCGCGGGACCGTCCGTGCTCGTGATCCATACCGCCCGCATGAGCACATCCTCGCACCTTAGGTGGCACGGTGTTAGCGTGCTCGTATGCCGATCCTCGGGCTTGGCCACACCGGTCTGTGGGTGAACGACCTGGCGGCGATGCGGGACTTCTACGAGCGCGTCATCGGGCTGACGGTCACCGACGAAGACGACGAGCAGGGCATCGTGTTCTTCAGCTCCCGGCCGGAGGTGGAGCACCACGAGTTCGTGCTGCAGCGCGGCCGCACCGCGCCCGCCGGGTTGATGCTCTCCCACCAGATCTCCTGGCGCATCGACTCGGTCGAGACGCTGCAGGCGTACCACCACCGGTTCAAGGCCGAAGGCATCCGTGTCCAGCAGGAGGTCACCCACGGCAACGCCTACGGCATCTACTTCTTCGACCCGGAGGGCAACCGCGGCGAGGTCTACCTGCGCATTCCCAGGGATGTCCGGCAGCCGTTCCGCAAGACGCTTAACCTCGAGCAGTCCGTCGAGGAGGTCAACGCCGAGGCTGAGCGGCTGCTCGCCGAGGACGGGCCCCGCTACCAGCCGATCATGTGGACCCCGGACGGCCCAGACTCCGACAGCCCAAACTCCGACAGCGCTGTGCCGGGCAGCACTTGACCAGCTGGACGGCGAGCGCTTGGCGCTGGGGCTGTCCACGAGGTCGCGGCCACCTACTATGTGCCGATCTCCAACACCGCGGCCGGCATGATGCTGCTGGAGCCGACGGGCTAGAAAACCACTCCCTGGTACGCAACACTTTGGTTATTCCGTCCCCACTTCAGGGCCGAGGTGAGGTTCAGCGTGCCATTCCAGGAAGACAAGCCGCGCGTCGTCCCCGTCGATGATTTCGTCAGGGACGAGCTATACCCCGGGTATCAACAGCCCTTCGGCAGCCAGCCGTTCGTGGCGGGACCGGTCCGCCCGTTCGGCAAGGCCGACAACGCGCGCTACTGGCTGCGCGACTCGCTGCACTTCAGCGAGGGCATGGTGCCGGCGTCCATCGCCACCCTCGACGACGCGCAGACCTGGGGTGCGCAGCTCGGCGCGGAGATCGTCGGGGTGCCGCCCACACTCGGGTCGGTCAACCGGCTCGCCGGGACGCACGTGTACATCGGCACCATCGACGTGGACACCGAATGGCAGATCCAGGCGCGCGCGGCGCGGTTCGGCCAGTACGTGACCCCCGTGCTGCAGGACTTCGACAGCTACTGGGCCAGCCGCGCGGGCGAGCTGCAGGCGGCCTACGACCACTTCGACAACCTGGACCTTTCGGCGATGGACCCGGGCCAGCTGTGGACGGTGCTGAAGGACACGTACGCGTTCCACCGCCGGGCCTGGTTCATCCACTTCGAGGTGATGTACGTCCTGACCGCCAACTACCTGGCCTTCTACGCGCTCGCCGAGGAGATCGGGCTGGCTGGCTCGCAGGTCTCCGGCTTCCTGGCCGGCCAGCAGACCTTCTACAGCAAGACCGACGAGGAGCTGTGGAGGCTGGCGGGCCGGGCCCGCGACCTCGAGGTGACCGGCCCGCTGCTGCACGCCGACCCTGGCGCCATGCGAGCCCAGCTCCAGGCGCTGCCGCACGGCTCGACCTGGCTGGCGGAGTTTGACGCGTTCCTGCGCGTCTACGGCCAGCGCACCGAGGAAACCTGCCGGATCGACACGCCGTCGTGGATCGAGGACCCGTCTGCGCCGCTGTACGCGATCGGGGCGTTCCTGTCCAAGCCCACGGGATTCGACTTTTACGCGGCCCGCCAGCAGGCGATCTCCGTGCGCGACGAGCAGATCGAGGCCGCCCGCCGTGCCGTCAACGGCGTGGACCTCGTCCGTTTCAACGAGGCGCTGGCAGGCAACCAGGCGGCCAACTTCGCCTGGTGGAACGAGGAGCACAACTACCTCATCGACCGCCGCGCCGCCATCCCGGTCCGGCGCGCCACCCTGGAACTCGGCGCGCGGCTCGCCGCCGACGGCAAGATCGAGCGCCCGGAGGACATGT
>Ga0306924_10007036_pt1 | contig 11245 bp, 8 predicted proteins | sample sta12Can44000111_FD_203756 | JGI IMG/M metagenome (GOLD analysis project Ga0306924, IMG submission 203756) | Lab enrichment of tropical soil microbial communities from Luquillo Experimental Forest, Puerto Rico - statanox.12C.anox.44.000.111 (v2)... | ecosystem: Environmental > Terrestrial > Soil...
CGCGCGCGCGAGCGCGGCATTCTGCTCCTCGCCCGACTCGGCTCCGAGCGCCATCGGGATCATACGGACGATCATCGCGGTCGCGGTCATCAAGACGGGCCGGATGCGAGTGTGTCCGGCCGAGATCGCGGCATCGAACGCGCTCGAGCCTGCCAGTTGCTGCTCACGCGCAAAGGTGACGAGCAGGATCGAGTTTGCCGACGCGACGCCAACCGCCATGATCGCGCCCATCAGCGAAGGGACACTCAAGGTCGTACCAGTGACGTAAAGCATTGTGACGATGCCGCAGAAGGTCGCCGGCAGTGCGAGAATGACGACAAACGGGTCGCCGAAATTTTGATAATTGACAACCATCAGCAGGTAGACGAAGACGGCCGCAAACAACAAGCCGATCGTCATATCGCGGAAGGCTTGATTCATGCTGTCGATCTGGCCGGTCACTTGGATCGTGTTGCCTGGCGAGAGCTCGTTCTTCAGACCAGTCGTGATCTTGCTGATGTCGCTGGCGATGCTGCCGAGATCGCGCCCTTGCGTGCTGGCGTAGACCTCGTAAACCGGCTGGATGTTGGCCTGGTTGACGCTGCCCGGCACCGAGTCGCGGGTGAAGGTCGCCACATTGCTGAGCTCCCCCGGAACGGGTAGCGTTGCTGGCAGCGCGGTTGTCGTGCTGACCGGCGCGGAGGTCGGCACATTGCCGAGCTCTCCCGGAACCGATTGGGTTGCCGGCGACGAGGTCAGGATGCTGACCGGCGTATTTACGAGGTCATTAAGCGAGCTGACCTGGTACTGTGGCGTCTGCACCGCGATGTAGTAGGGAATGCCGTTGTTCGGATCGGTCCAGAAATTGGGCGTGACAGTCTCCGAGGAGTTGAGGCTCGTGCTGATGTTGTTGCCGATGTCGCTCGCGGTGATGCCGAACTGCAAGGCGCGTGCGCGATCGATCTGCGCGTAGAAATCGGGGGCATAGAACTCCTGTTGCAAATGGGCGTCGACAACCCCGGGAATGGCGGCGATACGGCGCCGCAACTCCTCGGCAATGCGGAGGTTTTTGGTCCGGTCATAGCCGACGGTCCGCACGTCGATCTGCGCGGTGAGCCCAAAATTCAGGATCTGTGTCGCCATATCGGCGGGCTGGAAGTAAAATATGTCTTCCGGAAACGCCGCGGGCAGCACCTGCCGTAATTTGCGGACGTAATCGGCGGTCGGGGCGTGGCCGTCTTTGAGGGACACCATGATCACGCCATCATTGACCGCGATCGTCGTGCCGTCGGCGAAGGCCCAGTTGTAGGAACGCGCCGGCACGCCGAAATTGTCGACGATCAGATCGAGATCTTTTTTCGGAATCACCTCGCGAAGCTTGTCCTCGACCTTCTGAAAGACCTGCTCCGTCACCTCGATGCGGGTGCCTGGAGGCGCGCGGACATGGAGCTGGATCATCCCGCCGTCGATCGCCGGATAGAAATCGCGGCCGACAAAGGTGAACATCACGCTGCCAAGCGAGAGTACGAGGATCGCAATGATCGGGACGATGCCGCGCCGGGTCTGCAGCGTCCGAAGCAGTTCGACATAGCCTTTCCGCAGCCGCTCGAAGCCGCGCTCGAATGACGCGTGGAAACGCGAAAAGAAGCTTTTGCCGGCGTCGCTCGACCCATCGTTTTGCTTCCCCTTCAGCATCTGGCCGATCGTGATCGGCGTCAGCGTGCGCGACAGCCCGTAAGAAGCAAGCATCGCAAAAACCACGGCGAGGCCGAGCGGCGTGAACAAGTATTTCGCCGGCCCCCCTAAGAAGACGACCGAGGTAAAGACGCAGCTGATCGCGAGAGTCGAGACCAGTGTCGGCACGGCGATTTCGGCGGCGCCGTGCAATGTCGCCCGCGGCAGCGGCATTTTCTCTTCGTCGAGCAGGCGATATGTGTTCTCGATCGTCACCGTCGAGTCGTCGACGAGAATGCCAACCGCGAGTGCCAGGCCCCCCAATGTCATCGTGTTGATCGTCTCGCCGAGAAAATAGAGCACGACGAGCGAGGTCAGCATCGCCAGCGGGATCGAGATCATCACGACGACCGTCGGCCGCCACGAGCCGAGGAATATGAGGATCATCAGCGCCGTCAGCCCGGCGGCGATCGCTCCCTCGCGGAGCACTGCCACGACCGACGACACGACGAATACAGATTGATCGAACAGTGATTTGATGACCATGCCGGGCGGCGCCGCTTCCCGCGCGATATTGAGCATGTGCTTGACCGCATTGACGACAGTCAATGTCGAAGCATTGCCGTTTTTGATGATGCTGAGCAGCACCGAACGTTTGCCGTCTGCCCTGACGACGTTCTGCTGCACCAGATTTCCGTCCCGCACATGACCGATGTCCCTGAGGAACACGGTGGCGCCGTTCTGGTAGGCGACCGGGATGTCGTTGAGCGCTTCGACCGTCGGTGGCATCGAATTGATGCGGACGGTGTAATCGGTCTTGCCGATCTTTTCGTCGCCGCCGGGCAGTGTTAGGTTCTGCGCATTGACGGCGTTCACGACCTGAAGCGGCGTCAGCCCTTTGGACAGCAGCTTTACCGGGTCGATATCGACCATAATCTGACGGTATTTCCCGCCGGCGGGCGTCGGCAGTGTCACGCCGTGGATCGGCGCGAGCATTTGCCGCAACCGGTATATGCCGTAATCATAGAGCTGCGCTTCGCTCAAGTAATCGGAGGGCGATTTGCAGGACCGGAACGGCCGAAGCGCTGTACTGCACGACGATCGGCGGCTGGGTTCCGGTTGGCAGCAATGCGCGGATCGCGTTGGTAGCAGCGACGATCTGAGAGATCGCCAGACTGAGGTTCACATCGGGCTGGAAATAGATCTTCTGCACCGAAATGCCGTCGACGGTCTCGGCCTCGATGTCCTTGATCCCATTAACGTTAGAGCTGATCGCGTATTGGCTGTAGGTGGTAAAGCGCTGCTCCATTTCGGTTGTGTTGAGGCCGGTGTACTGCCAGATTACCGATACAACCGGGATGTCGATCTTGGGGAAGATGTCGGTTGGCATTTCGACGACCGCCGTCACCCCGAGAAACAAAATCAGTGCCGCCACCACATAAAAGGTGTGCGGGTATTTCAGCGCAAAGCGAACGATTCCCAATAGTGGGCCCCCTTATGACTGGGCGAGGGTCGTCTCGGGCGTTCCTCTCAGATCCATCGTGATTGAATGACCCCCGCCGCCGAAACTTACGGGTCCCGACGGCGTTAGCCCGTCTGCGCTCCGAACCCGATTCTTCCGCTGGTGGTCAGGCCGAATCGCAGATTATTTAGCGGTGCCCGTCCGTTTGCGGACGGCGCCACGCAATATCGGGTTCAATTACGAGTGCAAATGCGACTCGACCAGCCAGGTTTGGTAGTCGATGCCGCGCGACACCTCGGTAAACACGTCGGAAGTGTCCTGGTCGCCGAACGCCGCGGCCTCGTCGATCGCTTTGCGGACGGAGTCGCCGAACGCGGCGAGCGCTGCCGTCACCCCTGTCAAATGTGTTTTCTCGTCGGCGACCCCGAGCTCGTACCGTTCAAGAAACGACTGTTTGACGGCCACCTGGATCGTTCCTTCGGCTGTGCTGCCGAGCGCCGCCGCACGTTCGGCGATCGTGTCCGAGTAGCCCTCGACCACATCTGCGACCTTGTCGAGGAGTTCATGGATCGCGATGAAAGCCGGCCCACGGACATTCCAGTGCGCTTGCTTGACCTGTGCGTGCAGATCAATGGCCGCGGCCAGATGCCGGTTCAGCACCTCGGCTGACTTGCAACGGATGTTCTCGGAAAGCGTGTTGGACGTACGGTACATCTCCATCCTCCTCAATCGAAAGGGCGCGGCCTTTCAGTCGTCGTATGAAATCGCCGACCCGGCGTTCACAATAAAGTTGGAATCGATCACCGGCCGGAACCAGTGAACTCGGGTAAATTTGAGTAAATTGCGGTCAAATGGGCGGCGCACGGCTGCAAGCGTGGTCGAATTAACACCGTGGTATTTACTAGAATTTACCGAAAACAATTGGGCGCTACTGTTGAGCAGCCACATATCGGGGCATCGACCAAGACCTGATCCCCGGCCCGGCTGGCGCAGATTGGCTGGTCCGTGGCAGGCAAAAATGGAGGTGTTTATGCTACAGTCAGAAGAAAATCGCGCCCGACCCAGAAGCGGCAGGGCTCTGATATTAGGCGCAGCTGCTCTGCTGTGCGCTGCTGTGCTCCAGCCAAACCTCGCCTATGCTGCGCCTCACGGCGGCGGAGGGTTTCACGGGGGCGGGTTTGGCGGCTTCCACCGGGGTGGATTTCACGGCGGCGGGTTCCGCGACGGAGGGTTGGGCGGATTTCGCGGCGGCGGTTTCCACGGCACCTTCGCCGGCCTGCACCATCATTTGGGCCATCCGAATGGCGGCCACTGGGACCATGGCTGGCACAATGGACGCTACGGCTGGTGGTGGGGTGGCGCCGGGCTGGGATGGACTTACTACGCGGATCCCTGGTGGGGTTACCAAGACTACGGAAACTACGACTACAACCACCCTTACGCCGCCCAGACCTGGTACTATTGTTCCGATCCCGCAGGATATTATCCTTATGTAACACAGTGCAATACGGCTTGGCAGCCGGGTCCGGCTAGCTGACGTCGCGCCGCACCCCGCGCCCTTTCGTGGGAGCGGGGTGCGGATTCATGGTTTTCGTGGCTTTTGCGAGACGAACAGATTTGTCGGCACTCCTCGCTATCTCGGGGTGTAGCCGTTGAGCTCGCGGCCGATCTCCAGCTCCTGCCGGCCCAGGCCCGATGGGTTTTGTTGCAGCAATTGGCGCTGACCTGCCATCAGGCTGGTGGCGTAGTCCTCCCGCAGCTGCTCCTGTATCGGGCTATTTGTCGGCGCCGACAGCGACAGGCTCGGGTTGTACGCGCGGACCTGCGGCGTCGGCACGACGACATGCTCCTGTGCCGCGACTGGCTCGCCGGCGAGTAGGGCCCAGACGGCCGTGGCGGTAGCGAGAACAGGTAGGGTTTTCATCTTGACCTCCAAATGATACGTCTCAAGAGAATGGGAGACAGTCCTTCGCGATTGCGGTCAGAGTTGGCAACCTTGGATTTGTGCGTCCGACAGACATTGACAAAGATTTAATTGTCTCGCATGCCAGCGCCAAGCTGTGCATGGTAAAGCTTGGTAAATTGTGGTCAACCGAACGCGACGCTCAAGGTCTATCAGGGCGCTTCAAACAGCATATACACAACGCTGAAGGACCGGTCGGATGCAGACCGCTGGATCTCACAAAACTTTGAAATCTCAGCCAGTCTGCGGGACCCGTATCTCGACGCAGACATCCGGCCTTTCGCCTTAACGGACCAATAGATCGAATGATCTTGTCACCTTCCTTGCATCGCTCACGAGTGCGCAATACAGGGAACTAGCAGCCAAGTAGCTGACGCGCCAGCGCTGAAATCGAGGTCACGAACCGGCCGCAGCGTGATACCACGCGAGCCTTTGGCCGAAACCGCCCCGACCCGTGCCACCCGGCCCGCGGTAAGCCGATCGGCTCACATAGCATCAGCATGCCGAACCCTTGTGTAGGCATGATGGCAGCTCGTTCGCCCGGCGGGCCGTCCTGCGCGATCGCCAGCTGGATCGCGTCCAGCAAATCCTGGGGCGCGCTGTCGAGAAATTCCTGAGCCGGTTGTGGTCAAATGACACAAAACATTACAAAATTTTACACGTCTTGCCCGTTGTCGATTGACGGTAGGACCGTTTAAGTGTCGGCATTATAACTTTCTAGGAGATAACAAGCCGCAGGAGGTGAAAATGGGAACGAACGGCGGTTCCGTGCGATGCGCCGGGGGTATTCTCGGCCAGCAGCGTCACATTTGCGCTTTCTTCAACGACCTCGACGAGCAGCACAGGGTGCTTCGCTCGTTCATCAGAGAGGGCTTCGAGCGTGGCGACAAAGCTTTCCACATCGTAGACCCTGAGCTGTGGAGGGACCATCTCCAACGGCTCGCCGAAGCCGGCATTGACGTGGAGCAGGCAATGGGTACCGGCCAGCTCGAGCTGCGGCGCTGGCAGGATGCGTACTTGCGCGATGATCGCTTCGATCAGGACGCGATGCTCGCCTTGCTCGATGAGGTGCTGCAGTCAGGAGCGGCGGCCGGGTATCCGCTCACCCGATTTATTTCGCGTGTGGAGACGGGGTTGGTCGAAAAAGCGGGGGTCGATAGCTGGTTGGAATACGAGACACGAGTCAATTACGTGGTTCCCAAGTATGACAATCCGGTCATCTGTACTTATGACCTGTCAAAGTTCAGTGCCGGCTTAGTAATGGATATGATGCGGACACACCCAGTCGTGATTATCGGAGAGGTACTGCAGGAGAATCCATTCTTCGTTCCTCCTGACCAGTTTTTGCTCGAAATCCGGGAGCGACGCCGGTCTGCACGAACGTAATAATCACGAGGCAGTTCCGATGGGTCCCGAGGCCGACGCGCTGCGGCTGCGAACAGCGCTCAGGGACCTCGTGGCTCTATCTGCTGTCCCGGCAGTGTGGGTCGGTAGACAGCCGCCCGCCATAGCCGCTGGGCTGGCCGATGTCCTGGTCAATGCATTGTATCTCGACTTCGCTTTTGTACGTTTGTGCGATCCCAACGGGGGTGCCTCGGCCGAAATCGCGCGAGGGACTGCATGGCAGTCATTTCCGGATTGGCTGCAGCGTCACCTCGCCGTCGAGGGGAGCCTGTCGCGCAGAGAAATCGTTCGCGATATTGATAATGGCGCCGGACGATGCCGCGGTTTTGTGATTCCCATTGGCGTCAATGCGGAGGGCGGTCTAGTTGCTGCGGCGTGTGGCCGCACCGACTTTCCCAGCGAAATTGACCAACTGCTGCTTTCCGTAGCTGCCAATCATGCCGCAACAGCATTTCGCACGGCACGCGTCATCGACGCTCACCGCCGCGCCGAGGAAGCGCTACGGGAGAGCGAGCAACAGCTATGCAGAGCCCGCGACGAACTCGAGACCAAAGTCGCGGAGCGTACCGCCGAATTGCAACGCAGCGAAGCCTATCTGGCCGAAGCGCAGAGGCTGAGTCACACGGGCAGTTTCGGTTGGGATGTTTCCAGCGGGAAACTCTACTGGTCAGAGGAAACCTTTCGTATATTTGAGTGGGACCTAGGCAATCAACCAACCGTCGATCTCCTCCTCCAAAGGACTCATCCCCGGGACAGCGTCCGAGTTCAACAAACAATCGACCGCGCAGCGCAGGAAAGGACGGACCCGGATTTTGAACATCGGTTGCTGATGCCCGATGGTTCAGTCAAGCATGTTAAAGTAGTGGGTCATGCCTCGAAGGAAGATGCGTCCAGGACGCTGATGTTTGTCGGGGCGATCACTGATATCACCGAGCGCAAGCGTGGCGAGCAACGTATGGCGGCGCACTATGCCGTGACGCGCGTGCTGGCCGAGTCGGATAGCCTCGCCGATGCCGCTCCGCATATCCTTCGGGCGATTGGTGAGAACCTGGAATGGGACTGGGGCGGTCTCTGGAGTCTCGATCGAGAGGCTGCGGCGCTCCAGTGTGATTGCCTGTGGCATGTGCCCGACATCGAGACCGCGGAATTCGACACGGTCAGCCGGGAACGTACAGCCAGAGCCCGCGAAGGCCGCCTCGGCCAGGTTTGGCGAAGCGCGTCGGCAAGCTGGATCGCCGATGCGACGACCGAGCCTGGATTCTTGCGCGCCTCGGCGGCGTCGCGCTCCTTGCTGCATGGAGGCGTTATTTTCCCGATCCTCCTCGATACGGAAGCCCTCGGGGTCGTCGAGTTCTTCAGCCGTGCGGCTCGGGAACGCGATGCAGAGCAGCTTGCTACGCTGTCGGCGATCGGCAGCCAAATCGGCCAGTTCATCAAGCGCAGGAGCGCCGAAGCGGCGTTGCGCGCCAGCGAGGAACGTTGGCGCAAGCTTTTCGAGACTTCGCACGCGGGCATGGCTTTGGTCCGGCTCGACGGCGTCTTTACCGCGGCGAATCCGGCATTGCAGCGAATGCTCGGCCACACTGAGGAGGAGATCCTAGGGCGCAACGTCCTCGAACTCAACCCTGAGGATGAACGCGCGGCAACCGCGGATGCCCTCGCGAGATACCGCAGCGGCTTACTGGACGAACGTCACGTTGAAAAAAAATACTTCAAAAAGGACGGCAGCCCGGTGTGGCTGAACATTACGACGACACTGGTGCCCCCAACCGAGACCGCCGCTGCGTTTTTGCAGGCGGTTTATGTGGATGTCACCGAGCGTGTGCGGTTTGAAGCGGCGCTGCGCGCGAGCGAAGAGCGTTGGCGAGCCATGTTCGAGACGGCCGCCGTGGGAATTGTAACCTTCGGTTCCGAGCACAGAACATATGTGACAGCGAATAATAGTTTCCAACTGATGACTGGATATACCGAGGACGAACTGAGAAACCTGACGCCGCTAGATATTACTCACGAGGACGATCGGGCAGCGTTGCGAAAGCATATCGATAAGATCGTCGCTGGTTCGCAGCCGAGCTATCGGATTGAAAAGCGCTACCGTCGCAAGGACGGTGAGATCGTTTGGGCCGACGTCAATACATTTATCGTTCCCGCAACAGATAGCGCACCCGCTTTCCCTGCCGTAATGGCCGTCGACATCACTGCGCGCCGGCACGCGGAAGACGCGTTGCGGGTAGCGCAATCGGAGCTTGCACGCGTGTCGCGGCTGACGACGATGGGCGGCTTCGCGGCATCGATCGCCCATGAAGTGAACCAGCCTTTGATGGCCGTCGTGACCAACGCCGATACGTGCTTGAGATGGCTTGCGCAAGATCTGCCGGATCTCGATGAGGCCCGACAAGCCGCAGAGCGGACCGTCAATGCCGGCCACCGTGCGGCTGACATCATCAGAACGATCCGCGGCCTGGCCCGAAAGTCCACCCCGGAGGTGATGCGGTTTGACATCAACTCTGCGATAACAGAAGTTCTTACCCTCACGCGCGGCGAACTGCAGCGACAAGACATCTTTCTGGAAACCGATTTTTCAGCCGGCGTCCAACCAATCATGGGCGACCGCGTGCAGTTGCAGCAGGTCATCCTGAATTTGATCAGGAACGGCATTGAAGCCATGAGCACGGTTGCGCTGCGGCCGCGCGTGTTGCAGGTTAGGTCCCAGATCGACGAGCGTGGAGATGTCGTCATTGCGGTCACGGATACGGGCACAGGGCTCGATCCGACAAAGAAGGAGCGTATCTTTGATGCCTTCTTCACAACCAAGCCGGAAGGAATGGGAATAGGGTTGTCGATCTGCCGGTCGATCGTCGAAGCCCATGGCGGTCGCCTGTGGGCATCGCCAAATTTGACTCAGGGGAGTACCTTTCAGTTCATTGTACCGGCGGCGGCCGACGGTCCTTAATGACAGTACCGTATAAGGAAGCGGAGGCCACGGTCGTCGTCATCGACGACGACCCGGATATACGCGAGGCCCTCCGCGGGCTCCTCCGATCGGTGGGCCTGGGGGTCGAGTTGTTTAGCTCGGTTCAGGAATTCCTCGCTGCCTTCCAGAGGGAGCGCCCGGGATGCCTGGTCTTGGATGTGCGACTGCCCGGGCGCAGCGGTCTCGATCTTCAAGAGGAACTGGCCAAAGCGGACATCGACTTTCCCGTTATCTTCATCAGCGGGCATGCCGATGTTCCGATGTCGGTTCGAGCGATGAAGGCCGGTGCGGTAGAGTTTCTGACCAAGCCCGTTCGCGATCAAGATTTGTTGGACGCCATCCAGCTGGCGATTGCGAAGGACCGCGCCCGCCGCAAACAAGAAGCGACTCGTGAGCGACTGCGTGCCGACTTCGATACGTTGACACCGCGCGAACGCGAGGTGATGGTGATGGTCGTGGCGGGCCGCCTCAACAAGCAGATTGCCGGGGACTTGCAGCTTAGCGAGGCGACGGTAAAGGCACATCGCAGCCAAGCGATGCGAAAGATGCGTGCTCGGTCCTTGGCCGAGTTAGTCCGGATGGCCGATATGCTCATGCCCTCCCGGACAAAGTCGTAAGCCTCTTCGACTAAAGTATAACAATCTCAATTCCTTCTGCTGATTGCTCACGACGCTCGCCCAATTGCGCGATTGCAGCACGGATGCCATCTTAGGGACAACCCTAAGGATTCTCACTGTGCCGCAGAAGCCGCTCATTGCATGCGTCGACGACGATCAATCAGCCCGCGAAGCGCTGCAAGGGTTTCTGAAGGTGTCCGGCTTTACCCCCGATATATTTTCGTCAGCTGAAGAATTTCTCCAATCCGATCGGCTCGACGAGACGTCATGCTTGATCACCGACATACACTTGCGCGGAATGTCGGGACTCCAACTTCAAAGTCGTCTGGCTGCGTCGGGCTCTCGGCTTCCCGTCATTGTCATCACGGCATTTCCCGACGACCGGGTTCGTGAACGCGCGCTAAGCGCCGGCGCGGTCTGCTTTCTCGATAAGCCCTTCGACACAGGAGATCTGCTGACCTGTATCCGTTCCGCGCTTAATCGTCGGCACGCTACGCAGTAAAGGGGAGGCAAGACGTGCAGCAATTATTGGCCCCGCCAGAGATCGCGCACGAGAAGATGCTCCACTGGGATCCGCCGAGCACCACGCAACGAGATGTAAGTCCAGCCGACAACGACGCGGTCATTCGGTTCGGCCGCTGTAGCGTGCTGCCGCGCGCCCGCCAGCTACTGGTCGACGGTCGGCCCGCCGAGCTCGGCGGCCGCGCCTTTGATCTGCTGATGGCGCTGATCAGCGAGCGCGGCATGCTACTTACAAAAAATGAGATTATGAGCCGCGTCTGGCCCAATAGGGTGGTGGCCGAGGAGAATCTGAAGGTGCAGATGGCGGCGCTGCGAAAGGTTCTGAACGAGGATCAGAACGCCATCAAAACAGTGCACGGCCGCGGCTATGTGTTTATCGGAGAGGTCACCACCGCATCAGTCGAACCCAATGCCTTTGCTCCGCCTAGCCAAAGGTCGACGCCGCTCCCGCACAGATCCTTACCGACCGCCTCGTCGGCCTGGAGCTCACCGAGCGGGCAGTGGATAGCCAGATCAAGAAAGGTCGCGCCGAATGACGCGGCTCAGCCGATTGTCGTTGTCATCGACGATGATCCGGATGTGCGCGAGGCGCTTCGAGGCCTGCTACGAACAGTAGGACTGCGCGTCGAATTATTTGCCTCGGTCCAGGA
>Ga0306924_10007038_pt1 | contig 11241 bp, 8 predicted proteins | sample sta12Can44000111_FD_203756 | JGI IMG/M metagenome (GOLD analysis project Ga0306924, IMG submission 203756) | Lab enrichment of tropical soil microbial communities from Luquillo Experimental Forest, Puerto Rico - statanox.12C.anox.44.000.111 (v2)... | ecosystem: Environmental > Terrestrial > Soil...
CACCGATCCGGACGAGGTGGTGCGGATCGTCAAGGCACTGGAACCGACCTTCGGCGGCATCAACCTCGAAGACATCAGCGCGCCGCAGTGCTTTGAGATCGAAGAGCGGCTGTCGGCCGCGATGGACGTCCCGGTGTTTCACGACGACCAGCACGGGACGGCGATCATCAGCGGCGCCGCGCTGCTCAACGCCCTCGAGCTCACGGGCAAGGACATCGGCGAGGTCCAGATGGCGGTCAGCGGCGCCGGGGCGGCGGCGATCGCCTGCTGCGAGTTCTTCGTCCGCCTGGGCATGCGGCGCGAGAACATCGTGCTCGCCGACACCAAGGGCGTGGTCTACCGCGGCCGCGCCGAGGGGATGAACGCCTACAAGGCCCGGTTCGCCACCGACCGCCCGGCGCGCACCCTGGCCGAGGCGATCGCCGGAGCCGACGTGTTTCTCGGGGTGTCGGTCGCCGACGCGGTGACCAAGGACATGGTCTTGTCGATGGCCGATGCGCCGATCATCTTCGCGCTGGCCAACCCCGATCCCGAGATCAGCTACCCCGCCGCCCGGGCGGCCCGCGGCGACGTGCTGATGGCGACCGGGCGGTCGGACTACCCGAACCAGGTCAACAACGTCCTCGGCTTCCCGTTCATCTTCCGCGGCGCGCTTGATGTGCGAGCCCGGGCGATCGACGAGGGGATGATGGCCGCCGCCGCGCGGGCCCTCGCCGACTTGGCCAAGGAAGACGTGCCGGACTCGGTGCTGCGGGCCTACGGCGTCGACCGCCTGGCGTTCGGCCCGGACTACCTGATCCCCAAACCGCTCGACCCGCGGGTACCGCTGCGCGTCGCGCCGGCGGTGGCCGCGGCCGCCATGGCCTCCGGCGCCGCGCGTAACCCCATCGACCTGGCCGCCTACACCGAGCAGCTCGCGAACCGGCTGATCCGCGGGCGCGAGGTGATGAGCGTGGTGACCCGCAAGGCGCAATCGGCGCCCAAGCGGGTGGTCTTCTGCGAAGGCGAGGAACGCAAGATCATCTTGGCAGCAGCCAGGATCGCACAAGAACACATCGGGCTGCCCATCCTGCTCGGGCGCGAAGAGGTGATCCGGCCGGCGATGCAAGAACTGCGGGTCACCGCCCCCATCGAAATCACCGACCCGGCGACCTCCGGGCGGGCCAGCGGCTACGCCGCCGCGCTGTACGAAAGGCGGCAGCGGAAGGGAATCACCCTGCGCGAGGCAACAGCGCTGCTGGCCCAGCCGAACTACTTCGGCGCCATGATGGTGCAAGCCGGCGACGCCGACGCCTTCGTCGCCGGCCTGACCTACCACTACCCCGACGTCATCCGGCCCGCCCTGCAAATAATCGGACCCGCGCCCGGTGTCTCCCGGGTGGCCGGGCTGTACGTGATGATCACCGGTGACGGGCGCGCCGTCGTGCTCACCGACCCAACCGTCAACATCGATCCCACCGCCGAAGAGCTGGCCGACATCGCCATCATGGCCGCCGAACGAGCCCGCAGCTTCGGGCTCGAGCCACGGGTAGCGCTGCTGTCTTTCTCCAACTTTGGCTCCACCAGCCACCCTCGTTCGGCGAAGATGGCCGCCGCCACGCAACTGGTCAAAGCGCGGCAGCCCGGCCTGATGGCCGACGGCGAAATGATGGCCGACATCGCGCTGTCGCCCGCGCTGCGCGACGACGACTACTCGTTCTCCGACCTCACAGGCGAGGCCAATGTACTCGTCTTCCCCAGCCTCGAAGCGGCGAACATGGCGTACAAGCTGCTGCAGCACCTCGGCGGAGCCGTAGCCATCGGCCCGATCTTGGCTGGCATGGCCAAGCCGGTGCACGTCCTGAGCCGAGGCGCCGAAGTCACCGACATCGCGAACATCGCCGCGATCGCCGTCATCGACGCCCAAGACGCCGCACAGCCGCCCACATGACACCCCTTGCCGGCCTCTTGCGCCCACGACGCGTCGCCAGATGCCGTGCCCTATGAGCCGGTGCCGGGCTGTCAGCCCTATCGAACCCTAGCGTCACCCGGGCGTAGCACAGTGCCCCGCACGCGCTTCTACGACTGCCCATCCCCGTACAGGTCGTTGTTCTTGCGGACCCAGCCGGCGACCGCCGCCCCGGCGGAGTTGACCGCCACGCTGACCTGGCGGATGGAGGTGCCGGCCGGGGTGGCCAAGATGGCCGGTGCCGGCCACGACCCGGCCGCTGGCAGCGTGGCGCTGGCCACGCTGATCGCGCCGGTGGAGGAGCTGTACTGCCCCCACCCGGCCAGGACGTTGCCGGTGCCATCGGCGCCCAGCGCCACCGGGCCGGTGAACGACATGCCCGTGCCGCTCACCACGGCCGGGCCGCTCCACCCCGCTGCCGCGGTCCACACCGACGATTCGATCACGGTGTCCGCAGACCGCTGCGCCGCCCAGGCCAAGACCGCCGAGCCGTCCGGGCGCATCACCACCGCCGGTGAGGTCGCGGTCTGGCCCGCCGGCGACAGCGCCGCGACGCTCGACCACCCAGCCGACGGCGTCCGCACGCTCGCGCTGACCTGGCCGTTGCCGGTCCACGCCACCACGGCCGTCCCAGACGCTTGCCCGGCTGTCACCAGGGCCGACATGGGGGCGCCGGCCACCGTGGCAAGTGTCACGGGCGCCGACCATGTTGTCGCTGCACTTCGTTGTGTCCTCGCGACCGACCTGTGCCCTGACCAGAACTGATACGGAAGAGGTAAGTCTGCCCACTGTGATTGCTCCCGCCGGCTGTGTTTACGCCCCGCCGGCCAGGCCTCCGACCAGGTAGCGGATGCCGATGGCGATGACGACGAGCGCGAACAACCGGCGGATGATCGTCTCGGGCATGGCGCCTTTGAAGGTCCCCGTAGGCGGCCCGAGAGCGGCCGGTCAGCCCGCCAGCATGGTAACCAGCAGCATGGTGACGGTGGAGCCAGTGAGTCGGCCGTCACCGGCGACCGCCGTCACCGGAAAGGCGCGCCCGGCCCGGAAGTCGAACTCGGCCGACCCGCCCGGCGCGTTCATCGCCTCCTCGCTCTTCGCGTGATCGCGCCTCGGTGGCCGCGCCGATTATCCAAATCTGCACCGAGCGCGGGCCATGCCGTGATGGGCAGGTCCGCATACAGGTCGGCGGGTCGGCGCGCGTTCTCTTCCAAGCTCTCCGTCACTGACGGTGATATGGCGGTGGAAGTTGTCAACGATTACCCAAGGGTCGATCCGCTGTAACCGCGCCGCCGCGGCGTTAGCATCTGCAGCCTGGCGTGAGCTGCCTTCCAACATCCCGGTCGCACGGGCCGGACCACCCTGATGGCACACACTCAACGCGGCTAGGGGATCCGGTCGGACCGCCGTACTCAGGTGCTTGCAGCGGGACACGTTCCGAATGGGCGCCACACGGCCTTCATCAGGCCGGCGGACACGGAGGTATCGGCGATCGCCATCGACTCACACCCGTCCCGTTCGTCCACTCGATGCCAGGCCTCGATCATGAAGTGGCATTCGGCGTCAGCGCCCTGCTGACGACCCCCTCCAGATGAGTTCCAGTTGGCTGTGCCAGCCCGAGATGTCGTTCGATGCCGGTTTCGTCCATCCGCGTGCAGGCAGTGCAACCCGATCTCGCGGACGAACCACGGACAAACGATCAAGAAGGCCTGACCGCCTTCTGGCGATCAGGCCTCTGGCCTGCACTTCTTGGTAGCGGGGGCGGGATTTGAACCCGCGACCTCTGGGTTATGAGCCCAGCGAGCTACCGAACTGCTCCACCCCGCGTCGGTGTCCCTTCACTTTAGGGGGTCCGCCGGCCCGAGGCAAATCACGCTGAGCACAGGGATCACATCCCGTCCACCACCGGACCCGCCGCCGGTCACCCAGGCCGACCCCAGCGCCTCCCGAACACCCAAGTCGCGGCCGATAAACGCGATCAAGAACCGAGCACGGTCCCGCCCGGCTGGGACATCCACAGTGTGTACTGCACCGGCCACGTCGAGGTGGGTGGCCGGGTGAGCAGGTGCGCGTCCTGCTGGGTGGACAGGTTGACGATCTGGCGCGGCGCCCCCCCGTAGGGGGTGAGTTCCGCCTCCGTGGTCGCGAGGAGGACGGGATGACGGCCCGCCCGCTCGATCCCGCTGATGATCGTGCCCACCTCCCCCGGCGCGGTGCTGGTGACGATCGCGGTGGGCAGGCCGCACGTGCCCCGGACGACCTGGGCGAACGCACGGGCCGCGGCCTTGTCGAGGATCACGACCGACGAGTGCGACGGCAGTGCCCCGCACAACTGCTCCACCGCGGCGACCTCGCCCGCGCTGGTGGTGCGGAACGCCAGCCCGGAGAGGGCCAGCCGGGTTGCCGGGTCCGCGGGCTGCGACAGCGCGATCCCGAACGTGATCGCGGCGGCCGGCACAGCCATGGCGATCACGAAGCAAGCGGTGGCCGTGGCGACAGCGCCCGTGCGTGCGCCGCGGGCGTGGGCCCGGCCGATCATCCAAGCCGCAACCCAAACGGCCAGGACTATCAGGCCAGGCAGGACGACCGGGACCAGTTGCCGGCTGGCCCAGGGCTGATCCGGCACCGTGAACGGCTGCCAAAGTACGGCGAACACTCCCCAGCCGATGATGGCAACCGGCACGACCCAGGCCCGGGCTACCCCGGTCGGGTCCCGCCAGGTGATCAGCGCGCGCAGGCACAGCCGTGTGACCATCGCCAGCCCAACAAACCCGAGCAGCAGCGCGGGAACGCCGAGGTACCAGATCACCCAGTAGAGCGTGTTCTCGGTGTACAGCCGTCCCGGGTCGATGGGCAGGTCCTGCAGCCGTTGCAACGCGGCGATGTAAGGGTTCGCGGGCCCCTGGACCTTCCCCACATAGGGGCGGATCGCCAGCCCGATCGCGGCGGCGACCACCAGGATCGCCCCGGCCTCGGGCAGCCAGCGCAGCGGCCGCGCATCCAGCAGTTTGCGCGCCCGCCGGCGCGCCGGGCCAACCAGTCCGATGGCCACGCCGGCCGCGGTCGCTACCGCTAGTCCCCCGGCAATAACCCCGATAGTGCCAAACGATGGCGTCGTGGTACTCAGCGCCGGATCGTCGAGCGCGATCCCGGCTGCCAGCCCCCCGATGACGCCGACCAGCCAGCCAGCGGTCAGCGGGATGGCCTGCGGCCTGCGGCCGGCCAGCAGTGCCCCGGCGACGACGATGAGCGGCAGGAGCATCAGCAGGAACCCGGTCCCGGCCAGCACGGTAAGACCGAGCGCCAGCCCGCCCAGGCCGGCCAGCGTGATCCGGCGCCGCGAGGAGAACGAGTCAACCACCAGGCACAGGCCACCGAACAGCAGCGCCTGGGCCAGGGTGGCGCTGAACGCGGACCGGCTGGTGTAGATCTCCGGCACGGTAAGCGCCAGCAGCAGCGCTCCCGCAGGGGCCCATTGCGGCCCGGCGAGGCGGGCGGTGAGCCCGCCCACGGCAACGATGCCGAGCGCGCCGAGCAGCGGGCTTAGCACCGCTGCCCCGGTGACGCCGTGCACCCACATCCCTAGGGCCAGGACGATCGGCAGGCCAGCGGCGAGCCCCGGAGCCACCGCCCCGTTATGGCTGGCAAACCCGAAACTGGCGAAGGTGAGGCCAGGATGCGCACCGCCGAAGGCCGCCGCGGACGCCGGGATGGGCAGCGAACCGTGCTGGGCGATCCAGTAGGCGAACTGGGCGTACGCCCCGGGGTCCCGGCTCACGATGAGCTGCGCCGAATTCTCCATCAATTGCCAGGCGGCGAAGACGCCGGCGATCACGATCGTGCCCCCCAGGCCCCACCAGGCGGGCCAGGCGCGATCGCTGGGCTTGACGTCCTTGGTTCCGGATTCCGGCGCGGCGCGCACGGCATCCAGCGCCGGCCACCGGCCGGGGAGCTCTCGCGCGACCAGGATGCTGAGGGCCACCGCGAGCGGGACCGAGATCAGGATCATAGGGGCCGGCAGGAACCTGCCCGTGAGCAGCAGCACCACCCCGGGAACCAGCCAGGCCACGAGGAGGATGACCGGCATGGCGGTGACGAGGGCAAGCGCCCGGACGCCGGGGCTGGCTGATTCGCGGACGCCGGGGCTGGGCTGCCACAGCCGGCTGATGCCGAGCCGGCCGATGCTCCGCTGCCACACGGGGACCACGCGGCGCTGCCACAGGCCGCCGATGGCCGGGCCCAGGCCCAGGTCCCAGCGCCGCGCGGTCTTGCCGGTGACCGCGGTTCGGGCGGCCGCTGGCTCGGCGGCAGCCTCGTGGGCGGTGGCACCCGGGTGCGGGCTCTCGTACCGGGCGGCAGCGGCCAGTACTTCGGCTTCCGAGCCGGCCGGCGGGTACTCCTCGTGGGAGACCGCGGGCTTACCTTCGGTCAGAGTGTCGTCGGAGAGGACCCCGCCAACGGCGGTTTCGGCCTGGTCCGGGGCAGGCTGGTCGATGTCCTGGCCAGCGGCAGGCTCGTCCTCGGTCTGGCCGCCGGCAGGCTTGTCGCCGTTCTGTCGGCCGGTTAGTCGGAGTCCCAGGCGCACGTGCCCTACTCTAGAACGGGCTACCAAGCAGCGGGCCCGCCCCCGCATTTGGCCGGGAGCAGCTGTGTCAGCGAGGCTGCGCTGATCTGATGCACCCTAATATCACTACATGCCCAGGCCTCTCCCAAGAGAATGTAACCCCGTCCCCGCGTGAGCTACGATTCATGCCGAGGAGCGCTGAGCAGCAGAAATGAGCCGGTACGAGGACCCTGAAGGCACTGGGGGGAGCAGCAGTTCTCGCCATGGCCGCGGGCCGTCCGACCCCTGGGAGCCAGCGGGGCGGGCCGGTGGGCGCGCCTCGGGGATGAATCAGCGGCCTGCCGGGATCCGCCGCATCCTCGGCCGCCATCCGGTGCTGAGCATTCTCGGGATCCTCGCCACACTGACGATCACCTTCGTCTCGCTGAGCGCCTATGCCGCCTACCGCGGCGTCTACGACAGCATCCACCACATCACGATCGCCAAGGGGGAGCTGGGCAAGCGCCCGCCGAAGCTGAACGGCTCGGAAAATATCCTGATCATCGGGTCCGACTCGCGGGCCGGCATCCACGGGTACGGCCGCCACATCAAGGGATCCCGATCGGACACGTCGATGCTGCTGCACATCCCGCCGACCCATTCCGGCGCGACCGTGATCAGTTTCCCGCGGGACACCATGGTGCCGATCTACCAGTGCCAGGCCGACGGCCAAGGGCATCAAGGCCAGCAAGTACAGGCGGGCGGCCTGGAGCAGCTCAACGCGACCTTTTCCTACGGCGGCGCGCCCTGCCTGTGGAAGACCCTGGAACAGGTCACCCACATTCACATCGACCACTTCGTCGAGGTGGACTTCTCGGGCTTCCAGGCGATCGTCAACGACGTCGGCGGCGTCCCGGTGTGCCTGCCTTACGCCATCAGCGACCCCGCGTCCAAGCTGAACCTGCCGGCCGGGAGGAGCGTGGTCCAGGGCACGCAGGCGCTTGCCTTCGTCCGCGAACGGCACATCGGGATGGGCTCGGACCTGCAGCGAATCAACCGGCAGCAGATCTTCCTGGCCTCGCTGGCGCAGAAGGTCAAGCAGTCCAGTTCGCTGACCAACCCAGCCAAGCTCTATCACCTGGTCCATGACATCGCCAGTTCGCTCACCACGGACAGCGGGCTGAGTTTCAACGACATGTACGCGATCGCCAACAGCCTCAAGGGCCTGAACCCGAGCGCGCTGCAGTTCGTCATGGCGCCGGTGGCGCCCTACCCGGCAAACCCGGGCAGCCAGGTGGAGTTCAACCAGCCGTTGGCGGACCAGCTGTTCCGGGCTATCGCCAGGGACAACCACATCCTGAAGACCGCACGGCGCGCCGACCACGCAAAGCCGCAGCGGCTACCCACAGTCCAGCCGGGCCAGGTGCAGCTCCAGGTGCTCAACGGGACGAGCGTCGCCGGCCTGGCCGTGACTACGGCGAACCAGCTGACCGCGCGCGGGTTCAAGGTCGCCCACACTGGCAACGCGACCGGCACCACCAGCAGCACCGTCATCGAATACACGTCGGCCGCGCAGATGCCCCAGGTCAACACGCTCCACAAGGAAATCCCTAGTGCCCAGCTCAAGCAGGTGACCGGCCTCCACGGCAACACCATCAGCCTGGTTCTCGGCTCTGGCTTCAAGGGCGTGGTCACGCACAACGGGCACAGGGGGCACCGGAGGCAGAGGGGGAAGAGCACGTCGGCGGCGACGCTGAGCAAGCACTAAGGCGGGGTCAACGGAAGCGCGAACATCTGCCGCCAGTCCGCGGCCTTCACTGGCCCGGACAATCCCAGCATGTTCCGCCACTGATCGTGGTGCAGCTTTTCACCACCTGGCACACCTGGCAGCAGGCCGAGCCCGGGCTGCGCGCGGCACTGCCAACCGGCACCGTGGCGCAGCTGCACCGGGCGGTCGAGTTCGCCGACAGCCGCCACGGCGACCAGCGGCGACCCACCGGAGCGCCCTACCTGGAGCACCTGCTGGAAGCGCTCGAGGTGCTGGTCCGCGGCGCTGGTGTGACCGACCCCGACATCCTCTGCGCGGCCGTGCTGCACGACGTGGTGGAAGACACCGACTGCACGGCGGACGACGTCCGCGCCGCCTTCGGCCCGCGGATCGCCGAACTCGTCGACTGGGTGACGATCCCGGAACCCGGCCCTGGCCAGGACCACGCGAGCGTCAAGGAGGCGTATCTCCGCGGACTGCGGCACGCCCCGCACGACGCCATCTTGGTGAAGCTGGCCGACCGGGCCAGCAACGCCCAGACGCTACGCAACCTGCCCGAGGCCCGGCAGCGCGCCTATTACGCGCAGACGGTGGAGCACATAATCCCGCTGGCTGCCGATCAGCCGTGGTTCGCCGACTGGTACGCGGGCTGGGCGGCGGCCTTCGCCGACCTGGCACCGGAACCGGGTGGCCCGTCCGGCCCGGCGAAGCCGAGCCAGGAGATGCCCAGCCAGGCCAACAGGCCGGCCGGGTAGAGGAAGTAGCCGAATCTGGTCGCCGGGGCCAGCACGAACATCAGGCTGAGCCCGATGACTATGCGCCATGTGGCGGCCGGGACGGTGCGTGGCGGCCGGATGGCCAGCGACACGATGATGCCGAGGCAAGCCAGCGCGAGCAGGGCCACCGCGATCAGGTGACCTGCCTGCCCGGTCTCGACCAGCAGCCGCCCCGGCAGCGGGCTCACTGCCTGGGACTTGATACTGGCCAGGCCCAGTGGAAACGAAATCGTGTTCTGCACCAGGGCGCGCGGCCCCAGCACGGCCACCGGCCCGACGATGGCGGCGAACACGGCCACCGCGGTCCCGGACAGGATCCACGCCGCCCGCCTGCCGTCCCTGACCAGGACCAGGACCACGGCCACCAGGAGGGCCGGCCAGGCCGTGGCCTTCATCGCGCAGGAGATGCCAAGGGCGAGGCCGGCCAGCACCGGGTGCGGCTCCCGCCACAGCAGCGCCAGGCCGAGGCAGATGAACGCGAGCACCGGCACGTCAGTGCCACCCACGGCCAGTGAGAACGCGATCACCGGCGACGCGGTCACCAGCACGGTCCAGCGCACCACGTCGCGGGCGCCGACCACGGTCAGCGCCGCGGCGAAGATGACCATGAACCCGACGCCGAACCAGATCCGTGGGTCGGTCAGCACCGAGAAGCCGAGCAGGGCCCGGGGGACGCCGAACAGCGTCATCAGCGGCAGGTAGGGATCGAAGATGTTCGGGCTGTGCGCAGCGGCCAGCGCGGCCGGCCCGAGATAGGGGGTGCCATGGTGCACCAGAAGCGAGGCCGACTTGTTGATCACCCGCACCTCGGGCTGTTGCAGCCGGTCGGCCGCCATCAGCCCAAGCGGCAGGACCAGCGCCCCGGCAAGGCTGATCAGCAGCGCGGCGTCCACCCCTCGCGCCTTCAAGACCAGCACGACCATGGCGGCGAGCAGGTAGGAGCAAGCCGCGAAGATCCCCCAGGTCCGGTGCAGCGGGTTGCTGGTCACCAGCGCCATCAGGATGGCGTACGCCGCGGATGCGGCGAACAAGCCGGTCAACCAGGACCGCGGTACCCGTGCAGGCGATGGCCAGTCAAACCTGCGCGGCGCGGAGAACCTCAACGGCACCTGCCTCAGCGTCAGCATCGACATGCACCCTCCAGCGAGCGCCATCCTAGCCAAATCCGGCGCCCGGTGCGCGGCTGGGCGCGCAGGTCACGGCCTGCTACCCCGTGATATGAACGGGTGATCATTAGGGTCAGGCGCTGCGCAGGTAGAGTCCGGCTCATGCACACGGTCGCGGTCGTGCTCGCGGGCGGCACAGGTGAGCGGTTCGGCACCGGCGTGCCCAAGCAGTTGCTGCCGTTCGCCGGGCGGCCGCTGATCGAACACTCGGTGGCCGCGTTCGACGAGGCCCCCGCGGTGGACGCGGTCCTGGTGGTGATGGCCGCCAGCCACGCTGACAAGGTGCGGGACGTTCTGGTGGCCGGCGGCTACCGCAAGCTGGCCGGGGTCATTCCCGGCGGACCGACCCGGGTGGAGTCCACCCGGCGGGCGATCTCCGAACTCGGCAGCGACGAGTGCGACGTGCTCTTCCATGACGCGGCGCGGCCCCTGGTGGACCAGCGGATCATCGCGGATTGCGCGGCCGCGCTCGCCACGCACCGCGCGGTGGGCGTGGCCGTGCCCTCATCCGACACGATCGCCGTGGTCAACGACGGGGTCATGGCGGACATGCCGCGCCGGGACACCCTGGTGCGCTGCCAGACCCCCCAAGGCTTCCGGCTGTCGGTGATCCGGCGGGCGCACGAACTCGCCGCCGCGGACCCGCGGTTCGGCGACCTGCCCGCAACCGATGACTGCGGGATAGTGCTGCGCTATCTGCCGGAGGTGAGCGTGCACATCGTGCTGGGCAGCGAGCGCAACCTGAAGATCACCTTCCCGGGCGACCTGGCGCTCGCGGAAACCCTGCTCCGCGACGGAGTCAGAGCCCAACGTCCTCCAGCATCTCGGTGACCAGGGCGGCGATCGGCGAGCGCTCGGACCGCACCAGGGTCACGTGCGCGAACAGCGGGTGCCCCTTGAGTTTCTCGATCACCGCCACGACGCCGTCGTGCCGGCCCACTCGCAGGTTGTCGCGCTGCGCCACGTCGTGGGTGAGCACCACCCGAGACCCGGAGCCGATCCGGGACAAGACCGTGAGCAGCACCCCGCGCTCCAGCGAC
>Ga0306924_10007040_pt1 | contig 11240 bp, 9 predicted proteins | sample sta12Can44000111_FD_203756 | JGI IMG/M metagenome (GOLD analysis project Ga0306924, IMG submission 203756) | Lab enrichment of tropical soil microbial communities from Luquillo Experimental Forest, Puerto Rico - statanox.12C.anox.44.000.111 (v2)... | ecosystem: Environmental > Terrestrial > Soil...
CCGCCGGCGTGGCGGAGGTAGGCCGGAATGCCCCGGTTGATGCCGGTGACGGTCGCGTAGGACATGCCGGACAGGTAGCGGTCCGCCGCCCCGGCCGGGGCTATCCCGGCGAACACCGGCAGTCCGCTGCGGACGGAGGTCACCCGCAACTGCACGGTACCGATGAGCGAGCGCACGACGTCCCAGCCCGCGGGTGTGCTGTCCAGTACCAGCTGACGGCTGGCCAGCGCATGGCCGCCGGTGCGGTAGGTCTGGCTGGTGAGGTCGACATACCCGCCGTTGCGGTGGGCAGTGGTCGCCCACAACGCAGCGGCACCGCCGCCGAGCAGCCCCAGTGACAGCAGCACCAGCACCGCGCCGGCAACGACGGAGACGATCCGGCCGGCGGTCCACCCGGTGGGCTGGGCAGCGGCCGGGCCGGGGCCGCCGGGCCCGCCCGGCCATGGCTCACCCGACCAGCCCGGCCATGGCTCACCCGGCCCGCCTGGCTGCGGCTCACCCGGCTGCGGGCGCCGTGGGGCAGCCGCCTCACCCGGAGTGGCGGCGTCACCCGGAGCGCCGCCGGCTGACGGCGGGACGGTCAGGGTGCCGGCTGGCTCACGGCCACCCATGTCCAGCCGGAAGGGCGGGTAACTGTCGGTCATCAGCCCCGCGTAGGCAGCGACCCGGAGCACCCACCGGTTCAGGCCGAGCACGAAGTCGAATATCTGCCGCGGGTACTCGCCGGTCACCAGCAGGATGATCGCGGCTATCAGTGCCAGCAGCCCGATCAGGCCGATGCCGCCCCAGTTGGAGTGCCCGGCCGCGTACTGCGAGAAGGCCCAGGCACCCGAACCGGTGAAAACGCCGACGATGATGTACTGCGGAATGGCCAGCAGCCACCACTTGACCAGCACCAGCCCACGCGACAGGTGTGCGGGGTAGTCGATCGCCAGGTGCGCCGGGTAGCCCGGGTCATCCCGGAGCGTGAACGGCGGGTACTTGTCCGTGCCGAACCCGCCGATGGCGTAGTACTGCACGCGCCAGGTCCAGCGCAGCACACCGACGTTGAACTCGAAGATTCCCCGCGGGTACCTGCCGGTGAACAAGATGGCGAAGAACGCCACCACGCTCAGCAGCACGAATGCCAGCCACAGAAATGCCAGCACCAGGTAATGCGGGATCACCAGCACCCATTTGACCAGCCACAGCCAGCGCGATAGCGGCGAGTCGAGCGTGGCATCCACCCGGACGGGGTATGCGGCTCCGGCGGCCACCGTAATCACCCCCATTGGTAACAAGTCCTCTCACTTGCCACCCTGGGCGGAAAGCAGCCGCGGCTGAGCGGCCGAACGTCACCGGCTTGCCAGCGTTGGTCCCTTATCAGGCGGCCGCGCCAGCCAGGCCCGCCGCGGCGTGGGTCTCGGCACGCGCCTTGATGCCATGCAGCATCCGGCGTTCCATGACGAAGCTGACCGGCTCGACCAGATGCCACATCACCGACTGCCGGGCCGGGTAGCTGTAGCGCTGCCGGGCCACCAGCCGGGTGCCCCGGCCGCCATCGACCGGCCGGAGCAGCCACTGCCACGTGGAGCCCAGTTCGTCCGGGGTGGTGGCCACCGGCCGGACGGCCTGGGTCACCGGGTCGGCGGCGGCCAGCACCAGGACCCTGGGCGGCTCGGCGATGGCCACCCGGAAGCAGGGTGCCTGGCCCGGTGCGAGCCGGATCAGGTCACCCGGATGCAGCCGCTGGAACTCCGGGATGATCTGCCCGGCGCTGTGAATGTCGCACCGGGCCAGGTTTTCCAGCACGTCATAGCTGTAGAAACCGCCGCGGCCCTGGCCGATCTGGGCCAGCCAGGCCCAGACCTCCGCCGGTGGCGCGCCGATGGTGACCGCCCGGGTCGAGGTCATCTTCGGGTGCGGGATCAGGTCGTCGCCGGGCATGGCAGCGGCGGCCTCAGCCGGGGTCGTGCCCCAGCGGTTGTACCAGTGCCGCGCCGCCGGCGCGGTCATCACTGCCGCGGCCAGCCGGGCGCCGCCCCCGACCGCGGCCAGCACACCGGGAGGCGGCCGCCACGACGCCAGCTGATGGGTCACCCAGAACAGGGCACGCCGGTTCATGCGGGCCTCATCCTGACGGCTGCGGGCCGTCTTGCCTTGCTCCTGTTCACTGCCGCCATTCTCGCTGGCCGGAACGGCCATCAGCAGGGTCCAAGGTCTGCCCACCCGGGCCGAACGGCCCGGCATGATCAGTGCGGGTCCGGCCGTCAGCCCGGCAGGCCGGCCGCGAGCGCCGGCCGGAAGGCGCGGCCTGATAGTGATGAGAGGGCAGATCCCGGGGAACATGAGGCACGGGGGATAGCGCGTGTCCGAGCCCCGCTGAGCCTGCATCATGCTCGACCCATGCGAGGTGATGGTGGAGATTCCTGACCGGGCGGGCGAGCCAGCCACCGACGCCGACCTCGTCAATGTGGCCGCGCTGGTCACCGCCTACTACACCGGGCATCCGGACCCGGCCGAGCCTGGGCAGGCGGTCGCCTTCGGCACCTCCGGTCACCGTGGGTCAGCGTTCCGGCTGTCCTTCAACGACGACCACATCGCCGCGACCACCCAGGCGATCTGCGACTACCGGGCCGGGGCGGGCATCACTGGCCCGCTCTACCTGGCGCGGGACACCCACGCCCTGTCCGGGCCGGCCTTTGCCACCGCGCTGGAGGTGCTCGCCGCTAACGAGGTCAGCGTGCTGGTGGACAGCCGGGATGGTTACACCCCGACACCCGCGCTGTCGCGGGCGATCCTGGTGCACAATGACGGCCGGCCCGATGGCCTGGCCGATGGGATCGTGGTTACCCCGTCACACAACCCGCCCGAGGACGGCGGGTTCAAGTACAACCCGCCCGATGGCGGCCCGGCCGGCTCGCAGGTCACGCTAGCGATCCAGGACCGGGCGAACGAACTGCTGCGGGGCGGGCTGCGCCAGGTCCACCGCGTCCGCTATGCCCGGGCCCGGGCGGAGGCGGGCACCCACGACTTCCTGGGCAAGTACGTGGCCGCGCTGCCGGCCGTGCTGGATCTTGGCGCGGTGCGCGCCGCGGGGGTGCGGATCGGCGCTGACCCGCTGGGCGGGGCCAGCGTTGGCTACTGGGGGGAGATCGCCGAGCAGTTCGGGCTCGACCTCACCGTCGTCAACCCGGTGGTGGACCCGGCGTTCCGGTTCATGACCCTGGACTGGGACGGCAAGATCCGGATGGACTGCTCATCGCCGTACGCGATGGCATCGCTGATCAGGCGGCGGACGGAGTTCGCCATCGCGACGGGCAACGACACCGACGCGGACCGGCACGGCATCGTGACCCCGGACGGCGGCCTGCTCAATCCCAACCACTACCTGGCCGCGGCGATCGACTACCTGTTCCGGCACCGCACCGGCTGGCCCAGCGGTGCCGCGGTGGGCAAGACGATGGTCAGTTCCGCGATCATCGACCGGGTGGCCGCCGCGGCCGGCCGGCGGCTGACCGAGGTCCCGGTGGGGTTCAAGTGGTTCGTGCATGGCCTGCTCACCGGTGACATCGCGTTCGGCGGAGAGGAAAGCGCCGGCGCCTCGTTCCTGTGCCGGGACGGGCGGATCTGGACGACCGACAAGGACGGCATCATCCTGGCGCTGCTGGCCGCTGAGATGACCGCCGTCACCGGCCGCACGCCCAGCGAGCACTATGCCACCCTCACCGCCCGGCTTGGCGACCCGGCCTACGCCCGCATCGACGCCCCCGCCACCCGGGCGCAGAAGGCCGTGCTGGCCCGGCTGGATCCCGGGCAGGTCGATGTGGCAGAACTCGCCGGTGAGCCGGTGCTGGCCCAGCAGACGTCCGCGCCCGGCAACGGCGAACCGCTGGGCGGCCTGAAGGTGATCACTGCCACCGGCTGGTTCGCGGCCCGGCCGTCCGGCACCGAGGACGTGTACAAGCTGTACGCCGAATCGTTCGCGGGGCCTGGCCAGCTGGCCCGGATCCAGCAGGAGGCCCAGCAGATCATCGCCGCCGTGCTCAAGGAGGTGTGAGGTGGCGAAGCAGAGGGTGCTGGGGATCGTGCTCGCCGGCGGGGAAGGCAAGCGGCTAGCCCCGCTGACCGCCGACCGGGCCAAGCCAGCTGTCCCGTTCGCCGGCCTGTACCGGCTGATCGATTTCGCGCTGTCCAACCTGGTCAACGCCGGCTGCCTGCGGGTATGCGTGCTGACCCAGTACAAGAGCCACAGCCTGGACCGGCACATCACCACCACCTGGCGGATGAGTGCCCTGCTGGGCAACTACGTCACCCCGGTGCCCGCCCAGCAGCGGCTCGGCCCGTACTGGTTCACCGGCTCCGCGGACGCGATCTACCAGTCGCTCAACCTGATCACCGACGAGCAGCCGGACGTGGTGGTGGTCGTCGGCGCCGACCACGTGTACCGGATGGACCCGCAGCAGATCATCGACCAGCACCTGGCCAACGGCGCGGGCGTGACCGTGGCGGCGATCCCGGTGCCGCGAGCCGAGGCCACCGCCTTCGGGGTGATCGAGGTGGCCAGGGACGGGCACACGATCAGCGCCTTCCTGGAGAAGCCGGCCGACCCGCCGGCCCGGCCCGGCAGCCCCGGCGAAGCCCTGGCCTCCATGGGAAACTATGTGTTCTCCACCGACGTGCTGGTCGACGCGCTGCGCAAGGACGCCGACGATGAGTCGAGCCGGCACGACATCGGCGGGAACCTGATCCCGAGGCTGGTCCGCGACGGCGGCGCCGACGTATACGACTTCACCACCAACAAGGTGCCGGGCGCCTACCCGGAGGACACCGGGTACTGGCGGGACGTCGGCACCCTGGACGCCTACTACGACGCCCACATGGACCTGCGCTCGGCCACGCCCAAGTTCAACCTGTACAACGACCGCTGGCCGATCCTGACGCACGTCCCGTCTGAGCCGCCAGCCAAGTTCGTGCACGACGACGGCGACCGGGTGGGCCGGGCGATCGACAGCCTGGTCAGCAATGGCGTCATCGTGTCCGGCGGGCTGGTCCGCGACTCGGTGCTCTCACCCGGGGTCCGGGTGAACAGCTGGGCCACCGTGGAACGGTCCATCATCATGCACAACACCGTCATCGGCCGGCATGCCGTGGTCCGTGACGCGATCATCGACAAGCATGTCGTCGTACCGCCGAGCGCGGAAGTCGGGGTGGACAAGGAGCATGACCGGGCGCGCGGCTTCGTGGTATCGGACGCCGGCATCACCGTGGTGGGCAAGGGGCAGGCGGTGCCGATATGACCGGCCAGCTGCGGGTGGCACTGCTGACCAGGGAGTACCCGCCCGACGTCTATGGTGGCGCCGGGGTTCATGTGACCTACCTCGCCCGTGAGCTGGCCCACCTGGTCGACCTGACCGTGCACTGCCAGGGCGCGGACCGGGCCGGTGCGGTCGCGCACCGGCCGTGGGACCAGCTCGGCCAGTCCAACGAGGCACTGCGGACGATCTCCGCTGACCTGTCCATGACCGCTGCCGTCGGCTCGGCCGACCTGGTGCACTCGCACACCTGGTACACGAACCTGGCGGGCCATCTGGCTGCGCTGCTGTACGGGGTGCCGCACGTTGTCACCACGCACTCGCTGGAGCCGCTGCGCCCGTGGAAGGCGGAGCAGCTCGGCGGTGGCTATGCGCTGTCCAGCTGGTGCGAGCGGGTGGCGGTGGAATCGGCAGCCGCGGTGGTGGCGGTATCGGAGGGCATGCGGGCCGACGTGCTCGCCACCTACCCAGCCATCCCGCCGGACCGGGTGCGGGTGATCGGTAACGGTATTGACACCGCCGAGTACGCTCCGGACCCGGGCACCGATGTGCTGGCCCGGCACGGCGTCGACCCGGGCCGGCCCAGTGTGGTGTTCGTGGGCCGGATCACCCGGCAGAAAGGGCTGCCGGTGCTGCTCAAGGCGGCCCAGCAGCTCCACCCGGCGGCCCAGCTGGTGCTGTGCGCGGGCCAGCCGGACACGGCCGAGCTGGCTGCGGAGGTAACCGGCCTGGTAGCGGGGCTGCGCGCCACCCGGTCCGGGGTGATCTGGCTGCCCGAGATGCTGCCCAAGCGCGATGTCATCCAGCTGCTCTCGCACGCCACCGCGTTCGCCTGCCCATCGCTGTACGAGCCGCTCGGGATCGTGAACCTGGAGGCGATGGCCTGCGGCACGGCGGTGGTCGCGTCCGCCGTCGGCGGGATCCCCGAGGTGGTCAGCGACGGCGAGACCGGCCTGCTGGTCCCGCCGGATGACCCGGCCGCGCTGGCCACCGCCCTCAACGAGCTGCTGGATGACCCTGGCCGGGCGGCTGACATGGGACGGCTGGGCCGGGAGCACGCGATCACGGATTTCGGCTGGCCCGCGATAGCCGCGCAGACGGCGGCCTTGTACGCCGAACTCTCCGGCTGACCGGCGGGGCACCGGCCAGCCGGGCCGCCAGCACGCCGGGCAGCACCATCGTTCGGCAGCCCGGGGACCTGTTACCGGTTGCTGCCGGTCGCTGTCCAGTCGATGAGCGGGCCGTCCGGGACGATCCGGGACGGGTTCAGGTGCGGGTGGGTGACGTAGTAGTGCCGCTTGATGTGGCCGAAATTGGTGGTCCCGCCGAAGGCAGGCACCGCGTACAGGTCCCGCGCATACGCCCACAGGTGCGGGTAGTCGGTGATCCGCCGCAGGTTGGCCTTGAAATGCGAGTAGTAGACGGCGTCGAACCTGGCCAGGGTGACCCAGAGCCGGACATCGGCCTCGGTGATGGCCTCACCCATCAGGTAGCGCCGTCCAGCCAGCCGTTTCTCCAGCTCGTCAAGGGTGCGGAAGAGCTGGGTGACGGCCAGGTGGTACTGCTCCTGGGTGGTTGCGAAGCCGCACCGGTAGACGCCGTTGTTCACCGTGGCGTAGACCAGTTCGTTCAGTTCGTCGATCAGCGGGCGGAGCGGATCCGGGTACAGGTCGTAGCGGGGATCCGCCCAGGTGGTGAACTGGGTTCCGAGGTCGATGGTGATGTCGGGGAAGTTGTTGCTGACGATGCGGCGGCTCTGCCGGTCCCACAGGACCGGCACCGAGATGTGGCCGTCGTAGCCGGGCTCGGTCGCCTCGTAGGCCTCCCGCAGCAGCGCGAACCCGTTCACCGGGTCCAGGGTGTGCCCGTCACCTTCCCGGAAGGCCCAGCCCCGGCCGTCCCGGATGGGATCCACCGCCGACAGCGAGATGACCTCGTCCAGGCCGAGCAGCGCGCGCACGATCGCGGTCCGGTGTGCCCACGGGCACGCCCAGGAGATGTACAGGTGGTACCGGCCGGGCTCGGCCCGGTAGCCGCTGGATCCGTCGGCGGTGATCCGGCCACGGAACGGATACGGAGCGCGGACGAACTCGCCCGGCTGGCTGGCCGCCGGCTGCCTGCGTTTAGCCAGGTAGTCGCCGTAATCGCCGTAACGCCCGAAATCAACCGGGCTGGCGCCGCCAGCCTGCTGCGTGACCGTCATGGTGGACTCCTCAGCTCACCTTCCGCTGGTGGCAACCAGGCAGTCCGGCCGGCCATTCCGCCGCCGCGGCGGGCCGGCCGCGGTCAGCCCTGGACCGGGATACGGGCCGCGAACGCCGCCACCTTCTGCTGCCAGCCGTCCTCCAGCGGCCCCTTCAGCCCCGTCACCAGGACCTTGCCCTCGGTGACTTCCACCAGGCCCTTGCCCTGCAGGATCTCGTTCATGATCGGGCGCACTCGCTGATACCTGGCCAGTTCTTCGTCGGTGGGCAGCTGCCCGGTTTTCTTGTCCGGCTTCGGCGCGGCCTCGGTGGTGAGCACGGCGTATTTGGTGCCGGCCGGCAATCCCACCTTCTTCAGGAACCGCCGCATGCTGCCGATGGGCTTGCCTATCCGGCCGGGCGAGCTGAACAGGTACAGGTCGGCGGGCGGCAGCTGCCCCGGCTCCGCGTCCCGGATGTGGTGGATGTCGACCGTGACCCCCTGGAGGGCCATCTGCCTGCTGAACTCCTCCGCGACCATGGCCCCGTTGCCGAACTTGGAGGCATGCAAATACTCGATCTTCATAGCGGATCACCCTCCCGATCCGAGCCCAGATGCTGCCGTCCCAGCGGCCGGTCAGCGTTGCCCGGCCTGCCGCTCGGCGAGCTCTGTCACCTACAGTCTCCATCCGGTGACCGGGGATGGTCAGGGGCCCTAGGTCACCCACCGCCCGGCCCATCGTCACCTGCCGCCACGGCCAGGCCCGCGCCACGGCCAGGCCCGCGCCGCGGTCAGGCAGGCGGGACGGCCAGCTGCAGGCAGGTGACCCCGCGCAGGTCCAGCCAGGCCCGGTCCGGCCCCCGCACCAGCCTGAGCACCACCTCCGCACAGACTGGGCAGCGTGCCACCAGGCCGGGCCCGCCAGGGTAGACATGCGCCTGCGCGATGACGGCGCTGGTGCCGCAGGAGGCGCACCGGCCGACCGCGGTGGTGACGTCCACCGCGAACAGCTCTCCCAGTACCCCGGCCAGCATGTTCCCGTCCAGGTGGTTGCTCATGACTGCCCTCCGGAAGGCCCGAACCGTTCGGTCTTGATGGCACGCGGGTCATGGCCCGCGTCGATCAGCAGATCCGCGGCCGCCTCGACGAACCCGGTGGGCCCGCACACGAACACCGCCGGGGCCCGGGCGGCCGGGAACCCGGCGGCCGCGATGACGCGGCCGCTGATCCGCCCGGTGGGCAGCCCCGATCCGGCGGGCGCGGCCCGGGTGTAGATGTAGCTCACGGTGAGGCCGTCCCCGGCCTTCTCCTGTTCCGCCAGCTCGGCGGCGTACAGCGCGGTGCCAGGATCGCGGACCGAGTAGATGAGCCGGAACGGCTGCCGGCGCCCGGCCGCTGCCCGGGCGCGGATCATGGCCATCAGTGGCACGATCCCGCTGCCGCCGGCCACCAGCAGCACCGGCTGGTCGTCGGCCGGCTCCCAGACGAACCAGCCGCCGATCGGCCCGCGCAGTTCCAGCGGGTCACCAACCGACAGGACCTGGGTCAGATAGGGCGATACCTCGCCGTCAGCCAGCCGCTGCACGGTGAGTTCCAGCGATGGCTCCGGCCCGTTCCGGCCGCCCGCGGACGCGATCGAATAGGACCGCTGCGCTGAGTACCCGTCCGCAGCGGTCAGCCGTACATCAACATGCTGGCCCGGCAGATGACCCGGCCAGCCGGGGACCGCCAGCACCAGGGTGCGCGCGGTCGGCGTCTCGTCCCTGACCGCGGCCAGCCCGGCAACCCGCCAGCTCAGTCGCCCCAGTACCGCTGCTCGCGCCATGGGTCGCCATAGTTGTGGTAGCCCAGGCTCTCCCAGAAGCCTGGCTCATCCTGCGGGGTCAGCTCGATCTGCTGCAGCCACTTGGCCGACTTCCACAGATACAGATGCGGGACCAGCAGCCGGGCCGGCCCGCCGTGCTCTGGGTCGAGCGGTTCGCCGTCGTACTCGAAGGCCACCCAGGCCTGCCCGTCCAGCAGGTCGGCCAGCGGCAGGTTGGTGGTGTAGCCACCGTAGGACCGGGCCAGCACGTAGTCCGCGGCCGTGTCCACCCCGTCGAGCAGCGCCTCCACCGGCACCCCCCGCCAGGGGGTGCCCAGCTTGGACCACTTGGTGACGCAGTGCAGGTCGACGGTGATGTCCTCGGCCGGCAGCGCGCGGAACGCGGCCCAGTCCCAGGACATGGCCGGCCCGGTCTCGGTGGTCAGCCGCAGTTCCCAGGCCGTGGTGCTGACCCGGGGTGTTGGCCCGGCCGAGAGCACCGGGAAATCGGTGACCAGGTACTGCCCGGGGGGGAGGTTCTCGCCGCCGGCCCGCCGGCGCCCGGAGAACCCCGGCGACACGATGCCCACCCCCCCAGCCTGTCACACCGCCGCAACCCCGGCGAGATGGACGACCGGGCCGGGCCGGCAGCCCTACCCGCCCATGTCGCCACACCGGCCGCCACCACGTGGTGCCAGCCGTGGGGGCACCCGTCAGGCAAAGGCGGAGATGCCGGTGATGTCGCGGCCGACGATCAGCGACTGCATGGTCTCGGTGCCCTCGAAGGTGTGGATGGCTTCCAGGTCGGCCATGTGCCGGATGGCGTGGTTTTCCAGCAGGATCCCGTTCCCGCCGAGCATGTCCCGGGCATCGGCGGCGATCGCCCGTGCCTTGCGGGTGTTGTGCATCTTTGCCAGGCCCGCCACCGTCGCGGTCAGCCGTCCCGCCTCGGCCAGCCGCCCGATCTGCATGCAGTACAGCTGCATCGCAGTCAGGTCGGCCAGCATGTTGACCAGCCGCTGCTGGATGATCTGGAAACTGGCCAGCGGCTTGCCGAACTGCTTGCGGCTGAGGGCGTAGCGGAGCGCGGTGTCATAGGCGGCGGTGGCGTGGCCAAGAGCGGCCCAGGCGCAGGTGGTGCGGGTGGCGGCGAGCACCCGGCCGGCGTCCTTGAAGCTCCGCGCGCCCGGCAGCCGGTTGGCGGCTGGCACGGCCACCCTGTCCAGGGTGATGTCGGCCTGCCAGACCGACCGCAGGGACGCCTTGCCCTCGATGACGCTGGCCTGGTAACCGGCTGACCCGCGCTCAACCACGAAACCGCCGACCTGCCCGGTGGTGGTGTCCCTGGCCCACACCACCACCAGGTCGGCCAGCGAGCCCAGGCCGATCCAGCGCTTGCGGCCGGTGAGCAGCCAGCGGTCACCGTCAGGCTCGGCGGTGGTCTCCAGCGCGACCGAATCCGAGCCGTGGTCGGGCTCGGTGAGGGCGAACGCCCCGAGCAGGTCCATCCGGGCCATGCCGGGCAGCCAGCGCTGCTTCTGCTCCTCCGAGCCGCACAGCGCGATCGACCGCATCGCCAGGCCGGAGTGCACGCCGAGGATGACGCCCAGGCTGCCGTCGCCGCGGTGCAGTTCCATGGTGACCAGCCCGCAGGCCAGCGGGCTCATCGCGGGGCAGCCGTAGCCTTCGATCTCCTCGCCCACCACGTCCAGTTCGGGCAGCCGGCGGACCAGCGGCCAGGGGATCTCGGCGCGCTCCCAGTAGCCGGCCGCGGCCGGGATGACCTCGCTGTCGACAAACTTGCGGGCGGCGGTGAACCGCGACCACTGCTCGCTGGTGAACTGCTCACGCACCGAGAAGAAGTCGGTGCCGAGCGCCAGCCCGAGGCCGGCCTGTCCGGTCTGGTTCATGCGCTTGCCCTTCCGGGGGTGACAGCCGGGGCCTGGGCCGGGCCGAGG
>Ga0306924_10007041_pt1 | contig 11239 bp, 5 predicted proteins | sample sta12Can44000111_FD_203756 | JGI IMG/M metagenome (GOLD analysis project Ga0306924, IMG submission 203756) | Lab enrichment of tropical soil microbial communities from Luquillo Experimental Forest, Puerto Rico - statanox.12C.anox.44.000.111 (v2)... | ecosystem: Environmental > Terrestrial > Soil...
CGGGTCGTCGCGGGATATGTGGACCCTGGTGACTACCCGGCGGTCCTGTACAGCGCCCGCCCTGCCCTGCGGCGGCGTGTGACGGTCGCGTTCCGCATCATCTTGATTATCCCGCAGCTCGTTGTGTTGTACTTCCTCAACCTGGCCGCCTTCGCGGTGCTGATCATTGGGTGGTTCGCCGTTCTTTTCGTGGGCCGCTGGCCGTTGGGGCTGCAGTCGTTCGTGACCGGCTGGATGCGCTGGACGTTCCGGGTCAACGGCTACTGGTCCTTGATAATCGACGAGTACCCGCCATTCGGCTTCCAGGCGTAGGAGGGATTCATGCCTGGCGAATTCATACCACCGGAGCCGGCGCCGGCCGGGAATGACGGGCCAGCGCGGGAGCCGGAAGCGGCTGGGCCGCAGGAACCATCCCCGCCCACCGTTCCCGCGCCCGGGACCGCGCCAGCCGAGGCCGGGGCTCCGCCAGCCGAGGCCGGGGCTCCGCCAGCCGGTGCTGGGACTTCGCCAGCCGATGGCGGGGCTCCGCCGCCTGGTGCCTGGGCTCCGCCACCCGGTGCCGGGGGTCCCGCCGAGGTCCTTGACTCAACGAACGGAGTGGGCGCCGCCGCGCCAACTGACCAGGGCGCGGAGGTGCCGCCAGACGCCCCGGGCCCCCCGCCAGACCCGGCTGCCATCACCGGACCACCGTGGCCCAGGCTGGTTGCGGCAGAAGGCTCCTACACCCCGCCCAGGCTGGCCCGTTGGCCGATCGTCGTGGGGATACTGCTATTCGCGGGCTGGGTCGCGACGCTGGTGATAGTGCCCACGGTGTCCTCACCGAGCTCGGGGTATGCGCTGGTCGCCACCGACGCCCACTTCACGGCCACATTCCCGGCCCGGCCGCGCCGCGCCTCCAGAGCCGTCGGAACCGCCACCGTCATCGCCTACACCACGGCCCTTGCCAACCACGCCATCGGCGTTACCTACGTGGCGCTCCCGCCATCGGCTTCGTTCAGCCTTAACGCCGGCATTAACGGCGCTGCCCAATCTCTGCCCGGCGCGAGGATCGTTTCCCGGAACTCGCTCAACTACCTGGGCCAGCCCGCCGAAGACGCAACCATCTCGTCGTCGGCTGGGCTCGCGCAGGTCCGCGTCGTCAGGTTCGGTTCGTCGGCCTACGTCTTGCAGGCGTTCGGATCCTCGGCCGCCAGCTACGCACACGACTACAACGTCCTGCTTGACAGCTTCCGTCCACAAAACCCGTGAGCCAGGCGACGACCTGCGCCTCGGCGCGGACCGGCGATGAATCCTGCCACAAGCGCGGCCGTCAGGCCGGTCCGCAGGACCCGGCTCACGACGCCGGTATGACCGCGCCGATCCGGCCCATACCACCGACCGGCGATCGTTGTGCGTCGGCGTCAACCGCCCCATGGTGGTGGGACCCCAGCAGCGGTTGTGGTCGATCTACGGCCGGCGTGGGCAGCCCCGGCGACCGCGATGAGTCCGGGTGATGCCGCCGGTATGTACCGGTGAGCATCGACCGAAGGGAACAATCGTGAGCGTCATCGTCATCGAATTCATCACCATAGATGGGATCGTCACCGACCCGGATGGGTCCGGGGGCACCCCAACAGGCGGCTGGGCGTTCCGGCACGGACCTGAGGCGGTGACCGGGGACAAGTTCCGCATCGGCAGCGTGCTGGATGAGGGAGTCCTGCTGCTGGGCCGGAAGACCTGGGAAATGTTCTCCGGGATCTGGCCCGGGCGCGACGACCCGTTCTCGGCCCGGATGAACGCCGTGCCTAAGCTGGTCGCCACCCGCACCCTGACCGACACCGGGGCGTGGGCGAACTCACAAGCCGTGGACGGCGACATCGTCGACGCGGTCAAGCGCGAGCAGCGGGACGTGGTCATCATGGGCAGTCTGAGCCTCGTGCACACACTGATGGGCAACGACCTGATCGACGAGTATCGGCTGCTGACCTTCCCCACGATCCTGGGCACCGGTGAGCGGCTGTTCCCGACGGGCTACCCGCCCGCCCAACTGGAGCTCGTGTCGGCCGCACAGCTCGGCCCCACGGTCTTGTCGGAGTACCGGGGGGCGGCGCGATGACCGCCTTCTCCGTGGCCCGTTACGAGGGCGGCAGCTGATCCCGGCCGGCGTTCGGCCGGCGCGTGGCCAAGCCATGCGCATGATCAGCTGACCGCGGTCAGCCGGGCTGACTCACAAACGCAAGCCCGACATGCATGGCTTGGCCGCCGCCGGGTAGTCGCGCAGACACTACCGAACCACCGCAGTCGAGCTAACTGCTGGAACAAGCCGAACAGGCGCACGCCGCCGGGGAGATCTCCGACAAAGATCTCGCCAGCGTGCAGACTCAGGCGGTCGACCGCTTGTTGTCTTAGGGCGTGTCCCGTAGATCTTGGCCGTCGCGAGCGGCCGCCGGCGGGATGGATCGCAAGGCGGAGGAGGAGCCCATAGCGGAGCTATTGGCGACGACGACAACGCCGCGAGGCGCCCGTCCGGCGGGCGCGCAGCAGGCTGGGGATTTGCGGGACACGCCCTAGCTGATAAACGAGCCGCGAGGGCGGCGTCAAGCGCTGAGCGCGACGCCTCGGTCGGGTAGCTCGTCCTGCTCGGCCGGCGCCGGAGGTGGGGGACATTGCGCCGGAAGTCGCAACTGGAAGGACGCGCCACCGCCAGGCAGGTTTTCCGCTGAGACGGCGCCGCCGTGTGCCTCCACGATGCTCTTGACGATCGCGAGACCGATGCCGGTGCCGCCCCGCGAAGATCCGCTGCGGAAGCTTTCGAAGATATAGGCCAGTTCCTCGTCCGGGATGCCGGGCCCGTCGTCGCGCACCTCAACGACAATGCTCTCCTCGTCTCGGTACGCTCCGAGTTCGATCACCCCGCCCTCTTCGGTGTACCGAACGGCGTTCTCGACCAGGCTGTCGAGGGCGGTCTCGAGGCGTTGACGATCGGCCACCACGACCGCCGAGGTCGGGCGCAGCCTCCAGTCGCGATTCGCGGCGGCCCGCCAACGTGTCACGATCCGCTCAAGCTGCGCATTAACAGGCACGACGGAGGGTTTCACGGTCGAATGCTCGTCCATCCGGGCAAGGGTCAGCAGGCGGGCTGCGATCCGCTCAAGGTTGTCGAACTCCTCGAGCACAACGACCGCGTCTTGGGCGGCCTGGGATCCCGGCTGGGCATCGCGAATGAGCTCGGCAAAGCCACGGCCCACCGTCACGGGCGTGCGGAGTTCATGAGATGCGAAGCGAACGAACCTCTTCTGTCTCTCCCGCATCTCGTGCTCGCTATCGGCATATCGCCGCGCTTCCCTGATCGCCGCGACCCGGCGCCGAACATGCCAGACCATCACCAGGAACAGCAGGGCCATCAGCGGGATCTCGGCGGTCTCCTCCCACCCGATGACGCCGTTCTTGACATGCCAGGCCAGGGCCGCGCCGGTGGTCGCCGCGACAAGGCCGAGGACGGCGTACGTCCTGGGAAGCGGCCACGGCTGGAGCCCGTAGACCAGCGCCATGCTGATGTAAGTGAAGTGGAACGGGATTGTTTCCTCGCCCGGCACCGCGAACATCGCGGCCGTGTTGACCGCAGCGAAGATCACCCAACCCGGGAAGAGCCAGCGGTTAACTGGCGACAAAGCTGTATCCGACATTGCGCACCGTCTCAATCGCTCCCCGCTCAAGCTTCGACCGCAGTCGGCGGACGCACACGTCCACGACGTTGCTTCCCGGATCGCAGGAGTAGCCCCACACATCTGCGAGCAGCTCATCACGGGTGCACACCTCACCCGCGCGACGCATGAGGTGCCCCATCAGGATGAACTCGCGATGCGACAGCGAGACCTCCTGGCCTTCGACGAGGAGCACGCGGCGCTGCAGGTCGAGCCGCATAGCACCCGCCTCGAGCCATCGCGGCGGCGGAGGCGGGATCCGATCCTCGATCCTTCGCCTGACCCGTGCGATCAACTCGGCGATCGCGAACGGCTTCGGCAGGTAGTCGACCGCCCCCATCTGCAGGCAGCGGACCTTGGACTCGACGTCGCCGATCGCGGACAGGACGAGGACACGTTGCGCCGGGTTTGCCCGCAGGACGCGGCGGAGCACCTCATAGCCGTCCAGCCCGGGCAACAGGAGATCCAGCACGATGATCGCGAAGTCCTGGCTTTCCGCGAGGCGCAGCGCGTCGTGGCCGTTGACGGCAACCTGGAACTGAAATCCGTTCGCCTCCAGCGCACGGGCGACGAAACGGCAGATGCGTTGCTCGTCATCGACAACGAGGATCCTGCTCACCCGGCCACCCCCCGGTGGTACCGACTTCCCGCTTGAGCCCCGACCATGGTGCTTGCTTTACCAATCACTGGTGATCGCTTTATGTGTACGCCCTTGGCCGCCGTTGCGCAATCCTTTCCTGATGAATGCACGGCGCAGATCGGCAAACAGGCAGGTAGAGACATGAGCGCGGCATGACGGTCAGATGACGGTGTTGTCATGATCAGCCGCATCCGGGCGGCCGCTCCTTATGGTCCGGCTGTCGGCACCGACACGCCGAGGAGTTCGTGGCGCGACTGGCCGGCTTGCGGGGAACCCCGTCGCCCAGCATCGGCGCGGCGGCTCCAGTGACCGTGAGCTGATCGCCGCATCACCCTCCCGAGGCGTCCCGTTCGAGGGAGGAAGCGATGCGGCGACCTGGTGGAATCCGACGGGTGAGGGCTTCGCGTCAGTTCCGGGGCCACCGCCTGGATCACTGGCGCGGCCGGTCGATGGCCGCGCGAGTCGCTGTTCTGGGCGTGCTCGCTTCGCTGCTGACGGCACTACCCGTGGCCTCGTCCGTCACTACCCCGGCCCGGGCGGCCGCGTCGTGCCCGGCTGGCGGTTGCACCGTCACCGTCAACGGGCTGGACTTCAGCACGGGCGACCCCCTCACGACCTACAACTTCGTCGTCAACGTAGACAACACGAAGCTCCCGTCCGACCCGCTCTCGCTCAGCACGGAGAGCAATAGCCCGATCGTTGCCGAAGGCGACCAGGATCACCAGACCGTGACGCTGCCGGAAGGCCGATACCTGATCTCGATGCGTTCTCTCGACCACAAGATGTGGGGGAACTACCTGACGCTGCCCGATGCGGCGGCTTCCGACGGGAGCGTCACCGTCAACATGAAGCTGACCACGCAGAGCGCGGACCATCCGCTGCCGCTAGGGAAGATCCGCGTCTTCGTCTTCAACGACAATGCCTGGACGAACGGCGCGCCGGACACCGAAGAGGCGGGCCTCGGCGGATTCCAGGTCGGGCTCGAGGAGCAGACCGGGAGCGCAGTCACCGTCGACTACAACAATGATCCGCTCTGCGGCGGTGTCTGCAAGACGTCGAGCAGCCCGGCGACGCTCGGCTTCGTTGAGATCAACAACCTGGGTCCCGCGACGTACAACATCGACGTGCACCCGCCGGACCAGGCGTGCAACAGCGATCCGGACAGCCGGTGGTACCAGACGACGACGATCGACGGCGGATTGAGCCTGATGGCGCCGACCGAAGAGGGTGCCGATGGGACCGGTGCGCCGGGCGAGCAGCTCTGGGAGCCCCCGACCGTCCGCACCGCCTACTGGTTCGGCTTCGTGTGCGCGCCGCACCCCTTCGCGAACACCAACGGCACCGGCGAGATCACCGGCACCGCGCGCAACTGGGTGGAGTGGGCGCCGTACCAGACCGGCACGTTCACCGACCCGGTGGAAAACCCGTTCGTGGCGCTGTCGGACGCCTCGACCGACCAGACGGTCTTCGTCGGCCAAGGCGACGCAGCCGGCAACTTCGACATCCAGAACGTTCCGGCCGGCGACTACAACCTGGCCGTGTGGGACGAGCAGCTCAGCTACATCATGCGGTTCAAACCCGTTCATATCGAGGCCGGCCAGACCGTCGACATGAACGACACCGGTGACGACGGCAGCGTCGGGCTCGGCGTCTCGCGCTGGTTCGCCTGGCTCGGCGGCAAGGTCTACAAGGACAAGAACGGCAACGGGCGGTACGACGCGGGCGTTGATGCGCCGATCCCGAACACTGACATGGACCAGCGCTGGCGCGACGGGTCGATCAAGGAGTCGACGTTCACCGACGCGAACGGTGACTACCTCTACCCCACTGCTGAAGGCGGCGCGCTCGGCCGGTGGTTCATCAACGAGCAAGGCTTCGCGCGCTTCTCCGCCGCCCCCGGTGCGTCGGTGCACGACGAGCAGACAGGTGAAGTGACGCCGTCCTGCCTCGTCAACGGCACTCCGGTGGACCCCTGCATCCCGAACGCGCAGGGTGGCGGCCTGCTGATGAACCAGTCGCTGCTGGAGGGCCATAGGGCCACGGTGGACTGGGGTAAGCACGACTACCCGACGACGGACTGCCAGGTCAATGGCTGCACGGGCCAGATCGTCGGCATCACCTACTTCGCGACGACCCGCAACGAGTTCGACGCCTACAAGCAGGCGCACGAGGACTACGAGCCGGCGATCCCCGACGTGACCGTGTACCTGGAGTCGCCCGGCCCGGACGGCCAACCGAATACCGACGACGACTTCATAGTCAACGCGTACGTCACCGACCACTGGCAGCAGCCCAACGCGAGCCAGGATCCGGTTGACCCTGCCAATCCCGGGTTCTCGCAGAAATGCAACCCCATCCGGGACTACGCCGGGAACGACGTCACGGGCCAGTTCAACCCGGATATCGGCCCGAACTGCCTAGAGGTCCCCTTGGCCGGGCAGCACACGAAGGAAGGCGCTTTCGACGGCGGTTACGCTTTCGCGAACTACTGCCCCGACGGCTACGACCTCGCCGCCGGTGCATGCAATGACGGTTCGGCTCCGGACGACCACCCGTTGGTTGCGGGCAACTACATCGTTCACGCGATCATGCCGAAGGACAGCAACGACACCCGCCCATGCAACCCAGGCGGAACCGAACCGCAGCGCGTCACCGAGGCGCACGGCAGCATCCCAGGTGGCGGGAACGGCTGCCTGTACCGGATCGTGCGCGAAGAGGACGTCAACGTCGACCTGGGCAACCAGTTCGCGCCGCAGATTCCGCCTCCTCCGTGCAACGGCGATGACCACCTGATCGACAAGTCGACGCTGACTCCGCGCAGTTCCTACTTCCCGGTGGCCGACGCGCACGCGCCGCTGTGTGACAAGCACCTCGTGGTGCTCCAGAACCAGCAGAACGCGAACGCCGACTTCTTCATGATGACCAACTTCCGAACCGACCCGAACGGCGAGGACCCAACCGACACCCGGACCGGTGACGTCGAGGAACCCGGTCGGGTGGTCGGCCAGGTCTTCAACGACATCTACTTCGAGCGCAACCAGAACTCCAACTGGTACGGCGAGCCACGGCCGATCGCCAACATCCCGGTCGGGATCTACGCCCGCGTCGACACGGTCTGCTCGGGTGGCGGGACGAGCTGCCCGACGCCGAACGTCAACGAACCGTTCACCCGCGACAACTGGCGGCTGATCAAGACGGTCAATACGAGCGCGGACGGTGCTTACGAGGCATTGCTGCCCTCGACCGAGACGCTCAACTGTCCGATTCCGCAGGGACCCTGCCCTGGCATGTACATCGCCATCGTGGATGACCCGGGTACCAAGGCCAACCCGAACCCGAACTACAACCCGAACCTGCTGACGGCGAACACGCCCTTCGAGGTGTGGCCGGGACTTACCGACCAACTCGATACACCGGTCGACCCCATTTCGGGAACGGCGTGCCAGGACCCGGCGGGAGCAGCCGGAGGAGTCGCTCCGGATCCTTCGGATCCCGCACGGCCCGAGCTGTTGCAGGTCAACTACCCGTATGCGCCCAACCCAGGCGCCAGCCCCCGGCAGGTCAGTATTCAGGGTGACTTCATCGGCATCGCTGGTGCGGCCGGTGCGACGGGCGGACGTGTGACGCTCACCGATGTCCGGACCGGCGCAGTCACGACCTTGACCAGGGCCAACCTCGGAATCGCCAGCTGGACTCAGGGAACTGCGAGTACGCCGGACACGATCGTGATCAACGTGCCGGCCCTCTCCGCCGCCTTCCCAGCCGGTCCCAAGGAACTCACGATCATCACGGCGAACACGAATCCCGGCGGGGGTGGCGTTCCCAGTGTGAACGGCATCACCATCCACGCGCTGGGCACAGGTGGCGGCGTTACCTACAACCCGCCGGTCGTGAACGTTGCGCCGCCGCCTCCAGGACCGGGGACGAGTGCGACCGCGCTTCAGGACGCGATCAATGGTGCGGCGGCCGGCAGCCTGCTCGTGCTGTCGCAGGGCACCTATAACGAGAACGTGCTCGTCTGGAAGCCGCTGAAGATCCAAGGCCTCGGCCCAGGCGGCATCATCGGCGCCCACGAGTTCCAGGGTCGCGATCCGGAGGACCCGCGGTTCAACATCAAGGGCAGCATCGTCGACGGCCGCTTCTTCCAGCAGAACTTCGCCGGTTTTGACGCGACGGTGTCCGCCCACGCGCCGTACGTGCTCCCGCCGTTCACGAGCGGGGCCGCGAGCACAGTGCTTCGGGGCGCTGATCTCACCGTTGTCGCTCAGAACACGACGGCATACGACGTGACCGCACTAGGCGCCGGCCAGGACAGCCCTGGTTTTGGTGGGGCCCGCATCGACGGCCTCGGACTCATAACCGGGCATGGTGACGGGGCCGGCGGCATCCAGCTGCAGGCCAGCATCAACAACATGCAGCTGACGAACAATGTGCTCGAGAACAACGGCGGCGTCGTCGCCGGCGGCATCGGTGTCGGTCAGCTGTTCGTTCACGGCAGCCACAACTACAACGTGCGCATCGCCAATGATCGCCTCATCGGCAATGGTGGGCTGACCACTTCGGGCGGCGCTGGAATCTTCTACGGCTCGAACAACTATGAGGTGGCCAACAGCATCTTCTGCTCGAACTTCAGCGTCGAGTACGGCGGCGGCCTCTCGCACATCGGGCTCAGCCCCGGCGGATCCATCCACGACAACAAGATCTACTACAACGAGGCTGTCGACAGCGGCGGCGGGATCGCCATCGAAAGCGAACTCCCAGCTGGCGGCGGGCTCGGCGACGGATCCGGGGCAGTGAATGTCGACCGCAACCTGATCCAGAGCAACACGAGCACATTGGACGACGGCGGAGGCATCTTCCTGCTCAATGCCCTCAACGCCCCGATCAATATCCGCAACAACATGATCGTGGACAACCTTGCTGCGGATCTCGGCGGCGCGATCATGCTGGACGACTCGTCACGCACAAACATCGTCAACAACACGATCTCCGACAACGTCACGACGGGCTCGTCCGAGTCCTCGGCCATCGGAGTGCCTCATGGCGCAGGGTTGACCAGCGAGGCGAACGAACCCGCCTGGCAAACGGATTCGCGCTACACAGCGCAGTATCCGAACCCGGCGACGCGTCCGGACTTCTCGAACCCGACCGCGCTGTTCAACAACATCTTCTGGAACAACGATGCGATGACGCTTGACCAGTTCGGCCCGGGAGCCGCCCTCGTCGACCAAGGGTTCATCGACTTCGAGATCCACGGCACAACGAACAACGCTGACACGTTCACCCCGCGGTACTCGGACCTGACGAACAGTCAGATCCTTGGGCCGGACGGGGTGCAGCATGCGCTGCCTGGCGGTCAGGGCAATATCAGTGCCGATCCGCTGTTCGTGGCACCATTCGTCAACGAGCTCACGGTGTCCGGATCACGACTCGACCCGCAACAAGCCGCGGTCACCATCACGGGTCAGGACCCGCCGGTCGGTCTCACCGGTGACTATCACCTCACCGCCGGGTCGCCGGCGATCGACAGTGGTGCTGGCTTCTCGAACCTGGCGTTCCCGCCGCCATCCACCGCCGGCGGAATCCAGACGCCGACCGCGACCTCCGTGCTGGCACCGTGCAGCACCCAGGCCGTGACGACACTGGCGTCGTCGCTGAGCAGCGGCGGGACGACGATGACGGTCACGTCGAAGGTCGGCTTCCCGACCACCTTCCCGTTCTTCGTTCAGGGCGAAAAGACGACGGGCGGAACCGAGGTTCTGCAGGTCACAGGCAGTCCCACCGCGACGACATGGACAGTGGTGCGGGCCCAGCTGGGCACGTCGGGTGGGCCGCATGCGTCGGCTTCCACGATCCGATTGCTGAGCCCGTTCTATCCGGCCGACTTTGACCGGCAGTTCCGCCCCCAGCTGAGGATCAATGCCCAGGCGCGAACGCCATGGGACATAGGCGCAGACGAGCTGCCAGGGGTGGGCACGCCAGCGCCACGCTCGCTAACCATCCCGGGAACCTACGACCCACCTGGCCCCGGAAACAACGTCATCTTCAACTGGAACAACGCCGGCCAGCTACAGTGCTCCGGCTCGACGGAGACGAGGTGACCTCGATGTCCCAACGCGAGGGGGATCGGATGAACCCTGAGTCGAGGCCCGGCACGTCGCGGCGAGCGTTTCTCAAGGCCGCCGGGGTAGGCGTCATGGGGACCGCGGTCGCCGGCGGGGTTGTCACCGGGCTGGGACGCGGCCTGCCTCGCGCGTCGGCGGCGACCACGACGCTGTCGCTCGTCGCCACCGATGGGTACGCCACCATGCCTAACCGGGAGAATGACCCGCTGTACATCTTCGGGTTCCGCGACGTGACGTCCGATCCCGACCAGTCCGTGTCCCACCTCGTGGCCACGTACAAGGGACACGCCCAGATGTCCGCGCCGACCCTGGACTTCGTCCAGAACGACGACATGAAGATCACGCTGACCAACATGGGGCTGGTCCAGCGCCCCGACCTGACCGACTCGCACACCATCCACTGGCACGGCTTCGACGTCCCGTCTCCGCTGAACGATGGCGTGCCTGAGGTCTCCGTTGCGGTGCCGATCGGAAAGCAGCTCACCTACTTCTACCGGCCGCACCGAGAAGGCACGTACATGTGGCACTGCCACTTCGAGGACGTCGAGCACGTGCAGATGGGGATGACCGGCATCGTGTTCGTCCGGCCGCTGCAAGACGGCACCACGATCAACGGGTTCTCCAGGTTTGCCTACAACGACGGGGACGGCTCGACCGGCTACCACCGCCATTTCGCGATCCTGCTCAACGAGGTCTGGTCCAAGTTCCACGATCACGACCGGGACATCCAGGAGACGATCATGACGGACTACGACCCGGAGTGGTTCACGCTCAACGGCCGGTGCTACCCG
>Ga0306924_10007043_pt1 | contig 11238 bp, 14 predicted proteins | sample sta12Can44000111_FD_203756 | JGI IMG/M metagenome (GOLD analysis project Ga0306924, IMG submission 203756) | Lab enrichment of tropical soil microbial communities from Luquillo Experimental Forest, Puerto Rico - statanox.12C.anox.44.000.111 (v2)... | ecosystem: Environmental > Terrestrial >...
GTCGACGGCGGCCGCCAGCGCCGCCTCGCTCACTTCGCCGGCTCTTCGGCCGGGAACGGCTCGCCGCGCTCGGCCAGCACCTGCGAGTAGACCTCGAGCGCGTCGACGACGACGGGCATGCCGCCGTAGGTGACCATCTGGAAGATCACCTCGGCAACCTCCTGGCGGGTGGCGCCGACGTTGAGCGCGGCGTGGATGTGCGCGCGGACCTCGTTCGGGCGATGCAGCGCCGTGAGCGCGCCGACGGCGCAGAGCTCGCGCTGCTTCTGCGAGAGGACCTCGCGGCTGTAGAGCACGCCGGTGAAGAACATCGACAGCTCGCGCGCGAGCCCCTTGTCGAACCGCTTCCACATCTCGAACCCCGAGCCGCCCTTCAGGGTGTGGAAGAGCTTCTGGCTCGTCTTCTTCGTGAGGGCTTTCAGCCCGGCATCGTCCATGAGCGCCATGTTGTCTCCTCTATGAGCGCGCACAACCATCCGTGGTAACCTGCGACGTCGGCGGCGCGTGGCGTCGTCACAATAACGTAGCCGAGAGGACCGCACAATGCTGAACCCGCACGTGTTCCGCGCGTACGACGTGCGCGGGCTCGTGGGCAGCGACATCAACCCCGAGGTGTTTCGCCAGGTCGGGCGTGCCTACGCGACCATGATCCGCCGCAACGGCGGCCAGCGGATCACCGTCGGCCGCGACAATCGTCTGTCGTCGAACGATCTGAAGCTGGGCTTCGTCGAGGGCGTGCGCGCAGCCGGCCTCGACGTCGTCGACATCGGGCCGTCCACGACGCCGCTCCTCTACTTCGCGACGGCGCACTGGAAGATGGACGGCGGCGCCAACATTACCGGCAGCCACAATCCCATCGAGTACAACGGCGTGAAGATGGTGCACCCCGGCGCCGCGCCCCTGTCCGAGGAGGAGATCCAGAGTATCCGCAAGACTATCGAAGGGGGCGACTACGAGTCCGGGACCGGCGGGCTCTCCGAGCGGAGCCCGCGCGAGGACTACTTCGCGACGATCGCGAGGATCGTCACGCCGGCTCGGCGCCTGAAGGTCGTGGTCGACGCCGGCAACGGCGTCGCCGGGATCTACGGGCCCGAGCTCCTGCGGCGTATCGGCTGCGAGGTCGTCGAGCTCTTTTGCGAGTCGGATGGACGCTTCCCCAATCACCTGCCGGACCCCGAGGACGAACGCAACGTCGAGGACCTGAAGCGGAAGGTGCTCGAGGTCGGCGCCGACATCGGCATCGCCTACGACGGCGACGCCGACCGGGTCGGCGTGGTCGACGAGCGCGGCCAGCGCCACGAGGCGGATCTGATCCTGATCCTCCTCGCGCGCGATCTCCTGACGCGGCATCCCGGCGCCAAGGTCGTCTTCGACGTGAAGTCCTCGCAGGCCCTCGTCGACGACATCCGCGCGCACGGCGGCGTGCCCATCATGTGGAAGACCGGGCACTCGCACCTCAAACGCAAGATGCGCGACGACCACATCCTGCTGGGCGGCGAGGTCAGCGGTCACATGTTCTTCGGCGAGAACTACTACGGCGTTGACGACGGCATCCTCGCCTCGTGCAAGATCATCGAGCTGGTTTCGCGGGCCGCCGAGCCGCTCTCCCGGCTCTTCGCGTCGATCCCGCACCTGTGCGCGACGCCCGAGCTCAAGGCGCCCTGCCCGGACGGCGAGAAGTTCCGCGTCGTCGAAGGAGTCACGCGCGAGCTCAAGGAGCGCTACGACACGATCGACACGGACGGCGCGCGCGTGATCTTCCCAGGCCGGGGCTGGGGTCTCGTGCGCGCCTCGAACACCAATCCGTACCTGACGCTCAGGTTCGAAGCCCGCACCGACCGCGAGATCGAGGAGATGAAGCGCGAGATCTACGCCGTGCTGAGCCACTATCCGGTGACTCTGCCCGACTGAGATTCGCCGGCGCTACGACCAGCTGAGCGCCAGCCGGACCGCCGAGAGCAGATCGGGCGCCGTCGCGCAGTCGCGGGCGCCCCAGAAGCCGCCGGGATCGAGCAGCACCGCCCGGAGCCCGGCGGCCCCGGCGCCCCGGACGTCGATCGAGTAGAAGTCGCCGATGTAGGCCGCCTCGGCCGCGCCCACACCCGCACGGGCCAGCGCCAGCTCGAAGATCCGGGGATTCGGCTTCTCGACACCGACCGTCCCCGAGTCGATGACGAAATCCAGAGAAGACCGGACGCCGACCGCGGCCAGCACCGACTCGACCGTGCCGTTCGAGTTGGAGACGGCCGCGGACCGGGCGCCGGACGTGCGCACGAGCGCCAGCGCTTCGTGGGCCTGCGGGTCGCACGTGGTCCAGAGACCGACCGGCGGGTTGTAGCCGCGCCGCCACTCGGCGACCTGCTCGACGGTGTTGCCGTCGGCGACGCCGAGCCCCTCCAGGACGAAGCGCAGGTAGCGAGTGGCCGACGCCTGGGTCTCGGTCGACGCGCCCGCCGCTCGCGCGAACACCTGATCGTCCAGATGCACGCGCGCCTGCCACTCGGCCCGCTGCACCGCGTCGGGCGTGACGCGCACGCCGTGGCGGGTCAGCTCGGTGGCGATGGCCGCGTAGTCCATCCGGAGCAGCGTGTTACCGGCGTCGAAGAAGATGACTCGGATGGTCCAGTATAGCCATGGGAGCGTGCGACATATCGCCTCCGTGGTGCTTGGGCGTGGATTCGGCGAGCACAGCCGTGCACCCGAAGACGACGACCGCAATCGCCGCCTCGCGAGCGACGAGTCGCGACAGCCGCGCCCCGGTCTCCGGCACCGCGTCGAGCGCCGGCAGCACGCGATACCGGTTGACCGCGCCGATGTACGCAAGCGCCGCCGCCAGGCAGATCTTGACGACCAGCGCCTCGCCGTACGCCGTCCTCCACAGCGAGGAGAGACTCGGCACGTGGACCCACGCGTTGTAGATCCCGCTGGCCGCGACGACGAGCAGGCAGTAGCCCGCCAGCCGTGAGAACCGCCGCGCGACGACGGCGAGCAGCGCCGGCGGCCACGCCGGGCGGTCCCGGCGGGCGATCAGGACCAGGCCGAAGAGTCCGCCCGTCCACGTGGTCGCGGCCACCGCGTGGAGCCAGTCGACCAGGACGCTCAGGGAGTAGTCGCCCCAGTCCGCGGCGTGTCCGGTGAGGCTCGACGTGAGCGCGATGCCGAGCGAGAGCACGAAGCCGGCGGCCCGCACCGGCGGCGCGCTCGACGCCGAAGCCGCGGCCAGGAGCGCCAGCGCCACGGCGCGCGCGATCCAGATCGCCCCGAAGTGGGTACGCGTCAGCACCGCCGGCAGCGCCGCGATCGCTTCGGAGAGATCGCCGTCGCTCATGACGCGGACGCGCGTGATCAGATCGCCGGCGGTGGCGCCGGCGAGCGCGGCGACGGCGACGGCGACCCAGCGCCGCAGGCGCCGGCGCGCCGCCGTCAGCTCCGCGGCGTCGCGCGGGAGCACGAGAAGATCCAGCGCGAAGCCGCCGACGACGACGGCCAGGGCCACGAGCCCGAGCCAGCGGCCGGCCGTCGGCAGAACGAGCTCGGACAGTGTCACTTCACCCTGAAGGCGAAGTCGCCCTCGGTCCGATGACCATCGCGGGCGACGACGCTCCAGTACACCCGATAGCGGCCCGGCGGCAGCGCCGGCAACCCCACCTCGAGCAAGGTGCCGTCGGCCGGATCCACGCGCGAGTCGCCCTTGTCGACCTGGCGCTTGTCGCCGTCCTCCACGCGGATCTTGCTGAAGACGGGCTCGATCTGGCCGTCGAACCAGATGCGGACCGACGGCGGCGACGCCTCCACCGTGTGCCCGACGCGAGGCTCCGAGTGGTCGGGAAACGCGTGAGCCCCGGCCCAGCTCGGAAACAGCAGGAGCGCCGCCACCGCCAGCAGCCGGCTCATTAAGGCTGCGTCGGCCCCAGCACGCCGTGGAACGGCGTCCACGTGAAGACCTGCGGCAGGATGTCGTCCAGGTAGAAGTGGATCTGGGCCAGCGCGCCGACGTTCTTGCTGACGTCGTGGTTCACGGGAATGACGGCCTCGATCCCGAGCTGGAAATATTTCCCGAACCAGATGATGCCGGGATTGACCGTCCCGGTCGTGTGGCCGGCGTTGCGGCCGTCGACCGGAGTCTCCAGTACGAGCTCGACGATCGGAACCATGCGATTGATCGGCGCCGGCAGGCCGACGTCCCGCACGTAGGACTGCAGATACTGGAGGTTGTACTGGAAGCTGAAGCCCCACTGGAACACGGTCGCGTTCAGCGGCTTCTTCACGTCGACGTTGCCGTCCTCGTCGGTCTCGAAGGTCTTCGTGTGCACGCGGGAGGGAATCGCCAGGCCGAGCGCGCCGGTGATCGCGAAAGGCTTCATCAGCTCGAGCTGATCCGGGAGGTCGCCGAAGCCCTTGCCGAAGAAGAGCTGTGGCGTCCACGTGTCGAAGCTCTCGGCGTCGACCTTCTTGCTCCCGGTGCCGCCGACGTCCCAGCCGAGGCCGAGCGAGAGCAGGAGCTCGTGCGCGGCGCTCTTGAAGAACACGTACTTGGCGGAAACTTCGAGGTTATCGAACCCATTCACGGACGAACCGCCGTCGGGGTCGAGGATGATGAACGTGCCGGCGAGCGAGATGCCGAGGTCGGCGCTGAGGCGCTTCGAGAATTCGCCGCTCAGATCGAACTGCCTGGTCGGGGGCGCCTCCTCGGTCCCCCGCAGCTTGAGATAGGAGATCGTCGGCAGCGACAGCTCGTCGGCCACGAACGGATCGTCGGTGGCCAGGGTCGCCGGAAAGAACCGCTTACCGATCAGCCCGTGGGCCTCGGCCGTCGCCGACGTCACGAGCAAGAGCGTGAGCGCGCACGCGAACGCGAAGAGAGCGTTCCCTTTCATGGTTCCCCCCTGAAAATTTTTGCGCGGTCGAGCGGGACTTAGACCAGGGGGACCGGCGGAGCGCGAGGATTCGACGCGTCGAGCGAGCGCAGCGACCCGAGGAGCGGCTCGGTCGGCGCGGTCAGGGCGCCGACGCGATGGATGGGCTCGTCGAGGGCAAGCGCGACGACCGTCGTGCCGTCGAGATGCGCGGCGATCGACGCCGTCGGACACGCGACCGGATTGGCGCCGGCGACGTGGTGCACCGAGTGCACGGCCGCTTCGACCGCCATGACGGCGAGAAACAGGGTCAGGACCGCAGCGACGACGCGCCGAGAACGCGGGCGAGCGACTGCCGCCACGGCCAGCAGCGCGATCAAGACGACCGGCCACGGGAACCCGGTCGCGTCGCCGGCGACCAGGAGCTGGCTTGCGTAGGCCGCCGCGGGGGCCGGAAGCTCGGGCGCCTCGAACGCGGAGCGCTCGACCGAGCCGACGTGCGCGTCGGCCGGGCCCGCGATCAGGACCGCGGCGGCGAGCACGAGCAACGCCAGGGGCCGCAGCATGGCGAGCACTGTAGCGAAGAAACGCGCGGGACTCAACGCCGGTTGCCCTTCCGGTACACTGGCCGGGTGTACGCGCTCGGGCTCGCCGCACGCTGGCTCCACCTCGCCAGCTCGGTCCTCCTGGTCGGCGCCGCGGCGATGATCGTGCTGGCCGGGCGCTCCGATCGCGCGACGGCGCAGCAATGGGAACGGCGCGTGCTCGCCTCGGCCTGGGTGTGGGCGCTCCTGGCGCTCGTCTCGGGCCTCGTCGTCCTCGGCGTGCAGACCGCGCTCTTCGAAGGGCGCGCCGATGCGGCCTTCGAAGCCCGCGCGGTCGGGCGGGTCTTGCTCGAGACCCAGGCCGGCCGCGTCTGGCTCGTGCGCGCCGGGCTCCTCGCGGTCCTCGCCGCCTTTCTCTCCCTGCGCGTGTCGGTCGAGCGGCGCGCCGACTGGCGCGCGGCGCGCGGCCAGAACGTGCTGCTCGGCGTCGCCGCGCTGGTGCCGCTCGCCGCGGCGGGCCACGCCGCCGCCGTCGAGCCCGGCACCGCGCGTGCGATCGTGCTCGACGGCCTGCATCTGCTCGGCGCCGGGTTCTGGGTCGGCGGCCTCCTGCCGCTCGCGCAGCTCTTGAGCGCGTCGTCCACCGAGGCCGGCGCGGACGCGCGGCCGTACGCGGTCCTCGCGGTGCGCCGCTTCTCGCGCGCGGCGTTCCTCATGGTGGCAGTTCTCGCCGTCACGGGGACGGCGCTGGCGATCTTCCACGTCGGCAGCGTCGCCGGGCTGGTCGGCACGAGCTACGGGCGGCTGCTCCTCTCGAAGCTGGCGCTCCTGCTGCTGGCGCTCGTCTTCGCGGCGCTGAACCGCTCGGTCCTCCTGGCCCGCCTCGGCGGCGACGGGCCGACGGTGGGACGGCCGGCGATGCGGCGTCTCTCGGGCTTCGTCGTCGTCGAGGCGGCGCTGGCCCTCGGGATCCTGATCGTCGTGGCGGCGATGAACGTGACGCCACCCGCCCGCCACGAGCCACCGGTGTGGCCGTTCACGATCCGCCTCTCGTTCGCCGCGCTCGAGGGCCGAGCCGACGAGACGATGCGCGCGCTGATCGGCAGCCAGGTCGCCGTCGTGGGCCTCGTCGCGCTCATCGCGGGCCTCGCGATGCGCGCGTGGCGTCTTCCGCTGGGTGCGGTCGCGCTCGCCATGCTCGGCGCCGGGGCAGGGCTCGGGCTGCCGCCGCTCGCGATCGATGCCTATCCGACGACCTATCTGCGGCCGTCGGTGGCCTATCAGGTCGGCGCGATCACGGCCGGGGCCGCGCTCTACCAGGCGAACTGCGCGGGCTGCCACGGCCCGCGCGGCGCGGGCGACGGGCCCGACGGCCGGGGGCTGCCGCGCTCGCCCGCCGACCTGCGCGCTCCCCACACCGCCCAGCACACCGCGGGTGATCTCTTCTGGTGGATCAGCCACGGGATCCCCGGATCCGGCATGCCCGGCTTCGGCTCGCGCCTCAGCGAGGAGGAGCGCTGGGAGCTGATCAACTACCTGCGCGCGCTCTCGGCCGGCTACGCCGCGCGCGGGATGGGGCCCACCGTCGAGCGCGATCGGCGCTGGCTCGTGGCCCCGGACTTCACGTTCACGGTGGGGCCGACGCCGCCGCGCGCGCTCAAGGACTATCGCGGGCGCAGCGTGCTGATCGTCCTCTACGCCCTGCCCGGCTCGCGCGCCCGGATGACCCAGATCGCTGAGCACGAAGGGACCCTCGCCATGCTCGGCGTCGAGGTCATCGCGGTGCCGATCGACGCCGACCGCAACGCGATCCGCCGGCTCGGCGCCGAACCGCGCGTGATGTTCCCCGTCGTCACCGAGGGCGCCGAGACGATCGTGGCCGCCTACCGGCTCTTCGCGGTCGCGCCCCACGTCGAGCTGCTCGTGGACCGCCAGGGATTCATCCGCGCCATCACGCGGAGCCGCGGCGAGGCGGGCGACTTCGACGCCCTGCTCGCGCAGGTCCGGCAGCTCAACGAGGAGAAGATCGTGACGGAGGCGGCGCCGGAGGAGCACGTGCACTGATGCGGGCCTGGAAAGCCGTGCTCCTGATCGATCTGGCGCTGCTCGTCGGCCTCGGCTGGGGCTATGCGTTCTGGGGGCTGCGCGAGGGCCGGCTCGAACGCGAGCTGGCCGAGGCGCGGGCCGCCGCCGCGAGCGGCATCGAGCGCCAGTGGATCGTCGAGGGGGTCGTGCGCGCGGTCTTTCCCGAGCTCGGGGTGATCGTCCTCACGCACGGCGACATCCCGGGCTACATGCCCGCGATGACCATGGGCTTTCGCGTAGCGTCGCCGAAGATTCAAGAGGCGGTTTCCGCGGGCGACGAGGTACGATTTACGCTGCGGGGTGTCGTCCCGAACCTGGCGGTGACCGCGATCGAAAAGATCAAATGAGCCCACTGTCGACGAGCCGCTCGACGGCATGCTTCTCGGACCTGGTCAGCGTGAGCGACCTGTCGACGCAGGCCCAGGTGCCGGCGATCCCGGTCGGCAAGGCTCCCCACGGGATGGCCCTTCGGCCTCGTTAAGTGTGAGACGCCGGCTCGTCTGCGCGGGGCTGGCCGCGCTCGCGCTCGGACCGGCCGCGGTCCTCGCCCACGCCGTCCTCGTGAAGTCCGTCCCCGCGCAGCGGGCGACCCTCGCCGAGCCCCCGCCGCGCGTCGAGCTCTGGTTCAACGAGCGACTCGAGCCGGCGTACTCCAAAGCGTCGGTGACCAACGAGGCGGGCGCCCAGGTCGATCTCCGCGACGTTGCGGTCTCCGCCGAGGATCCACGGCGCCTGGCGGTATCGCTGCCCGCGCTCGCCCCCGGCCGCTACACCGTGAGCTTTCGTGTCCTCTCGGTCGACGGACACGTCGTCGAGTCGAAGCTCACGTTCACGGTGAAGGAGCGGCGATAACTTGCAATCGATCGCCGATCGTGGTGTCGTAACTGTCATGTCGACGCGCCGCGTCCTCCCCCTGCTGCTGGGAGTCGCGGCGCTGCTCCTTGCCGGCGCGAGCCTTCCTCACACGCATGCCGGCTCGATCCCGGGGATCTGGAACGCCGACCACGACCTGACCCTGATGGCGGCGTTCGGTACTCACGCCTGCCAGCTCGACGCGATGCCTGTGCTCGGGATCGCCGTCGTCATCGCGGCGGCGATCTCGCTCGCTGCGACGCGCCTCGCCGCCGCTCCGGTCCGCCTCTCCGGCTCTCGCGCGCCGCCCCGCTCCTAGCGCTCCTCCACTCGTCAGCCTGGTTTCGCCTCGAGCCTCAGGCTCGTCGGCGACCCTCGTCGCGGGAACGGTCGACGAACTGAATTCCCTGGAGGACCGGGATGCGCGCAATGGCCTTGATTGTCATCTCGATGTGCACGGCGCTGGCGCCCGCCGTTGCGGCCGCGCAGGACGCAGCCGAGCTGCGCAAGCAGATCGAGCAGCTCCAGAAGCAGCTCGATGCCGTCACCGAGCGGCTCCGGCGGCTCGAAGCCCAGCCGGCGCAGCCGACGCCGGCGCCGACCACCCCAGCCGGGGTCCCGCCTGGCCCGGGAGTGGCGGCACCGCCGCCAGCGTCGCCGCCCTCGGCAATGGACCTCGCCCGGCCGCGACAGCCATTCTCCCTGTATCAGCAGCGGGGCTCGGGTCAGCTCCTCTTCGATATGGGCATTGCCGGCGACTTCGTAGGGAACATCACGCAACATAACGTCGAGCGCGCCGGCGGTGGCACCTTCCCGGGCCAGGAGAATCGATTCTTTCCGCGCGAGGTCGAGCTCTCCCTCTTTGGGCAGATCGATCCATATGCGTCCGCCGTCGTCAGATTCGAGGCGGGCGAGGAGACGCGAGGCGCGGAAACCACGGTCCACCTCGCGGAGGCGTACCTCACGCTGCTCACCCTGCCGTACGGCACTCAGGCGAGGCTGGGGCAGATGCGTAACCGCTTCGGCTGGTCTAACGAAGTCCACGAGCACGACTTGCCCTGGGTCGACCGCCCGAACGTCATGCGTAACTTCTTCGGCCCGGAAGGATTGCAAGAGAAGGGCATGGAGGTGACCCTCGTACCGGACCTACCCTTCTTCATCGAGGCGCTCGCCGGCATCTTCAACGGCGACAACGAAACCGCCTTCGGCCGCGGCAGCCTGCGGTATCCCCTGGTTACCGGCCGCCTTCGGACGTTCTTCGAGCTCGGCCTCGAGCACGCGATCCAGCTGGGTATGTCGGTCGGCAGCGGTTATACGGACGAGGTGAACCGCTCGACGATCCTCGGCTGGGAGGCCCGCTACAAATATCGTCCCGACGGCTGGCTGCATCCGCTCCTCACGGTTACGGGCGAGGGGCTCTATTCGTTTCGAACGGTCGACGTCGGCGTCGATCTGGACGGGGACGGCGCGATCGACGTGGTCGACAAGCGACAGCGCAATCACTCGGGCTTCTATGTCGGTCTCGAAGTACAACCGTTCCGCCGCTGGGCGGGCGGCGTCCGCTACGACTGGTCGCAGTACCCGACCACGCCCGGCTGGGAATGGGCCATCGAGCCGTACGTCTCGTTCTGGCCGTCGGAGTTCCTGCGCTTCAGGCTAGCGTACAAGTACACGGACCGCAGCCCGCAGACTCGCGACGCCTTTAACCTGAACGACTCAAGCGCCCGGAAGGTGGACGAGATCCTCTTCCAGGCATCGTTCATTCTCGGCGCGCATCCCGCGCATCCCTTCTAGGAGGCCACACCTATGCCGCGCACATTCCGCACTGTGCTCGTTTTAGCCTTCATGGCTCTGTGGGTCTCTGCTGCCTCGGCGGCGGATAAGGTCCGCGTCGTCGCGACGATTCCCGACCTCAAGGCGCTCACCGAGGAGGTTGGCGGAAAGCTCGTCGACGTCGAGGCCCTGGCTCGGGGTACGCAGAACGCGCACGAGCTGGAGATCCGGCCCAGCCTCATGCTCAAGCTCCGTCGAGCCGACCTGTTGATCGAGAACGGGCTCGAGCTGGACTCTTGGGCTGACGTGGCCGTGCAGGGCGCGAACAATCCGAACATCGTCCGCGGCGCGCCCGGGCGCGTGGACGTGTCGCGCGGTATCCAGGTGCTCGAGGTGCCTTCGGTCCGAGTCGACCGCTCGATGGGCGACGTCCATCCTCTCGGCAACCCCCACTACTCCCTGGATCCGGGCCTGGCGCCTATCATCACGCAGAACATCGTCGATGCCCTCGCCCGATTCGATACGGACCACCGCGTCGAGTTCGAGAAGAATCGCCAGGCCTTTCTCGCGCGCCTCGACGAGGCCATGGCTCGCTGGACGCGCGCGATGGAGCCGTTCAAAGGCGCCAAGGTCGTCGTGTATCATCCCCAGTGGATCTATCTATTGAGTCGATTCGGGCTGAGTCAGGCGGCGACGTTGGAGGATCGACCGGGGATCCCGGCTTCACCCGCTCACCTGACGCGCGTCATCCGTCAGATGAAAGAAGAGCGCATCAAGGTGATCATCGTCGAGCCGTGGAATGACCTCAAGCTGGCCAGTCGCGTCGCCGACGAGGCCGGCGCTAAAGCGGTCGTGCTAGCGTCGATGGTCGGCGGGGTGAAGGGCGCCGATTCTTACATCGGCGCCATCGACCACAACGTCACCGCCCTCGTCACCGCGATGAAGTAATGCGCATCAGGGTCTCGATTCTGGTCGGGCTACTCATCCTGGTCGGGCTGCTGTCCGGCGGCGCCGAGGGCGCCCACAAGCTGCGCGTCGTGACGACCATTCCCGATTTCAAGGTGCTCGTGGAAGAGATCGGCGGCGACCTCGTCGACGTCGAGGCTCTGGCGCGCGGGAGCCAGAAC